>Ga0210057_1002176_pt1 | contig 28375 bp, 26 predicted proteins | sample CryGeyCG2114_010_2_FD_183968 | JGI IMG/M metagenome (GOLD analysis project Ga0210057, IMG submission 183968) | Groundwater microbial communities from aquifer - Crystal Geyser CG10_big_fil_rev_8/21/14_0.10 (SPAdes) (version 2) | ecosystem: Environmental > Aquatic > Deep subsurface > Groundwater ...
ACCGTTGAATCTTCTATCTGAAGCTCTCCTTGAATGTTTGCTACTTCCGTCTTAAAGCGATTCGCTGCGAGCTGAACGGTCTCTGGATGCGTGTTGTTCAAAAGCACAGCAAGCTGAACCATTTCTTCAAGACGACGTCCGGCAAACTCCATACGAAGGTTCGCTCGTTGACCATCTCCTACAGCCAATGTGATTTGTGCCTTCTCCATAGCGAGTTTCACTGGATAAAGTTTCTCTCCTGGAATCGCATTCACTGAAGCGTTCGCCACTGAAACCCAACCGATAATCGCGAACACAAAAACCGCCATCGCTGCTGACAATGGTCGGAGAAGATTGTGTGTAAGATCATGGAAGTAGAACTCTACATAATCGCGCCACACATACGGTGACGTTTTTTCTGGAAGTTCAAACCCATTTCGAAGCAAGGCTTTTTCATGGATAGCCGAGACATCTAGATCCGCACCAAAAGCAGACTCATTTTTGAGTTGCTTCAAGGCATCAATAATTTCTCGTTCAAGGTGATCCATAGATCTATTTTTTCTCGAGTAAAGCTCGTACCTTCTTTAATGCTCGGTGGATGAGGACTGATGTTGCGTTCTCTGTCTTGCCAAGATACTTCGCAATCTCCTTTACGGAATATCCTTCTACATATCGCAGGAGCAGTGCCTCTCTATCGTCATCGCTTTCAAGCGAATCAATTCCCTGAGCAACCAATCCTGCATCAATTCCTTTCTCTATTCGCTCGCCAGAGAATTTCGATTCAAGTTGAATTCCTTCTTCTCCGTCGCCTCCCACGGCAACTTCTTCTTTCCCTTCTCGCTGTCGATAGAACTCAGCGACCACTCCTCGTGCGATCGTATAGGCGAGCCCGGAGAAATGTTGAACGGGGGTTTGAATCGTGTACTCCCACAATCGGAGCATGAGCGTTGAATAGGCATCTTCGACATCTGCATGCGTCGGGAGCTTCCGATAAAGGAACTTCTGTAAACCGCCGGCATAGATCCCTAAGATAGAAGCAAAGGCATGCTCGTCCTTAAAGACCCTTATTCTGAACAGGAGGAATTTTTCTTTACTGTCTGTCACATGAGTAGTCTTTATAAAAGCCATTATCTTACAATTACCTCCTTTGAAAACGGTCGCACAATAGGAGAAAAATAGCTTATTTTAGGAAATAAATCAAGATTAGCATTGACGCAGGTTTCTTTTTTGGCTACACTAGTTTTGACAAATATGGTTATCAACACATTCCTATGAAGCCTGTAATACGCCTTTCCGTCTCAGAATCTGCCAAGATGTTTGGGATTAGCCAACGAACGGTTCGTCGAGCTATTCAAAATAGTGACGTGACGTATGTCGTCGTACAAGGACGCTATAAGATTAATTTTGAATCTCTTTTACGATGGTCTCAGCGTACAACGACCGTCAAAAATAAGCGGGACAATCAAGGCATCGGTCAGTACGTTGATAAATGGAAGATCAGCGGAAAGCTTTACTCTCCTAATCCAAAAACGTTTGATGAGGAGCTTTAGCGATTGCTCTATCTTTTTATGTTTGAGAAAAAAACAATCACTCCTCCTTCTCCACACCCCCTCACGTATCACCTCTTAGGCGCAGGCGTTCTCCTGGTCAATAAGTTCCGGTATGCCCTGCGTGGCTACCGAGAGCCTCGCCCATTCGCTGTATCTGACGAGCAACGAGCCATCGACTATGACCGACACGTGGTCACAAACTGGCTCGATGCACTGCATGATTATACTCGCCAAACCGTCTCAGGAAAAGTCGTTCTTGAACTCGGTCCTGGCGCAGATCTAGGCCCAGCCCTCTTTCTTCTCAACCAAGGCGCGAAGCACTATCTGACCGTTGATGCGAATCGTCTCATTGATCAAACCTCGCACACGTTCTACCAAACTCTTCTCTCTGATTTTGAAGACGGCCCAGAACTGAAAACAGAGATCGAAAAAACTCTTTCAGGAAACGGAGATCGCATTCAGTACATCGTCGATCCACAATTTCAATTAGAAAACATCCAAACAGAGGGAGTGGATGTTGTGGTAAGTCAGGCAGCGTTCGAACACTTTTCTGATATCCAACGAACATTCAGTCAACTGAGTCAGATCGTAAAACCGGGAGGAGTTCTCATTGCAGAAGTCGACCTTATGACACATACCGGAGCCATGCGTTCACGCGATCCGCTCAACATCTATCGCTACTCTGACTTTTTCTATCGGCTCATGAATTTTTCCGGAATCCCAAACCGATTCCGTCCATTCGAATACACACAGGCTCTTCACACAAATGACTGGTACAATGTAGAGGTTATTCCGCTCCAAACCCTCCCCTCCACCTATGTAGACCAGATCCGACCCCAACTGGCTCGTCGATTCCGATCCCTCGACACGGATATGCACATCCTGTCTTTTCTTCTTCGAGCGACCAAACGTTAGACCTATTTATGACCCGTCGATTTCTCACGACTTTCTCCCTCCTCTTCACCTTGCTTCTTGCGGGTCTGCCTTTTGTTTCATCCGCTCAAACCGCTTCAAATGAATACGTCCGCACCGCGAGTATCTACCTACAAGGAGGACCTCTCCTTGATTCGCATGTTCAAGAGCTCGCAGAATTCGATTTGATTGTTGTTCCGGTAGAGGTTCAGATTTGGAATAAGTCGTTCTTCCCTACCATCCGAACCCTTAACCCAGACATTATCATCCTCCCGTATGTTGCGACTGTCAGTTGGAATGATTTGTATTGGGTTGATTCCCTGCATCAAGACATGTATTCCGACATCAAATCTGACTGGTGGTTGAAAGATCATGAAGGGAACCAAGTTTCTGTCTGGCCCAATACGCGTGCCTTAAACCTCAACACAGACTGGGTTCCCTATCTTGCCCAGCACGTAAACGAAGTTGTGCTCTCCACAGGCTACTGGGATGGCGTCTATTTTGACGAGGTGCAAGACTCCATCAGTTGGGTTGGCTCTACCGATGTAAATAAGGATGGAACAAAAGACACCTCTGCAGAAGCCGATGCTCTCTGGGCTGAGAACTATCGCGAGCTCTTCCGCACCACACGCGAATGGATCGGGGACGAGTACATCATCATGACGAACGGAAGCTCAAATTCCGATTTTTTTCCTTATATCAACGGACGCATGTTCGAAACCTTCCCATCATCGCATAACACGCTTAACGAATGGGAAAACATGACAGATGAGTACCTTTCTGTGGAAGATGGTGTTGCCTATGATCCCATCAACATGATTAACGTGAACACTGATAACACCGGAGGAAAAGGAAGTGAAGATGATTACCAATCCGTTCGTTTTGGGCTCACAACGACCCTGCTTGGAAATGGATACTTTTCTTACGACGAAAGTACCTACAACCATTCTGTGATTTGGACGTACGACGAATTTGGTGTGTACCTTGGGGCTCCGAAAAGTACGCTTCAAAATGTGTACAATCCTCAGCAAACAAGTATCGACCAAGGTGTGTGGCTTCGTGAATTTGAAGAGGGTCAAGTGATTGTAAACGCCACATCCACCACGCAAACCATTCGTCTGAAAGGAGAATTTGAAAAGATTCATGGAACGCAGGATGTGAGTGTGAACGATGGACGCATTGTTTCAGAAATCACCATCGCTCCTCAAGACGGAATCATCCTCCTTCGTCCCGTCGAAGAAATTCTCGGCGCCACCTATTTTAATGGAGCGTTCGCCCGTATCTACGACTTGAATGGGGATACCAAACGAACGGGATTTTTCGCCTACGACAATACTCAACTTGGAGGAAACCAAGTAATTCATTTTGATACGGATTTTGACGGGGCCTATGAAACCGTCAGTGCAGATAATACCTACGTCTATATTTACGATGATGATGGGTCCCTCCACGCAAAATTTGCTCCTTACACAGAAGCCTACGACAAAGGGATCAACATTTCCGTTGGTGATATCGAAGATGATGGATCTGTTGAAATTGTCACGGGAACAGAAAACGGTGGAGGGCCTCACGTGCGTGTCTTCAACGGAGACGGAGTTCTCATCAACCCAGGCTTCTTCGCCTATGCGGATTCTTTTCGCGGAGGGGTGAACGTCGCGATCGGAGACCTCAATGGAGACAACGTAAAAGAAATCATCTGTGGCGCCGGATATAGCGGGGGTCCCCATGTTCGCGTTTTTAAGAAGGACAGCACGCTCATCAACCCAGGCTTCTTCGCCTATGACACGGCATTTCGTGGAGGAGTAAACGTTTCCGTTGGCGATGTCGACGGAGATGGGATTGACGATATTGTGACTGGCCCAGGAGTTGGTGGATCCTCTCTTGCCCGTGTATTTGATCGAGATGGAAACCTTAAGAGTGAGTTTTCTGTGTTTGATTCATCCCTACGCGACGGACTCGAAGTGGTTGCCTCAGACATTGATGGAGATGGAATCGCTGAAATTATTGGACTGACGGCGGATGTATTTACCTTAAGTGCCCATTAAGACTACGATACCTGTATGAAACTCCAAGAAGAGATCAAAGAAGGGATTGCCTGCGATAGTGTCGGACATCCACACTCCATTGTTGGACGCGCGGTGTGTTTGTCTGTCCATCCAGGAAAAATGATGCTGTTGCCGTTTAGAAAATGGTTCAATAAACGCTACAAGGGGAAATTTCGATTTGCGAGAATCATGTTCTCTCTCGATCTCATCCTCATTGGGACACTTATCGGGCTCGGAGTGGCTGCGCTCTTTTTTGGACTCAATCCTCCCACATCCTTTGAAGACGACATTACTTTTGAGGCAACCGTGGCCCCACTTGAAATTACTTCTGGAGCCCCATCCACCCTCGTCATTCGCTACACCAACAATACAGACGAAGAACTTCGCGATGCCAAACTGCAACTCACTTACCCAAATCATTTTCTCCTTCAAGAACTAACCCTTGATAATCTCAATATTGATAATGCCATCATCCCTCTCGGCACCATTCCTATTGGAGAATCAGGAGCCATCCACATCAAAGGGGTCATGTTTGGAAATGTGGGGGGAGAACAGTCTTTTACAAGCACCTTAACGTTTCTTCATGGAACGGACCGAGATCTCGCAGGAAAAAAGACGAGTGTCCATACCTTTTCTCCCACCTCTTCAACACTCCAACTAGCCCTTCAACTCCCAGAACGTCTCATCGCTTTTCAAGAAGTTGATGGAACGATCACGTATGAGAACACTGGGGAAATCGATTTCCCCACCATCAGCATTCAACCTGAATGGCCAGAAGGATTTTCCTTTCTCTCTTCCCCAATCTCCCTTATAGACGGAAGCTTTAACCTCCCAGCCATTAAGGCAGGAGAATCTGGAGAACTTTCTTTTTCGGGATACTTAGGTGACGCGGGAGAAGAAGTAACCTTTATCTTTCATCCTTCATTTTTGTTCGATGGAACTCGGTATCAACAAAAATCTCTCACGCATACGGCTCCGGTTATTCCTCCACAAATTCGGGTTGAACACAGCGTCCAAAAAACAACGATACAACCTGGAACAGAAACCCGTTTCATCGTCAGCTATGAGAATACCGGTGAGTTCGCTGTTTCGAACCTTGTTCTCTCCATCGAATCTGACAGTCCGTTCTTCCCAAAAAATCAGTACGCTTCTGAAGCCATTGATTCCGTCGCTCCTGGGGAATCAGGAACTATCGAAATCTCCGTTCCTTTGCGCTCATCTATTCTCCAAAGCGAGACAACAACCTATGAGGGACTGAATCTTTCAACGCGCGTCGTCGCCAACTACACACTCGGTGACGGAACAGAGCAACGAGTTAGCTCAAAAGGTTCTCTGATCAGCTCCCCCATAACTACCCCGGTCGTTTTTGATTCATTTGGTCGCTATGCCACCGCAAGTGGAGACCAGCTTGGTCGAGGACCTCTTCCTCCTCGCGTTGGGATCGAAACAAAGTACTGGATTTTCTGGCATGTTGGAGGGACAATCAACGCACTTGAGAACGTTCAGATTGAAGGAACCCTTGCAGAAGGAGTTCAATTCACCGGACGTCAATCGACTTCACAAAATAGTGGTGTGACCTACGACCCCGTCACAAATACGATGAGCTGGAGCACCGCACTCCTTGAACCGAGCCTTTCTCCTGTAAGCAAAATTGTGGGAATCGCCTTTGAGCTCGGAATCACTCCTACTGAGACAATGACTGGAACGTCCCCTGTCCTTATGTATGACGTACGCCTCACAGGAACCGATGTTCGCACAGGAGCCTTCGTGAGTCGATCTGGACTCACCGTCACGACCAACCTCCCAGGCGACCTGATGGCAGACGGAAAATCTCTTGTGGAAAACTAGCTCCTCATTGATCCAAAACCCATGAACATAAAAGTGCCATATGGCACTTTTATGTTTTCCGCGAATCAAAAAGAAAACGCCCCATCAAACCTTGCGGTTTACGGGGCAGGACACGTCGGTCGTGGGTGACGTGTCAGGTGCGAGTGCGTGAGTTGTGTCAGTTCTTCCACCAGCTTTCACTGATGACGCCGGCACTCTGATGAGGCAAGGCGTATCCGATGAGCTTTGTGCCAGTGAAGGCCAACTCGGGATGCGCCTTCCTGGCGAGCTGGTGTACTTCAAGCCCATCGCTGGCGGCCACAATGATGATGCCATGTATGCCCTTGTCGTTGATTTCAACGAGGTACATACAGAGATCCATGATCTCCTCCTAGTAGTACAGATACTGAACGAACAGAACGACGCTGAGCAGGAGGCCCAGCACGTCCGCGGGGAGAAGCCACCACGCTCGCGCACTCACCTGGTAGGGAATGCGTACGACGTAGAGGAGCAGAGCAACGATGATGAGCACGCGATCGATTCCGCACTCCCCCGCCTTCCAGTTGGCGTAGATCTGCGCCGGGAAGCCCAACAGGACCATCCCGAGACCGCAGTACAACGTGAGCTTGCCCAGGCGCGCCTTCCAAGGCTCAAGGCTCCTGGCAAGACGCTCTACACTTTGGGCGAGACGCTCTGCGAGCTTCTGCATGGCGTTCTCCGGTTGGGGTTCATCGACTTCTCCGACCGAGGTGATCGAAGGCCTAATCGACTCGGAAATCTATTCCAAAACCCCCATTTTGTCAAGGTTTTCTCACCGAACCGAGGTGAAGACCATTGACAAAATGCCCTTTTTTTGGTATCATTTGCTGTCACTATGAAAATAGCAATGATCGGACAGAAAGGAATTCCTGCTCGGTCTGGGGGCATTGAACGACATGTAGAAGAGCTCTCAGCCGAGTTAGTTTCTCGTGGACATGAGGTCCTCGTATTTTGTCGTTCATGGTATGTCTGGCCTATTCGAGATCATCGAGGCGTTCATGCGATCAAGACCTGGTCACTCCCATCCAAGCATCTTGATGCCATTACACATACCTTTACTTCTATTATCCGTGCCTCAAGAGAAAAGGTAGACGTATTTCACTTTCATGGAGTGGGTCCTGCCCTTCTCTCTTGGCTTCCAAAACTCTTACGCCCATCCGCAAAGGTCGTTGTAACGTTCCACTGTATTGATCGACATCATCAAAAATGGAACTTCTTTGCACGCACGATGCTCTACCTCGGTGAACGACTTGCCTGCACCATTCCAGATGCGACGATTTCCGTTTCACGAACCCTTGAAACCTACTGCCGACTCTCTTACGGAGTCAGTACGAAATATATCCCAAACGGAACACAGATTCTTCTTGAAGATTCCGATCCAAATCTTATAAAGCCATTTGATCTTGAACCAGGAGCATACCTCATGATGTGTGCGCGTCTTGTTCGACACAAAGGAGCACATACACTCATTCAAGCTTGGAGAAAATTAAAGAACGATCATCCAGAAGTGATTGGTGACATGAAACTCGCCATCGTGGGTGGAAGTGCTTTTACTGACTCGTATGTCTCAGAACTTCAGCGTCTTGCAAAGAATGAGCCTTCTATTGTGCTCACAGGAAACCAATCAGGGGAAACGTTGCACAGCCTCTTTTCCCATTCCTACGCAACCGTGCACCCTTCAGAGTCTGAAGGGCTTCCCATTGCCGTGTTAGAAGCGATGGGATATGGAAAGTGCGTGCTGTCCTCTGATATTCCAGAAAACTTGGAACTCACAAAAGACCATGGCGTCACCTTTAAGACAGGAAGCGTGAAAGACCTCGCGGAGAAAATGAAAATGCTTCTGGAAAATCCAGATCTTGTCCGAACGGTTGGAACAGAGGCTCGAACCCATATCGCCAAACATTACGATTGGAAAGATATTGCCGAGACCACAGATTACCTCTACGAACTCCTCTGGCTCGAACCAGAACTCACAAAACAGATTACCTAACAATGTCGTAAGTTCAACTTCCGACATTGTTACAAAAAAACGACCTTCTGGTCGTTTTTTTGTTAAGTGATATGTGCTGGCGTCGCCTCCTCGTAAATCGCCATGAGGCGTCGATAATGGTCGTCTAAACTGAACCGCTGTTCGATGGTTGAGCGTGCTGAGTGCGCCAGAGAGACTCGGAAGTCTTCGTCATAGGCAAGGCGCATGATCGCTTCGACCCATCCATTCAAATCTGCGGGACTCACAAGAAGGCCGTTTACCCGATCTTCAATGATCTCAGGAACGCCCCCGACGTCAGAGGCGATCACAGGCTTTCCTGAAGCCATCGCCTCTAGAACCGCAAGGGGGAAGTTCTCGTGCACGCGAGAAGGAAGCAGAACGGCACGAGCTCCTTGATACAGTTCCACAAGTTCCTCTCCCATTCGAAATCCTACGAACTCAATATTTTTTGCGTTGTTGGCAAGACGATGAAGGTGTTCCATGTCAGGGCCACGTCCCACAATTTTAAACAACACATCAGGCATCAACTTTGCCACTCGAATAATCGTCTCAACCCCCTTCTCCTCACTCAGTCGACCAACAAACAAAAAATATCCATCATGGTCATAACGTGACTGAACAAGGTTCGGGTCAATGCCGTAGTGATTTACGCGGATCTTTTCTTTTGGAAATCCTCCCGCGATCAACTGTCGTTTCATGTAGCTCGACGGACAAATAAACAGATCCACATTCCGCTCATAGATACGGAGCCATCGATGAACCTTATACACGGCCGTCTGCACAAAACTCGCCAATACAGAACCCTTGTGATAACGCGCAAGGGCGCCTTTCACGATTCCGACATCTCGATAATCCTCTCCACACCCAGACGCCCAAATATTGTATTGAGGGCTTATGAGATGATGATCATGCACGGTCATAACCACAGGAACATGCTGGTCTCTAAGCGTGTCGAGGATCGAGGGAGAAATTTGCGTATAAATATTGTGAAGGTGTGCAAGATCTGGGTGCTCGTGCGCAATCATCGTCGCCATCTTTCTTCTGGCCTCAAGCGAATACCCCATGCGTCCAACGGTCCGCAGTCCCTGCCAATTTTTTCTCACTTTCTCTGTTTGAACAAACGAAACAAACTGATCTGAAAAGGGCGTTTCTCGATTATCTGGATGTTGCATCGCAAAAGGAACAACCTGATGCCCCTGCGACTCAAGCCACGCAGAAAGCTCGAGCATGTACCGCTCCGCCCCACCTTTTAATGCGTAAAATTTATTCGCTTGAATGATCTTCATACCTTCTTTCCCTTCTCAGCCAGCACATAGAGGAATCCGGCGTATAGCCATAGATAAAACGCGCTTGTTCGGATCTCAAGGAGGGTCGAGGTGAACGCATTAAACCCAACCCCAATCAGCATCGCACACACCCCCATGGCGAGTGCCTGGACAAATGGATCTTTGTGAGTTCGAGCCACGTTCAACGCATAGAAGAATAGTCCGAGATAAAACCACAGATAGAAAAACATTCCGAGTGTCCCCGACTCCCCCCACAATGAAAACCAATTATTGTCGATCGCCCCATCAGTCCCAAACACCCCAAAAGGTAGTCCAAGATTCTCATACACCTTTGTATTGTGAAGCGCTGCCACGGCCCCTCCTCCATACTGTCCTGGACCAAATCCGAGGATTGGCGAGGCAGAAATCACATCTGCGGGGGTATGAATGAACCAGAATACGCGCCCAAGTCCGTAATACTCCCCTCGCCACCTGGCAAGGCTGAAACTCTCAAAGAAACGCTCTGAGAGAGACTGTCCTGGGGATTCGGTAATCAGATTCACGTTGAGCCCAGAACCCGCAAGCACAATCGAAAGGAAAATCACGAACGCAGCAAACCCCGCAAGAACCCGTCGATCATGCTTCATGAGAAGTCCGATAAAAAGGAATCCAAGAAGAAACGCAAACCAGGAAGAACGAGAGTATGTCAGGACAAGCGCCGGGATTCCAATCACAAATAACCAGATGATCCATGGATGCTTCTGATAGAGTTTTTTTGTAAACAAGATTGCCGTTCCAAGGAGCAAGAAGAGGTACAGAAAATTCCCGAGTCTGTCATATCGTCCAAGGGTGGCAAAGATACGAGACCCAGGATCCCAAAACTGCTCAACTCCGCTCGTGAGCGTAATCGTTCCAAGGGTGCGAGATTCTGACGGAAGAAGAAACTGATCAAGTGGCTCACCAATAATGAATTGCAAAATACCGAGCATGCTTTGAATCACGACGACTCCAAACATGACCCAAGTAAGATTCTTGATAAACGTCTTTGTTGGAGCAATCTGTACAACCAAGAAAAAAATAATCATGAATCGCAGGATCTGACGGAGTCCTAGGATCGCCACCGTCGGCGAAACAAGATTTACCAATGCAGACGCGAGAAGCACAAGAACAAACAAGGCAAACGGAAGGTCAAAAGGCGTTTGTTGATACGTTTTTTTTCCTGAGAGAATTCTGATCAATACAACAAGTGCCACAAGATAGATCAGGAGTTCTGAGCCATATCGCGCGAACACATACACATCATCCGGGGTGAATTTCAGGATGATTGACTCAAAAGGAAGGTAGACGGCCAAAAATCCCAGAGCAAACTGTGGGCGTAAAAACGCCACAATCACAAGCAGGCCCCCCAACACTCCAGACAAGACAAGCGCTGGAGAGAAAATGGATTGCAACACGATAAGAAAAGCAAGGAGCAAGAAGAGAAAAACCGTCGCAAGTGCGGTGTGCTCTTCTGCACGTTTGTAAACCGCGCGCAGATTGATCATGTAGACAAATTGTATCACAAAATGCCTTGGTTTGAGATCTCAGAAATTTAAAAGCGGACATCCTGAGAATGTCCGCGCGTTGGCCGTGTGGCCGATGACCTACGGGACGACGTCGGTGTCGACGTAGCCCGTGTAGTCGAAGCTGACCGGGATGCCGTAGACCTCGTAGGTGTCGCTCCCCTCGAAGTCGAGGTTGACCTCGTGGTCGACGTCGTAGACGCCAGCGAAGTTCAGGGTCCAGCCGAAGGTCGACCAGTCGATCGTGCCGGCGGTGCTGATGTCCTGGGCGAAGTCACCCTCGACGGTTCCCGTGTAGGTCCCGCTGAGGTAGGTCCCCGCGTCACCGACGAACTCGCATTCGACGTAGCCCGAGATCATCGGGCTGGCCGTGGTGTCCACGGTGAGGTAGGCATCGCCCTCGCAGTTGTCCGAGCCCAGCCCGTAGGTGGTCTCGGTCAGCGTGATGCTGAAGTTCCCGGAGTAGTCGCCCTCGGTGACGCAGGGCGAGCTGTCCGCATCGCCGTCGCAGTCGTTGTCCGCGCTGTCCGAGCAGACCTCGATGCCGGCGGGGCTGACGAACTCGTTGGTGTCGTCGCAGTCGCTGGCGTCCTCGACGTAGCCGTCGGGGTCGGAGCAGTCCTCCTGCGGGGCGTCGGGGTCGCCGTAGCCGTCGCCGTCCAGGTCGGCGTAGTAGGTGTCGCCGGCCTCCTCGTCGATGTCCCCGTCGCAGTCGTTGTCCTGCGTGTCGCAGTACTCGGTGGCGCCGGGGTAGACCGAGGAGTCGGTGTCGTCGCAGTCGGTCGCGTCCGCCACGGTTCCCGAGGGAGCCGAGCAGGACGTGCCCGCGCTGGCTCCGCCGTAGCCGTCGGTGTCGACGTCGTTGTACCAGTCGATCGCGTCGACGCTGGAGTCGGGATCGGTGACCCCATCGCAGTCGTTGTCCGCGCCATCGCAGTACTCGTCGGCGCCGGGGAAGCTCGACGAGTCGCCGTCATCGCAGTCGGTGGCGTCGGCGACGTAGCTCTCAGGCTGGTCGCACTGGGTGACCGTGGTTCCCGAGGCGTTGCCGAAGTTGTCGCCGTCGGAGTCCGGGTACCAGGTGCCGGCATCGGTGCTGGTGCTGGGATCGATCACGCCGTCGCAGTCGTTGTCGATGTCGTCGCAGACCTCGGTCGCGCCGGGGTTCACGCTGACGTCGGCGTCGTTGCAGTCGCCCATCATGTCGACGTAGCCGACCGGCTGGTCGCAGGCGAGCGTGCTGGTGCACGCGTCGGTGTCCTCGAGGCACTCGCCCCATCCGTCGCCATCGGCGTCGGCGTACCAGGTCAGGACGTCGAGGCTGTCGTCCGGGTCGGTGGACCCGTCGCAGTCGTTGTCCAGGCCGTCGCATACCTCGTCGGCGTCCGGGCTGATGGCGGGGTCGGTGTCATCGCAGTCACCACCCTGCTCGACGAAACCGTCGGCGGGGCAGGCGGTGAACGAGCCGGCGTTGTCATCGCCGTAGCCGTCGGCGTCATCGTCGTCCCACAGGATCAGGACGTCGGGGTTGCCGTCGGTCTCGTCGACCACGCTGTCGCAGTCGTTGTCCAGGCCGTCGCAGACCTCGGTCGCGCCAGGGTTGACCAGCGGGTTGTAGTCGTCGCAGTCGCCGGTCTCGGCCACGTAGTCCTCGGGTGCCTCGCAGGCCTCCTCGGACTCTTCTCCGCCGACGTTGTCACTGTCGCCGTCGAAGTACCAGGTCGAGGCGTCCGTCGCGTTCTCGTCGATGGTGCCTTCGCAGTCATCGTCGATTCCGTTGCAGACCTCCTCGGCCGAGGGGTTCACGCTGGCGTCGGTGTCGTCGCAGTCGCCGGTCATGGCGACCCACTGGCCAGGGCCCTCGCTCTCGAGGTCACACCCGTCCACGACCGCGAGCTCACCGCCGTAGCTGTCGAAGTCGCCGTCGTAGTACCAGGTGTTGTCCTCGACGTCGTCGGGCTCGCCCGAGCAGTCGTTGTCGATGCCGTCGCAGATCTCGACGGCGCCGGGGTTGATGCTGGCGTCGGCGTCGTTGCAGTCGCCGTTCTCGACGGTCCATCCGTCGTTGTCGGCGTCCGGAGAGACCGGAGCGTCGGGGGTCGGGCCGCGGTTCTCCACGACGGTGATGTCGGGGGCACACGCAGGGGCGCACAAGAGGGCCGTCAGGAGGCCCAGGGGCAGGATCGAACGCATGGCGCTTCTCCGGGGTGAACATTCTCCCTCCCCACCAATAGGGGTAGGTGCCAGGCCAATGGCAGGGAGAGAGTTGTTTTTGGAAGGATCTCGGCCTGGTTTCAGAGCCAAACGGCACTAAAATCAGCTCACGATCTAAACAAAAAACAACGTTTTGAGACGTGTTCTTATACCATTATACCCGCCTATTGTCAATGCGTTTCGCTTGATTTCCGGTCCTCCCCCTTTCCAAGAGGGAGCCAGAGGGGGTTGCCGGCAACCTCCCCTAACCCCTCCTTAGAAAGGAGGGGGATCGGAGAAAAAGAAAAGCCCCCGAGTGAAGTCGAGCTAGAAGGCTCTTCTCCACGCGAGGGCGCGTGCTTGACCCCTTACCTACTCCGATGGATAACTTCCTCGGTTAGGGGTCTCGTTGTTGGCCGAGTGGCCTACTCGTCGGTGTCGTTGATGGGGGTGCAGCTCGAGCTGGGGTTGGTCTGGACGACCGCGGCGCAGCTCCCGGAGGAGTTGTCCGCGATCCACTCGACCACGTCCGACTCGTCGTACCACACACCGTCATGCCAGACGTCCAGGGCGACGCTCTCGTCGATGGCCCACTCGACGCAGTACCAGTCGGTGGCCGGGTTGCCGACGTTGATGTTGATGATCAGGCCACAGGCGCCCGACATGTCGCCGTAGTCCTCGGTGAGGAAGTCGACCGACGTGGTGGTCCCGGAGGACTCCGTGTCGCTCTCCTGCCAGCCGAGGGCGTTGGGGGTGGCACCCGAGGTGTAGAACGAGGCGTTCAGGACGTAGTAGCTCGAGGAGGGGTACTCCGCGATCACCTTCGCCTGCCAGTCCTCATCGACCGCGCTGTCGCAGTCGTTGTCCTCGCCGTCGATGCCGAAGTCGGTCTCGTCGGCGTCGGGGTTCACGTCCGCGTCGCTGTCGTCGCAGTCGTCTCCGTACACGTAGCCGTCGCCGTCGACGTCATCGAGGTCGCTGCCATCGCAGTCCTGGTCGATGCCGTCGTAGGCGATCTCGATCGCGCCGGGGTAGACGCTCGCGTCCGCGTCGTCGCAGTCGACGTCCGCGGTGGATCCGTCGGCGTCGGCGTCGGGCTCGCTGCAGTCGGCGTCACCGCCACTGCAATCGTCGTCCACGCCGTTGCCACAGATCTCGGTGGCGCCGGGGTTCACGTCCGTGTCGCTGTCGTCGCAGTCGGAGACCGTGGAGTAGCCGTCGCTGTCGGCGTCCTCGGCAGGGACCTCGCAGTCCTCGTCGATCTCGCCGTCGCAGTCGTTGTCGAGGCTGTCCTCGACCTCGGTCGCGCCGGGGTAGATGGTCGCGTCGCTGTCGTCGCAGTCCACGTCCGAGTAGGAGCCGTCGGCGTCGGCGTCGACCAAGTCGGTCTCGCCGGTGTCGCCACCGGTGTCACCGTCGTCGGTGCCGGGGTCGGTCTCACCGTTGTCCAGGCCGTCGTCGCAGTTGCTGTCGATGCCGTCGCCGGTGGGGTCCTCGGCCCCGGGGTGGATGTCGGCGTTGGCGTCGTTGCAGTCGCCGTCCTGGGTGGCGTAGCCCTCCAGGCCGCAGGTCTGCACCACGTCGCCGGTGCCGTAGCCGTCGCCGTCCTCGTCGAGGTAGGACTCGACGATCGGCAGGCCGTCGTCGATCTCGCCACTGCAGTCGTTGTCGATGCCGTCGCAGACCTCGGGCATGCCGGGGTTCACACTGGCGTCGGCGTCGTTGCAGTCGAGGAGGGTGCTGTACCCGTCCAGGTCGGCGTCGATCGCGATGTCTTCGCCGTCGCCGTCGTCGTTCGAGCCGTCGTCGGAGCCGTCGTCGCTGGAGCCGTCGTTCGAGCCGTCGTCGACCGTGAGGGTCTCGACCACGGTCTCGTCGGGGGCGCAGGCGACGGTCAGGCTGAGGCCAACGAGCAGACTGATCAGGGGGAAGCGGGTCATGGGAACTCCAGGGGGGTGGTTGTCTCGGGGCACAGAACAGTGGTCTTTATCCGACGGGCAAACTCCCGACGCGATCTTCACACTGCTAGACTCCCCGATTGCTGATGCAGGGGTTGTCCACCCAGAAACGACGTTTGTCGTAGCTAAGTGGACAATCCCTGGCAATTGAGTTCTTTTAAGTTTTAATGTTCTTGCAAAGGAAAATGAGTATTTCTACTCACTTTCAGGCTCCTACTCTACCATATTTTGACACTTTTGTCAACCCATTCGGACAGAGATTAAAAAGGGTCAATCCCCTCTTTTGAGATGAAATACGGGCAAAAAAGCTGTTTATTTGTATTGAAATACGCCGATTCGTAAGCACACATTTTAAACATCCAATATTGAGACAAGAACGACGGCTTGGAGATGAAAAAAAGGCGAAATGTAGGTAAATCCTACTTTGAGCCTTTTTTTCATCGAAAGCCTAGTTGTTGGCCAATATTGGATGTTTAAAACAAAGACGCCTCCTGATAAGGGGAGAACGTCCGAAGACAAGGTTCTCGCCCACCAGAAGGCGGAGCGCGTTGGGTCTGCCGAAGCGAACCCATCGTTGAGTTGAACTCTAGAACCTGTCTTACGGACGCTTCCTCAGTGAAGAGGAGCGTCTCTGTCCGACCGGGCGGTCGACTACTCGCCGTTGGCGGCCGCGCTACAGCCCTGGTAGGTCGAGCTCCCCTCCGTCCACTGGAAGGAGTAGGGAGCCTCGTCCCAGTAGCTGTGCTCGTCGCGGGTGGCGAAGGTCGAGGTCATCAGGGTGGCGGTGTCGCCGTAGCCCTCGCAGACGTTGGTACCGTTGGGGAAGTCGATGTCCCACCGGGCCGCGTCGACGGAGGAGTCGGCGTTCACGCACCAGATGGCCCAGCCGTCCACGACGGTCGTCGAGGCGATGTCCTCGATCCACGACTCGCCGAGCTCGGAGTAGCTGTCCGCGAGCTCGAGATCGAGCCACAGGATGGTTCCGTCCGGGACGAACCAGGCGTCGGCGCCGATGGCGAGGTTGCCACCGTTGACGCACTCCTCGAGCGGATCGTTCTCGGGCTCGTCGGTGTCCGTGTCGGTGTCGGTGTCGGTGTCGGTGTCGGTGTCCGTGTCGGACTCTTCGCACGGGTCGCAGGGCTCGCCGTCGGGGTAGTGGACGGTGGCGTTGTCGGGCGCGCAGGCACCGAGGCCGAGGGCGAGGGGCAGGGACAGAAGGGTGGTACGCATGGGGATCTCCGGAGTGGCGGGTTGGTTACCGCCGGGGTGTTTGGGTCCCTCTCGACGCAGTTGTCTTTGCCGAGAGGCGAATCGAGAGGTTGGTGAGGAGAAAGTTATCTCCACACAAATCTCTCGACTCTATTCCCTGCCCCTGTCTGGTGAAGCTCACCATGCTGTAAGTAGATTTCTAGAGTTTTGGATTGAAAGAACGACAGATTAATATACCAGAATTGTCTGATTTTGTCAAGGTTGGATCTTTCGATTTCCGGTCCTCCCCCTTTCCAAGGGGGAGCTAGAGGGGGTTGCCGGCAACCTCCCCTAACCCTCCTTGGAAAGGAGGGGGATCGGAGAAAAAGAAAAGTCCCCGAGTGAAGTCGAGTATCCTCCGGGTGTTGATGACAACACTCGGGGACTCTTCTTCACGCAGGGACGCGTGTAGGTGGTCGTTCCCGCCCTTCTTCAGCCGAAGCTTGAAAGGGCGGGAGGCCTAGGTCGTGGGATCAGCGGTCGCGGGCGGAGGTCACGTTGAAGGAGATGCCCCCCAACGCCGTCATGCCGGCGCCCATGCCCCCATCGACGATCTCCGTGGAGCCGTCCTCGGTGAGGCGGGCGGACTTGTCCGCGTAGGACTCGCCACAGCCACCGACGCGCGCCCAGGGGCTCACGGCGATGGGGCCGGACGAGTTGGACTGGTAGCGGTAGCTGAGGCCTCCGCAGGCACCGTTGGCGGGCACTGCGGTATCGAGCATGTTGCTCATCGCCGAGGTGTGACGCCAGGCTCCGAAGCCACCGAGGTGGTGTCCGGAGTCGCTGATGTCGTAGAGGCCCTCGAAGCCGACGAGGGAGGCGCTGTCGCTTCCCGAGCCGACGCCGTCACTGCCCCACGTCTGGGTGACGAAGGGGCCCACGAGGACCTGGTCGAGGTCGACGTGGATGCTGGCGTCGAAGCCCACGAGACCCGTTGCCGGGCCGCGGATGGACTCGTCGTAGACGATCCGCTCGCGCTGGGTGTTCACACCGCCGGCGACGCCGACGTTGACCGCGACCCCGCTGGAGGCGAGGCCGTCGACCTCGATGTCCGTGTCGTTGATGCGGGCCTCGAGGGCGCGATCGTTGGCGGCCAGGATGCGGTCGGCCTCGATCCGGGCAGTGGTCTCGGCGTCGATGGCGGCGAGGTTGCTGGCCACGCCGTCGAGGGCGAGGTTGATGGACTCGTCCCGTCCGGCGTTGCCCATCTCGATGGTCGCGACGCGACCCTCGACGCCGTCGAGACGGCTGTCGTGGATCACGTCCGCCGCGAGGCGGGCCTCGGTCTCGGCCTTGTCGGCCTCGATCAGGACGCCGGCGGAGCGGTCGACGTAGCTCTTGCCCACGCCGGTGCCCCTGGTGGTGCCGGTGGCGCTGGTGCTGCCGCGGAAGTGCTCGAACTGCTCGGCCGTCACGACCTCACGGCCGTCGGCCTTCTGCCCGCTGTTGCGGAGGACCACCGACCCGTTGATGAAGATGTCGGCGAGCTTGTAGCCGTCCGTGACCACGAAGCGACCATCGACGAGGTCGACGGTGCAGGTCACGGGGGTGGCGCTGGCGCCGGCGGTGCAGGCATCGAACTCGTAGACGAAGACCTTGCTCGAGGGAGCGCGGCCGCCGTACTCGTTCGCGATGAACCGCTTCCACTCGGGGTCGGAGACCGGGAGGGTGTCCGCGGTCGCGGCGTCGCAGTCGTCGTCGATGCCGTTGCCGATCACCTCGTCCAGCCCCTGGTTGCGGGTGGCGTGGGTGTCGTCGCAGTCGACATCGCCGGAGTAGCCGGTCGAAGCTGCGGTCGAGGTGCCGACGAAGGCCGGGTAGCCGTCGCCGTCGGCGTCCACCAGGCCGGCGAAGCCCGTCCAGTTGGGGCCGGCGAGCGCGGTGGAGGTGAGGGTGGAGAGGCCGATGAGGGCGAGGGAGAGGATGGAACGCATGGTCGGGCTCCTGATGGTAGGGTGTTCAGAACACCCAGTCCGGGGGTTTGAGAGGATCCAGGGATTAGGACCTCCTCATCATTCGCCGTCCCCCGAACAGGGTTACGACGGTGCACATCTAGACCCTTTCAGGTTTTAATGCGCAACTTTTTGACCTAGGCTAATTGTATAGAACAACAGCCATGGTCAGATCTCGAATGCGGCAACCTCCCCTAGCCCCTCCTTGGAAATGAGGGGGACCGGAGTTCCGCAGTCAGGATCCAACCATGTACTGGAGTGGTTCGATGTTCAGCTTCATGACAAGGAGGAGATGTCATGGGCTTTACATCAAACCGCTTCAGAACACGGAATAAATGTTTGGCTGGTTGGATAGAACTGAATCACTGTGACGGATTAATCTATCATAAAATGTGAATTTTGTCAAGAGTCCCTGGCAGATCCTTGTTGGCATTCATTGATCCCGCTGGTGGTCAATAACCGTCTTTCTGCCACAGCTGTACGAAGCCGATAGGCGCCTTCGGCTCTATAACGTTAGAAAATGAACAAACGTGGTAGACCACCAGCGGGATTGACGCAGATAGGCGCTTTTGATACCCTATTGCCTGCCGATAGGTAACAAAAAAGAACCCATTTTGAGGGCCTTCTTCCAGCGTTCAACACGCCTCCTCCTCGTGTTGATCCGCCAGTTAGAAGGTTCTCACAATGGGTTTTTTGTTCGAATATAAGAAAAACGGGCTAAATGCCCGTTTTTCTAGAATTCCTCGTGGACTAACTGATGTCTGCGACGAATTCTCTCTGTTTGCAAAAGTGTAAAGGCAATCCCGACAAACCCCCCTAAAACGAATCCAGATAGGATATTTACAAGGACGTTAGGTTTTACCGGCCAATTTGAGTTGAGAGGCTCATCCACGAGACGAACTGACACATCACCACCGGACGTATACTCCCCTACTCGATCGGTTAATACGAAGGCAATGGCGCGAACAAGCTGTTCTGCTTGATCAACATCTCGATGATACGCCGTAATACTCAACAGTCCTGATCCTCGAGCAACGGTCGCTTTTACCGTTCTTCCCCAAACTTTTCTCTGTTTAGAAGGGTCGTCTGGAAAGATCGACTCATCAATACTGAACCCCGCATCCATTACCTGATCAAAAAACGTACTGGTGTATACGAGGGTCGAAAGATTATCGGCAATGCGTTCTTCTGATCGCGACGCGGTGTACGCATCTACACCAGAACCCACATCTTGCAAAATGAGCATGCGTGCCGTTGAAGAATACTTCAGTGGCTGAACAAACGAGATGATCAGAGCAAGCACGAGTCCAAGTAATCCGAACATGACAACTCCATGCCAGTTTTGAAACACGTCACGTAAATAATTTGGTTGAGACATACTGCTCTTAGTATAGCTTAAAGTGCGAGTTCCCCCAACGTCACAACGACCTCCTGTCGTGTTCCCTGACGATCGATTTCAATTCGGATACTCTCTCCAGCGGAATAATACGCAAGAAGATCATCAAGCGTGTACGTTCCGTTTATGGTCACTCCCTCAACGGAAAGAAGGATATCTTCTTCGAGAAGTCCCGCGATCTGTGCAGAGCCTCCACGCTCAACCGCCCGAGAACCATACAACACAACCCCTGCGTGATACCCACGAGTCAGTTCACTCGACACACCAACGGCATGCGCCAGATCAATTCCACGAACGCCGAGAGATGGATATGAGATGACCGGGGCTGACTCAAGTACTTGAGTAAATGCTCCTGAAAGATATTCAAATGGAATCACCTCTACCCCCTCAGCAGATTCATGCACCACTCCCACGAGCTCCCCAAACACATTAAACACCGCAGACCCTCTCACAATGGAAGACTCTCCTTCAAGCAGAATACGACGCGACGGAAGATCACTGAAGCGAAGCGCATCCCCCCAGACAACAGTCTGCGCTTGAGTAAAGACAAACGCGGTTCCAGATGTGGCGATAAAAAGTTGGTCCCCTGCGGTGATGGAGTACCCACTAGCAATATCAATAACAGGTACGTTCGATGTGGCGCAATGAATAAAATCAAAATCGAACATCGGCTCATTCACCACTTCATCCACTTCGCACGATTGTGTCCCCCAGCTCACTACATCCCCCACACGACCATCGGTTGAAAGTGCCCATCCATCTGAGGTTAGCGCGATCACAGGAATATCGGATTCAGAGACGGAAACCCCTGATTCAACAAGGAGGGCCTGTTTAATCAATGTTCCAATTGTAGGAAGCGCACGTTCCTCCATGCGCTCCAAGGCATCTTCATAATCCTTTGGAAGTGCACGTGGGCGTTCCTGTGTCAGACGAAGAGGTTCCGTCAGATCATTCAGTTCAAGCGCATACTCAGAAAGATAGGATGTTGTGAGGGCGGTTCCAATCACTCCCGCCGATCCTCCGATAAGGCAAGAAAAGAGAATGATTCGGATCGTGTGTGGCCAAGAATAGTTTTTCATACCCATTGTGAGGTTAAGGTAATCACAAGCGACAAGATAATAAACACGGATAGATACCGACGGAACACTTCATGTGAAAGTTTATGAAGAGCATGCGCGCGTGAAAGTCCGAGAAAAACATACACGCCTAAAGAAAGAAACGCGGCATTTGTATAGAAACCGGTTGGAAGAAAGGAGAGGACCGCAAAAAGTTCTGTGATCAACAGGGCGCCGGCAAATGCATAGGGTCTTGCGCGCAACGGATCCACCTTCCCTGCCCAAAGCGTCCCGTACACAATAAAGAACAGAATGAGAAAGAATAGAAACGAAAGGAACCACAATGGCGTATGAAGAAAAAGGGAAAGGCCAAATCCCAGAATGGACAGAGAGAAGACGGAGAGGATATGCAGAAGTTGCGAAAGATATTCGAGCGTAAACGGTTGGTAGTTCATTGGGAGATGCGTAAAACTGAACACATGCTCAACAAAGAAAAAGACTAACCCCACAACAACCACCGCAAGCAACAGCTTCGAAAGATCATTTTCAAGAAGAAAGAATGGACCAAAACTTGAAAGAAGAAATAAGAGTGGTGTTCCTAGAAGATGCCAGAACTGAAATGTTTTCACGTGCCACCCAAGGAGTCGTCCTAACACCACGCCAACCAATAACGCACACGAAACAATTGTGACATAGGGATGAACCCACTGAACGGACAACAAAAAAAATCCTAAGCCTGCAAAGAGAACAACCGCAAACGACGATAAACGATACAGAAGGATCATAAAAAAGTTATCTCTTCTGGAGCTCGACAGAAAGTTCTCCTGTCATCACAAGCTCTCCAGAAAATACTTCTATGGATGAAATCTGTGCATACCCAACCATAACCGCATTCATTCTGGCAAGCTCTGATTCAAGATAGGGCTTCAGAAAACTCGCAATCAGGAAATTCGGGACGTGGGCAGAACCAATCATGACCTCGTCCGGCGTTACAACCACAACTCCATTTTCCGCAGAGATCGAAAAAATTGCTTTCAGTGCGGTTTGAGATTCTACATCCGCCACCGGCACAAAAAATTCAATTCCCAATCCAGGTTCAATCACCGCTTGAATATTTGAGCCATCCAACCACTCCACCCCTGACTCCTCCATGATGGATCGCAACGAAGCGGTCAAAGAGGCTTCTGAAATACGAGCTTCGAGTGTTCGATCTTTTAGCTCTCCACGTCCTTCATACAATCTCTGAGTGAGTGTGCTCGTAAACTCTTCCTCTAAAACCGTTTCAACCGGAACCCCAGGAGTCACAACCCGTGTCGGCTCCGGAATCGTATACGCTCGAGACGAAAGAATCGGAACAGAAGCAAGTCCCGTCTCCGCCACAACCCATGCCCCCCAGATAAACACTCCGCTCACAAGGACAAGAAAGATGAGCAAGGCAATCAGCCATGGATGACCTTTGTGTGTGCGACGTCGAACTTCGCGAACCACGTCTCCTTTCACGTCCGTGATTTGTTTTTCAAGTGAGGCATTTTTCTCAATCCGAGCCATAGACTATTGCACTAACCATGAATACTCTCCTCGAAGAACTTCGATCTTCGCAAGAAGACTCTCAACCGCTGAAGGCTCTTCTCCTTTGAGTGCTGTCTGTATCTGGTTAAAGGCAACAGCGAGCTCAATGTGTAGATCTTTATATTCAACAGGAACACGCAAGAGGAGAAGACTTGCGAGGGCCGTCTCTGCGACAACAAGTTTCTCTCCATCATTTTCTGCAGATGAAAATCGTTCATCGAATGTCTGAAGGATATTGGACAGGTCTGCTTGATACGCACCGGCATCCACCAACACAACGTCTTCTGAAGGGGTCGACGTTTGAGGGGAATCCTCTCGAAGCGTCCAGAACATAAAACCGGCCAGGAGAATTGATAACAACACGATCACGAAAGGAAAAAAAGAATGTCGATGATAATAACGCATAATTTACTCAGTTACATCTCTAAAGAGATCTTCTAAAATAACCACGCCCATCATGGCAAGCGGAATCGCTAAAATGGCTCCTGCGAAACCACCCGCTTTTAATCCCACGAGAAGAGCAATGATACTAATAATAGGATTCAACCCCGTGACCGTCTGCATAATCTTTGGAACCAACACATTGTTTTCCAATTGTTGAACCACGAGATAGAGAAGAATCACGGCTCCCCCGATAACAGGTGCCTGTGCGAAGCCAATAATCAGTGCGGGGATCAAAGAGATGATTGGACCGACATACGGAATGACTTCAAGAACCCCGGCAATCAACGCAAGAAGAAGGGCGTACTTCACACCTAGAAAAGAAAGCCCAATATAGACCGCAAGCCCGACAACCAGTCCCAAAATCAGCTGACCACGAAGCCACTGCCCCATCTTTCGAGACATCTTCTTCATGAGATGGACAACGTAGGGTTGATACTCAATAGGAGCAAGATTACGAAAATACTTCCGCATGCTTTCTTCCTCAACAACCATGTAGAACGCCAGAACAAGCACAATGAAGGTGGCTAGAACTCCACCAACAACCCCCTTCACCGTCGAAAACGCCGTTCCAAATGTTCCCGCTCCACCCTGGGACATTGTGAAGGAACTGAGAAACTCATTCACTACTTCCGAGTCCCCTGAGAAAGGAGCAATATGTGCAAGCGATTCAGAGATCTGCGTGTAGTACGTCGAGGAGTTCTCAAACAACTGAGCACTCTGTTGGGTAACGATCGGAACGAATAACAGAATAAAAATCGCAGAGAGAGATAACAAGAATGTGTAGACAATCAACACCGCAAGTCCACGCGGAATCCGACGCTCGGCAAACCAAGAGGCAAATGGTTCAATAAGCGCAGCGAGTAAGAGCGACGCGATAAAAATCGCAACGATGTCTCGAACAAACCAAAGGAACCAAAGACCAAGTACGATGAGCACCGCTTTGATAAACGTGGAGGTCGAAATACTTACGGACTGAGGAGGCATCATACGTGCTTTGATTATACCATAAGATTGATTGACAAAACGCCTTTTTTCAGGTAGCATGGTGCAGACAAAGATCGTGTCTCTCGACATCATGGATAGATGCGATACACGTTCTGTGATTCCGAGTCCCCGTTTGATTAAAATGGATAAGATTTACAGAGTGATTCCGAGTCACGCTTTGATAAAATAGATGAGCTACGCAGAGCTGGAGGTGAACAGCGACTGAGACGTACCTAAACGTACGTTGAAGGAGCTGAGAACCGAAGCTCAAGTAGATCGCTATTTTTTCAAAGCGGGGCTGATCGGTATCGACGGGAGTTCCTTCCATCATGATCAAGCCGTGTGGGTACGACCGCACGTAAATAAACTCGTACACGACGAACAACTGCAAACAACGTCATGGCGAAGATCAAGAATGCTTTCAGCGTTCCATCATTCGCTCCTGTTCTCGCCTAACGGTTAGAGAACCATCTGCCTTAGCCACGTCTGGGTGCTAAGTGTCAGGTGTTATATCACCAGACTGGACTGTGAGGTCATCGATCTCTCACATTCGAGATTTGCGATCGATACCTTTGTTACGCATTTCTTCACGCCTTGAGCGTAGCAACGTATAAGCGTGAATGTGCTTGGAAACATCATGTTGAAAAGCCTTACCACACGGGAGTTCGATTCTCCCCAGCTCCACCAAAAGCAATCAGCTCTCTGCTGATTGCTTTTTGTTTATGTCAGGGAGATGAGAACTCCTGTATGGAGTTCGATGCTGGAGTGAGTGAGAGGAATAAAAATAATCACGAAAACACAAAACTATTCTTCGTCGTTTTGCTGTTTGAGAGATTGTTTTCATTCCCGAACGAACGACAGCCATATGGGCCACGCCCAGATTCTCCCCAGCTCCACCAACAAAAATACACCACTGTTACGTGGTGTATTTTTGATTCGCTCAGTACCGTTGTACTGAGCCGTGTGGCGATGGCCCTATTGCCATCGCCGTGCGCGTGTCACGTGTGCGACTACTCGATGCCGTCTGCGCGCCGACGAGCGGACTCGACGGTTTCGTGGTCCCATCCTTGATCAGGACCATTCGGGTCTGAAGGAGGCGCGTTCTTCATGAACTCCTCGACGCCCGGCTGAGAGAGGATGGTCCGAACGAGGAAGACGAAGAAGACCCCAACGGCCCCATAGGTCATGAGTGCCCCCCAGAGAGGATCACTCACAAAGATGAGACGCAAAGCGACGATGAGGAAGACAAAGACACCGCCCAAGAAGATACGACCCATCATGAAGACCTCCACTCATTTGCCCGTGCGTACCTGCCGGAACAAAGAGATATGACACTACTCTTCCCTATAAAAAAATCAAGGGAACTTAGTTCCCTTTCATCTTTTCTCTCATCTCTCTCTCAACATCGCGCTTCTTGATCGCGTCGCGCTTTTCATACTTCTTCTTTCCTCGCGCCACGGCAAACTCCAACTTCACCAATCCCCCTTTTTCATAAATTGAAATTGGCACGATGGTGAGGCCATCGGATTGGCATTTCCCTGCAAGACGACTGAGTTCCCGTTTATGCACAAGGACTTTCCTATTCCGATACGGATCATAGCCTTCTGGAATACCTGCGGGTTTGTAAGGAGCCACATACGCCCCCTTCAACCAAAGTTCACCATCTTGTATATGCAAGAAAGCTCCTTTGAGCTGAACCTGCCCAGCTTTTACAGACTTCACCTCTGCCCCTGTAAATTTCAAACCTCCCTCAAAAGTTTCCAGGATTTCGTAATCGAATCGCGCTTTTTTGTTTCCTGCAAGAGTTGCCATACCTAGAGAGTATAGCTGATCACTTGTTTTTTTCCACCTTTTTAGCTAGACTGAGGCACATCTATGCGTATTCATCGTCACCGAAGTCGAAAACCACGACTCGATATTCCTGTGTATCGAGTAAACGAACGTATTAAGTCAGAAGAAGTTCGGCTTTTTGGAGCTGACGGAGCCCTTGTAGGAGTTGTTCCGATCGAAGAAGCTCTTGCTCTTGCTGTCGCAAAGGAATTAGATCTTGTGGAGGTCTCCCCTAAAGCGGTTCCTCCTGTCTGCAAAATCCTTGATTACGGTCAATTCAAATACCAAAAAGAAAAGGAGGCAAAAAAACGAAAAGCCCAATCCGCGGAGGTTGAGCTCAAAGGGATCCGACTCTCTGTACGTATTGGTCCTGGAGACTTCGATGTTCGCGTGAATCAGGCCCTCAAGTTCCTTGAGAAAGGAAATAAGGTTAAGGCAGAACTTCCTCTTCGTGGACGTGAAAAAGCGCATCGAGAAGTGGCTCGAAAGGTCATGGTCCAATTTCTCGAAAAAATCAAAGAAACCTACCCTATCCGCATAGAGCAAGAGATTAAATACCAAAGTGGTCGATTAACCATGATCCTCGCCCGGGCCTAAGTTGAGGTGTTGATGGTTTTCTTGACATAAAACCCCCTCATCGCTATACTCAGCCCGAATTTTAGAACCTGTATGCCTAAGCTAAAAACACACAAAGCATTCTCTTCTCGAGTAAAAGTAACCGGTTCCGGTAAGTTTCTGAAACAGACTGCTGGGAAGGGACACTTCAATGGAAGAGAATCCGGAAAGACCACTCGCAACAAGCGCCAAGACCAAACCATGTCTAAAACGCACAAGCGAGCCATTAAGACCTTAATGCCAAACAGCTAATCCTATGCCTCGAGTAAAACGCGGGACACAACACGTCAAACGACGTAAGAGTCTCTTGGAAAAAACAAAGGGGATGATGTGGGGACGCAAGTCAAAGATCCGTCTTGCCCGTCCAGCCATGCTCAAAGCCGGGGTCAACGCCTTTCGTGGTCGTCGCAACAAGAAGCGACTCATGCGTCGCCTATGGCAGGTACGGCTCAACGCCGCTGTTCGCCCATTAGGTCTCAGCTACAGTCGATTTATGGACGGATTGAAGAAAGCAAACATTGGTCTCGACCGAAAAGTCCTTTCTGAACTCGCAAAAGACCATGAAGCAGTATTCAAGAACGTCGTTGAAAAAACCAAGTAACTCACAAAAGCGCCCCGAGTCTATCGAAGGGCGCTTTTGTATTTGCATTGACTGTTCTAAAAAAATAGGTATAGTAGCCGGTCGGAAGAACCTTCCGTCTCCCGCCAACCCACCAGGAGCCACCATGAGTGGAAAAGACCAGAGTCCAGGTCATTCCTTCTTCGCCGTCGCAGACCTCGATCCCCCGGAGCCAGAAGGAGTTCAACCAGACGCATGGCCGTCGGCATCGACGCCTGCGCTGAGCACCCAACCGCTGGAACTGATCCCGGATCCTGTTCCTGTCACGATCATCAACGACTCGCCCGCGCTGACCACTCAGTCACTCGATGCGCCCCGAGACGTCGAGCTGGTGGAGCCCGATGTCGCAGACGCTGGACCCTACGGTCTTCAGAGCGATGCGGGAACGCCTCCCGCAGAAAAGGACATCGAAGAAGACGACTGGGACCAGAACTCCAACCCCACCCGCATTCCCAATCGGAACTCGGACAAGTGGCTGATCGGCCTGGCACTGATCGCCTTCGCCTTCACCTTCGCCGGCCTCGGCGGATACTGGTGGTGGACCGGACGAGAAGAACCGGCCAAGGTCATCAGCGCAGAGAGCACGATCGAGGAAGAAGACGTCCTGATCGTCATCAACGACCCCCCCGCCATCGTGGCGGAGCCCGAGATCGAAGTCGTCGAGCCAGAAGAAGAAGCCATCCCTGAACCAGCGATCATCGCCGAGCCCGAGGGCTGTGTCTTCCTCAATGGCTCTCGCCCGAAGGTGGGCGAGAAGTTCATCGTCCGCTGTGCGAACGACACTCGGTTCCTCGCCATCGCGACCTACACCACCGGAGGCGTGTTCGTCTTCTCGGACTACGAGCCCTATGAGCCCTGACCTCTACGCATGAGGTCACTCCCCGACATAAACGTGTCGGGATTTTAATTTGATTTTTTGAAGTTCACTTTAAATACTGGATACCACGTCTGATCGTATTCATCCTTAATCTCAACCGTTTCATTCTTCACGTACATGTTGAGTGCCATGTCAGCGAGAAGTTCTTGATCTGTCTGAATCTCGATCTTAATCTCATCAAGATCTGATGCATCTGAATTCCCTGCTCGAACATTTTGCTCGATCCCCTTTTTCTCTTCACGAAGCGTCTGCATTTCTTCCACAATTTCTTGGTATCGAGAACTGTGCGTCAGCTCATCTTTGAGCATTTTGTTAATCTCTTTTCGACGCTTTTTATTCGCCTCTAACCGATGATAAATTTCTTCAAGTTTTGGCATACCCAGTAAGTCTCCTTCGATTATGAACGTCTATATCGCATTAGGCGCTTTGCCAATGACCGACGTCCAGCTGTTGATTTAAAATACTT
>Ga0210057_1002181_pt1 | contig 28317 bp, 22 predicted proteins | sample CryGeyCG2114_010_2_FD_183968 | JGI IMG/M metagenome (GOLD analysis project Ga0210057, IMG submission 183968) | Groundwater microbial communities from aquifer - Crystal Geyser CG10_big_fil_rev_8/21/14_0.10 (SPAdes) (version 2) | ecosystem: Environmental > Aquatic > Deep subsurface > Groundwater ...
AAGGAGATGATGTTTGGGTGATATCCTTTAACACAATTAAAAGCAATTGGGACGAGTATAAAGAAACATTTTCTAATATCGCTAAAAGTTTTAGTTTAAAAAAGTAAAAGCCCGCCGCAAAAATTTTCGCCAGCCCAAGCGAGGTGGGCGGAAGGGGGGTTTGGGGGGAATTCCGCCTCGCCCGAGCCCAGCCAGTTCCGTTCGGATATTTTCAAACAGGCACCGCCATAAATCCTGCCTATTAATCGGCAGGATTTTATATTGCAATCTGGGCCTTTTTAAGGTTGCCAGGGCGGGCTTTTTACTGCTAAAATAGATAGGCAAGTTAATTAATTTAATTGATTTTTTTATGGTGTTTCTTTCTTCTAAAGTACTTCAGGCTATTGAATTCGCGGCTGTGGCGCACGACCATCAGTACCGCAAATTTCCGGCCAAAGTGCCGTATATCTCACACCTTGCCGCGGTGTGTATGGTTTTATGCAAGTCCGGATACCGGGAAGACGTGGTAGCCGCCGGAGCTTTGCATGACGTTTTGGAAGATACCAAACTTACCAAAGGGGAAATAGAAAAGAATTTTGGGCAAGAAGTTTTGGACTTGGTGGAAGCGGTGACAGAACACAAAAACCTTCCCTGGAAAGAGCGCAAAGAAGATTACATTAAAAGGCTGGAAATCGCGACTGAAGAAGCTAAGGCCATAAGCGGCGCTGACCTTTTGGCCAACCGTGCCAGTAATTTGTCGGGACTTAAAAAGGGTGTAAATCCTTGGTTAAAATTCGCGGACAATGAAAATCCCAAAGATCATGCCAAGAAAATTTTTGACATTGACCAAAAAAGGTTCGAGATGATTAAGCAGGATACAAATATCCCTTTCGTGCCCGAACTGGAAGCGGTAATGAGGGAAGTGGAGGAGCTTAGCTGGAAGCTTCTGGAACAGCAACCTGTTCAATTTCCAAACCTCAAATAAAAAATTACAAACAAATCCTAAATTACAATGTCCAAAGTTCTAAACTTTGAAATTTGGAATTTATTTGGCACTTGTCCCGACGCCCGCTATTTATTTTAATGACGTCGGGATTCCGACCGAAGCGTCGGAGTGATTTGTCTTTTGTGATTTTTATGAACTATGACTAACTCAACACTACAAGAGATAAAAGGCCGTCTTGACGTTGCCGAAGTTATTGGCGGCTACATTCCCATAAAGAAATCGGGCGTTAACTTTAAAGCGGTTTGTCCTTTTCATAGCGAAAAAACCCCGTCTCTAATGATTTCGCCGAGTAAGCAAATTTGGCATTGTTTTGGCTGCGGCGAGGGTGGAGATGTTTTTGGTTTTGTTACGCGCTTTGAAAATTTGGAATTTAAAGAAGCTTTAAAAATATTGGCCGAAAAAGCCGGTGTCCAACTTAACACTTTTCGGCCCCTTGACCAAAAAGAAGAAGACGAAAAAGGGCTGCTTCTTAGAATTAACGATTTTGCTGCCAGGCTTTTTCATCAGGTATTAATAAAAGAACAAGACGGCAAAAACGCCCTTGAGTATTTGAAGCGCAGAGGGCTCAATCTTGAAACAATAAAAAAATGGCAAATAGGTTTTTCGCCGAATGATTTTCATTTTTTGCATAAGGCTTTGCAAAAAAAAGGCTTGTCGGAAGATTTGGCCGTCAGGGCGGGGGTTTGCGTCCGGAACGAAAAAGGTAACACCTATGACCGTTTCCGGGGGAGGGTTACATTTCCGATTTACAACTATTTTGGTGAAATTGTAGGCTTTTCGGCTCGTATTTTGCTTGATGATGGAAAATCCGCCAAATACATAAATTCCCCCGAAACTTTAGTTTACAAAAAAAGCGAAACTTTGTTTGGCCTGAATTTTGCTAAAGATTTAATTCGAAAAAAAGACGAGATGGTGATTGTAGAGGGGCAGATGGACTGCATAAGTTTGCACCAGGCGGGGTTTACCAACGTGGTTGCGGCCAGCGGCACAGCTTATAACGAACAAGCGGCGGGGTTTACCAAGGCAAGGAGGCTAAGTAAAAATATTAAATTTTGTTTTGACGCGGATTCGGCCGGTCGAATGGCTTTGCGCAGAGCGGGCGGAATGCTTTTGCGGCAGGGTTTTAGAATAAAAGTTATTGAACTTAAGAGCGCGAAAGACCCTGATGAACTGGTAAAAAAAAGCCCCGGGCTTTGGGCCAAGGCTGTTTCGGAAGCAGTTTGGTTTTTAGATTATTATATTAATTTGGCAAAAGAAAATTTTGAAAAAGATATTGTGGCGCAGAAACACTATTTAAGCGAAGAAGTCGTGCCGTTGATTAAATTTATAGAAGATCCTTTGGAGAAAGACCATTATATAAATGAGCTTATTAATAAATTTGGGGTATCGGAACGAGTGATTAAAGGGCAGACGGCAGGCAGCGCGCCGCTCAAAAAAAATAATACCACAGGCCGTATTAATAACCACGAACTGTTTTTTGGTTTGGAAAAAGAAATTTTGGGGGGCATAATTCTGTATCCGGAGTTTGCCAATTCAGCTTTGGGTTTGCTCGCCGGAGGCGATTTTGAGAGTTATGAGGTAAAGAAAATTTTAGAGGAGGCGCTTGCCAGCAAACAGGCAGTCCAAATAGATAAGAATTCCAGCCTAGCCAAAGAGGCTGTTTTTATGGTAGAATCACGCTTAGAAGAGTTTTCCGGGGACAGAGAAGTATTAATAAAACAACTCACGTCAAGTCTTAGGGGGTTGAAACTTAGGAGCCTTAAAAGACAGCAAAACGAACTATTAATGAATATCAAGGAAGCGGAAGAAAAGGGGGACAGAGGACTGCTTGGTACATTGAATATAGAGTTTGCCGAAATTTCCCGTTTGAGAGTTAAATTGGAAAAGGGAATTTAATATATAAATTTAAATATGCCAAAGAAGAAAGTTATAAAAAAGAAGAAGAAGTTCAAAAAGCCTAAAAAGAAGCCTTTGGCGAAAGTTAAAAAGAAAAAATTTAAGGCTACCAAGAAAAAGAAGAGGTCGGCAAAAAAGAAATCCGGTAAAAAGAGCCGGCGGTCTTTGGTCGTCAATGAAGTTTTGAGCGAAAAAAACCAGAAAGCCTTAAAAAAGCTTATGGTTAAAGGCGCGGAACGGGGTTTTGTGACTGAAGCGGAAATAATTCATTCAATGCCGTTTTTGGAAGACGACCTTCCGGCTTTGGAAGAATTAATGAATAACTTGGAGAAGCGGGGGATAGAAGTTGTAGATCAGGAAGTGGCAAGTGTTTGGGAGCAGAATAAACCGGAAGAAGTAAAACCTGAACCAAAAACAGCAAAAGAAAAAAAAGCAAAGAAAGACAAAGAGATGCGAGCCGAGGCTATGGACCTTGGCAGTATTTATGACGACTCTATTCAAATGTACTTGCGGGAAATAGGCAAAGTTCCTTTGCTCGCTTCGGTGGAAGAAATAGATTTGGCAAAGCGCATAGAAAAAGGCGATGTCGTGGCAAGAAAGAAACTTACGGAAGCGAATTTGCGTCTTGTCGTCTCCATTGCTAAAAAATACATGGGCAGGAACTTGGGGCTTCTGGATTTAATTCAGGAAGGAAACCTGGGGCTGTTTCGAGCGGTGGAAAAATTTGACTGGACTAAAGGATATAAATTTTCTACTTACGCCACTTGGTGGATCCGCCAGGCTATAACGCGCGCTCTCGCGGACCAGTCGCGCACTATTCGTATTCCCGTGCACATGGTTGAAACGCTCAATAAGTACGCGCAGGCGCAAAGACAATTGGTGCAGGACTTGGGTAGGGAACCTCTTCCCGAAGAAATAGCCGCGGAAATGGGGATTGAAGTAGAAAAAGTTTATCATCTAAAAAAGATTTCGCAGGAAACAGTATCAATAGACTCTCCCGTAGGCGAGGACGAGGGAGAAGACTCTTCTTTGGGTGACTTTATTGTGGACGAGGACACCACCAAGCCTAATGAAATGGCCGGAAGACAAATTTTAAAGGAATATGTACAAGCTATACTTAAAGATTTAGACCCGAGAGAACAGAAAATTTTAAAAATGCGCTTTGGGCTTGAAGACGGCGTGACTCATACTTTGGAAGAAGTAGGAGAAGAATTCGGGGTGACGAGAGAGCGTATTCGACAAATAGAAAGCAAAGCCTTAGAACGCATCCGGGAACATATAGACGTAAATAAGTTAAGAGACTACTAGAAAAATTTCCAATTTTCAATAATCAATTTCCAATTAAGAGCCCAAAAAACGGGGCGCATTGGATATTGGGAATTGGAAATTTAAGATTTTCTGAATTTGTTTTTCCTCATACTTTGACTAACCGTTAAATTTATTTTATAGTCATGCGTCGGTGTGTTGACAGCTTGTTTTCCTCTTAAAATTCTCCTATTATTAAGGGGGATTTTTTGGTGTTGACAGCGATATTTTACGGGGAGATAATAAATATAGAAAGGAAAGTAATAGATGCAGGCAGTAGCTTATAGCGGGTGCTTTTCCCGCAGAGCGAGCGATAAGCCATAAAGGCGGTTAGCCTTCTTGCATCAAAAGCAATTAAAGAGAATATCGCAAATATGGGAAAAGTATACCCGAGAAGTTAAAACCCAGCGCCAATCTTTATAGAAGATGGAAGCTGGGTTTTAACATTTTCAAGACTTATGTATCGTAGTTTTTTTTTCGGACTGGCAAAGCCAGTCCTTTAAAAAACCACTCAAGACAATTTCTTTGTTATTTTCTTGCGGTTTTTTTCTGCGTAGCTTGGCTACGCTTCTAAAAATCCTCAGAAAAATGCCTCGAAATTGTCTTGTAACCTAAGTCTTGATTTATAAGTTTAGTAGTATCGCCGCTATCCACGGAAAAGCCACGTTCACGTCGCTTTGAATTATTTGGTAGTAGCTTTGCGTGGAAAGTTTGTCCCAGGTAATTTTTTCCTTGCCGCCGGCGCCGCTGTAAGAACCGTAGGACATTGGCGAAGAGCCGATTTCCACAAAACCCGCCCAGTCGCGAACATTTTTTATTTTCAAATCGTGCTTTAAGGAAGGCACCACGCAAATGGGGAAGTCCCCGGCAATGCCCCCGCCCAGTTGCAAAAAAGCAATGGGCGATTTTTTGGAAGTTTCCATATACCAGTCGTAAAGGAAATGGAAATACTCCAGCCCGGTTTTCATAATATTAGGGCTTAGGGTAACATCTCCCTTTTTTTTATGAGGTCCGTTGTATGTATAGCTGGAAAAAATATTGCCCATGGTGGAATCTTCAAAACCCGGAACCACAATGGGAATGTTTTTTTGAAAAGCTGCGTAAACCCAGCAGTCCAGTGGGTTGGCTTTGGAGTCCGGTTTAATCAGTTTTTCTTTAAATAGCCTTCTAAAATATTCATGCGGAAAATATCTTTTGCCTTCTTTCCCTGCCTTTTGCCACATTTTTAAAAGGTGTGGTTCCATTATGCGCACGCTTTCGTCTTCCGGTAGGAACGTGTCGGTGATTCGTCTAAGGCCTGCGTCCCTAAGTTCCGCTTCCTGCTTTGGAGTAAGTTCTGTGTAGCGGGGGATGTAAGCGTAATGGGAATGCGCCACATATCGGTAGTAAGACTCTTCGTGGTTGGCGCCGGTCGCGGAAATTATATGGACTTTGTTTTTGCGGATTAATTCCGCCAGCATTACCCCGACTTGAAAAGAGCTTAACGCTCCGGCTATGGTAACCATAAGCTTGCCGCCTTTTGCAAGGTGGCTTTTAAGCCACAAGGCCGCTTCTAAAGTGGCGCCAGCGTTGGTGTGGTTTAGAGTTTTTTGCGCGTAAGCCGAAACAGGCGAAGATGCTTTTTTAACATAAACGCCCAGTTCGTCTTTGGAGACATTCTTTCCCTCTTCTATAAGTTTTTGCAGCCCAGAGGAAAGTTTTTTTAAAGTTTTTTTGTTCATTCTAAGGAATCCTTTCTTTTCCGCGAATTCCTTTATTTCAAGTTCAAGCGGGATAAATTACGCGATAATTTTAACAAAAGCACTGTTATTGTCAACAATTAAGCCGTTTGTGGTCTCGGCAGAATTGAAACGGCAATTGCGCTTAGGATAACAGCTATAAAAAATTATAAGGTTTGCTGCTGGGTTAGGCAATGTATTGCCCCGCCGCCGTAAATAATGTCGCTACAGTCTATCCCGATGACTTCGTGGCCGGGGAAACAGCTCCGAAGGATTTGAAGCGCTTTTTCGTCGTTTGGGTCATTGAATACGGAAGCGAGCACCACTTTGTTGCCGATGTAAAAATTAGTATAGGAAACCGGCGCCTTGCTGTCCTGTTCGTTGCCGGCCGGGGCATCCTTGAAATACAGATGTGGCATGGGCAATTTAATGACCTCAAAAGGCCGTCCTTCTAAATTTGTAGCGCCGGCAAGAGTTTCGTAATTATTTTTTAAAATGGCGTAGTTTTCGTCTTTAGGATTATCTTCGTATGCGCATACGATTTTATTGGGACCGACGAAGCGGGCCAGTTCGTCTATATGCCCGTCGGTGTGGTCGTTAATAAGGCCCTCAAACAGCCAGACGGTTTTTTTTACGCCTAAGTATTTGTCCAAATATCTTTCCACATCCTTTTTGGTTTTTCCTAAGTTGCGATTTTCGTTCAAGACGCACTGTTCAGTAGTAAGGCACAGGCCTTGTCCGTTAAGGTCTATGGCGCCGCCCTCCAAGACCAACTGCGGTTCTTCCATGTTGATTTTTAGCCAGTCTTTCATCCGGTAGGGAAGCTTATCGTCCGGCAATAAGTCAGTGAATTTGCCGCCCCAAACATTAAATATCCATTTGACCATAGCCGGTCTTCCGAATTTGTCCTTAACAAACATGGGACCGCAATCGCGCATCCAGCCGTCAATATATTCAACGGTTCGGAAAGTAATTTTATTGATCTCAACATCCAGGCCGCACAGTTTTTGTTCGGCTTTTTGCCGCATTGCATTGTCCAGGACCAGCAATTCTACCTGCTCGCTCAGGTGGATGGCGGAGATAATTTTCGTGATGGCGTTTTCTACCTTGCCGACCCGCTCGGGGAAGGATTTTTCGTCGTAAGGCCAGGCAAGCCAAATTGCGCTATGGGGTTCCCATTCCGCGGGCATTCTGTAACCTTTGTCGCTTATCGCGTCAGTCATTTACGTCCCTTCCGTCCACGAGGCTAAATATTTTTTTTGCGCCGGCGTTAAAGTATCAATATTTACTCCCATGAGCTTAAGTTTTAATTTTGCCACTCGCGCGTCTATTTCTGCGGGAACTTCGTGAACCGTGTTTTTCATCCCTTTGTAATTTTTTACAATCCAGGCGCTGGCAAGAGCCTGATCCGCGAAAGAGAGGTCCATAACCGCGCTGGGGTGTCCTTCGGCCGCGGCCAAATTCATAAGCCTGCCTTCGGCAATTAAATAAATGCGTTTGCCGTCTTTTAAAGTGTATTCTACCAGTTCATTCCTCACTGTTCTTTTGGATCTAGCCAGTTTCTCCAAATCCGGAACGTTTATTTCCACGTTAAAATGCCCGCTGTTTCCCAAGATTGCGCCATCCTTCATTTTTTTAATGTGGTTTCCAACCAAAACATCCCTGTCGCCGGTGGCAGTAATAAATACGTCGCCTTGCGGAGCTGCTTTTATCATTGGCATAACTTCGAACCCGTCCATAGCGGCTTTAAGAGCGGGCAAATCCTGTACTTCCGTTACAATCACCCTGGCTCCCAGACCTTTAGACCTTAGCGCTATTCCGCTGCTGCAGTCGCCATAGCCGCCCACAACAACCGTTTTTCCCGCTAGGAGGATGTTAGTGGCGCGCAGCAGCCCATCCATAGTGGATTGCCCGGTGCCGTAGTGGTTGTCGAACAAATGCTTAGTAGGAGTGTCGTTAATGGCAATTACCGGATATTTAAGCGCACCGGCTTTGGCCATGGCTTTTAAGCGGATTATTCCCGTAGTAGTTTCTTCCTGTCCGGCCCAGATTTTTTTAATTAAGCCTTTTCGTTTTTTATGGATTAAAGAAATTAAATCCGCGCCGTCGTCTATGGTAATTTGGGGTTCAAAGTCCAATACTTTGTTTAAGCACCAATAATATTGTTCGTCCGAAACGCCTCGCCAGGCAAAAATATTTATACCGTCTTTGGCCAAGGCCGCAGCCACGTCGTCCTGTGTGGAAAGGGGGTTAGAGCCGCAGGCCGCCACCGTGGCGCCACCGGCTTTAAGGGCGCGGAGTAGCACCGCCGTTTCTTTGGTAATATGCAGACAAGCGGCAATGGTAACGCCGGCGAAAACCTGTTGTTTTTTAAACTCTTCGTGCAGCTGCGAAACAACCGGCATTTGAGCAGCGGCCATTTCTATTTTCATTTTACCTTGCTTGGCTAGATTGGTATTTTTTACTTTAGACATATTTTAATGCAAACTTTCGTGCTCGCCGTTTATTTGGAACTGGCAAAGCCAGTTTCCTTGTTAAACGGCTTCGCCCTAGAGGGTTTGTCCAATTACTTTGTTATTTTTTGCGGTTCTGCTCGCCGTAGCCCTGCTACGCCTTACAGACCCTTTAAAAAATGCCTCGTACTTGTACAAACGCGAAAGTTCTTAATATATATTAATTATAGAAATTTATTAGCATTTTTTTAAGCTTGGCCCAAAGCCTTTTTTTCGTCTTTATAATGGGCGACGTTTTTAAGTTTTTTTGATTTTTTAATTAATACCTTTTTTGTTAATATGCCGTAAGTATCGGGACGGCGATTTCGCAGAAAGCCCCAACCTTCGCTGTAAAATTCGTTTTTCGATAAATTTAATTTTGCTATTAGCACATCATCTTTAGCAGAGCTTGCCCGCGCTAGCACTTTTCCGAAGGGTCCGGATATGAATGATTGGCCAAAGAATTTCATCCTGTTTTCCGTGCCAACGCGGTTAATAGCCGCAATATAAACATTATTGGCAATGCCGTGTCCGCGCATGGTTGTTTCCCAGGCGTTATGCCAGTCGCCTTCGGCGTTGTAGCCTATTATGTTTCCAAGCGCGGTGGGGTAAAAAATAATCTCCGCTCCTTTAAGGCGAACCGCGCGCGCGGCTTCGGGGAACCACTGATCGTAGCAAATGAGCACGGCGAAGCGCGCAAATTTAGTTTTAAAAATTTTATAGCCGGTTTTGCCTTCTTCAAAATAATCTTTTTCGTAAAAGCCGGGGTCTTGGGGGATGTGGGTTTTATGGTAAACATCCATTATCTTTCCTTTGTCATCAATAACAATCGCGGAGTTATGGTATTTGCCTGCCTTATCTTTTTCGTAAATGGGTACAATTATTACCGTCCTGTATTTTTTGGCGATGCGGGAAAAAACTTTCGTGGAATTCCCCGGAATAGTCTCCGCGTATTTGTCTTTTTGTTCTTTTTGCCTTTGAGGAAAGTAAGGGACATTGTAAAGTTCCTGCAGGGCAATAATACGCGAGCCTTTTTTTGCGGCCTGTTCAACCAGTTTGGCAGTCTTGATGATATTTGTTTGAATATCCGTTCCTACTTTGGTTTGGACAAGACCAATTGTGACAAATCGTGATTTCATACCCATATATTTTAGCTGTTTTGTCCTTTATTTGCAATAGTTTTTAGGCTATAATGGTAATATTATGAAAGGAAAAACGTTGATTTTACAATTTTTGTACCAATCCATTATTAAAAGGATTTTATTCTTATTTGATCCCGAAACAGTGCATAACCGGATGCTAAATTTAGGGGAGTTTTTGGGCAAGTTTAGAGTAAGCAAATGGATGGTTAAATTTTGTTTTTACTATTATCACCCAAGCCTAAAGCAGGAGCTTTTGAACCTTACTTTTAAAAATCCGGTAGGTTTGGCCGCGGGTTTTGATAAAAACGGCAAACTTACCCAAATTTTACCCGAAGTGGGTTTTGGGTTTATGGAAATAGGCTCGGTAAGCGACAGGTCCTGCAGTGGCAATGAAAAGCCAAGACTTTGGCGGCTAAAAAAATTCATGTCCCTCCGCGTACATTACGGTTTGCCTAGCGAGGGGGCAAGCGCCGTTGCCGAAAGGCTCGGCAGTTTGCCGTTTAGCATTCCTTTGGGAATTAATATTGTCAAAACAAACGACGCCCAAACCGACAGCATAGAAGACGGTATAAAAGATTACGAACGGGCATTTAAAAAGTTTCTACCTTTAACCTGTTATTTTACAATTAATATTAGCTGTCCCAATACTTTCGGAGGAGAACCTTTTTTGGAAGCCGAAAATTTGGACAAATTGCTATCACGCATAGATGCGCTTAAAGGCAAACAAGCAGTTGTTGTTAAGCTTTCGCCGGACCTTTCGGAAAGCCGGTTGGATGCTTTGCTCAAGGTTATTATGCGACATAAAATTGACGGGATAATTTGTTCTAATTTGACCAAAGTCAGGGACGCGCAAAATGTTAGAGACAAACAAGTGCCGGGTGAGGGCGGGTTTAGCGGCAGATTGGTAGAAGAGGCCAGCAATGAGTTGATAAAAAAAGTTTACAGAAAGACTGCGGGAAAAATAACAATCATCGGCTGCGGGGGAGTGTTTAGTGCCGAAGATGCTTATAAAAAAATAAAGCTCGGGGCAAGTTTAATTCAGCTGGTTACCGGTATGATTTACGAAGGCCCGCAGCTTATTGGAGAGATCAACAGAGGGTTGGCGGAATTGACGGAGAAAGATGGATACAAAAATATTTCTGAAGCTGTAGGAGTGAATAACATTCTCGCTTTAACTCCTTCCGTCTCCTAGTAGGAGTCTTTCGGGCCCACGGGGGGTAGGCAGGGAGAGGAGGCTAAAGAGAGTCTTAATTTATTGTGCCGTGTTCTTCATAAGAAGCATGGGTTTTTTTTGATTTTCTGCCATCCTATTTTTTTGCGTTAGTCTTTTGAATCTAAGCATGGAGAGGTTGACAAAAGGCTCAAAATTTGCTAAAATATAAGTAATAAAGTATCGGATTGCCCATATCTATTGCCAAAACTAGCAATATTTGGTGGGGCAAATAAAAATAACCCTTTAGGCCAAAATAGCCAAAGGGAACAAAGAAACAAAAACTTTATCCGTAATAAATACGGAAAAAACAAAAATCAAATATGTCCGAAGAGCAAAAGAAGCGATTTTTGTCTGCGGAAGATTTAATTTCTATTTCTACCGCGGCAAAAGGAGCTCCTTATTCAGCAGAATATTTAAGCCTGCTCGCGCGCAAAGGGCGGCTGCCGGCTGTAAAAATTTCCCGCGATTGGCTTACCACGCCAAAGGCGGTTTCTTGGTATGTGCAAAAACAAGAGAAAAAGCACAGGGGGCTGATTGAAAGGTTTGACTTGATAAAATCCCAAAAAGGATTTGCCGGAACGGGGATATTAATTGTTTCAGCTCTGCTGATTTTTTCGGTAGCTGTCTTTTTGTTTGCCGTTCGTTCTGCCGAAAGCAACTATGCAAAAAAATCTTCAATTACGCTTTTTCCTTCCCAAATAAAAAGTGGTTTTGGACATTTAGCAGTCGGCGTAAAGACTTTTCTTTCCGCCGCGCCAAATAAACTAACTTATACTTTAGTTGACAATGTCGGCATATTGAACCAATTGGCAAGAGAAGATTTCTTCTCTGCCGTTCCGGAGTCTCGGTCTGTCATAAATTCCGGCCGGAGTTTATCCGGTATTCCGTTGCGGGGCGGGAATGATACATGGGAAAGCGAGGATGAGAACAGCGTTTGGAATAACAGTCCGGCCGATAGGTATGGCGCGCAGAGCGTTGTACTTGGAGAGTCATTAAAAAATCAGCCGCCGTCAGACAGCCCGCAAGCCGGTAAAGTTCTTGCCGCCAATGAACCCGATTTTATTGGAGGGCTTATAGAACAAATTTTAAACAGGTATCTCGCGGAGGGAAAATTTAAAGGTGAAAAAGGGGACAAAGGCGACCCGGGCTTTGGAACAGGTATTTTCAAAAATGATAACGGCAACAGCACGGCTGCCATTGGCAACACTTCCATAGTCACCTATGTACCCTCTGTTCCCGCGCAGGGTTTTGACGGTACTTCATTAGCCGGCTTTGGACAGCTTTCTTCCCAAAATTTTTATTCGCAAACCGCTGTTATTGACGACACTTTTACGGTTCAGGGCTCGACCGCTTTGGCTTCTTTAAATGTTTCAGGCGCTTTTTCTGCCGCCACCACTTCTCTGTCTTCTCTTACTGTTTCCGGGGATGTTACGTTGAATGGTTCTACTACAATTGCCGGACTTACCATAGCCGGTCTTAACCCGGGTCTTACACCGGGAAGCGTATTGTTCCAGGGAGCTTCGGCAATTTCAGAAGACAGCAGTAATTTTTATTGGGATGCCGGCAATGGCCGTTTGGGGCTAGGCACCACCACTCCCGCTCAGTTGCTCTCCGTCGCAGGAAATATGCGTCTTACTGGAGCTTTGTTTGACTACACTAACGCTTCCGGCACTTTGGGAATGGTACTAAAGAGTACGGGCACAGGGACAGAATGGGTGGCCACTTCCACACTTGGCATAACAGGCGGCAGCGGAGTAAGCGGAGGAACCAACGGCTATGTAGCCCGCTTTACCGCGGCTGACGCTTTGTCCACCGGCATCCTTTTGGACAACGGAACTGTTGCGGGAGTTAACGCGACATCATCTTCCTACACCTTTAACATTCAAGGTTCTTCCGGAACATCACCATTTAATATTTCTTCTTCCACCGGCACTTCTTTAGTGACTGTTGACCAAAGAGGATACGCGGGCATCGGCACCACCACTCCCGCCCAATTGTTATCAGTCGCAGGTAACATGAGACTAACAGGAGCTTTGTTTGACTCTTCCAACGCTTCCGGAACAACAGGACAAATACTTTCTTCCACAGGAACCGGAACAGCATGGATATCCACCTCTACTCTGGTAGGAGGCAATGCCATAACAAACCTAAACGGACTTACAGCATCTTCCCAAACCTTTGCCACAGGTTCGGCTACAGGCATAGGGCTTAACATAACATCAAGCGGAAGTGTACATACCTTTACTCCCACAGTATCCGGCGGCTACTTAATACCCCTTATCGCTTCTACCACGGAATGGTCAACAGCATATGGTTGGGGAGATCATAGCGTGGAAGGATACCTTGCTTCTGCCATAACAAGCCTTGCGGGACTGACAGGAGCAACTCAAACTATTTCTACTTCCACTTCAGGAGGGTTAGACCTTAAAGTAGTTTCATCTTCTGACGACCATCAATTCCAAATTAGTCTTGATTCAGGATATATAATTCCTACCACTACACCTTGGTCAAACCTTAATAACTTTTACAACACTCCTTCTACGAGAATTACTGCCGGAACAAACTTATCATGGTCAACTAATATTTTAAATATTGACGATGTCTTCCCAACTTACACCTACGCTTCTTCTACCTTCCCCAGCTTTACCTATGCTTCAAGTACTTTTGCTACTATAGCTAACTATCCAACCTACACATACGCCTCTTCAACATTCCCGTCTTTCACTTACGCAAGTTCTACCTTTGCTACATTAGCTAATTTACTAAACTATCCTACATATACATACGGCAGTTCTACTTATGTATCTTTTGGCTATGCTTCTTCCACCTTTGCAACCATTCTAAATTATCCAACCTATTCCTACGCTTCTTCAACATTCTCCACTTATGCTTATGGTTCATCCACATATGTAAGCTTTGGATATGGCTCGTCAACATTCGCCACCATAGCTAACTACCCAACTTACACTTACGCAAGTTCTACCTTTGCTACAGTAGCTGATCTACTTAACTACCCAAGCTATACCTACGGTAGCTCAACCTATGTATCTTTTGGCTATGCTTCTTCTACTTTTGCAACCATTCTAAATTATCCGACATACTCTTACGCTTCCTCTACTTTCCCGTCTTTTAGTTATTCGAGTAATACTTTTGCGACTATCTTAAGCTACCCAACTTATACCTACGCATCTTCCACTTTTGTGACCGCGGTTACGGGAACAGGGAATATATCTTCTACCGGAGGACTAACTCCTCAAATTAGTTTTACCGGTGTATTACCAATAACCAACGGAGGCACGGCAACAACTTCTTCGCCCACTCTGGCAGGACAATTACTCGGAGCACACGCTAGCGGTTCCTACGGAGTAGTCAACCTTTTAGCCGGTTCTAACATTGCCATAACAACTTCTACCCCCGGGCAGATTACCATAGCTTCTACCGGAGGAAGCGGCAGCTCCGCTTGGACTTTAGGTCCCGGCCTTATTTACAACGCAACTTCTACTGACTTGGTAGGCATAGGAACCATAACTCCAACAACAACTCTTTTCATTCAAGGAAAGGCCGGAGTCAGCCCGTTTGCCATTGCTTCTTCTTCGGGTTCGCAACTGCTTGCAGTAACTCAAGCAGGGGATGTCGGGGTGGGGGTGGAGAGTCCTCAAAGCAGATTGCATGTAGGCGGAATTTTGAGGATTGAAACCGGCGATTTCTATACTAGCTCAGATAAATTAATTTTTGCTGCTTCCGGTACCCCTACAAGTTTTTATCACAGCATTTCCACCGCGCATAGCAATTCGGGGGATGGATACAATAAAATGACGTTTAGTTTGTCCAACGCGGCGAGCGGGGCTGTGACTGTTATGACATTAACAGGAGCCGGTAACGTGGGAATTGGCACCAGCTCTCCTTCCCAAAAACTGGATGTCTGGGGAAACTTGATTGTGGCAACATCTTCCACTCCAATTTTGTCTGCTAATTCCGCGACGAGAAGAGTAGGGATTGGGACAAGCAGCCCTCGTTCTGCATTGCATGTTGTTCAGCCTTTAACCACAGATGCAGGAGACGAAGGCGTTGCTTATTTTGACGCTTATTCGGGTGCAAGCAACAATACTCCTTGGATTCGGATACGCGCCGCTCGCGGTACACCGGAGGCGCCTTCGGCAGTTAACGCAAACGACCCGATTGGAGGCATTGGTGCCGGGGCGTATCATTCGGGAGGAGATTTTACCTCTAATGCTCGAGTCAATATTCGTTTTTTTGCAGCCGAAAATTTTACAGATACCAACCAAGGAGCATATATGCAGTTCAGTACCACGCCTGCCGGAGCTACAACACCTCAAATCCGATTGGCTATTTTAGATTCCGGCAACGTCGGCATAGGAACAACGAGCCCCGGCGCGAAATTGCATATTGGCTCTGTCGCCGCCGGCGGAAACGTAAGGGTAGCCAACGGCTGGCTCTGTGTGGATGACAATGACACCTGCACGGGCGCAAGCACCGCGGGAACAATTTATGCTACCAACGGTACAGTCAGCGGCGGAGCGGACGTGGCGGAGAATTATCCGACTCTGGACAGTTCTTTGGAATTCGGAGATGTAGTAGTCGCCGATACCGGATTTCCGGTTTATATAAAAAAATCAAATTCAACAGAGACGAGCAGTTCGGATCTTGTAATTGGAATTGTTTCCACCAAGCCCGGAGTTTTGCTTGGCCATAATCAGGATTTTGCAAATGCTTCGTCAATTCCCGTCGCTCTTGCCGGTCGTGTTCCGGTCAAGGTTACCAATGAAAATGGCAATATAAAGCTTGGCGACTACGTTACAGTATCCAAAACTAAAGACGGCTACGCGGCTAAAGCTATCGCCCCGGGTTATGTTATTGGGCAGGCGCTGGAAAATTTTGACGGCTCTGAGCCCGTCGGTACATCATCAAAAGATACTATTCTGGTATTTGTGGGTAAGACCTACTTTGTGCCCAAAGTGGCGGATATACTCCAAAATAGTCCGGACCCGGGACTCTCCGGGGATATTCTGGCAGAATTAAATCTTAATGACGCTTACGCGTTTACAGGCCTTGTAATAACCAATAATGTTTATGTTGGCAGGAAGTTGGTGGTTGGGGAAAGGATAGAAACAGTGGAACTGATTGCGGTTAAAATTATTGCAGATGAAATTATCACTAAAAAATTATGCGTGGATGATATTTGTGTAACTCGTGAACAGTTTAAATCTATGGTGGAATTTTACGCCGAACAAGATTCTTCGGCAGTTTTGGAATCTGAGGGAGAAGTTGCCGGCGAATCTGTCCCGGACCAAAATTCACCGCCTGATGAACCGGAAAATTCTTTGGTAATTAATGAAGAAGTAAATAATCAACCGGTAGAAGATAGTGTTCCTGAAGAAGCGTCCGGAGCAGCGGGTTCTTCCTCCGATTCCGAACCTTCCGTAGTCGAATCTCCCACGGCCGGGGACGCTTCGGCCGGGACAGGGGAAAGTTCTGCTCCCGGTGAATCTCCGCAAGCGCCTGCTGAATAGAATAGAAAAAAACTTCCCGGATTTCGGGAAGTTTTTGGAGCTTAATTTATCTTGCCGGTTCGGAAACGACGGACTGGTCCATTAGCGGCATTACTTCCGGCCGTTCAATGAGTCCTTTGACCAAAGGAATCACCACGTTTTTTTGCCAAAAGTACGGTTCGCCTTCAGGCATGGATGTTATGGGGAAAATTAAGGAAGGAATATACAGTTCCTCGCTTTGCCCGTTTTTGTAGTTGTAGTATTTTACAAGGGCGATTTGCGGGGTGCCGAGCTCAACGGTTTTTGCGTCCGCGCTTTCGGTAAAGAACCAGTTGTTGAAGCCGCCTTTTTTTGCCTGCTCAATCAGGGCTTCTGTGTCGGTTTCAACATTATATTTAGAAGCTTCATAACTGTTGGCCCTAAGCTCGTAAACTCCGCTGACTTTGTTTACCCTTACATTTATCGCAACGTTGAGGCCGGTTTTGTTGCCGCTTTCGTCGTAAACTTCCTGCCCGTCAATCAAACCCGGATAAATTACACTTACTACATCCGGAATATAGACCGAGGTTTTGTCCGCGGCTCTTTGGTATTCCTCTTCCCAGTAATTGATGACAATTGGTTCTCCGTAGTTGGCGGTGGAAATATTATGCTCTTTAAGGAATTGGTTAGCGATTTTTATCAGCTCAGAATCTTCAGGGATATCGTTTAAGGAGAACCTGTAGCTTTGGTAGCAAGCCTCGTCGCGGCAAAGCCTGTCCGGAGTCTGCCATTTTTGCCAGTTTTCGTTAATTGATATTGTTCCTTCCGTGAAATTAACATAAAACATATGGCCAAAGTCTTTGTCTTCCGTCAGGGTTAATGAATCGGCTTTTATGGGGCCAAAACTGCCCAGGTCAAACAGCCCAAAGTTAAGGCTGGAAAGCAGGCTGTTCAGCGAGCCGCTGTTAAGCGGGGCTTTGGTCCTTCGGTAAACTGCCATTTGGTCTTGGTCTATGCTGAAGTCTTCACCGGTATAAGCATAGTTGTATCCGTAATACGGGGGAACTATCATATCAACCCCTCCGCCGCCTCCGCCGCCAATTCCCATGGCCGGCACGGTGACTTTACTGTTTAAAGCGGCTGATTCGCTGAAACCATCTCCGCCCGCTCCAAAGCCTCCGCCTCCGCCCGACTGCGGCCTTGCTCCGTTATCATTAAGCGCCAATTCGCCAAAAGCGTTGTTTCCGAGTTTGGTGATATTTTCGCCTGCATCAAACAAACTGATTTCGCCGGTTTGGATTCTCGGTTGTTTGTAGTAATTTACCCCGAATACAATCAGCGCTACGGCCATAAGGCCGGAAATAACATAAGTGAGCTTGTTCACCCCATTAGACATTATGGGTTTAGTTTGTGAATCTGGCATGTTTTTATTGCTTTCTATCCCGAGAAGCCTTTTTATGAACAATAAAGATCTAACGGGGTAAATAAAATTAAAGGTTTTAGGTTTTTCCATAAGGCTGGCTTTAGCCAAAAGCTCTGCGCGCAAGCGCTTGGCAAAAGCTTCGTCGAACAGGATGTCGGGTTTTACAATCAGCAGGTAAGAGATAGTTTTAGTCACCTGCTCTTCGTATTGTTTTAGCCCGGGGTCGTATTGGTAGAGGTCTTTAAGTATGGTTTGGATTTCAGGGTTCATAGGAATGAGGTTTTACTTGTTATTGTAGTTACCTGATTTATCAGGTTTCTTAGGACGCCGATAAATCGGCACGCTACACTACACAGGGTTTGGCACGCAGCAGGAGAGGCATCACATTTTTAACAGTATTAGGTAGAGTGCGGCTATTGGTATCTCCGCGTTCATTTTTTGTAAAGTCCGCGAAAAAGATATTTTGATTGAGCCCTCGCTTTTGCCTAGGATTTCCGAAATTTCTTTGTAAGACAGCCCATCCCAAACTCTCATTGTGACTACATCGCGCGTTTCTTCGGGTAAGGCCGCAAGATATTTTTGGACTTTTTCTAAGTTTACTCTCGCGTCCACCTCTTTTTCCACGTTCTGCGCGGAAGAAACATCATAAGCGGCAGTTAAATCATCCGTAGGCTTATTGGTGCGGTAGTGGTCAATTATAGTATTCCGCGCGATGCGGTAGAGCCAGGTTGAAAAGCCGGCCTTTGAGAGATTAAAGGAACCCATATTTTCTAAAGCTTTGGTAAAAATAATGCTTGTAAGGTCTTCCGCAATTTCTTTATGCCTGATTCTGTAGAAGACAAAGCCGTAGATTTTTTTTATGTAGGCGTCGTAAAGGATGCCGAAGGCTTGGTATTCGCCTTTTTGGCAATCCCGGACCGCGTTTTGTTCGTCAATTTCCATGGAATTCCGTAAATTAGAATTCTTTGGTATAAATTATTAGATATTTTGGTATTTATAGTTTTTAAGCCGGTTGTTTTAATCATATCTTTAGTTTGAATTTTTAGCAATTGGCGCCTTTGTTTATATATACGTTTATATTACAAAAAAGTAACGGGATTTTTCCCGTTACTTTAATATAAGTTGAAATTAAATCATCCCCAAAAAATTATCCAAATACCCAAAGCAAGCATGATTATGCCGCCAATTAGGTGTAAAAGCCGGATATTTTTGTCTTTCCATTCGTTGGCTTTTTCCACGGAAGACTTGCCCCAGTAGATAAGGCCGGTAATTATTAGCAAAGGCAAAACAAATACCAAGTTATAAAATAATAAAGTCGGTATAACATTAGTTAGCCGGTCGGTCTGTGAAAGCAAGCCTATCACAAAGAAGTATGGCCCGCCTGTGCAAGGGAGCTCAAAAAACAATACTACAAAGCCCGCAAGAAATGCTCCCCAGGGAGAAGTGACTTTATTAAGAAAAGATTTAAGTTTAGGCCGCCAGGAGCGGGGAATTTCCATAACGAACCCGCCCGCGCCGTAGGCAAAGTAGTCTTTGAGGTTAGCAAGGCCGATAAGTATGGCCAGCGCGCCAATGATTTTATACAGCCAGCCGGCCAGGCCGCTAAAGTGGAAGGCGCTAATTAGTCCCAAACCGAACAAGAAGTAGCCGATATAAACGGCGAGAGTAAAAGCCAGCCCGCCCAGAAGGGCGCGTTTTTTGTTTTCGGAAGACAGCATGAGGGCGCCGAGTAAAATGAGCAGTACGGCAATGGCGCAGGGGTTGATGGAATCCACCAGCGCCGCTCCGGCAATGGCGGCAATGGACAGGGAATTTTTGTATGTTTTCGGAGTTTTGTTTTGTCTATTCTCTGTGTTGGCCGGCGGGTTTTGATGGTTCCCATCATTTGAGATGGGAACCATCTCTTCTTGTTCGCCGGGCGTCGTTTCCTCTTTCTGGGTTGGTGTTTCTTCCGCGGCAAGGCGCGAGGACAATTTTTCCAAATAATCTATAATCGGTCGGTCGCCGATGGCAGACTCCGTGCCGCTAAATAGCGCCGGCACGCCCCTTTGGGTGTAAGGAATATCGAACTGTTCAAATTTTTGATTTAAGACAACGGCATTGTCCCAGTTTTGATAAACTTCGTGTTTATTTAGAGTAACTTGAGGATAGTCAGAAATAAACCGGTCAATAACCGGTTCTACCTCGGCGCAGTGCGGGCAGCCAATGCCGTAAAAAAAATCTATGGACTCAAAGTTTTGAGCGGAGGACAGAACAGGGGTTAGGGCTAAGGCGGAAAAGATCGTCCCTATAAAAACTAATTTAACGCAGTTAATCATAATACGATTATAATCCTATTGCTTCTGGTTGGCAAGCTGTATTTGCAAACCATTTGCATTTGGTGTATGATATAAAATATCATTAAATAAAATTTAACAATGACCCAAATTTGGATATATTCGCTAGTTAGCGTTATTATTGTGAGTCTTATTTCTTTAGTAGGCGTTTTTACTTTGGCCGTAAACCGAGAGAAGCTGCAAGGATGGCTTTTGTGGCTGGTTAGCTTTTCCGCCGGCGCCCTGCTTGGGGACGTGTTTTTGCATATTTTACCGGAAATGGCCGAAACCGGTCTTACTTTGCGGATTGGTATATATTTGCTTGTCGGCCTATTAATCTTTTTTGTTCTGGAAAGATTTGTTCTTTGGCAGCATACCCACGGCCAGCATAGGGAAGAAGTGCATAGCATGACCTATATGGTGCTTATAGGCGACGGCCTTCATAATTTAATCGACGGCATGATTATTGCCGCAAGTTTTTTAGTTTCAATTCCTTTGGGTATTGCCACGACTTTGGCTGTTGTGTTCCACGAAATTCCCCAGGAGCTTGGAAATTTCGCGATTTTAGTCCATGGTGGTTTTAGTAAAACTAAAGCGCTTTGGTATAATTTTCTTTCTGCCCTTACCGCTATAATTGGCGCGGTAATAGTGTTACTGCTTATGCGTGGAACTGAAGGGGAACCGCCTATTTTTCTTTTAGCACTGGCAGCTTCAGGGTTTATTTACATAGCTTTAACGGATATTATTCCTTATTTAAACAAAGAAAAGGGGATAAAAAAATCTGTTTTGCAGCTAATTTGGGTAATATTAGGCGCCCTGGTTATGGCCGCTTTGTTACTTTTGGAATAGAGTTTTTTTCTATCATTCCGGTCTGTAAGCCGGAATGCATTTTTGTAGTTTTTGGCTTATTTAAAAGAAATAAGGTTTTTTATTATCTAGAATTAACACCCCATGAGTTTTACTTAAAAAGTATTACCCATAAGTGTTAGGCCCGCATAACCGTAATGTTGGGTCTAGTGTCAAGACGCTGGGCTCTTGACACTAAAAGCTTTTAAGTACAAAATTTTAATTGGAATTATTAAATTATTAATTAAATTAAATAGTTAATGCAAAAATCGCTGAATTTTTTTGGCGGTTTTTTTAAAAAACCCGATTCTCGTTTCTTCGGCAGACATATGGTACTTTATGCCGTACTGGCGGCTTTTTTTATGGCAACTTTTGTTAGAGCCTCCCACGGTGCTCCCAGTGACGACGTAGGCAGCCACGGCGCGGTTATGACTTTGCTTTGGATTGCTGTAATTCTGGTTGCGGCTAAATTGTCATCGCTTATAGAAAGATACGGCCAACCTTCGGTATTAGGCGAACTTATTGTAGGTGTAATTTTGGGCAACCTGGCGCTTGTGGGTATTCATATTTTTGAGCCCATTAAGTCAGATGTGTTTATTCCGTTTCTTGCCGAACTCGGCGTAATTGTTTTGCTTTTCCAGGTAGGACTGGAGTCCAACATCCACGAAATGAAAAAAGTGGGCGCAAGGGCCTTTTTGGTCGCGGTTGTCGGCGTTGTTCTTCCGTCCGTACTCGGTACGTATTTAGTCGGCCCGTGGCTTTTGCCGGGGCTTTCCAATAACGCTTATTTGTTTTTAGGGGCAGCTCTTACCGCAACTTCCGTGGGCATAACCGCCAGAGTGTTTAAAGATTTAGGTAAACTAAAAACATCGGAAGCGAAAATAGTTCTTGGCGCCGCTGTTATAGACGACGTTTTGGGTTTGATTATTTTGGCCGTGGTTTCCGCAATTGTGGCCCTCGGCACCGTTAGCGGCGGAGACGTGGCAATTATTGTGGGCAAGGCCGTGGCTTTCCTGGCGGGTTCCATAATCGTCGGGCATTTTGCCGCGCCTTTATTGGGCAAGTGGCTTTCTAAGGTCCATACCGGCGTGGCGATGAAATTTACTTTGGCCTTAGCTTTCGCGCTGGTTTATTCTTTTGTGGCGGGCGAAATCGGTCTTGCTCCCATAGTCGGCGCGTTTGCCGCGGGGCTGGTGCTTGACCCGGTTCATTTTAAGCGTTTTAAGAAGCCCAAGGTTGCGGAAGAACTGGAAAGAAAGTGCGCGCATTTAAGCGAAGCGGACAGAAAAAGCATAATGGAATTTTCCGAAGAACATAGTCACCGGCATGTGGAAGATTTAATTGAACCGTTGGCGCATTTTTTGGTGCCGATTTTTTTCGTGGTAACCGGTATGGCCGTGAATTTGGAAACCTTGTTTGATACTAAAATTTTGCTTGTCGCCCTCGGCATTACATTAGCCGCTTTTGTAGGCAAATACGTTGCCGGGTTTGTTGCCGGCAAGGTCAACAAGCACATTGTGGGTTTTGGCATGGTGCCCAGGGGCGAAGTGGGTTTGATTTTTGCAACCATTGGTAAAGGTTTGGGCGTGGTGAGCGACGAAGTTTTTTCTATAATCGTGATAATGGTAATATTTACGACGCTTCTAACTCCGCCAATTTTGTCGCACTTACTTAAAAAACATAAAACTAATTAGCATCAGCAAAAACCCCCTTTGCAAGCAGAGGGTTTCAAAAATATAGTTTAAAAGAAGTTTCTAAGCAGATATCCTACTATCAATAGGATCATACCCATAATTCCTATAATCTGTTCTCTCCTCATTTCTTTAAATACCACATCGTCCACTTTGTGTTCTTTGCGAAAGCGCCAATGCACGCTTATGGCTGTGTAGGCAATCATGAGTTTGCCTAAAACGTCCAAGGTTTCGCCGATTAATTTAATGTTCATTTTAGTTCTTTTTCAAATTCTTCAATTAATTTTTGTATTTTTGGGTCAATAACGGCTTGGCAGTAAGGGTAGCCGCGGTTCCGCTCATAAAAATTTTGGTGATATTCTTCCGCAGTATAGAATTTTTTGAACGGCAAAATTTCTGTCACAATCTTATCTTGATAAACCTGTTTCTCTTCCAGTTTTTGTTTAACTCGTTCCGCCGTCTGTTTTTGTTCGTCATTATAATAAAAAATTACACTCCGGTATTGAGAACCCGCATCATTTCCTTGCCTGTCTTTGGTAGTCGGGTCGTGGAGTTTAAAGAATATCTCCACGAGTTTTTCATAACTTATTACTTGCGGGTCAAATTCAATCTGTACGGCTTCGGCGTGGCCCGTGGCGCCGCTTGACACTTCATCGTAGCTTGGATTTTCCTTGTTGCCTCCGCTGTAGCCGCTGGTAACCTTGGTAACGCCTTTGATTTTTTGGAAGATGGCTTCCGTGCACCAAAAGCATCCTCCGCCGAATGTGGCTAAATTTTTATTGGCCATACACTAATTATACCACTGTTATATTATTTAATAGCCTCTTCCGTCTCCAAAGGTTTTTCCGGCGTTTCCACCTTAAATTTTATGCGTCCCAAAGTTTGACCCCGAGTTGTTTTTATGTAAACTCGCCACGAGCCTTCCGGCAAATTGGTTTTTAAGCTATAGCCTCGAAAGCCTTCTTTCCTGTCGCCCATTAAGGTAAAAGAGAGTTTGTCTTTTATAACCCAGTCATCCTGTTTTTCGTCGTAAAACTGCCATTCGTGGACAATTTTGGTAGTAAGTTTTTCCGGCGCAAAAATGGCGGAAAAAATATATGCTTTTTCTCCCGCTCGCAAGTGGATAGTTTGGCCGGGGATTAATTTTTGCCAAAAACTTTGTTTTTCGCCGGTTAACATATATCCGGCGGCGGTTTTTTGCACATTATGATAAAGCCCCGTTTCCCTTACGGCCAAAGGCACCGGTGGAATGAGATTGGTAAAATAAAATACATTGGTAATTATGAAAATTGAAAAAATAGAAATTGCCAAGTGCGGGACTTTAAATTTTTCTTTTTCCGTCAGCCGTCTTAGCATTACAATATATAATACAATGAAGACCAGTGCTGCGGCGCCGGCTCCTAAAAACAGCCCGGGGCTTAGAGAACTGAACGTAAAAGGCAGGGCTACGGAAAAAATGGAAAAAGTGGAAAAAAAATAAACGCTTAACTGGGTTGTTGGCCGTTTAAATTGTTCCCTAAGCGCGTCGTTAGAAACCATTATGGCGACAAAGGCCAAAATAAACGGCCAGCTTACCCAAATACTGCCGCTAAACCAATAAAAAATAAACGAGTTGCTCAAAAGCCCGCCAAAGGTGAATTGTACCAAAAGGGGAGTAAACAGGCGGATATACCTGAGTTTTTCCGGAATTTTGCCTGCGTCGTAGGAATGAATAAAGGCTATGGCAACGGCGCAAATTACCCAGTAAATAAAGAGGATGGTAAGGGCAGTATTGATTTGGATGTTAACGAACGTAATGTAGTCGGCTGTAAAGCCTACTGCTAAAGTTACGGGCATTAGCCAACGTTCGTATTTTTTGTAGAACCCCTTTATTTTTTGGTAGTGGGACTTAAGGGCAAAAATTCTTTTCATATAAAAATCTATAATAACATCCTTATAATCTTGAGATTATAAGGATGTTATTATAGATAAATATTTTATAAATATTTTGTTTATTTTATAATTTAAAAATTATTTCCCAAATCGCAAAAGCAGGCCAAAAACGGTAAATGCAGCCGGTTGGCACCCGTCCTGAGTAAAAAAGAGAGTCCGTCTTTTAGTGTTATTGCGTTTAACTAAATTATATAGACTTGGGTCTTGCCTAGAAGATTTTAGCCTTCTTAAGCAACTTAGTTAATAATTTGGTAAGATCTTGGTGTCTGTTGTTGAACCGGAATTCTGATTCTTTTAAGTAAAGATAAAACTTGTGCTTCGGGATACCGTTATGCTTCCTCATTTTGCGTCTAACATATGACCAGAAGCTTTCAATGCCGTTAATATGATTATGGCCTTTAACAAATTCTTTAGAGTGGTTAATCCTGGTATGTTTGTAGCCTTGATAAACTAAACTATCGTAACTCCGCCATTTGTCAGTGTATATGTTAGACTTCGATTTAACAATTAAACCTTGTATTATGGGCAATAAAGAGCTTCTGGAAGCATCTGGGATAATTTCCGTGTAGACCTGGCCTTTACGCTTTAAGAGCCTTACTACCGGAATTTTTCTCTCTGTGCTTCTGCCTCGTTTATCTCCGTGGTGTCTACTACCGAAATATGACTCGTCGATCTCTACGTTGCCCCTAAACTTAATCTTTTGATCTTCCTGATATTCAGCGATGGCTTCCCTAAAGAGAGTAAAAAATCTATCTACTGTATTCCTATTTAATTCTAATTGTTTTGCACTCTGAACCGCAGTTAATTCGTTAGAAAAACAGCTGATAATCTTTTTAATCTTAAAAGTCGATAATTTACTATATTTCATAGGTCATTTACTATATTGTAGCAAAATTTCCTATGCAAGACCCATAGATTTTTATTTGATTTGAGAACGTAAATGTTTCAAATACAGCCAGGCTAAAAATTTTTTCCAAATTTTTTTTCCGTTCGGATTTTTTATTTCGTCCAGCATTGTTTGTGCTTCCCGGTAACCGTTTGCCGTGATTAAATAGTCCGGGTGTACCCCCTCTCCGTCGGCTCGTTTTTTTATGTAAGTGCTGAAATTTTTTCCAAAAGCGTCCGCCAATTTAGTAAGAGCTTCTTCTATAGCTTCGTTAGTGATAAGTTTTCCTTTTTCTTGCCAGATTCGTTTCCTAAATTTTTGAGTTTTATAAAGAACTTCTTCGGCTTCTTTAAGGAATTCGTTATATTGTTTCTGCACAAAAGACCCAGCCAGTAATTGTACTTCCTTGGATTCTTGCCGAGCGTCCTCTAAATTTAATGGTGAATTAGTTTCTTTCATAAGGTATTCAAACAAGTTAGATACCACCTGCGAGCAGGTGGCTTAATGAGCAGGATTGCCTTAAAGGCAATCGGCCCACTGATTTACATTAGTTGATTAGAAAGAGCCTGTGGTTTTATCTTCGTCTTCCTGTTCCCTAATATACTTCCTGATTGCCTGTTCTTCAAAGCCTACTGTTGATACCGAATAGCCCCTGGCCCAGAAATTCTCGCCGTTGAAATTTCTCTGCTTGCCCTGGCTTCTGGCTACCGCGATGGCTGTTTTGCCCTTCAGAAAGCCGATGATGCTGGAAACCGGATGTTTGGGTGGAATCTCAATCAGCATATGGACGTGGTCTTGCATGAGGTGGCCTTGCAGAATCGTGCATTCTTTCTGCCGAGCCAATTCGTGGAATACTTTGCCCAAGGCAATGCGGATTTTACCGAATAACAGCTTTCTTCTGCCCTTTGGAATGAAAATTATGTGATATTTGCAGTCCCATTTGGAATGCGATAAACTGTGGTAGAGATCAGACATGATATACTATCCTTTCTCAATGGGTTTTACTACTCATTAAGCCTATGGATAGTATACCGTGTCTTTTTTTGTTCTCTACGTAACGGCCAAGCCTTTTCTGGTCTCACCAGTAGAACTGGTGGATTACCCTAGATATCATTTAAATTAAAACATTATCGGCAGTTTTATGGTTTATTGTTTTTTTGTGGATATTACTTTTGCCCGCTTCCTTTTGGATTTTGAAGAGCCGGGCCAGTCGCGAATTAGAATTTCCCTCGGCATTCTTTTATTTACCCCGCCAATTTATCTTTGTATTGGCGGTTTTTCTTTTTTAGCCATAGCTCGTGTTTACGGGCTTCTTGATAATCCTTGTGCGGTTTTTTATAGACGAGTGTCCAAGGTCTCTTGGATTGGGTATAATTTGATTTACCTTGATTATGTTGTACGAGTCTATCTTCTGGTGTTTCAGCGATTCCCACATAATAGCTTTTATCAGATAAGTTTTTTAAAAGGTAAGTGTAAATCATAATAAAAATTGGCGGGGCAAGCTTTTTGCTTTTCTTTCCAGCTTAAGGAATTAAGCACGCTCATTGGAAAGCTGTCGCCTAGGGAGTATTTTTCTGCCCGTATTATTTTGCGGACAATATCCCTTTTTGATTCCTATTTTGCCATAAAGTTTATTCTCCAAATTTTTTAACAATAGAATAGTTTTAACTTATAGTTATTACCATTTGCTCATTTTACTCATCCTTATAATCTCAAGATTATAAGGATGTTATTATGTGGTGCGGAAAGTTTCTAAAAATTTTACAAACGTTTTGCCGTAAGGGGACAGCGAATGTTCAACATATTTGCCCCTGTACTTCTTGTTAATAAGTCCCGCCACGTAAAGCCGCCTGGTGTGCTCGCTAATGGTTTTTTGGTTCGCCTTAAGCGCCTTAATCATATCTTCCAGCGTGGTTCTCTCGTGCTCGGATATATAGAGCAAAATATCTATGCGATAGTGGTTTGCCATTCCTTTTAAATGCCGCTCCATTTGTTTTGAAGTTTTGATTTTAGCCATATAAATTATTATACCATATACTTATAATCTCAAGATTATAAGTATAACTTTTTTGGTTATTGATGTGCCGCCGTCAAGGCAGTTGATAAGTTTGACGGTTAGTGGTAAAATATCAAAAGTTAAATATCGTTCGGGAGTAGCTCAGCGCGTAAGTCCGCCTTTGGAGGAGTAGAGCAATCTCAGCCAGAGGCTGATCCGCCTTCGGTGGAGGCTGTAATATATGTATTATATTTATGTTCTAAAAAGTGAAAAGAATAAGAAAAGGTACGTTGGTTCAAGTTCTAAGCTCCCGACGGAACGTACGGCCGAACACAATTTAGGGACTAATAGCTTTACCAGGCAAAATAGGCCATGGAGGTTAATCCATTAAGAACCTTTTGCGACAAATAACGAGGCTTTGAGAAGAGAAAAATTCTTGAAGTCTGGTCAAGGCCGTAAATGGCTTGATGAAAATATTCGGGAGTAGCTCAGCGGTAGAGCAATCGGCTGTGGAATAACGCAGCCCTCGGCGGAAACGCCAAGGTGAACATTCCGGGATAACGGTGAAGCCCTCGCTTTTTGCAGGGTAATACCGTGGGAACCATCTAACGATGGAGCGCCGTAGAGACTAGATACCGGAGCATCTAAGTCCGCAAGGATACGATGAAGATATAGTCCACCCCTTTTGGAAACACTAGGACAAGTGTAACCGATGGGTCCTGGGTTCGAATCCCAGCTCCCGAGCCAGATAGGATTAACATCAGCGAAAGCTGGTGTTTTTCCTTTATTGACGGGCTCTTTTGGCGGTTCGAAAGTGTTTTTATCGGGATTTTTCTTGGAAAGGGCTTCATTCACGGTATCGAGTATGAGTTGGAAGGGTTTCTGGTATGAAATCTCGACATTCTTGCCATTTATGGTCGGGTTCGAAAATAAAAGGGACAATAGCACTTTCTTGTCGTCGGCCATGTCGAACGTACTTCGGTTTACA
>Ga0210057_1002183_pt1 | contig 28291 bp, 23 predicted proteins | sample CryGeyCG2114_010_2_FD_183968 | JGI IMG/M metagenome (GOLD analysis project Ga0210057, IMG submission 183968) | Groundwater microbial communities from aquifer - Crystal Geyser CG10_big_fil_rev_8/21/14_0.10 (SPAdes) (version 2) | ecosystem: Environmental > Aquatic > Deep subsurface > Groundwater ...
CTTTTGCCAGCACGCCTCGTTTCTGGCTGCTTGAGCCCCGCCATATAGTCTGCAGTCACATCAAGTTTGACCATCCGGATGTCTACCGCGACTTCGATGACACTCTTGAAGTTTTTGGCCGGTTCTTTGAGAAGCTGGACAGCGACGGCCGGCTGGTCCTGCACGGCAGTAATCGGCCCTATCTAGAACAGTTGGCCAACTCACTGCCCAACAACGTTATTTGGTATGGCAACGGGCCGGCTGACAACTACCGGCTGCTGAGTAGCTCCACCGGTGGTGGTCGCAACAGGGGCGAGTTGGCGCTCGATCTGGCAACACCAATCAACCCACTGGCAAAGACCGACCAGCCAAGACCGGGTCGCGGCGTTGGGAAGCTAGAGTTGGAACTGAGTATCCCCGGCCGGTTCAACCTGGAAAACGCGGCGGCAGCGCTGGCGGCCTGCCAAGTGTTGGGACTGCCTGCCGACCAAGTGTTGGCCGCCTTGAAATCGTTTCGCTCAACCAAACGCCGGTTTGAGTACCTCGGCACCAAGCACGGCGTGCCGTACTACGACGACTACGCCCACCACCCACACCAAATCGCCGCTACCATCGCTGCCTTTAAAAACTGGCTGCCGGACAAACAGCCGGTGATCGCCTTCCAGCCACACACTTACTCGAGGACCAGAGAACTCTTTGACGACTTAGTGACGGCGCTGGGAACAGCCGATCACTTGCTGTTGCTGGACATTTTTGCGTCGGCCCGCGAGCTGCCCCGCTCAGACGTGTCCAGCGCTCAGTTGGCCGCGGCGCTGTCCCAAGCCTATCCTCACCACCGCGTTGAGCTGCTGGCCAACATCGACGACTTGGCCGAGTACTGTCGGTCGAAACTGTCGGCAGGCCAGGCGGTAATGACAATGGGTGCTGGTGACATTTACCGGCTGCATCAGTTACTCTAAACAATAAATTGTTCCAAACCACTCGTCTATCCCTATAGCCAGCCCCTAAAAATCATGACTTTGGCCCAACAACTCTCTAGTCACCTGCCCGGGATCACTTTTCAACCAGAGGTGCCGTTGGCACCGATGACGTACTTCAAGATCGGCGGGCCGGCCGAAGCTTTTGCCAAGATCAACCAACCCGATCGGCTACCGACCTTGAGCGCTTACTGCGCCCAGCAGCAGATCCCGCTGACCGTGCTGGGCGGCGCCAGCAACGTCATTGTGGCCGACCAAGGCGTGCGCGGGCTAATCATCCGGCTGACCAACGACGAAGTTAGCCTGAGTGATAGCCCAACTGGGTCAACTCTTACCGCTCCATCGCCCAAGGCTGGCCAGCCCACCGGTCCCGCTCCATCACCCGCCACTGACGCCGAACCATCGCCCACTACCAGACAACCCAGCAAACAGCTCACCGCCGGCGCCGGCGCCAGGACGGCCCTGCTCGTCAAAGCTGCTATTGACGCCGGCCTGACCGGCTTAGAGCAATTTCTAGGCGTGCCCGGCACGGTCGGCGGCGCCATCTACAACAACGCCCATTATCTGCAAAACCTGATTGGCCGGCACATTCGCCGAGTGCAAGTGGTCACTACCGACCATCGGTTGAGCTGGCTGTGGCACGACGACTGCCGGTTTGGGTACGACAGCTCACGCTTTCAGACCAGTCGGGAGATCATCGTCCGAGCCGAGTTCGAGCTGGCGATGGGAAATCGACAGCGCTCTGAGCAGTTGATCGCCGCGGCTACCCGCTACCGGGCCCAGACCCAACCGCTGGGGGAACCCAGTTCGGGCTGCATTTTTCAAAACGTCAAGCTAACGCCTCAACTAGCCGCCGAGTTTCCTCAATTTACCAGTCAGGGGTTTGTACCCAGCGGGTACTTGATCGACCAAGCCGGGCTCAAGGGAACGACGGTGGGCGGGGTAACTGTCAGTCCAAAGCACGCCGCTTTTTTCATCAATTCCGGCGGTGGCACCGCCCGGGACGCCAAGCAACTGGTGGCGCTGGTCAAAGCTAAGGTCAAGACCAAGTTTGGGGTAGAATTACAAGAAGAAGTTTTTTATCTTGGTCAGGATCTCCCGGAGCAGAGTTGATGAGCAGTTACTTGATACACGGCGGGACACCTTTGCAAGGATCGGTCCGGGTGGGCGGAGCCAAGAACGCTTCGTACAAACTGATGATCGCCAGCTTGTTGGCCCAAGGCAAGTCAGCCTTGCTCAACTTTAGCCACATCAGTGACGTAGAGCTGGTCAGAAACGTCATCAACGAACTGGGTGCCACGGCCGCCCCGTACGGCGAGCGCGCTTACGTGGTAGACCCGACCGGCCTCGATAGAGACCACCTCCCCAGCAACTACGGCCCCGCCTCTCGGGCTTCGACGCTGTTGGCGGCGCCGCTGTTGGCCAAGTTTGGTCGGGCCGACCTGCCTCTACCAGGCGGAGATGACATCGGCAAAAGACCGCTAGATCGGCACATCGAAGGGTTGCGGGCACTGGGGGCCCAGGTCCAGCTGACCAGCCAGCGACTGATCATTACTGCCTCACGGCTGACCGGCACCACCTACCGTTTTGCTAAAAACACCCACACCGGTACCGAAACGCTGCTGATGGCGGCCAGCATCGCCCAGGGTACCACCATCTTGGAAAACGCCGCCCAAGAAACTGAGGTCGATGAGCTGATCGCTTTTCTCAATGCCATGGGCGCTCGGATTGAACGGGTAGCGCCGCGCACCATCAAGGTCCAGGGTGGACTGCCACTGCACGGCGCCATTCACAAAGTCATGCCTGATCAAAACCAGGTGGTGTCTTTTGCTTGCGCGGCGCTGGCCAGTCAGGGCGACATCATTGTCGAGAACGCCCGGCCCAGTGACTTAACCGCTTTTCTGGACGCCCTGCAAGCCGTGGGGGGCTGTTTTGAACTGGGCAACTACGGCATCCGCTTCTTTTGGGAGCAACCTCTCCACAGCTACCAACTGGCCACCGCTCCTCACCCCGGCTTCAAAACTGACTGGCAGCCGCTATGGGTACTGCTGATGACCCAAGCCCACGGTGTTAGCACCGTCCATGAAACGGTGTCGCAGAGCAGGTTTAAGTACGTGCCGTCACTCCAAGCGATGGGCGCTCAGATCGAGCTGTTCGACCCCCGGGTTGACCAACCTGACGAGATCTACAACTTTAATTTAAACGATGCCGAGGCCAACGAGCCGCGGGCGGTCCGCGTCACCGGGCCCAGTCGGTTGTCCGGCGGTTCGTTCAGTATCACCGATTTGCGTCATGGTGCCACCTTACTGATTGCCGGTATAATTGCTTCCGGGACATCAACCGTGATTGACAAAGACCACCACGTGGACCGGGGTTACGAGCGGATCGATGTCAGCTTGCGTCAGCTGGGAGCGGACATTACCAAACTAGACTGACCGCAGACGGGATAGAAACCTAATGGGATCACTAGCACTACTGCTAGGGCTGCTGATTTTCTCGTTCGTGGTGACGAGCCTGAGCATCGTGCCGTTCATCAACCTGCTGTACTCACTGCGTTTCCAGCGACGCCGCCAGGTTACCCGCGACGTTTTCGGGAAATTAACACCCATCTTCGACAGGTTCCATCATCATAAAGTCGGCGTGCCGGTCGGTGGGGGGCTGTTGGTGATCGTGATCGTGTCGGTCACCTTTGCCTTGCTGCTGCCCCTGCTGGGCTGGCTGGGCATCGATGTAACCAGCGTCTACACCGACATCCGCACCGAGGTCAACATCCTGTTCTTCACATTCCTGTCCTTCGGTCTGCTCGGGCTCTACGACGACATCAAGAAGTTCTTCGGTTTTGAGCAAGACGGGTTTTTTGGCCTGCGGCTTAAACATAAGCTGCTGCTGCAGATCGTGCTGGCCGGCATAGTGGCCGGTTTGATGTTCGCCAACTTAGGACTGTCAATCTTGCACGTCCCTTTCCTGGGAGCCACCCTAGAGCTGGGCTGGTTGTTCGTGCCGTTCGCGGCTTTCGTGATTGTGTCGTTTGCGAACGCCGTCAACATCACCGACGGCCTAGACGGCTTGGCATCAGGCACTTTGATGATCTCACTGTTCGGGCTGTGGTTCTTGTCCGCTTCTATCCTAGATGTACCGTTGGCTATTTTTATTGCCTTGTGGATCGGTTCGCTGATCTCGTTCCTGTACTTCAACGTCTATCCTGCCAGAATATTCATGGGCGACGTGGGAGCGCTGGCCTTCGGCGCTACCCTGGCAGTGGTGGGGCTGCTGTTGGGCAAAGTGCTGGGCCTGGTGATCATCGGCGGTCTGTTCGTGTTCGAGATCTCCAGTTCCCTGGTCCAGTTGCTGTCGAAGCGGTTTCGGGGAAGACGGCTGCTACCGGCCGCCCCGTTCCACTTGACGCTGCAAAAAATCGGTTGGGAAGAGCCGAAGATCGTCCAGCGGTTGTGGCTAGTCCAGATTATGCTGACGCTGTTTGGAGTGTGGCTGGCACTGCTGTGACCAGTGGCGTTTAAGGCCCAAATTTAGAATCCGGTAATGAGCACCAAGTTGTCCTGGCTGCAGGAAAGCGGTAAAACAGAAACAGTCATCTTAGTGACTGCCATGGGAGTGCTGAGCCTGTTGGGGTTGCTGTTTATATTCGAAGCTTCCATTGCTGAGGCGCTCAACACTTTTAACGATCAGTATCACTTCGTCAAGCTACAGGGAGGGTGGCTGGGACTGGGACTGGTAGGTGTGGTGGTGGTTACTTTGCTGCCGCGCAACTGGTGGTGGACCGTAGCGCCTTGGCTTTACGGGGCCGGCTTGGTGGTGATGGGACTGGTGTTTGTCCCTGGCCTGGGTGTGGAGCTCAACGGTGCTCGGCGCTGGTTGAGCATTGGGGGGCTGGCGGTGCTCCAACCCGTCGAACTGCTTAAGTTGACGATGATATTGTTCTTTGGCCGCTGGATGGCCGAACACCAACGGTTGGCGCCGCTGGTGTTCCTGACAGGTATGCCTGTTTTGCTGTTGCTGTTGCAACCAGACCTGGGATCGGCCTTAGTGGTGCTGGTTATCAGCGCCGGCATGTACTTTTCGGCCGGCGGAAATACCCGGGCCTTGGCAACCTTGGCGGTGATCGGGGCAGTGCTGGTATCAGGGGCAGTGCTCAGCTCATCTTATCGGCTGGAGAGGGTGATGACGTTCCTCAACCCCAGCCGTGACCCGCAAGGCGCCAGCTTTCATATCAGACAGATTACTATCGCTCTAGGCAGGGGCGGCTTGTTCGGGCAAGGGATTGGCAACTCTCAGCAGCGCTTTGCTTACATACCAGAAACTAGCACTGACTCAATTTTTGCCATCACGGCCGAGGAGATCGGTTTTGCCGGCTCGGTGGTAATCATCAGCCTGTACTCGGCCTACCTTTGGGCAGGCTACGCGCTGGTAAATAAAGTCAGCGATCACTTCGCGCGGCTGGTGAGCATCGGCGTGCTGATCTGGATAGGCTCCCAAACCTGGCTCAACCTGGCGGCGGTGGTGGCGCTGGTGCCATTAACCGGCATCCCTTTACCGTTCTTCTCGTATGGAGGTTCCTCTCTGGTTATGGTACTGTTGGCCACAGGAATACTACTCAACATGACCAGGGCCCGAACATGAAGCTGGCAGTCGTGGGCGGACACTTGACCCCGGCGCTGGCGCTGATCGAGTACGCGCTGGCTCAACCCCAACCACCTCAACTGGTGTTTATCGGCCGTCTCTACAGTCAGCAGCGCGGCCAGCAACCGGCCCACGAAGCCGCCCAACTAGCTCGGCTGGGCGTGCCGTTCGAAACGTTCTTAAGTCCCAGGTGGTACCAGCCCAACTTGGTTGAAGCACTGACATGGCCCTGGCTGATGGCGGTGGCCGTTATCCAAGGTTGGGTGCTGATGCGCCGTCACCAACCCGATGCCCTAGTCAGTTTCGGCGGTTACTTGGCCGCGCCGCTGGCCCTGGCCGCTTGGCTGAGGGGCGTGCCGATCATCACCCACGAGCAGACCAGCGTAGCCGGCAGCACCAATCGGCTGGTGTCCAAACTAGCCCGCCAAGTAGCGGTGGCTTTCCCTCAAACAGCCGGTGCTTTTCCGGCCGGCAAAACTACCGTCACCGGTAATCCCATTAGAAGAGAGATACTTTCTCCAGTCAGAGCTAAGCCGGACTGGCTGCCTGCTCGGCATAAACCGTTGGTGCTGATCACCGGTGGCAATCAAGGCTCGTTGACGCTCAACACGGTGGTGATGCGCTCGTTACCAACGCTGACGGCCAAGTTTATGGTGGTACACGCTTGTGGCAACTCGACAACCCGTTCTGACTATCGAGCTCAGCTGGAGCAGGCTAGGCTGAAGCTCAAGCCGGCCCATCGCCAGTCATATGTTGTCCGACCTTGGATCGAGGCAGATGAGCTGGGCTGGCTGTATCGCCGCGCCAAGGCGGTTGTGACCAGGGCCGGGGCGAACACGGTCTGGGAGTTGCTGGTCGCCAAGGCACCGGCTCTGCTGGTTCCCCTGCCGTACGCCAAACACGACGAGCAGTTGGCCAACGCTAAGTACTTAGTTGACCGCAAAGCCGCTCGGCTGCTACTGCAAAAAGACCTCAACGCCGAGTCACTGGTGACGGCTGTCCAGGACGTAGCCACCCACCACACGTCGATCAAGCGCTATCTCCACAACATTGATGTTCCCACCGACGGCAGTGCTCGGCTCTACCAAGTAATCATTGAGTCTGTCGTCTCGTCATGAAACACCTGTTGAAACTGGTCAGCGCTGGGCTGTTGATAGCCGGAGCGATCAGCGGAGTGGTCCGGTACACTCACTGGCTGCGCGTCGTCCAAGTGGAGTGCTCGCTGGCCGGCAGTGACTGCCCGCCCCAACTGGAGACGGTTGTCAAAGACTTGCGCGGACAACCAATGTTGTTCACCGACGTCGAAGCCCAGGTGGCACAAGACCAGGCGTATGAAACCTTCGTTCTGGCCAGCGCCACTAGGCTGTTGCCTTCCACGCTGAGGCTGGAGTTTAGGCTGTTGGACCCAACCGTTACCGTTAGCGATGCCACCACTGCCGACAGTCAGCAGTGGTGGATTTCTCCGCAAGGCACTCTCAAGCCTAGCCCTAAGCTCGGTAAGCATGTAGTAGTACTGGGAGAGCAACTGCGGATTGATCAGCCACAACACGAGTGGCAGCGGCTCAGGCCCAAACTTCTCGAGCTAGCTGCCTCCCTGGACCAGCTTGAGCTGCAGCCAAGTAAGGTAGTGGTGATCGACCAAACCACTTTCCGACTGGAAACTGCTACCACCCCACCGATGCTGGGCAGCTTGACGGATTCTTGGCAAAGCTTGGCCAGAATGGAGCTGCTGAGCAACTCGCCGGAGTTCCAACCGTTTGATCCGGCGGTGACGCTGATTGACGCCCGGTTCAAGCTGCCGGTCCTCAAATCAGGCGGCTGAGACTCGACAGTCTCTCTGGTTTGTTGCTATGCTAACTCCACCAAGTATGCCAAAGCACAAGACCATCACGGCTATTGATTTTGGTACCGATAACTGCGCCACCCTGATCGCCACCGTTAATCCCGACACAGATCAACTCAACATTGCCGGTATCTCGATGGTGCCATCACGAGGGATCAGAAAAGGGAGCATCGTCGAACTGGAGCGAGCAGTGTCCACCCTGAGCGAGAGCCTGGACGGGGCAGAGCGGATGGCCGGCTTTCCGGTCAAGTCGGCGTACGTCTCGATCTCCGGAACCCACATTTCTTCCCAGAACTCGCGAGGGGTGGTAGCGGTAGCAGCGCCCAATCAGGAAATTAGCCGCAGTGACATTGACCGCGTTATCGAAGCGGCCCGGGCCGTGTCACTGCCCAATGACCGGACGATTATTCACGTCATTCCCCGAGATTTTAAAGTTGATTCCCAGACTGGTGTCAAGAACCCAGTGGGAATGATGGGAATTAGGCTGGAGTCTGAGGCTCACATCATCACCGGCATGACCACCGCCATCAAGAACCTCGAAAAGTGTGTCGGTGACGTGGGCCTGGAAGTCAACAGTTTCGTGTTTTCCGGGCTGGCCAGCGCCGAGATGGTGGCCAGCGAAACCGAGAAAGAGCTGGGAGTGGTAGTGGTCGACATCGGCACCGGCTCGACCGCGCTGAGCGCTTACGTGGAAGGCTCGCTGGAGTACTCAACTGCCCTGCCGATCGGGGCGCGCCACCTAACTCAAGACATCGCTCTGGGCTGCCGGATAAGCCTGGAAGCAGCCGAAAAGGTCAAGGTGGCTTTGTCCACTGAGTTACTCCAGCCGCTCCAACCCCGCCCGGGTGAGTCTAAGGACGAGTTGGCCCAGCGCCGCAAGAGAGCAGACAAGCTGGAACTGAGCAACCTAGGCATTAACGAAAGCATTAACGAGCTATCTAAAAAAACTCTGGTTGAGGACATTCTCATCCCTCGGCTAAAGGAGATCTTTTTGATGATCGGCCGTGACCTCCAAAATAAACAACTGCTGACAGAACTGCCGGCCGGCATCATCATCACCGGCGGCGGGGCCGAGACGGTCGGCATCGTGGAGGTGGCCAAGCGAACGCTGCGGCTACCGGCCCGGATCGGCCAACCGGCGGACATACCCGGACTGACACCGGACGTCAAGAAACCAGCTTTTGCTACCGCCCTTGGCCTGCTGGAGTTCGGCCGTAAGTACGGCCGAGGTGAAGAAGTTGGCTCCGGTTTTGACCTGGGTGGCTTGGCCTCGACACTGTCGCTGGGCGGGCCGGGAAACAAGATCAGGGAACTACTGCGGTCCCTGCTGCCTTGAGCGGCCAAGTCCAGCCAAAACAGGCCGATGTCAGTCAATTTTAGGCTGGTGACTATCGAGTGACTAGCTGGTGACCAGCGGGTGATACCCCTACTTTTTTGATGACAGAGATGGTACACTTCGAGCCAGTACTATGGGTCTAGTTAAACCGAGCAACACTACCTTTGCCAAGATAAAAGTTGTGGGTGTGGGCGGGGGCGGGGGCAACGCCGTCAACTCGATGATCGAGTCCAAGCAGATCAACGGCGTCGAGTTTATTTCAGTCAACACCGACGCTCAAGCTCTGCTGACGTCAAAAGCCGACACCAAACTACAGATCGGCAGTAACTTTACTAAAGGCCTGGGCTCAGGTGCCGATCCGGACGTGGGCAAGGCGGCCGGGGAAGAAAGCCGCGAAAAGATCAAAGACTTGCTGTTCAACAGCGACATGGTGTTTATCACTGCCGGAATGGGCGGCGGCACCGGCACCGGCTCTTCGCCTATCATCGCCGAGGTAGCCAAAGAGTCGGGGGCGCTGACGGTAGCGGTGGTAACTAAACCGTTTGCCTTCGAGGGAGTTCGCCGAATGCAGGCAGCCGAAGAAGGCATCGACTTGCTCAAGGATAAAGTTGACACTCTGATCGTCATCCCTAACCAGCGGTTAATGGACGTGGTCGATAAAAAGATGACCCTGCTCGACGCGTTCCGGCTGGCCGACAACGTGCTCGGTCAGGGCGTCCAGGGAATTTCCGATCTAATCACCGTCCCGGGACTGATCAACGTGGACTTTGCCGACGTCAAAACGATTATGCTGGAGTCAGGCTCCGCCTTGATGGGCATCGGCGAAGCCAGCGGCGAGAATCGGGCCGCCACTGCCGCTCGGATGGCTATCTCCTCACCTTTGCTGGAAGTGTCGATCGATGGAGCCAAGGGTATTCTCTACAACATCACCGGCGGGCCTGACATGACCATGACCGAGGTGTCTGACGCTTCAGCCACTATTGCCAACGCCGCCGATCCCGACGCCAACATTATTTTCGGCGCCACCCTCAATGAGGAGATGGGCTCGAACATCAAGATCAGCGTTATTGCCACCGGTTTCGACGAAAACCAGATGGGCTATGCCGCCACCAACAAGCCGTTTTTCGGCGCTTTCAGCCACGACTCCGCCCAGCGAACGTTGGGAGAGGCTGCCGGCATTAGCCGGCAGCCGGCCAAGTTTGACCGCACCCCCAGCGGATTCACCCAACCACAGACCCAAGCCCAGATTGTCTCTCCGGATAAAGATCAGCCCAAGAGTAATGGTCAGGGTTCTTCCAGACCGTTTGTCCGCTCGCAAGCATTTGGTGACGACGTCAAGGACGACGACAACGCCGGTCAAGGCGCTAAATCAGATAATCAGTTTGAGGACGAGTTCGATATCCCCGCCTTCCTCAGAAACCCAAAGTAGTTGTCAATAGCTACAGTCGCTTGAAGAAGGGTTAGCCCCCGGCCGGTCACTGTGGTTGTTCCGGCCGGCGCCAAGTTTCCAGCTGCAGAATACCAACCCGCTGACGACGGGCCAGCTAACCGCCGGCGGTAGCCTCTTGGTACCACTCATCGAACAGCGACGACAACTGATCGGGAGTAGGTTCGCGCAGTACGTACCAAACTTGATCGTTGGCTTGACGAACGGTGTGGGCTACCGGCAGGCCCAGTTGTTTAGCCCGCCAAGTGAGAAGGGAGTCATAGTGCTCGCTACGGACACCGGGCACGTAAATGCGGACCGTGGCCTGATCTAGATCGTCTCGGAGCTGCCAGTCGTAGAGCTGATCAATAGAGCGTTGCATCACGTCCAGGCCGGCCCGATTAACCGGCCGGAACACGCTAGCGTCCAGGTGGTGAATGCTGGCTGTTATCATGGCCGCTACCAGCGCGACCGCCATGCCCCAGGTAGCCAGTTTTTGCCAAGTAGTCCGGGCCAGTGACACCAAGCCACTCAGCGCCGCCATCACTAGCGGTACCCACAAAATAAAGTGAGGGGTAATGTAGTAGTCGAAGAAGAAACCGTTGTTGCCGCGCCACACCAAGTAAAATAGGTACGGCAGGGCCCAGATCAAAGCCAGTACTTGCCAGCGATGATCGCCGCTGCGCCCTGATCGCTGAGATCGCCACGTCCGCCAGCTCCACCACAGCACCAGTCCGAAGGCCGCTATCAACCAGCCTCGGGAGAACTGGATGCCTCGAAACAATAACTGGGAGCTGGCCGAGATAAGCTGGCCGGGCCGTTGCCGCCACAAAGTAGCCCAGTCAATCTGCTGAGACTGGTCACTCAGCGAAGCAATAACACCGTTGGTCATCACCAGGTTGTGTCTGAACTCAAACAGTAACTGGGGAAAAAGCGTCACGCCGATCACCACCGCTGACAGCGCCATTTCTTGCCACTTAAACTTGCTTCTCAGCCAGGGGATAGCCAGCCACAGCGGACCTACCAAGAACACCGCGTAGGCAAACTCGGACTGAAGTGCTAGGCCCAGCAGGAAGAAGCTCAACAGCAAGTGTGGCAGCGAGCGGCGAGCCTGGAGCAGCGTCCAGATAGCCCCCGCCATCAGCGGCAGTGACAGTAACGGGTTCCAAATCGTCAAGCTGCCGGTGATACTTCCCGGGACCAGCGTCAGCAAGTAGGCGTTCAACATCGCCCAGCGCTTGTTCCCAAACAGTTGGTGGCTAAGCAACCAAAAAAACGGCAGGCTGAGGCTGGCCACCAGGATGAACCAAGCATTAAGCACCCAGGGACTACCGCCGCCCAGCAAAAGTCCTGGTACGCCTAAGTAAAACCAGATAGGTCCGAGAAAGAAGCCGGCGATGCCGGTAGTGGGCCCGATCAAAGTGAAGTCGCCATTGATGATTGCCTGGATCTGCCAAATGTCCCGGCCCTGGTCCCAAATGAAGTACTGCGACTGGCTAAAGTTCCAGAAACGAATCGCCAGGCCGATCACCAGGTACAGGCCAAACTGCCAAGACAACAAGGTGGGCAGTACGGAAGGGGACGGAGGTGATGACAACGTTGATGGTGGCGGTGATGGCGTTAGTGGCGGTTTGAAGGGACGTGGACGAGCAGAGCGCTTGGCAGCCATGGTTGCATTATACCCACAGTGGCTTGACAATCTTTTTGAGAACAACTTCAAAACATGACTACTAAGCCCCGTTGACCAGGCCACCAGCGGTCAGTACAATTTCACCATCATTTCTGGGCACCTGCCGTGCCCGTGGTGACCGTGGTGCTCACCGCGCCTGCCGCCAGAGGTGACGCTCGATCATGCCTCAGCTGACCAACACCCGCCAACCGCCCGACTTTTCCCAACTCGAGACAGAAGTGCTGAAGTTTTGGCGCAGTAGCCGGGCGTTCGAACGCCAGGTTGAGATGCGGCCGGCAGACAAGCCTTTCGTGTTTTACGACGGCCCGCCCTTTGCCACCGGCATGCCCCACTACGGGCACTTGCTGGCGTCCACCACCAAAGACGTGGTGCCGCGCTACTGGAGCATGAAAGGCTACCGGGTCGAGCGGCTGTGGGGATGGGACTGTCACGGCCTGCCAATCGAGACCATGATCGAAGGTCAGCTGGGCATTAAGGGCAAACGCCAGATCGAAAAGTACGGCATAGCCGAGTTTAACCAAGCTTGCCAGCGCGAGGTGATGCGGCTGGACTCCGAGTGGGAGAAAATTATCAGCCGCCTCGGCCGATGGGTGAACTTTGCCCATAACTACAAGACCATGGACCTGCCCTACATGGAGTCGGTGTGGTGGGGTTTCCGCCAACTCTACGATAAAGGACTGATATACCAAGGAAAACACGTCATCATGTACTCACCGAGTTCCGGGACGCCGCTGTCCAAGTTCGAGGTAGCCATGGACAACAGCTACCAGCAGGTCACCGAAACCGCCACTATCTATAAGTATCGGCTGAAGGGCCAGCCGGACACCTACTTGCTGGCCTGGTCAACCACCCCGTGGACCAAGCTGGCCACTCCCGCGCTGGCTGTTAACGCGGCGCTGGAGTACGCCCAAGTTAGACAGGGTAACGAGTACCTCATTTTGGCCGCGTCTCGACTGGGCGAGCTCACCGACCAGCCTTATGAAGTGGTTAAGACAGTCCGCGGCAGCGACCTGACCAAGTTAGAGTTTGAGCTGCAGTATGATTTTTACCCTGACCGGACGCCGCAACAAAAAGCAGGGGTGATCGTGGCAGACGATTTTGTCAGCGATGAGGAAGGCACCGGCATCGTTACCCTGGCCGTGTACGGTGAAGATGACTATCGGGTGATGAAAAAGCACGGTATCCAGCTGATCGAACACCTCGATGACGAAGGCAGGTTTAAACCGGAAGTGACACCATGGGCGGGCAAGTCATACCTCGAGGCCAGTCCGTCGATCGACGATGACTTGCGCGGCCGAGGCCTAGTGTATGTTCAGCGCGATCACTCCCACCAAGTGCCGCTCGATTACCGGACGGGCGAACGAGTTTACTTCGCGCCGGTGCCGGCTTTGTTCGTCAACGTTAACCAGCTCAAGCAGCAACTGATCGAAGCCAACGAGAGTATCAACTGGATCCCAGCCCACCTCAAGCACGGGCGTTTTCTTAAAGGTATCGAGAACGCTCCCGACTGGAATATTTCCCGGTCCCGGTTCTGGGGCACACCCATTCCCATCTGGCAAAGCCAGGACGGCCAGCAGCGGCGAGTGATCGGTTCGCTTTCCGAGCTCAAGGACTGGGCGGTCAAGCCGGAAGTTGTCGACAGCCTGACCGACCTCCATCGCCAGTACCTTGATGAGGTGGAGGTGTGGGTTGATGATGAACGAACGGTAGTAGGCACCAGGGTCCCAGAGGTACTCGATTGCTGGGTTGAGTCGGGCTCGATGCCGTTTGCCTCAAAACACTATCCGTTTGAGAACAAAGCCGCTTTCGAGACCGCCTACCCGGCCCAGTTTATCAGCGAGTACATCCCCCAGACGCGGGCTTGGTTTTACTGCATGCACCTCATCTCGGTGGGAATCTTTGGCCGGCCGGCGTTCGAGAACGCTTTGACAACCGGCACCATCTTGGCCGAAGATGGCTCGAAAATGAGCAAGTCCAAGCAGAACTTTCCCGATGCTACCGTGGTAATGAACAAGTATGGCGCCGACACGTTGCGGCTGTACCTGATGAGCTCGCCGCTGATGAAAGGGGAGAGCTTGAACTTTAGCGAAAAAGAGCTGGCCGACATCAACCGTCAAGTACTGATCATTTGGTGGAACGTGACGCGTTTTTACTTGAGCTTTGCCGATCGCTCCCACCGGGTAAGCGAGCCTCCAGCCGAGATCGCCGCCACCAGCCGAGGCAACGCTGAGGTAATGGACCGCTGGCTGGTGGCCAGGCTGGAGGCGCTGACGGCGGAAGTGACCGCTTACTTTGACGACTACGACTTGGCCCGGGCCAGCCGAGTGCTGATGGCGGCCGTGGATGAGCTGTCTACCTGGTACCTGCGGCTCAGTCGCCATCGTCTCAAAGCAAAGGGCAACGCGACTGCCAGCCATACTTTAGGCTGGGGCCTGTACCGGTTAGCCCAGCTGATGGCGCCGCTAACCCCATTCTTTAGCGAAGTTGTCCACCAGCAGTTGGTCGATGGGGACAGCTCGGTCCACCACACCGACTGGCCAGCCGCTAACCGGCAGCCGAGTGATGAGCAGCTGCTGGCCGAGATGGAGCTAGTCAAACGGATTGTTGAGATTGGCCGAGCGGCACGCCAGGCTCAAGGCGTCAAGCTCCGCCAGCCGCTCAGCCAGGCCAGGGTGACTTCGCCTGCCGGCACCACTCAACCGGCCGACGAACTACTGGCCCTGATCTCTCAAGAGCTAAACGTCAAAAAGGTGGTCTGGGAACAAGCCGGCGATGCAACCAAAGAGCCGTCTATCGAGTTTGAGTGGCAGCTGACGGCGGAGCTGAAAGCAGAGGGCGAAGCTCGGGAACTAACTCGACAAATCCAGTCCCTGCGACGCCGGGCCGGCTTGACCGCCAGCCAGCACGTCACCGTCACCGCGCCCAACTGGCCGGCCAGTCACACCGCCAGTATTGAGTCGGCCGCCAACGTATCGCTGGTGCGCGGCAGTGAGCTGGGCATCAGGTCAACCCCGTCAACACAGTAAACCAAGAGTAAACCTGACTTTCGCGCTTTTTTGATTTTTACGTTTCTTTCCAGTTGGCATTATTTTCTTGGCATATCTAAAAAACGCACTTAAGCGCGTGGGCCAAAACGGCCCACTTTCGGCACACTAACGGCCCACTTTCGGCACACTAACGGCCCACTAATGGCCCATTAATGGCCCACGGAAAATGTGTGCCAAAAAAACACCCCAAAGAAATTATTCCGTATGGGACTAGTCAGCAAATTAAGGGTTACTAGTCCGCGAAAGTCGAGTGCTATACTCAACGCCATGAGATGGTTCGTTCCAGCAGTATTGGTCATTTTAGGAGGCATTAGCTTGCTGACTCTGCGTAGCGTAGCGACCGAGCTGGCCACCTTCCAGTTTGTGTTCGTGCTGATCAGCTTGACCGCTTACTTGGCTGTCAGCCGGGTACCGTTCGAGTGGTGGCTGAAAACTCGGTGGGTGTGGTATGCCGGTCTCAACATCATGTTGGTGACCACATTGCTCCTGGGCAGTGTCACTCGCGGCTCCGCTCGGTGGCTGCCGTTAGGCCCAGTCTCGGCCCAACCTTCCCAGTTCGCGGTGCCGGTGGTGGCGCTGGTGGTGGGGATGGTGATTGCCCGCCGAGGTATCAACAACTGGCGTCAGCTCGCCAGCGGCTTGGGGTTGATTGCCTTGCCAGCCGGCTTGATCGCCATCGAACCAGACCTGGGTACGGCTATCGTGTTGGTGCTCAGCATGGGGGTAGTTTTGTGGCTGGGTAATCTGTCCTGGAAATACGCGGGCGCGCTGCTGCTGGCGCTAGCCTTTGTCGCTGTCATCGGCTGGACGTCATTGCTGCAACCGTACCAACAGCAGCGGTTGACCAGCTTTGTTCAACAACAACAAGGCCAGGCCGGCTACAATGCTCGGCAGTCATTGATCGCGGTTGGGTCTGGCCAAGTTTTTGGTAAAGGCCTAGGTCAGGGTAGCCAGTCTCACTTGCGCTTTTTACCTGAGCGCCAAACTGACTTCATTTTTGCTTCGCTGGCAGAAGAGTGGGGCTTCGTGGGCAGCACGCTGGTGATCGGGCTGTACGCAGTGCTGGTCTGGTACTTGTTGGGCACCAGCACCGGATTGCACCGGCCGGCCGGCAGCTACTTAATAGTGGCAGTTGCCAGCTTGATCGCGCTGCAGACTGTCATTAACATCGGCATGAACATGAGCTTGTTGCCGATCACCGGCATCACCCTACCGTTTATATCTTACGGCGGTAGCTCTCTGCTGGCCACAGCCTTGATGCTAGGCCTGGCCCAGTCAGCTTTGAGCGAGGGCGGCCGCAGTTACAGCACTCACGTGGGCTAGTCGATGGTGTGGGCCGGTCATGAGGGTGGGCTAGTCGATGGTGAATGATATAATGCCTGACCTGCATGCCAAAATCAGCATCGCCATCCACCTCTAAAAAAACGTCTCAGCGGACGTCAAGACGCGCATCCAAACCGGCGGCAAAACCAAGTCCCAAACCGACGGCAAAAAAAACTGCTGACCAGCGCTCAAAAACCGCCGTCATCCAACTGGCCGGTAAGCAGTTCCTGGTGTCGGAAGGCGACGTGGTGACGATCGACAAAACTCTCGACCAAGAGGGCGGTACGGTCACCGTTTCCGATGTCCTGCTGGTTACCGACGGTAACGAAGTCAAGATCGGCACGCCTACCGTAGCTAAGGCCAGCGTCCAGCTAAAAGTTCAGCATCAGGGCAAAAGCCCTAAACTGCGAGTGGCCACTTTCAAAGCTAAGTCCCGTTATCGCCGGGTTAAAGGTCACCGCCAGCCACAAACCATGCTGGAAACCGTCAAGATTAAGGCTTAGCTTATCTGCGCGGCCCGGCTGTCCATGCCCAAGTTCTACTTTCTACTCGGTTCCTTTCCTCAGCTGGCCAGAGCAGAGCTGGCCACAGTCAGCGGCCAACGCGTCGAGATATTGGCGGACGGCCGACTGGCCGAGGTAGAGCTGAACGATGATGACCAAGCACGCCGTGTCTATCATCAACTGGGTGGCTCAGTCAAAGTTTTTAAACAGATTTGGGCCGGCCAACCGGACGATGATGGCCAGCCTAACAACTTGAAAAGAGTGCTGATGGCCACCATCTCGTCTGGGAGTGGTCAGTTCGGCTTGAGCAATCAGTCCACGCAACCTAGCCCGGGTCTTACCGAGCAGTGGCTCAAACAGCAGCTCAAGGCCGACGGCGTCAAAGCCCGGTTCCGCCCCAGCGAGCGCTGGGGAGTAACCACTGCTCTGCTCGAGCACCACCCGGATGTCATCGACTTAGTGATAACTAGCTGGCGGGAACAAGTGTTAGCCTTGCGCAGCATCGCCAGCCAAAACATTTCAGACTGGGCAAAGCGCGATCGCCGCAAGCCGTACGCCAACCGCCGCAAAGGTCTGCTACCTCCCAAACTTGCCCGGATAATGGTCAACTTGGCAGTAGGCGGTCCCCAACAGCAGCACAGCTTGATCTACGACCCTTTTTGCGGCAGTGGAAGTATTTTGATGGAAGCGGCCCTGCTTGGCCACCAGCCATGGGGTTCGGACCTGGACCGGTCGGCCGTAGAGGGTTCGCTTGACAACTTAAGCTGGCTTAGCAGCGAGTACAACCTCACTCCCAACTGGTCAGTGTTTCGGCACGACGCTGGCCAAACAATTCCTGCCAACCTGCCCCAGATGGACGCGGTGGTGACCGAACCGTTTCTGGGCAAACTGACACCCCGGCCCGCAGAGCTGGCTGGTATGTTTCGCGGCCTGTCGAAAATGTACCTGGGAGCGTTGAAGAGGTGGCGGTCAGTTCTGAAGGCCGGTGCCCGAGTGGTGATCATTATGCCCAGGTTTAGCGATAGTCACGGCCGGACGGACGGTAGTACCGATCGCCAGTCAGCCGACCGCCAGCTGAGCGTTTTGATTGACAAGCTACCAGGGCTCGGATACACTACCGATTCAGAATCATTCCGATACAGCCGTCCAAATGCAGTAACAGAGCGGGAAATATTCCTGCTGAAAAAACACTAACGAGACACCATGTCAAAAATTAAGGCATCCGGCAAAGTCGCGCAACAATCACAGCGCCGACGCTCAGGCAAGCGGCTGGGCGTCAAAAAATTTGGTGGAGAGCGAGTTATCACCGGCAACATCATCGTTCGCCAGCGCGGCGCTCGTTACAAGGCTGGTAAAGGGGTGGGGATGGGCAAAGACCACACCCTGTTTGCTCTCCAAGACGGAGTGGTAGCGTACGGCCTCAAACACGGTAGTACCGTGGTCAACGTTGGCTAGCGCGGCGAGCCCGAGCGGCCCTGACCGTGAAAAGCAGTGGGGACTGTGGTATAAGAAGTGCATGGCTAACGACGTCACTTCGCTACCTCTCGACCAGCTCGAACCCAATCCCTTTCAACCTCGAGAAAGGATAAAAAAAGAAGACATCGCCGAACTGGTTGACTCAATCAAGATGTACGGCGTGATCGAGCCGCTGGTGATAGCTCACACGCCGGCCGGCTATCAGATCATTGCCGGTGAGCGGCGGTGGCGGGCGGCCCGAGAGGCCGGCCTGGCCGAGGTACCGGTTCACGTCAAAGAAACAACCCCCAGAGAGATGCTGGAAATGGCCCTGGTCGAGAACGTCCAGCGAAGCGATCTGTCTCCCATCGAGCGCGGCCAGGCTTTTAAACAGCTGACTGAAGATTTTGGTTACACTTCTTATAAAATTGCCGAGCGGATAGGTAAGTCAGGCCCCTACGTCAGTAACACTCTCAGGCTCCTCAAACTGCCTGATGCTATCAAGGACGGGCTGATTGGCGGCCTGATATCGGAACACCAGGCTCGGGCTTTTCTGGGCGCCAAGGATGAGCGTTTAATGATTGAGTGCTACAAAAAAGTGCTCAAAAATGGGTGGGGAACCACCCAAACAGAGAGCTACGTCCGAGAGCGGGTCCTGGCAGCGGAGTCGACGGAGTCAGGCGCAGGGCAAAAGCAGGCGGGTGAAAGCCAGTCTGGGCCTTACGTTACCCAACGGCAGGTAGCCAGGTGGCAGAAAATACTTAAGGAACGCCTAGTGGAGCGGGCCAAGTTAAACGTGTCCCGGTCTGACCGGCTCACCAGGATCACCTTGTCGCTGAGAGGTTCTCCACAAAAAACCCAGGCTGACCTTGACAAAATCATGGCTGTCTTGGTGGGTAAGGACCAGTTGCAGCCCTGAATCTGGCTGTTTGAGCATAAGTCAAACCTGAGATTCAAGAAGCTGGTCAAGGCAAATGCACCGGCCACCAGCCTTAGTTATCCACCAGGCCTATCTCTGGCGGCGGCCAGTAGCGAAAGAAGGCCCTGCCGACAATCGAGTCCAGCCCAATCGGCCCCCAACTGCGCGAGTCACTCGAGTGAGAACGATTATCGCCGACCACAAAGTACTCGTCGCCGCCCAAGACGGTCGGGCCTTGGCGAGTAAAAGCACCGCTAAAGGTCAGTTGATCACTTGGCAAGTAACTCTCTGGTAGCGGTCGGCCGTTGACGTAAAGCCGATTATCGACCACCTCCACCGTTTCACCGGGCAGAGCTACGATCCTTTTGATAAAATCACAGCCAGTGCCGCGCGGGCAGTTAGCGGTTTGCGGGGCGTGAAACACCACTACGTCACCGCGCTGAGGCTGGCCGAGGCGGTAGCTGATTTTGTCGGTCAGCAAGTACTCACCATTCTCAAAGTTGGGCAGCATCGACTCGCCATTGACCTGGTGAGGTTGGACAAAGAACAGATAAATCACCAAAAAAATTGACAAAGCAATCACGACCGTCTCGATGAGGTCAAGAAAAAGCCGACCAATAAATCCAACAACCTTTACCATCAGCACAAGGAAGTAGCTACCGGCCAAAATTATGGCCGTTCTCGGCTAGAGATTCAAGCCCCGAAGCGTCATAATAGGCCCATGGGGTACACCAAGAGCGCGGTGGCCGGTTTCAGCTGGCAAACTCTGCTCAAGTTGGTCATGGCCGGGGTGGCGTTGGTCAAAGTCTCGATCCTGGCACGGCTACTGACGCCGCTTGATTTCGGTCTGTTTTCGCTGACTACCATCGCGCTGGGTATCACCGAGGCCACCACTCAAACCGGTGTAAACTTAACGATCGTCCAGTCTAGACAATCGGTACGCTATTTTCTTGATTCTGCCTGGGTGATCGCCATCATTCGCGGCTTTGTGATCGGCGCTTTGATGATCGTGCTGGGCTTGGGAATGGCCCGATTATTTGACGAGCCTGACTTGGTGGGACTGGTGGGACTGGCCTCACTGGTGCCGGTGATCAAAGGCTTCATCAATCCCACAATTATTTCGCTGCAAAAGAACCTGCGATTTTTTCACGACAGCCTGTTTCGGGCTTCACTGCCAGTGGCGGAGCTACTGATAGTGGTACCGCTGGCGCTGGCTTGGAGATCGGCGGCTGCCATGGTGCTAGCCATGGTTGGCGCGGCGGTGTTCGAGGTGGTCATTTCGTTCCTGTTCTTCAGCGACCGGCCGCGTTTTCACCTTCGCCGGTCAGCCGCTGCTACGATCTTAGCTAATGCCAAGTGGCTGAGCTTGACTGCTTTGCTCCATTACTTGGCAGAAAACGTCGATAACTTCTTGATCGGCAGGCTGGCCGGCACTAACTCCCTGGGCCTATACCACAATGCTTACTCGCTCAGCCATAAAGCTAATCACGAGTTTGCTAAGTCTACCGTCCACGGCACTTTTCCCATTTTTAGCAAGTTTCACACCGATAGCAGGCGGTTGCTCAGGGGGTTGTGGCGGTCGGGAGGAGCTTTGTTGGTGATCGCGCTGGTGGCGTCCTTGCCACTGCTGATAGCGCCGGAACTGATCGTAACGCTGGTGCTGGGCGATCAGTGGCTGAGCATCGTGCCGCTGGTGCCGTGGCTGGTGGCTGCTGGCTTGGTCCACAGCGTAGCCACCCTGCTGTACAGTGCCTTCCTGGCGCGACAGATGTACGGCACTATTAACTGGCACTTGGGGGTGACGGTAGCGGTGCTGGTGGGACTGCTGATCGCTCTCACTCCCAGGTGGGGACTGGCCGGAGCGGTAGCGGCGGTGCTGTTGTCAAGGCTGGCAGCCCTGCCCTTGGTGCTGGTTGCGCTGAGAAAACTTGCTAAAAATACTTGATAAGCAGCTCGGACACTATGAACACAGAGGTAAACAGATCAGGCGCTATCAACTCAAACGCTGTTGAACCAGGGCACAGTCTAAACAAGCTGCCGCTGACGGTGGTTATTCTTGCCCACCGGCTTGACGAGTGGTTGGAGACGGCTATTGACTCGGCGGGGCGGGCGGGCGAGGTGGTCGTTGCCCACACCAATCACCAGTATGACTTGCCTGGATCCAGGATGGGAGTTAGGCACGTTCGGTTGGAGACCGATCGGCAGGCTGACCGGCAGCCAAACTTCTCAGCCTGGCGCAACCAAGCCATCGGCTACGCCACCCAACCCTGGACCCTGTTCCTGGACAGCGATGAGCAGATTGCCGAGGAGAGTTGGCCGGAGCTGGCAGCCATCGCTCAGGCGGACCCGGAAGACTCAACCGGCGTTTACACCGTCCGTCGAGTAGATTACTTCTACGGCCAGCCGCTTAGCTGGGGAGAGGTCAGGCGGGTGGAGCTGGCGCGGCTGGGCCCCACCGACCGGCTGATCGCCAGCCGACCGGTCCACGAGGTGATCGCCGCCAACCTGCCCAGCACGGCTTCTCAAGTCACTCTGCTTCACTTTCCCCACCCCGACATCAGCCGTTTTATCACTAAAGTGGGCTGGTACGCTCGGCTGGAAGCCGAGTATCGCTACCAGCGCGGAGAGCGCTTTAGCCAGTGGCGGACGGTGGCGTTCCCGCTGGGCAAGTGGCTGTACAACATGGGCTGGCGACTAGCCTGGCGAGATGGCTGGCGGGGAGTGGTGTATGCTACCCTGATGAGCTTGCACTCGTTCTGGGTTCGCCTCTACCTCTATGAATACGCCCGGTCCGGGGATGAACCTTCCCCAAACTAGACGGTGGAACTGGCTTTCCCGGCAGAGTTGGTTTACTCGGCAGAGCTGGTGGTGGTGGGCGCTGGTCGGGCTGTTGTCGCTCGGCCAACTGCAGCGCCTCCAGATTACTGCCGATATTGCCGTCAACATTCACGATGGGCTGTTAGCAGGCTGGGCAATTTGGCTGGCGTACCGGCAGCGCAGATTTCTCGTTGATAAAGTGGCAGCTCAGGCCAGCCGTTACTCTTGGCAAGGGGTGGTGGTGATGAGCTGGGTGGGGCTGGGCTGGGCGACAGCGCTGTCACAGGGTGAGCTCAGCGCGCTGGCGGTGCTGTTTACAGTCCGGTTGGGACTGTACTTGAGCTGGGCGACGCTACTGTGGTGGACCAAACCGGTGTCGCTGTCCAGGCTGGAGCTGGGGCTGGTGGGACTGGTGGGGCTGACGGCTTGGTTTGGCTGGCTGCAGTACGTCCTCATTCCCGATACCAGAGTGTTGGCGGTGCTGGGCTGGGACAACCACCTGTACCGACTGATCGGCACCCAGTTCGATCCCAACTTCACCGGTATCCTGCTGGTGCTGGGTTGGCTGTACGTCTCGGCGCGGTGGCCGGCGGCACATCTTCCTCTAGCTTGGCGCCGGCTGTTGCTGTTGGCGCTGACCGGGGCCATCGCCCTCACTTTTTCGCGCGCCAGCTACCTGGCTTTCGGGATAGTACTGGGGATGAGTTTTGTTTATGGTTTGATCTCGGGTCGCGGCCGGTCGACCAAACGGGCGATCATCACCGCCATCTTGTTTGTGCTGATGGTGGTCCTGGCGCCAAAACCAGGCGGCGAGGGGGTAAAGCTGGACAGGACCAGCTCGGTAACTGCTCGGGCCACTGCTACTCGACGTTTCGTGGCCGGGCTCAAACCCCATCACTGGCTGATCGGCCGAGGTCTGTTCAACTTTGGGAGCGATCAAGCTTCGCAGTCCAGCGACGGCCAGCGATCCGACGGTGGCCAGCAGTTCGGCAGCGGTCAGCGGTCCAACGCCGGTCAGCGATCCGAAAACAGCCCGCGCCCAGACCACGCTGTCTTCCCCGACTCCCTGCCGGTTACTCTGCTGGTCAGCCTGGGACTTCCCGGAGCGGCGACGGTATCCTGGACAATCGTCAAACAAATCTGGGAGTGGTGGCCCATCCGGCCAGTCACCGCCGGTAGCTGGACGGCGGTGCTGATACATAGTCTGTTTAACAACACTTTGCTCCAGTCATTCGTGTTAATTGTGCTGCTGCTGATCACCATCAGCGAACAAGCCCGCTTCGAGCAACACTCTTCAGCAGACCTGGAGTGACTGCCCTTGTTGGCCGGCACCATCATCTCTTAAATTTCTGTGAGCGAAGGATGAACAACATGGACTGTCTATTACTCCTCTTTCCTTTACTCTTCTTTCCTCGGCGGCGGTTTAATTTCAAGGTAGATTGAGGCGCGATCCCTAGCTTCTTCCATTTCTTGAGTTGATAAACTGAAATTTGAACTTAAAATACTCTCTGGACTTATTAGCTCTCCTTTCCGCCTGATGTAGCCTTGACCATCTTTCGTACCATGCTCAGCCTCGTAAACAACTCCTTTATGTATCACATATAGGGGCATTTTCACAGCTTGGACAACGCTGATCACTTCGTTAATACGATCTGTTGTTAGTAAATCGGACCCATTTATCCGTCTAAAGTAATTTGGATTTGTCTCTAAATAACGATCACTGTCCTTGCGATCAAAACAAACATAAAGTCCCGCAAACTGAACATCGCCTCCAATAATGAACTCGTTCCAAGCTAATACGCTTGTTCCGCGATGAAGAATAGCATTTTCGATATCATCTTCAAGATTTCTCATTCGCGGCGACCAAGTGTCCTTCCCTCCTTGTTCAGTAGTACGGGTTCCAGCATCTCTATCTTGAGCAAAATAAACTGTTCCAGTTCTCAGAATAACACCTAATCTGGAAAACATGTTGTTTGGCCCATCACCTGCTCTTACCGTTGAAGCTGATAACTCTAAAGAAAATCCTAGTAAAATATCGAGTTTGTTACGCCATTTGGTGCGGCGTGCCAGCCACGGATTATTCAGATTTACTTCATCTGGCCTAGTTCCATGTATGAAGTATACTTTGTACTTTGAAGAGATCCGCTTGACATCTCTAGTTCGCAGCTCTGCTTGTTCCGTTGATACTCTCGGCCCAAGACTCTGCGCTTGTTCTTCATAATTTTTTGGCAAAGGGATAATCCTCACATCTTGAAGTTAAAACCGAAACTTAACCTTGAACTCGGTCTCAGTGCTGTTACCAGCCCGATCTTCGGCCTTGACCGCAATGGTGTTGTCACCCTCGCTGAGCAGGAGGGTGGTCGAGAATCGTCCTTGTTCGTCGGCCAGCACCAGCCGACCGTTGACCAACACCCGAGCTTTCGGCTCGGTCTGTCCGGCTACCGTCACCCGCTGGTTGTTCCTGCCGATAATCTCCTGACCGTCATCGAGCGATTCGATACTGATGTCCGGTGGCTGACTATCCTGGACCACGGTGTAGCTGCGGGTGGTGGCCGAGAAGTTACCGGCATCGTCTAAGGCGTACAGACTAAACATGTTTTCGCCTTCAGTCAAAGCAAACTTGAACTCGAACTCGCCCTGGCTGTCGGCCTTGGTCCTGGCTACTTCCTGGCTGTCCACCAGTAGGACAATGGTGCTGTGGTCTTCGCTAAAACCGGCTACCGTCAAGGTTTTGTCGACGGTGGCGGGGGGCGGCGCCGAGATGCTGGGAGGCTGGGGCGGAATGTTGTCGCTCGGGGCAAACGGCGAGTTGGCCGGTACTAAAAAAGAAGTTAGTCTGGGCAAACTGGGCACGATCCCCACAAAAAAGAGCGCCAGCAACGCTACCACCACTATGATGGTCAACAGTGTCTGACGCAACAACCGTTGCTGTTCACGCTTGGCTAGTCGGGATGAGCTACGGCGAACGACCATGGCGGTAGTGTACCAAATCTAGAGACAAATTGGGCCTGGCCAACCAGCAACTGAGCCTGCGGTCGGATTCGAACCGACGACCCGCGGTTTACGATACCGCTGCTCTGGCCAGCTGAGCTACGCAGGCGTGCTTGGTGAAATGTTGATACTGCGCCTATTGTACCAAGCCGGATACCGGTTGGTACTCGACCGGACTCTAGCAAATTTAGGGATCTTAAGAATCTGGTTCTAGTGTGGTACTATATCGACGCAGTGCCTGGACATCAAGAAAGCTCAATGACTCATTTACAGTCGATAAGCAGGTAACGAGGCCAACAAGAGAATAGCAGCAAAGCTTGCGAGTGAGGATGTCGCGCCGGAAGTTGCTGTAAGTAGAGAGATACACACAACGGCGCTGTGCTGTGAGCTCCTCAAACTATTAGCTGAAGGCTGGTCACCGGAAAACAGCTAGTTCTAACTGTTTGTTCGGCGGTAAAAACTCAACAGAGCTCACCGTTTCTTTTCATTCTGAACAAACAGGTGGGTGCCAATCAGGATAAAAACAACCGATACTGTCAACACCACCCCCAAGTCAAATATCGGGTTAAACAGCACCACCTCATCAAACACCGGGTCGCCCAAGTAGTAGATACTGCGCACCAGGTCCACCGCGTAGGTCATCGGCGTCAGCCGGGAAGCGATCAAGACAGGTAGTGGCAGCTCCCTGATGGGACTGAACACACCTGCCAAGAAAAACTGAGGAAAGATCAGAAATGGAAAAATCTGGTTGACGCCGCGCTGTTCGCTGGCCCGGCTCATCACCAACACACCGAACGAACCACCAAAAAATGAAATCACCGCCGCCAACGGTAGTAACAACAACAGCTTGGGCAGAACAATAGGCACGCCGATTACCAGCCCGAACGCCACTACTCCCAGCACCTGGATAAATGACACCGCCGACTCGCCCAGAATCTTGCCCAGGATAATAGTGTGGTGAGAGACCGGGGCGATGAATAGCTCCTGAGCGAAGTCGTTTTGCCGGTCTTCGACAAGAGAGATGATGCCGGCGGCTGTCGACTGGAACAACGTCTGGGCCAACACGCCGGTAAAGACAAATGTCAGAAAGTTGAACGATAGCCCCGTCTGCAGGTTTGCCTGCAGACTAGTGCCCAGTACCCCGATGAAAATAGCCGGAAAGACCAGGCTGGCCAAGATCCGGGTTTTGTCGCGCAGTAACTTAGTGACGTCCCGAAATGCGATGGCGATGATGGCACTGAGGTTGGTCATAGTTTAGGTATAGCTGAGCAGCGGCCGCTAGTGGCTAGCTCACCGGCTGGCTGCTATTGCCGATAATTTTCAAGTAAGCTTCCTCTAGCGTTGGGTCGTGGATACTCAGCACGGTCAGCGGTGTTTTGACGCGGCTAATGATACTCTGGGCCGATCCGTTTTGGAGAGGCAAGCGGAACGGCCCCCGACCGTCAAACCGGAGGCTGTGGTGGTTGAGCTCGCTTTCCAGCCGACGGCGGTCATCGGCATCGAGCTCCAGGTACGACTCTACCAGCTCCTCTTTAACTTGGCGCGGCGTGCCTTGGGCCACGATCCGGCCGTGGTTGATCATACATACATAATCGGCGCTCTCCGCTTCTTCCAGATAGTGCGTTGTCAAGAAAATCGTCACCTTTTCGCGCTGCCGAATTCCCTGCAGGTACTGCCAGAGGTTGTTACGACTAATAGGATCCAGGCCAGTGGTCGGCTCGTCCAAGAACAGTACTTTAGGGCTGTGCATCAAGCTGCGGACGATCTCCAGCTTGCGCTTCATGCCGCCAGACAGCGACTTGACTGGGTCAAACAACTGCTCCTGAATACCCAACACCTCAGCCAAATCCCGTGCTTTGCGCCGGTACTCTTGGGGCATAAACCGAAACGCCGGCCGGTAAGTGTACAGTCCATACAAACTGACGTGAAAGCGAACGTTTTCCTCAGCAGTCAAGTTCTCGTCCAAGCTTGGGTTCTGAAAAATCACGCCGATGTTCTTGCGCACCCCCAAAGGATCGTCCCCCACCTCATGACCGGCTACTGTAGCGGTGCCGGACGTCTTAGCCAGGGTGGAGGTGAGAATTGAAATGATGGTAGTTTTACCGGCGCCGTTGGGCCCAAGCAGGGCAAAGAAGGATCCTTTCTCCACGTAGAACGAGACGCCGTTGACAGCGTTGACACTGGCTTTTTTGTAGCGCTTGACCAACTGGTCAACCACTACGATCTGGTTGGGTTTGTTGGGATGGCGCGGCATGGGCTAAAGAAGCTCATTTTAGCACTGATTAAAATTTGTAGAAGTATTCTGGACAAGGTGTTCTGGACAAGGCTCTTATTTTACCGCTACGCTCCAACTGGAGCTGAGGACGGTGCTCATCTCAAGTCAATTTGGCCTGGGTAGCTATGTCAAACACTATCTCAAAAACCATCCAGAGCCTTTATTAATTTCGCTTCTCAGCATATTAACAGTTGTGAAACACCTTACAATGTGTTCAACCGGTGCTTTATTTAATTTTCTGTCACTTTTTGAGCGGGTGAAGGGAATCGAACCCTCGTCTCAACCTTGGGAAGGTCGCGTTCTGCCATTGAACCACACCCGCTTCGGCCTTAACCCAAGCTATTGTAGCAAGAAAACCGGCTTTACAACCGCCCGCTAGGCGTGCCTAAATTAAGCCGCATCAAGAGGGTAGAGAGAGATTCGGCTCGATGACCTATCCAGCAACCGGTTGATACCAACGCGGTGCTCCGTCCGACCAGAGAGGAAAGATGCGGCAGAAACCAGCAAATATGGTATCCCTCCTCTCGATATCGCCAGAGGAGGGTGTATGTCACTTTTGAGATTATTCACGTCCGAGTCCGTCTGTGCCGGACATCCGGATAAAATTTGCGACCAGATCTCTGACGCCATCGTCGACGAGATCCTGGCCCAAGACCCCAACGGCCGAGCTGCCATCGAAACGCTGGTCACAGCCGACCAGGTCGTACTGGCCGGCGAGGTCAATACCACTGCCGAGCTGGATGTAGTGGCGCTAGCTCGTGACCAGATCAGGAGGCTGGGCTATACCGATCCAGCGTTCCGGTTCAGCGACCGATCGGCGGTGCTGGCGCTGATTCATCGCCAGTCGCCGCAGATCGCGCGGGGCGTTGACCGGGACGGCGCCGGTGACCAAGGAATGATGTTCGGCTATGCTTGCCGCGAGACAGACCAGTTGATGCCGCTACCGATCATGCTGGCCCACCAACTGGCCCGGGGTATCGACTCTGCCCGCGAGTCTGCCACTCTTGAGTACTTGCGGCCGGACGGCAAAACGCAAGTGACGGTAGGCTACCGAGATGGTCAGCCCGCCAGT
>Ga0210057_1002184_pt1 | contig 28271 bp, 24 predicted proteins | sample CryGeyCG2114_010_2_FD_183968 | JGI IMG/M metagenome (GOLD analysis project Ga0210057, IMG submission 183968) | Groundwater microbial communities from aquifer - Crystal Geyser CG10_big_fil_rev_8/21/14_0.10 (SPAdes) (version 2) | ecosystem: Environmental > Aquatic > Deep subsurface > Groundwater ...
CCATCTGGCCGAAGCTGGAGGTCTGGTGAAAGGAAAGATAAGAAATACGGAGCAGCCAGAAGAAATCAAAGATAATAATAAAAACTGCCACAATGACTGGCTGGAAAATAGATAAAAAAAGGGCAGCTAAGAGGGTACCCCAGGATAAAAACCCAGGCAAAATCTCAAAACATTTGTAAATTATCTTTTCTTTAAGATCTGAAAGGTTTGAGACTTGAGTTAGAGTGAGATAATTATCTGCCATGCGGCCCCAAGGAGAGTCGAACTCCTCTTTTCTGGATGAAAACCAGATGTCCTGGCCGATAGACGATGGGGCCTGGTTGCTTTATTTTAGCAACTCCTATCTTATTATAACAGGGCGAAGAAAACAAGGTTTCTTCACACACACTTCGCTAACGCTCGTGTAATTGAAAAAAATCAACATCTCACATAACATAAAGCATAGAACATGTAACAAAATGTTCTATGTTATGTGTTTTATGTTCCATGATTATTTTAGCGATTGAAACAAGCTGCGATGACACAGGAATTGCTTTGGTTCAAGTTAGGGGTAAAAAAACTCCTTCTTTTTCCATAATCTCCAATCTCCTTTCTTCTCAAGTAAAACTTCATGCAAAATATGGGGGGGTTTATCCAAGTTTGGCCAAGAGAGAACACCAAAAGAATCTTCCAATTCTTCTGAAGAAAACTCTGAAAAAAGCTAAGGAAAAAGGCGAAGAGGATAAATCCTTTTCTTCACCTTCGTTTTTACCTCGTAAAAACTCGGCAATTGATTTAATTGCGGTCACTGCAGGACCCGGTCTTGAGCCCTGCTTGTGGACAGGGGTCAACTTTAGCCAAGACCTAGCCAAAAAACTAAAAGTTCCCATAGTTCCTGTTAATCATATTGAAGCTCACATGCTCGCCAATCTTATTAATGGAAATCGGATATCCATTATTTTTCCTGCGGTTTGTCTAGTGGTCAGTGGAGGGCATACCCAACTTATTCTGATGAAAAACTTTGGCAAGTATCAGATTTTAGGCGAAACCCGGGATGACGCAGCCGGAGAATGCTTTGACAAGGTGGCCAGGATTCTGGGCTTGGATTATCCCGGGGGGCCAGTAATAGCGGCTACGGCCGCTAAATTTTCAATTCCCAATTCTCAATTTTCAATTAAATTACCCAGGCCAATGATTAACCAGAAAAACTATGACTTCAGCTTTTCTGGGTTAAAGACAGCTGTTTTCTATAACTTCAAGTCGCAGCCGCCAAAAGTCAGAAAGTCAAAAGAATATATAAAAGCGGTTGCTTTTGAAACTCAACAGGCTATTATTGATGTTTTGCTTCAAAAAACTATTAGAGCTATCAAAAACTATAATGCAAAAACTGTCATTCTTGGCGGGGGAGTAGCTTCCAACGCTGAATTGCGGAAACAACTTAGAGAAAAAATTAAAAAAGAAGTGCCAAATACTAAATACTTAATCCCAGATATAAAATACTGTACTGATAATGCAGTAATGACTGCCGTAGCCGGGTATTATAGCTGGCAAAGGAAAAAATCTTGGAAAAATATCAAGGCCAGAGCTAACTTAAAACTAAACTAGGTTTAGTTTATGCTAAACTCGGTTTAGCAAGAAAGTTATGGTAAAATGTGTTTATGAAGTTACCAAAAGCTTACGATCCTAAAAAAACAGAAAGCAAAATCTATAATCTTTGGCAAAAGACAGGTTTTTTTAATCCTGACAAATTGCCAGGTTCCAGAAAGAAATCCTACGCCATAGTCATTCCCCCACCCAACATTACAGGGGAGCTTCATATGGGTCATGCCTTAAACGCTGTTATCCAAGACGTCTTAATAAGGCAAAAAAGAATGGCAGGCTTCAAAACCCTCTGGTTACCGGGAACAGACCATGCCGGCATTGCTACCCAAAACATGGTGGAAAAGGAACTGAAAAAGGAAGGGAAAACCAGGTTTGACTTGGGCAGGGAAAAGTTTATTGAAAGAGTTTGGGCTTGGAGAGACAAGTATGGCGACATAATCCTGGACCAGCTCAAAAAACTAGGCTGTTCCTTGGACTGGTCACGAACTCGCTTTACCATGGACAAAGACTATGTCAAAGCAGTAGAAAAGGCTTTTTTGCACTATTACAAAAAAGGTTGGATTTACCAGGGGGAAAAAGTGGTTAATTGGTGCCCAAGGTGCCGAACCAGCCTTTCCGATCTGGAATTAGAGTATAAAGAACAAAAGGGCAGTCTTTGGCATATAAAGTACCCTTTGACCAAGAGTAAAACATTTATAAAAGTTGCCACTACCCGACCAGAAACCATGTTGGGAGATACGGCGGTTGCTGTAAATCCAAGAGACAAAAGATACGACAAATTAGTCGGCGAAAAAGTCACCCTGCCCATCCAGAATAGAGAAATTCCAATCATAGCTGACAAAGTGGTTGACCCAAAGTTTGGGACAGGGGCCGTAAAAGTTACCCCAGCCCATGATTTTCTTGATGCTCAAATAGCAGAGAACCACAATCTTCCCTTCCTCCAAGTGATTGGAGAAGATGGAAAAATAACTAAGAAGGCTCCCTCTTCCTATCAAGGACTCAGTGTATTAGAAGCCAGAAAAAAAGTGGTGGCTGACTTAGAAAAACTAGGACTAGTTGAAAAAATAGAAGAACACCTCTACCAAATTCCCCTTTGTTACCGCTGTGGAACTACCATTGAACCCCTTCTTTCAAAACAATGGTTCTTGAAAATGGAGGAATTAGCCAAACTTGCAATGAAAGCCGTTAAATCTGGCAAAGTAAAATTCCAACCCAAAAGGTTTGAAAAGATATACTTTGATTGGCTGAATGACATCAGGGATTGGTGTATCTCCCGACAACTCTGGTGGGGCCATAAAATTCCTTTTCAGGGTGAAACAGATGTTTTAGATACCTGGTTTTCTTCTGCTCTCTGGCCCATAGCCACCTTGGGCTGGCCCCAAAAAACAAAAGATTTAAAAACCTTCTATCCAACAGATGTTTTGTCTACCGCCAGAGATATAATTAACCTTTGGGTAGCTAGAATGATATTCTCGGGTTTGGAATTTATGAAAAAAGAACCATTCAAAACAGTCTTAATTCACCCGACCGTTCTGACCCGAGAAGGGAAAAGAATGTCAAAGTCCCTGGGTACAGGTATTGACCCGATGCTTCTTTCTGAAAAGTATGGGGCAGATGCTGCTCGTTTTGGCATTGCTTGGCAGTTAATGGGAGGCCAGGACTTACACTTTCTCGAAGACAATATTGTTATGGGAAGAAAGTTCTGCAACAAAATCTGGAATGCGAGCAGATTTGTCTTAATGCAAATTGGCAAAACAAAACTCAGCCTCCAATCAAAAGTTAAGCCCAAAACCTCAGCTGATAAAAAGATCTTAACCAAGCTGAGCAAAACTGTGAAGTCAGTGAATAAAGACTTGGAAGTTTTCCAGTTTGGTAAGGCAACTCACACTTTGTATAATTTCTTTTGGCATGATTTTTGTGATGTTTACATTGAAAAAGCAAAGAAGCAAGGGGATTTGAATTCCAAAAAGATTCTTCTTTTTGTTATTTTATATTCTTTAAAACTCTTGCATCCCTTTATTCCTTTTTTGACTGAAGAAGTTTACCAAACCCTCCCCCTCAAAAACAAAAAGAAATCCTTAATGATAGAAGTCTGGCCCAGATGACCTACGCTATTTATATTCTCTTTGGCTTGGTCCCCAGTATCGTCTGGCTGCTTTTTTACTTGAGAAAAGATGTCCATCCAGAATCCAATCAAATGATTCTGAAGATTTTCTTTTACGGCATGGCAGCTGCTCTTCCTGTAGCCCTAATAGAATTGGGGGTCTCAGATTTCTTGGAAGGCTTTAGCTTTTCTGTAACCCTGAACTCAATATTATATTTGTTTTTGGGAGTAGCCTTTTTTGAAGAGTTTGTTAAGTTCTTGGTAGTGAGGGGAAAGGTTTTTCGGAATGCTGCCTTAGACGAACCAATAGATGTCATGCTTTATATGATAATTGCTGCTCTTGGCTTTGCTGCTTCCGAAAACATTCTTATTTTGTTTTCTCTGGGTCCTAGTTTCCTAATCGGAAAAACAGTAACCATCACTGCTTTCAGGTTTATAGGAGCTACTTTCTTGCACGCTCTCTGTTCTGGTCTAGTGGGATTCTTTCTGGCTTTATCTTTCTTTGAGTTAAAGAGACGAGGCTGGTTTTTAACTCTTGGGATTTTGGCAGCCGCTGTCTTGCATGGCCTTTATAACTTTTCTATAATAGAGAATAGAGCAGGGTTTTTAATTCCAGCTTTGATTTTATTGCTTTTGGCAATAGTCACTTCTCACAGCTTCAATAAGTTAAAACAACTAAAAAGTATTTGTAATATTTAATATCATGGCTTCATTTTTTGAAAAACTTAAAAAGGGCATGGGTATAGAGGAAGGAATGGTGGAGGAAGCTCTGGAGGAAGAAGGGGTGGAAGAGAAAATTAAAAAAGCAACAAAGCCCCAAAAAGAAGTTATTCGAAAGAAAATAAAAATCGCCAGCCCGCCAAAAGCGAAAAAGACTATGAAACCTAAAAAGCTGGAGATAAAAGAAGTGGAAATGGAAGAAGAACCACTAACAATGGAGCCAAAGATTATTTCTCCGAAAGAAGAGAGGGAAGAGCCAGAAGAAAAAGCTAAAATCTTTGAAGCAGAAGGACAGTTAGCCATAGATGTTTATCAAACAAAGAATGACTTAGTTATTCAGTCTGCCATAGCCGGTGTCAGAGCAGAAAGTTTGGATATAATTCTGGAGAATGATGTAATAACGGTCAAGGGAGTCAGAGAAAAACCGTTTGAGGAAGAAGGAGAATATTTTGCCCAGGAATGTTTCTGGGGACCCTTTTCCAGAGAAATCATACTGCCAGCTGAAGTAGACCCAAACAGGGTTTCAGCTGAACTGAAAGAAGGTGTTTTAACTATTAGAGTCCCAAAACTGCTCAAAGAAAAAAGAAGAAAAATAATAGTCAGAGGATAAGAATAAGAGCTCGAAGACTTGATATTCTTTTTTAAATTATAAAGTTAAAAGCCACGTCTGATGAAGACGTGGTTTTTTAATTAAAAAGGAACCGTCCGTTGGACGGTTCCGGGCAATTACCTCACCTCAATCCAGAACTGATAGCTGGCCGCTTCCACCTTAACTGGAAGGTAGAAATAAGCGGTTTTTTGAGAGGGACCCTGATCCAGTGATTGAAGGAACCCAAGAGATGTTGTGTCGGGTTCCCCCAGGAGCTCCCCAGATGCATCCAGCCATTGGAGACTGGCCTTGAGAGAGCGACTTTTATGAGAAGTGTTCCAGATTTGAATCTCGACTCGCCAGAAGGGCACATCTTTCTCATAAATCCGCCGTCCCTCATATTCTAGATAGATTTTCCCGACATTGGTGGGAACTCCCTTGTAAGCCCCCAGCAGATAGAGGGGTTCCTCCCACTCTTCTTCTACTACTTTCTCTTTGGGCACCAAGGAAAGCCTAAGTCGATACTCATATTCCTTGATGTCCGAAAGTAAAAGTTCGCAGGGAATAAAAGGAGAAAGAAGGAAGTGATAGACTCTTCCGGGCTCAAGCTTTATTTTGGCTCGACCAACAACTGAGCGAGACCAATTGGAGTACTTGGAAGAGTAACTAAAGGCAAAAAGGTCTTCTCCTTCTGAATCCTGCCAGAATAGATTCACGTCCACATAGAGGGTCTCCCCTTCTGCTGATATGTTTTGGATTCTTCCGCGAACAGCCAGAATCCCATATTCCTGATAACCCTCCTCCCAGAACTCGTGGGTTATCTTAACCTTTTCTTCGATAACAAGGTCTTCAATGACCTCGCCTTTGATTTTAGGAATTTCTGGCTGAGGAGTGGGAGTTGGGGTGAATGTGGGTGTCGGCGTGAATGTGGGAGTTGGGGTGAATGTGGGAGTAGGCGTCGGGACTGGTGTTGGGGTAAAGGTAGGGGTTGGTTTTGCTGTGGGTGTTGGGGTAAAGGTAGGGGTAGGAATTAGTGTTGGGGTAAAGGTAGGGGTTGGTTTTGCTGTGGGTGTTGGGGTAAAGGTTGGAGTTGGTGTGGCAATGGGTGTTGGGGTAAAGGTAGGCGTTGGCGTTGCAATGGGTGTCGGGGTGAATGTAGGGGTAGGTTTTAAAGTGGAGGTGGGAGTTAGTGTGGGAGTTAGTGTGGGAGTTAATGTAGGGGTAGCCGTTGGGGCTAAGGTTGGAGTAGGGACCGTCGGATAAACTGGTACTTTTGTGGGCGTAGCAGTAGGGGCAGCCTTACTGCAGCTGACCCCCAAAATCAGGAGGGGGACTATCACCAAAAACATTCCTCTCAACATCTTTTGCTCCTTTCTTATGGTGTTTCTTATGGTGTTTAATGTTAATGTGCGAGCCTCCTTAACTTTTTTATCCTAAAACATTTAAAACTTTTGTCAAGGTGCGGACTATGAAGTACCCGCATCTTTTTAAGATGTGTCGGAGGAGAGATTCGCCCCAACACCAAAATAAATTTGGTGAGGGGTAAAAACTCTTAATGTGGGCAGGGTGGGAATCGAACCCACAAACCTTTCGGCATAGGGTCCTAAACCCTACGTGTTTGCCAATTTCACCACCTGCCCAAGCGCGCCTGCCCCGTAGGAAGTCCGCAGACTTTCCTTCGGGGTCTTCCAGTTCCGCCACTCCGACTAATATATCTCTAATATTTTACCTTTTTCCCTCTAATAAAACAACCCCGCCCCTTTATATTGGAACGGGGCAATTTTCAAAGTTAAACTCAAAATAAAACCTAAGCTCCAACTATCATCTTGACAATAGCGGGTATGGCTCGGGCTAAAAATCCAACTGCCAAACCCACGGCCGCATAGATTATGTAATTCCTCCCAGTGGTTACCTTTTCTGCGTTGCCACCTGCTGTCAGAATGCTGAAAGCACCCAAAATAACCATGATTCCAGCTACCGCTACCAAAACAACAAAAACCCAATCAGTCACTCCATAGAGAGTATTCATTAAACAGAACATTCCCCAATTATTCTCTGAAGCATTACACCAAGTATCCCCACAATCCTGGGCTGCTGCCATGCTGGGAGCTGCTATCTGGCCTGCCTGACACGATACACCTTTTAAAGTAATAGTTCTATTTAAGGTACAGCATTCATTAGGAGCTTCTTGGGCAGCGGCTATCATGGGAATTACCAAAACAGCTAGAAACCCAATTAGAACTAAAGCGGAAAATATTTTTCTCATAATACAAATATTATTTATACTCGACCTTTGCTATATTCTAAGCTCCAACTATCATCCTGACAATAGCGGGTATGGCTCTGGCTAAAAGTCCAACTGCCAAACCCACGGCAGCATAGATGATATAGTTTCTGCCGCTTGCCACCTTGTCCGAACTGCCACCTGCTGTTACTATGTTGAAGGCTCCGAGAATTACCAGAATTCCAGCAACTGCTACCAGAGCGGCAAAGATCCAGTTCGTCACGCCATAAAGCGTGTTAAGAAGACAAATCATCCCCCACTCATTAGGAGCGAGACAGTCTTTTCGCTGGGTATGTTGGGTGCCGTCATCCGTAAAAGCGTCTGCATCGGTACATTTTGTTGTTTCCGCTGCGGTTCCTTCATGACCGCATTGATTAACCCCTATTGTTTCTCCTACTGCCTTACCTTCTTTAAAAACACAAGGTTTAGCTTCAGCACAGGAACGAGTTGCATTATCAATTCTTATTGTCTTTGTCCATCTAATATCAGTTTTTAATCCACAGCAACCTAAAGGACCCTGGGCAGAAACTGCTTGAGGCAGCAAGAAAACAGCAAACAGACTAATGAATAATATGGCTAGTAAAGATTTTCTCATAACTTCTAAGTGTTTTATATATAAAGTGACCTTTATCCTCCTTTGACTCCTAAGATTTGGTTAATAATAGCAAGAATTCCTTTGGAAAGCAACAAAATGGCAAAACCTACAGCTGTCCAGATAATCAAGTTCTTAGCGCGGACTAACTGCTCTGGGTTGCCGCCTGCAGTTATAAACATAAAGCCTGCTACCACCACCATTAAGGGAGCCAAGACAATAGCAATATTAAAAAGGAAATCAATGAGTTTATCTATAATAGTTTGGAAATCTTTCGCCTCCAAGGGATTGCAAATACAGGTTCTGCCTTGAGGAGGACCATCAAACTCTTGAGGATTATCGCAATAGCTTTTGCAATCCGGAGCCAAAGCGGCAAAAACAGCTAAGGGTAAAGCTAAGCTTAAGAGAACTACGATAAAAACGGCGTTTTTCATGATTTATCCATTTTATCCCATTAGAACATTTTTGACAAAATGTTTAACGGGACTTCGCCAGAATTAAGCCGTAATGATAAAGGCTGGCGTCAAACTCCTTTTCTACTTTAAGGCCCAAGTCTTTGGCCGCCTGATAAACCTGCTCAGGCAAAACTCTTCTGCCCTGTGGTCCTAAAGCTGCTTTTTCTTTCCAATCTACCACTAAAATCCTCCCTCCTGGCTTCAAGACCCTTTTTGCTTCTAGCAATACCCGGGGAATGTTCTCAACCTGAAACAAAAGATTAGTCATCAAAACCAAATTGCAGGAGTTAGCTGCCAAAGTAGAGCCCTCTGTTTCTTCCACGTCTGACTGGATTACGTCTACATTCTTAATTTTCTCCAATTTTAACTTAGCTCTGAGAGCAGATAAGGGCTCTTCTAAAATATCTATTGCGAAAACTTTTCCCATCTCCAGCTCTTTAGCTAGAGGTATTGCCCAACCTCCACTGCCTGAACCAAAGTCAGCTGCTATCATGTCTTCTTTCAGCTTTAATGGTTTTAAAACTTCTTTTGGGTCAATGAAGTTCATATTTTTAAAGGCAAGCGGCAGAAGCTATTTTATCTCCTTCTTCTAAGCGCATTAGCCTGACCCCTTGGGTAGGACGAGAGAGAATGGAAATTTGAGAGATCTCGCTCCTGATTACCTGACCTTTTTGGGAAATAACAATTAAGTCTTCCTCTTCTCCAGAAAGAATAAAGGAAGCCGCCAGGTCTCCTGTTTTAGGAGTAATATTGGCAGTTTTAATTCCTGTTCCTCCTCTGCCCTGCTGCCTGTATTCTTTTAATTCTGTTCGCTTGCCAAAACCGTTCTCAGTAATAACCAGGAGATATTCCTTTTTTGGTCTCTTATCTTCTCCCTTTTGACTTGGAATTATTCCTGTGCCGATTACCTTGTCTCCTTTCTTTAACCTAATGCCTTTGACCCCTGCAGCTGGTCTCCCCATTTCTCTAATGTCCTTTTCCTTAAAGCGAATAGACATGCCTTTTTGGGTAACCAGAAGCACCTCATCTTGGCCCGTGCTTTTGCAAACCTTCTTTAACAGGTCATCTTTCTTCAAGGTAATGGCAATCAATCCTGACCTCCTGACGTTTTCAAACTCCTGAAGAGCGGTTTTTTTAATTATACCATTTTGGGTAACCATGACTAAGTACTTGACCCCCGAGCTCTCGTCTTCTTTGCCCAGAGGAAAAAGAGATAAAACCTTGTCCTGAGGGGATAACTCAAGAAAGTTTAAAAGCCCTCTGCCCCGAGCCACTCTTTGGCCCTCTGGTATTTCATAAACAGGGGCCTTGAAGACTTTACCTGAGTCAGTAAAGAAGAATAGTGAGTCATGAGTTTGGGCAGAAAGGAAGTGTTCAACAATATCATCTTGCATTGTTTTCATACCCATAATGCCTTTCCCCCCTCTTTTCTGAATCTTGTAGGTCTTGGGATTAATCCTTTTTATGTAGCCTCCCTGGGTCAGGGTAAGGATGGTTTCCTCCTGGGGAACCAAGTCCTCTTCTGATATTTCTCCCAGCTTCTTTATCTGAACCTTAGTCTTCCTTTCATCGCCAAAAGTCTCCTTTATCTCTTTCAACTCTTTCTTCATAACCTCTTTTATCTTTTGAGGGCTCTTTAAAACAGCAGTCAGTTCTTTTATCTGAACCTTAATAGCTTTTAACTCATCTTCTATCTTCTGTCTCTCAAGTCTGGCTAAAGCTGCCAATCTTGTATCCAAGATAGCGTTAGCCTGGATGCGGGTCAGTTTGAACTTCTTGATTAAGTTCTTTTCTGCATCCTCCCTACTGGCTGAGGACTTAATGGTTTTAATAACAGCATCAATCTTGCTTAAACATTTGTCCAATCCTTCTAAAATATGCTCTCTTTCTTTGGCTTTTTCCAAATCATACTTTGTCCTTCTCAGCACCACCTCCTTTCTGTGAATTAGGAAGTAATTTAGAATCTCAGCCAAATTCAAAACCCTTGGTTGAATGCCATCTACCAAAGCCAAGAGATTTAAGTGAAAGGTCTTTTGGAGGTCAGTAAACTTGAAAAGGCGGTTGAGAACCTTTCTGGGATAAGCATCGCGAGAGAGCTCCAGAACAATCCTCAACCCTTCTTTGTCAGACTCATCCCTGATATCCTTTATTCCCTCAATCTTCTTTTCTTGAACGAGTTTCGCAAACTGTTCAATCAAGCTAGACTTTATAACTTGAAAAGGAATCTCAGAAATTACAATGCGGGTCCTGCCTGTTTTTTCTTGTTCCAGAATATCAGCCTTGCCTCGAATAATGATAGGGCCTTTGCCTTGAGAGTAGGCTGTAATAATTTCTTTTTGGTCATAAATTATTCCTCCGGTAGGGAAATCAGGTCCTTGAATAAACTTAAACAAGTCTTCTGTCGTAGCTTTTGGATTATCAAGCAAATGAGTTAGGGCCTCACAGACTTCAGACAGATTGTGGGTAGGAATGTTGGTGGCCATACCAACTGCAATGCCCAGAGAGCCGTTTAAAAGAAGTTGGGGAGCAGGAGAAGGCAAAACAGTAGGCTCTTTCCTCGTGCCGTCATAGTTGTCTATAAAGTTAACAGTGTTTTTTTCAATATCTTTGAGCATCTCTTCGCCTATCTTAGATAGTTTTACTTCACTATATCTCATAGCGCTCGGAGGGTCCCCGTCTATCGAATTGTGAACAAATACCCCAACATCAAGAAGGAAATTGTGCCACGGCTCAGTAGTTAAATCATAAACATCTTCTTTTTTTTGGAGAACACGAATTTTTCTTATTTTATGATTATATTTTCGAGATTCGGTTAAAATTTCTGAGAAATCATTAAAATAATTTAAAGCGTGATCAATCCGTGGAAAACAATTATTATATCTTTCTTTTTCATATATTTTAGGTGTTACTTTTTGATATTTTTTAAAAAGAGTATAAACATATCCTAAAATTTTACTTTTTATTACTCTTTCTTTATAGTGAGGATCTCGCCACTTCCTCTTCAAAGAAACACTGGCTTGCTGGGCAAGCCATTTCATATAATAAGGCTTTTCCAAAACTCTTTTTCTTCTTATCCTAGAAAGATTAGCTAATATATTCTTTCTAAATTTTGGGTTTTGCCATTGCTGAATCGCCTTCTTCCTGTAAAATTCCTTCATTTTGGGATTACTCCATAATTTCTTTGCCATTTTTCTAAAATGATCTAGCGAATATTCGGCTCGATACGCAGGATCTCTCCAGAGTTTCTTTGATCTTTCTGAAATTGCTTTTCGAATAATTGGGTCAGAAAATATCTTTCTTAAACTCTCGCGGTGTTTTTCTCGGAATAGGTCTCCCTTTTCTCTCCATAAATTCTTAACTTGGTTAAGATGAAGCTTGTAATGTTGTTTTATTGTAAGTCTCTCTATGTTATCTGGAGAATTATTAAATCTTTTAAAGTCTTTATGATGAAGTATGTATGGACCTTGAGTTTTTCTCAATCTTTTCTCTCGCATATTATACTCATCAGCCAGTTGATGAATAAATTGGTAACGTCCAGTAAACGGCTGTAATATTGCTAAATAATTATAATGACTCCTTATGCGTCTTATATTCAAGTAAGCGGGCATTAGAGAGTCTTTCTTATCTAAATCCTTAGCTTCTTTGTACCTACCGTTTCTTAACATAAACCGATGGTCTGGCGTACATTTAATTTTTTCTCCATTATCTAAAGTAACTTCAATAATTTTCTCATTCTTTCTGGTTCTACGGGGATTTTTTATACCTGTGATTTCTATTCTTTTTGTCTGAGGATTAAAACTAAATGTATAGTTATGCTTCCCCTGTTTTGCTTCCCTTATCAACTCTCCAAATGTTAAACTTCTCTCATCGGTCAATCTAACCTTAGTGTCTTTGGTAAAACAACCAAAATTCCCCTGTCCCTGAATCAAGGGGTAGCGCAAAGAGAAATCTTGGGCCATCCGAGCTAGAGCATCGTAAATTGCAGCATCACCATGTGGATGCAGTTTTCCCATTGTTTCACCCACCACTGTCGCTGACTTCCTGAACTTAGCCGTATGATTCAACCCCATATCATGCATCGCATACAAAATCCGCCGGTGAACAGGCTTTAAACCATCTCTGACATCTGGCAGGGCTCGGGCAACAATAACAGACATTGCGTAGTCAATATATGACTCCCGCATCTCTTCCGTTATTTCCCTGGGTTTGACAGTGCCTACTCCTATATTCTGTTTTGGAGATTTCTTGTTATTCATTAATATTGGGTATTTCTAGTTTAGGGAGATTTTCCAGCTCTTTTTCAAAAGAAGGCAGTTTTAGGTTGAATCCCTGATACCTTTCTTTGAAATCTCTTAACCAAAAGCTTAACAAGACCAGGCCAACAATTACCAAGGCTGTCCATAATATTATCTTTCTTTTTATTTCTGGTAGCTTTTGGATTTTCTTCAGAACATCCACTATGGTTTTAAAACTACTACTTTTGCTTCTTCTAACGAAATATCTTTCTTTTTAATAGATAGTTTGTTGATTGCTTCCAGGCTTTTAATTCCCATTGCTTTTAAAAGCTTGTCTACTCCCTCTAACTTCAGCTTAAGTTTGGGGAAAGAATAGTGCATGGGAATTATGATGCCAGGTTCTAACTGAGACATAACTTTTATGGCTTCTTTAGCAGAAATAGTATAAACACCCCCTACCGGAATCATCAAAATGTCTACTGAGCCTATCTTTTCTACCTGTTCTGAAGTAAGTTCTTTTTGGCCGAAATCTCCCAGGTGACAAACTCTAATATCTTCTGCCTCTATGGTGTATATAGTATTGATACCTCGTTCTTTGCCTTCTGTTTGGTCGTGAAAAGAAGGAATACCCTGGATAAAGACCTCCTTTACTTCATACTCTCCAGGCCCTGAGATTAAAAAAGGATTGCCCGAAACAGCTTTTATATTATTGTGGTCATGATGCTCGTGCGAAACTAATAAAATGTCAGCTTCCAGCTTTGGAAGCTTTAAACCAATTGTCTCGTCGTAAGGGTCTGTGACAATGTTAACCTGGCCATTTTTGTTCTGGCCAACAGTTATTTGAAAACAGGAATGACCTTTCCAAACAATTTGCATATAGCGAGCTTTAATTTTATTAGTTCGATGAGATAAATCTCATCTCTCGCCTCAATTCATATTTATCTCTTGAACGGCGAAATAAAATAAATATTTCATTGAGCAAGCGAAGCTCGAAATGAAGTGTTAACTTCATTGAGTATCTTTAATTTTAGCATATCTCTTGCAAAATTTCAAAGATTATTGTAAGTTAGAAAATACGCAAATAAAAGCTCGGTGGTCGATGAAGATTGCTTCATCTGCCCGAACTTCAGCGAGGGTGAGAAAAGAAGTTTACTTCTTTGAACCCACCTTCGGTAGTCAATGAAGCTAAAGCTTCATCTAGCCGAACATTAGTGAGGATGAGAGAAGAAGCTTGCTTCTTTGAACCCATCTGCGTTTGCTCAATGAAATAAAAATCTCATTTCGACGTTCGAGAGATAAATATGAATTGAGGCGAGAGATGAGATTTATCTCATCGAACTAATAAATAAAAACTTGCTTTATGAAGGATTTACTGGAACAAAATGACTTGCTAAAACCACCCCAGATTGGCAAGATTGTTGAGGGGAAAGTAATCGGCAAAGGAAGGTCTGCTGTCTTTTTGGATTTGGGAGCTCTGGGCACAGGGATAATTTATGGTAAGGAGTTCCAAGAGACAAAAGATGAAATTAAAAGTCTGAAAATTGGAGACTCTGTTTTTGCCAAAATCATAGACTTGGAGAACGAGGAAGGTTATATTGAGCTTTCTTTAAGCGGAGCGTCAAACGAACTAGCCTGGGAAGAGTTAAAGACCAAAAAAGAGAAAGGTGAGACGATAACAGTCAAGATTGAGGGAGCTAACAAAGGAGGTTTACTGGCTGAAGTTTCTGGCATCCAAGGTTTCTTGCCTGTCTCCCAGCTCCTGCCAGAAAACTATCCCAGAGTGGAAGGAGCTGACACCAACAAAATCTTAGAAGAGCTTCAAAAGTTTATTGGTCAGGAGATGGGAGTTAAAATCTTTGACCTTGACCCAAGAGAGAATAAACTCATTCTATCAGAAAGGGCAAAGGAGTCAGAAAAGATAAAAGAAATACTCAAGAACTACAAAGTAGGAGATGTAGTAGAGGGGGAAGTTACAGGAGTAACTGATTTTGGAGCTTTTATCAGGTTTGGGAAACCAGAATTAGAGGGGTTAATTCACATTTCCGAATTAGACTGGCAGTTGGTGGAAGATCCGGCAGACATTGTCAAAGTGAAAGACAAGGTAAAAGCTAAAATCATTGATATTACCAACGATAGAGTTTCCCTTTCTTTAAAAGCTTTAAAGCAAGACCCTTGGGAAAAGATAGAAGAGAAATATAAAAAAGGAGACATTGTTGAGGGAAAGGTAACTAAGTTCAATCCTTATGGCGCCTTTGTTGAAATTTCTCCAAAGATTCAAGGGCTTTGCCATATTTCTGAATTCGGTACCAGGTCCAAAATGGAAACTGCTTTGGAAATTGATAAAACCTATAAGTTTCAGATTCTCCAAATTGAGCCTAAAGAGCATCGAATGAGTTTGAAGTTAGTGGATAGCGACTAAATGACTAAGTGATTTAAAATAATGGAAATCGGATATCCATTATTTTTGTTTTCCTTGCGCGGGATTGACAAAATAAATAACCAATGTTAGAATAAGAACAGCGTGGGAGCATATCATAAGCTCCTAATAAAATTCCATAAGGAGAGAGACGATGGCAACGATTGGAGACCCACAGGGAAAACTGAAAGGATTGAGAGAAAAACTTAAAAAAGAGGAAAAAACAAGGACTCTAAACCTTGTAGACCTCCTCTTACAGATCGTTCTAAAGAAGCCCGTAACACTCGTTGGGCACCGGTTTCCAGACGATGACGTCTGGCTCTGCTTCTGGCTAGCACAGAAATTTCTGGTGCCAGGAGCAGAAATTCGCTACCTCTTTGTCAATGCGGGGGAAACTCTGCCAGAGTCAAAGGAAAACGGTGAAGTCCACCACTTCGACACTGGCGGAGGAAAGCGGGACCAGCATGGTAGAGGGCGCAAGAAAAGCAGCGCCCGCAGACTGGCTGAGGAGCTCGGCCTTCTCGAGAATCATCTAGGCCTATTGCCGCTCCTCAAGATGGTGGATGCGGTAGACAATGCTAGCCCCCTACCGCCTACCAGCATCCATTTCATCGTTGAGGGGCTTCCTCGGCATCCTCACTACCGAAAGCCCGACGGAACCAATTGGAACGGGGTACGGGAGCGAGTCTTTGAGCTTTTTGACATCGTTTACGGCCAGGAGACTCAGAGAATCCAATCCCGGAATAACCTCGAGAAGCACTGCGAGTGGACCACTCTGCCCAACGGTCTAAAAATAGCAGTACTTCTCGGCCATCCCGAACTCCGAGACGCCGCCTTCGAGCAAGGGGCGATGGTTGTTATCTGGGCCCAGTGGCAGGGAAAAAACCATTTTTACACTGGGATTCCGCGAAACCGCCAACTCCCTCGGCTCTGTCTTGACGGTGTTGCTGCCGCGCTCCGGGCAACCGAAACTTTTGAGCGCGGTATCGATGCGACGAACAAGGACCTCCACTACATCGGCCGCGGGGTCGTGGAACCCTGCTGGTATCTGGATGAGAGCTTGGCTCTCATCCTCAACGGAAGCCGAACCTGGAAACCTGAGGAAAACGAGTATACCCGTCTTGCCCCCCGGCGGATCGTGGGGATCGTAACTTCTGTTCTCTCCAAGATCCCCAAAGATATGGTCTCCCAGTGGAGGAATGGGAGATAGTAAAAGGGCCCCAGGCACCCTGTGTGTTCTGGGGCCTCTCTTTTTGGAACAAGCTTGAAAATTAACAATGTTTCTGATAAAATAAATTCATAATGAGGGCGCTAATCAAAAACTTTATTATTATTCTTTTTATCTTCCTGATAATCTCGGGTATTTTTACTTTGTTTTCAGAACCCTTTAGCCAAGAGAAAGAAATATCCATCAGCCAGTTAACACAAGAGATAAACCAAGGAAATATTAAGAAAATCACAGTTTCTGGGAATAACTTAAAAATAGTATATCAGGACGATACCATAGCTAAATCAAGAAAGGAAACAGAGGCTGCGCTTTCTCAATCCTTAATGAATTATGGGGTAGACAAAGAAAAATTAGCTGGGGTTGAGATTGAAACAAAAGAAGAAAGCGGTTGGGCTGTTTGGCTGGGACCCATTCTAATGTTTTTGTTCCCCTTGCTAATATTTGGTTTCTTTTTCTTTATGATATTCCGCCAAGCGAGAAGCGGAGCTATGCAAGCTTTTGATTTCACCAAAGCCAGAGCCCGTCTTTTTGGAGCAGAAGGCCATCCCAAAGAAAGAATAACCTTCAAAGACGTAGCTGGACTTAAAGAGGCGAAAGAAGAGCTAAAAGAAATTGTAGATTTCCTGAAAAACCCAAAGAAGTTCTTAGCAATGGGAGCTCGTATTCCAAGAGGAGTGCTTTTAATGGGTCTTCCAGGCACAGGAAAAACGCTTTTGGCCCGCGCCGTAGCCGGAGAAGCCCGTGTGCCGTTTTTCAGTATTTCAGGCTCTGAATTTGTGGAAATGTTCGTTGGCGTGGGCGCGAGTACAAGTTATGATACAAATGTTCTTATTAAAACAAAAAATTCTACAAAACTTTTGCCAATAGGGGAATATGTTGACCGATTTTACAAAGAAAATGAAGAAGGATTAAAAAATGTAGAGAATATTCAAACTTTAGGAGTGGATTTTGTAAAAGGAAATAAATTTTTCAAATCAAGCAATTGGAAAAAAGTAAAATCAGTTTATCGCCATAAAGTTGATAAAATTTATGAAATTCATTTTATTGGTGGAAAGATAAAAGTTACCGGTGACCACAGTGTTTTTGTCAGAAATTGGAATCATATTATTTGCAGAAAAGCGAGCGAACTCAAAGTGGGTGATGTTTTAGTTGGCCTTCCTTATAGTGTAAGAGGAAAATATAATCCCATATTTTCTTTAGGAAATCGTACACCTCATTGTGCTAAGGCTCATAAATTTCCAGAAAACCTACTGTTTGAGGAAGTCGCTGTTTGGCCATTAGAAAGTGAGGGGGAAAATTTTAATTTCCCTTTAATTGATTGTGTTCCAGGTTCAATAGCTAAAATATTAAGTTTGTCTGGGGGGCAGAATGTTGGAATAAAAACTTTAACGCCTCAAGTGCTTAAAAATTTAACTTATAGAGTTAAAATTACTCCCGATTTAATGAAATTGTTAGGTTACTATACGGCAGAAGGAGATTACCATAAAAGAATCTTCCGCTTTTCCTTCGGTGCTCATGAAAAAGATTATCATAAAGAGTGTATAAAATTAACAAAAGAGAGTTTTAATTTAAATCCTAATCTCTATTTCACAAAAAATAATGCAGTAATGATTCAATACGCTTCAGAACCAATTGGCCAATTTTTTGTAAAGTATTGCGGCCAAGGTGCTTTTAATAAACATGTCCCAGAATTCATTTGGAATTTGCCAAAAGAATATTTCGTGAGTTATTTAGATGGATTAGTGAAAGGAGACGGTTGGATTAATAAAAGGAAAATGATTGAGTTTAGTTCTTCTTCAAAACAACTGATTTCCGAATTAAGATGGCTCTTAAATATGCATGGAATTCCTTGCAGCGTAACAAAATACCACCAGACTGGCGGACGTAAAATAAAAAATAGTAAGAAACCATTACCTGATTCAACCTTTTGGAGAATAACTGTTGCTACTCGAATAAATCCACTTTCTAAAAATCCATCTCCGTTATTCTTCAAAAAACCAATAATTAAAAAGATTACTGTGAATCCTTATAATGGTTATGTTTACGACCTTTGCGGCTGTGATAATGAAGCGTTCTTTGGGGGAGAAAAACCAATTCTTTTACATAATAGTCGGGTGAGAGATTTATTCTCTACTGCCAAAAAAGCCGCTCCAGCTATCATCTTTATAGATGAGTTAGATGCTATCGGCAGACACCGGGGAGCGGGCTTGGGAGGCGGGCACGATGAAAGAGAACAGACTTTAAACCAGATTTTGGTTGAAATGGATGGGTTTGAAAGAGACACAAAGTTGATCGTTTGCGCAGCCAGTGTCACTGGCGATACCCCTGTTTTAATAAAACAAAATGGGGAATCTAAGCTTTTACCAATCTCTGAAGCTATCGATCCTTATTATCAGAAAGACGAAGAAAGTATAGAAAAGACCTCTGGGGATTTAGAAGTATTGGGGATGGAAAAGAAAACGACAAAAAGAAAAAGTATTGCTATACTTCCTCGTTTTGAAAAAAGCTCTTTCAAAAAGGTGAGGAGCGTCTTTCGACACAAAGTAAACGAAATATACGAAGTTGAGTATTTGGGAGGAAAAATAAAAACAACTGGAAATCATTCTCTATTTGTTAGAAATCCTCAGGGGTTCGGGATTGAGGCAAAAAAAGTTATGGATATTAAACCGGGGGATATCTTAGTGGATTTACCTTATAAGACCAGCCGAACAACAAAAAAATATCGGAAAATTAGAAAACACGAATTCGATGCTAATTTCTCACTCGAACTCTCAGTTTGGCAACCGCTTTTTGAAAAGTTCGAACCAATTAACCTTGCTTATCAATATGCTCTAATTAATGCTAGCGAGATTTCCCAAACTCAGCTCGGCAAACAACTCGGCTTCTCCCAAAGGACAATTGGTAAATGGCAACAAGGAATATGTGAACCGCGAGAATTATCAAGAGACTATTACCAACACAAAAATATCTTACCCGAGAAAGTGAAGGTTACTCCAGAATTAATGCGTCTTTTTGGTTATTACACTGCCGAGGGTTACGCCAGAAAAGAAATTGATTTTTGTTTAAACAGAAATGAGGAAGAAAAGATTGAAGATATTAAAAGTTTAATGAGAGAGATTTTCAATCTAGAGCCAAGTAGAATAAGATTTATTACCAACAATGCTGTAAATATCGTTTACCATTGCAAGCCTTTGGCTGAGCTCTTTATACACCATTGCGGCAAAGGCGCCAAAAACAAACACTTGCCTCAATTTCTTTTTGAAGCACCGTTTGAATATTTCAGAGAGTTTTTCAGAGGATATTTAGGCGGAGATGGTTATATTGACAGACAAAAACATGGTGAAGTAACATCAGTAAGCAAGCAGTTAATTCTGGAATTAAATTGGCTATTTAGAATGCACGGATTTAAAAGTTATATTCATTCATTTCGAGCAAAAAAAGGAAAGAGGATAGCTGCCAGAAAACCGCTTAAAGAAACTATTGCCTGGAGATTAGGTTTTGGCAAAACGCAAAATCCATTGAATGCCTCGGATATAAGAATGAAGGGGCCGGTTTGTAGGGCAATTGTTAAAAGTATGAAAAAGATTCCTTATAATGGCTATGTTTATGATTTTTGCGGCTGTGAGAATGAAGCATTCTTTGCTGGCGAAAGTCCAGTTCTTGCCCACAACACTAACCGACCTGACGTCCTTGACCCGGCTCTCTTGCGACCTGGCAGATTTGACAGAAGAGTAGTTCTGGACTTGCCAGATATTAATGATAGAGAAGACATTTTAAACATTCACTGCCAAGGAAAACCTTTGGCAGGAGGTGTTAACTTGAGAGAAATAGGAGAAAGGACCCCTGGGTTTTCAGGAGCGGATTTGGCTAATGTGGTCAACGAAGCTGCTATTTTAGCTGCTAGAAGAAACAAACAGCAGGTTTTCCAAGAAGAACTTTTAGAAGCTATTGAAAAGGTATTATTGGGACCTGAAAGAAAAAGCCATATCCTTTCCAAAAAAGAAAAGGAGATTGCTGCCTTTCATGAAGCAGGCCACGCCTTAGTATCAGCCTCTTTAGCGGAAGCTGAACCTGTTAGAAAAATATCAATCGTGGCCAGGGGGCCGACGGCAGGCTACACTATCAAGATGCCCAGGGAAGAAAGAAGGATTATAACTCGTTCAGAGTTCTTGGCAGAAATTGCTACTTTGCTCGGTGGATACGTAGCAGAAAAGATAAAGTTTAATGAATTAACAACAGGGGCGGCTAACGACTTAGAAAAAGCTTCTCAATTGGCTAGAAAACTGGTAAAAGAATATGGGATGTCTTCTTTGGGTCCCGTCTCCTTTGGAGAGAAAGAAGAGTTTGTCTTTTTAGGAAAAGAAATATCAGAACAAAGAAACTATTCTGAAAAAGTAGCAGCTCTTATTGATAAAGAGGTGGCTCGCTTCATACGAGATGGAGAAAGAAGAGCTAAAAAGATTTTGTCCCGAAAGAAAAAACTACTTGAGAAAATAGCTAGAACTTTGATTGAAAAAGAAACTATTGAGAGGGAGGAGTTTGAAAAAATAATAGGTCAGAAAAAGAAAATGGCTAAGCGCGTGTAGCTAAAATATTTACTTGTTCTTTTAAAAAATAGGTGCTAAAATGAACTAATGACTATATTTTATTATTAACGATCAGCTGGTTCGACTATGGCACGTCTTAAGGATCGAGAAAAAGCTCTAGAACTGAGGAAAGAAGGAATGAGTTACAGCCAGATTAAGAAGATTTTGAAGGTGAGCAAAAGCACCTTGAGTCTTTGGCTACGAGATTACCCTCTCTCAAAACAGAGGATAAGAGAATTACGAGACTGGAATGAGCAGAAAATCGAAAAATACCGAGAAACGATGCGAAGAAAGCGTGAAAAGAGATTATGGGCAGTCTATAAAATTCAGAAGGGATTAATCTTGCCACTAAACAAACGGGAGCTATTTTTTGCCGGTTTATTTCTGTATTGGGGCGAAGGTGCAAAAAATAGCCGAGACAGTCTTTCCATTTCAAATAGTAACCCTTCGGTCATTAAGTTTTTTATTTATTGGCTCAATAAAATATTAGGTGTCCCAAAGAAAAAAATGAGAGCTTATTTACAAATATATAACGATATGAATATGAATAACGAACTTGGGTATTGGTCAAAAATGCTACAGATACCCCTAACGCAATTCAGCCGTCCTTATATCAAAAAAACTTCTAGCACAAGAATAAATCACAAGGGAGGATTTGGCCACGGGACTTGTAACTTAAGAATAAACAACGTTTCGCTCGCAGAAAAAGTTTTTATGAGCTTAAAAGTAATAAGCGACCGTTATTAATAATAAATTGGAGATGCGCGCGTAGTTCATTGGTTAGAACGACTGTCTTATAAACAGTAGGCAGAAGGTCCGATTCCTTCCGCGCGCACAGGGCCACGCGGGCTTATAGTTTAATGGTAAAACGCGTCGTTGACATCGACGAGAGCGTAGGTTCGATTCCTACTAAGCCCACATGAACTTCAAAATTATCTACGAGGATGAAAATGTTTTAGTGATTGACAAAGAAGCCGGTATTAATTCTGATGCGATTGCCAATAGGGTTCACAGATTAGACAAAGATACTTCTGGAATCTTGTTGATAGCTAAGAACGATAAACCTCTAGACTTTCTTCAAAAACAGTTTCAAGCAAGAAAAACAGAGAAAAAATACCTAGCCCTAGTAGTAGGTAACTTGAAAAATAAAGAGGGCGTAATTGAAACTTTGCTGGGCCGCTCGCCTCAAGACAGAAGAAAGCAAAAAGTCTTTTTAGCCAAAGAGCCTGGAGCTGAAGGAAAAAGGGAGGCTATAACAAAATACAAAGTCTTGCAAAGGTTCGAGAACTATGATTTGATTGAGATTGAGCCCAAAACAGGCCGAAAACACCAGATCAGAATTCATTTTGCCTACTTGGGGCATCCTCTTGCCGGGGACAGATTATACAGCTTTAAAAATCAGAAAACTCCTCTGGGATTAAAAAGGCAGTTTCTCCACGCCAGCTATCTCAAAATAGAATTGCCTAATGGAGAAGTAAAAGAATTCAAATCAGAACTAGCCAAAGACCTAAAAGAAGTATTAGACAATTTAGCTTATGACAACCAAACTAGAAATATTTAACCAAAGTCAATTAAAACAAGGATTGCCAGAGATTCGTCCTGGTGATACTGTTCAGGTTTTTCAAAAGATAAAAGAAAAAGACAAAGAAAGAACCCAGATGTTTGAAGGACAGGTTTTAGCTAGGAAGCATGGCAAGGGACTGTCTTCTACCATTACTGTCAGAAGGGTAATTACTGGCATAGGAGTGGAAAGAATTTTCCCTATTCACTCTCCGAACATAGAAAAGATTGAGCTGGTCAGAAGAGGAAAGGTAAGAAGGGCAAAACTTTATTATTTGAGAGGCGCCAAAGGTAAGAAGGCAAAACTTAAACGTAAGGAAATTATAGTAGAGACGAAGCCTCAACAGACCGAAGAAGCCGTTGAGGTGAAAACTCAACAATAAGCGCGGGTGCTGTAATGGTAGCCAGGCTGGCTTGAGGTGCCAGTGCCGCAAGGCGTGGAGGTTCGAGTCCTCTCCCGCGCACGGGCGGTTAGCTCAGCGGCTAGAGCGTCTCGTTTACACCGAGAAGGTCGCAGGTTCAAGTCCTGCACCGCCCACTCGCCGCGGTAGCTCATTGGTAGAGCAAAGCTCTGAAAAAGCTTGGGTAGGTGGTTCGATTCCACTCCGTGGCACCCAATTGCGGGTGTAGTATAACGGTTATTATGCGATCTTGCCAAGATCGAGAAGAGGGTTCGACTCCCTTCACCCGCTTACGTCGCAACGTAAGTGAAAGAAGAAAACAAAATTTTCTTCGCCCGCTCAAGTGAGCTTCAAGCGAACGAAGAGCCAAGATGAAGGCAAACTCCCAAGCCCGAAAGGGCGCAGGGTCATAGATGAAGGATTGTCCTTCATCGCCTCCGAAAGGGTAAACTTCATCGCCCGCTCAAGTCGGACTCGGTGCTTGACATCTCTTTTGAAATAAGCTATTATGATAGAACCCCCTTTGGGGGTTTTAAAGATGGAAATCTATCAAAAAAGCCCTTTTTCGGGCAAGGTTTTCTCACCTGTTTTAATATGGATTGCTATTTTCTTCTTAACTTGTTTCTTGATTCCCGAGCCAAAGGTTTCTGCTGAGGCTGACTTTAGCCTTGGAGAAAAACTAATTTTCAGCCAAGGCAACAGTCTTTTGGCTAAAATTAATCCCAATGGACCAGAACCCAAAGTAGTTAAAAGATTTACTGTTATTACCACAGCCTACTCTTCTACTGTTTGGGAGACTGATAATGACCCTTTTATCACAGCAGCTGGAACCTGGGTTAGAGATGGTATTGTGGCGAACAATCTATTGCCCCTGGGAACTAAAATCAGGTTGCCGGAACTCTATGGAGACAAAATCTTTATTGTGGAAGATAGAATGAACTGGAAAAAAGGTAATTATCACATTGACATTTGGTTTTCTTCTTACTGGGAAGCTAAAAACTTTGGCGCTCAAAGAACATATATTGAGGTCTTGGAAAGTTAAACGCAAAACTAATTACCAAAAACTAAATCCCGCCAGAACATGTTCTGGCGGGATTTTTAATTTGTGCCCAGAAATTAATCAACCTCGGGTGTTGAGTATTTAATATGACCAATTTAAAGTAGGGTGACCCAGATAAAATCCTATGTCATCGGAGGATGCAGGTGCTCTTGTACAGTTATTAGTTTGAGCCGGATCATGGGCGCAGGTATCTCCACCTCCAGGACAATGATCATATAAAACTCCGTCTGGTCCCCTACTTATTACAAAAATACATTCGGGACAGGTATATCCTATGTGATAGTGGTAATCATTCCCCCAGGGATCTTTAAGAGGAAGCTGAGCATAAGGAGAAAGATGATCTATCAAAGAACCACCACCGCAATCAATATTTACCGATCCTTGCCAACAACCCGGACAAGGGGGAATACCGTTATTGTTTGCTAAATATAATGTAAAAGCCTGACGATAACTTTCTATTAATTCTTGCTGAGCTCTAGCCATTTTTGCTTTTTCTCTTGCCCCTTTCATACTCACCAAAACAATGCTGGATAAGAGGCCAATAACGGCAATGACTACCAGAAGTTCAATGAGAGTAAATCCTTTATTTTTAAAATTTATCATTTTAAAAATTTAAGCAAAAACCCTTTGATTTAAATGCCAGCCGATTTTTGAAGGATAATTTTGTTTTATATAATACCTCCTGTTTTTAAGTTTTACGTTTTCCCATTTTTTGAAAACTCGATGTTTCCTGTTTAAAAATATAGATGCATTTTTGTACATAAATTTATATAATCTTTCGCAATCATCTATATAAAAACAGACAGAGTATTTCAAAAGTTTCTTTCTATTCTTCGGAATTTGTTTATGAATATTTTTTAACGGAATACCCAAATTATCGCAAATGCGTGAATTTAAATTACTAATAAAATGATAGCTGGTACTTATAAAATCTACCTTTATTTGTGGGGTATTGTTAACTTTATAAATATATACACTTCCGTCGCCATCAAAAAATCCTCTAACGAAATCGGGGAAATATTCTCTTGGAACTTTTATTGGATTTAAATGACCTGTTTTCCTTGGAAAAATTCCTAATTTCATTAAATCGTTAGTTATAATTGGATTGCGTATTTGTAATTGATAAGCGAAAGTATTTAGTCCTCCGCCAGGTTTTCTACTAATTTTGTGTTCAGATTTTAATGCTTTCCTAAGTTTATATAAATGTTTCAAATTTACAGAAGTAATATTTAACGTAAAAGGATGGTTTTTCCTCTTTTTACTTACTTCAATGCAACCATCGGCAGTAATATATCCCAAAAGATAACTCATTTCAGAATTCCATCTCTTAAAGAAATCTTGGTTAATATGCTTAACAAATATCATTCCCATAAATTTTGTAGTTGTGCCGAGGGCGGGAATTGCACCCGCAAGGGTTATACACCCGCAGGATTTTAAGTCCTGTGCGTTTCCTAGTTTCGCCACCTCGGCAAAATTTTGAGGCCAGGACGGGATTTGCACCCGTGTATATCGGTTTTGCAGACCGACGCCTTAGCTACTTGGCTACCTGGCCGGACGAAGAATATATTTTAGCACTTTCCCCTAAATTTTCAACCTCCATCTTTCTTAATCTTCTCCAATATCTCCTCTATCTTACCTGCCTGAACTGTTTCTTTCTCTTCTAAAAACTTAATTCTGGGAACTGGCCTCATGTTTAGGCGCTGGTTTAGTTTCTGCTGGAGCTTAAAGATTTGATTGTTAAGGACTAAAAGTATATCTTTTCCTCTCTCTTCTGGCATAACGCTAATATAGGCTTTGGCTTGCTTTAAATCGACTGAAGTTTCTACTCTGGTAACAGTAACCAAAACTCCGGGAGGACACTCCAGCTCTTTTAAGATAATCCGGGAGAGCTCTTCTTTTATAACCTGGTTAACTTGGGGAATGCGCTTTGCCATTTAAATCTCCCCTTTGTGGCGCTCTTCTTGATAGAAAATCAAAGTGTCTCCTTCTTCTATCTTAACCTCTCCCTCAAATAAAATCCCGCACTCATCTCCTTTGGCCACAGAATCTATATCTTTTTTGTTTCTTTGAAGATTAACCATTCTTCCCTGGCCTATTTTCTCATCCTCCCGCCAAACCTCAATTGAAGCTCCTTTTTTCACTTCCCCCTCTGTTACCCTGCCACCTACTATCTGGCGGTTCTTCTCTGATATGAACTTAGCTAAAACCCTCGTCTTTCCTAATTCCATTCTCACTACTTCCGGCTCAACTAGTTTTTCCATTAGTTTATGAGTAGCCTCCACTAAGTCATAAATTACTTCAAAAGTAAAGATTCTAACTTTATCTCTCTCTGCTAGTTTCTGAGCTACTTTATCTGTTTTTACCCGAAAAGCAAAAATTACAGCTTTGCTTCCTTTAGCTAGTTGAATGTCTGACTCATTAATATTGCCCACTTCTGATTTAATTATCTCCAAAACAACCTTTTCTTGAGGGAGTCCTTGCAAAATACTTTCTATCGCTTCAACCGAGCCCAAAACATCTACTTTCAGAATTAAACTTAAAACCTTCTGGCCCTCTGACGCTTTAAAAACCCTGGCTGTTTCTTTTTCTGGGGCCTTAAGATGATTCTGAGCGCTCTCTATGTCAGCGAACACTCTAAACTTTTCTCCAAGCTTAGGAACTTTTTCAAAACCAAATATGATAATGGGTTGAGAAGGAAAGGCTTGAGTAATAGGTTTTTTTTGAAAGTCTTCCAAACTCTTTATCTTGGTAAAAGTGGAAGGAGTACCAATAATATCACCTTTTTTTAACTGGCCCTGGGTTAAAAGGAGAGTGGCAGTAGGCCCTCGCAAATTATCCAAATAAGACTCTATCACTACTCCTTCTCCTGGTTTTTCCGGGTCTGCTTTTAGGTCTTCCATCTCTGCTACCAGCAAGATCAAATCCAAGAGCTCAGCTACTCCTTTTTTGGTTCTGGCAGAAACTTCCACTGAAGGAACTCTACCTCCAATTGACTCAACTAAAATCTCTTCTTTCTTTAATTCTCCTTTTACTTTTTCTGGATTGGCTTCTGGCCTGTCCATTTTGTTTAAAGCAACAATCAAAGGCAGGCCTGCTTTTTTAACATGTTCTATTGCTTCTTTGGTCTGGACTTTTACTCCTTCGGTCGCATCAATAACCAAGATAGCAATGTCCGCTACCTTTGCTCCCCGTGAGCGCATTTGAGAAAAAGCTTCGTGGCCCGGCGTATCTAAAAAAGTGATTTTCTTGCCCTGTTCTTCAACCTCCCGAGTGGAAGCTGAGGAATCAAAGAGCGCTTTGCGTTCTTTTCTACCTTCACTTTCGCTATGCGAAAGTTCGGCGGAAGAAGGGGATTTATCCACTTCAACCTGATAAGCTCCAATGTGCTGGGTAATGCCGCCTGACTCTTTTTCGGTAATCTTAAAATCTCTAATAGCTTCCAAAAGAGAGCTCTTTCCATGGTCAATGTGTCCGAGAACGACCACTACTGGTGGCCGGCTGATTAAGTTGTTTTTTGTTTCTTTTGTCATCGAGATAAATTGAAAATTTATCGAAGATCGAAATGAATCGAACATTCATTGAGTATTATTTTTATTACCTCTTGCTTTATCAATTGCTTCTTTTTCTTCCTTGGACAAAGCATAGGTTGAGGTTCCCTTTTGAATAGGTTTTCCATAAACTCTGTTTCCTTCTCTATTGTACAAACTGGTAACAACGACTCCGTTGTTCTCCCCGTCCAAAAGAACAACAGAAAAACTCTGGTCTCCACCTACCTCAGAAAAAGGGTTAAACCTTACTATTCCGACCTTCTGAACAGAAAACTGGCTCTTGTTTTTCAAATCTTCCAGCTCTTTGGACAAGCCGGTAAAGCCCTTCTCTAGCTTCTTTAATAAGTCTACTGCTTCTTTCAGATTCTTGGGCTCTTTATATTGTTTTTTGCCAAAGTTAAACATTGAAATAAATTGGAGATTTATTGAAGATTAAGATGAATTAAAGATTCATCGAACATTGAAATAAATTGGAGATTTATTGAAGATTAAGATGAATTAAAGATTCATCGAACATTGAAATAAATTGGAGATTTATTGAAGATTAAGATGAATTAAAGATTCATCGAACATTGAAATAAATTGGAGATTTATTGAAGATTAAGATGAATTAAAGATTCATCGAACATTGAAATAAATTAAAACTTTATTGAAACATTTAACTGAATTGAAAATTCATTGAACATAAATTTCGCGGAGGAGACAGGATTCGAACCTGCAAGGGATTTCTCCCACTGGTTTTCGAAACCAGCGCATTGCCATTCTGCCACTCCTCCAGAAAGTCAGTGGACCCGCGGGGAATCGAACCCCGGATCTTTAGTATGCCATACTAACGCTTTTCCTCTAAGCTACGGGCCCTTAATTTTTTCAATAAAATTTTTGCGATTTCCTCCAGCTCTAACTGGATATAAG
>Ga0210057_1002185_pt1 | contig 28268 bp, 20 predicted proteins | sample CryGeyCG2114_010_2_FD_183968 | JGI IMG/M metagenome (GOLD analysis project Ga0210057, IMG submission 183968) | Groundwater microbial communities from aquifer - Crystal Geyser CG10_big_fil_rev_8/21/14_0.10 (SPAdes) (version 2) | ecosystem: Environmental > Aquatic > Deep subsurface > Groundwater ...
TTTGCTATTTTTTCAATTTCTTTTACTCTTTGATCTAAGTTTTCAAGTCTGAGTTTTATTAAATCTAATTTAGTATTAATCAACTGCAGATATTGCATTATCTTTTCTGAATCTGAACTAGATCCTGAAAACGATGGTTTTTCTTCAAATGAAGGCAGAGAAGGTCTTTCAAATTCTTTAGATATAGGAAGCTCTAATTCTGGAAGTTTGTCCTTTTTGAATAAAGATTTTAAAAAACCCATTTTTAGCCTCTTTTATAGATAAATTTATTAAACAAAAAGCTTAAAAGTTTATAAAGATTATGCTTCAAGCTGAAAAAACTTCTAATGCTTTTGCTTTTACTTCATGTTTTTGCAATAGTTTAAATATTTCTTCTTTATATTGAATAGGCAGCATTATACAACTTTTCCCGAGTTTTTTTCCATCAAATTTAGAAATTAATCCTAAATATTGTTTCTTTTGTATTTTAAAACCATATAATTTATTTAAAAAAGAACCCCTGTTTTTTCCTATACTTTCCCAGAAAATAATTATAAAATGTTTTATAGTAGAAGGTAATTCTTTTGCTTCATAAGGACCGTATAATATAATCCCGGTAGAAGCTATAGTGTTATAAAGATCTTTCCATTCCTTAAGTCTACCTATCTTGATATTAATCTTATTATCAATACCCCGAGATTTAAATAAAGCTGCTTCTCTGCTTTGATAAAAGTTTTTTTCTACTTCTTTTATATCTTTTTCAAATTTTTTATTTTTCTTTTTTACTTCTATAAAAAGATCTATATCACTTTCTTTTGTTTCCTTTTCCATTGCAACCGAACCAAAAAGAATTATTCTTTCTATATTTTCTATATTTTTTAAATTATCCAAAAGATATGCTATAAAATAACTTGTATAACTTTTTAACATTTTAATAATTTTTTCAATTCAAAAAATAAATTTATTTTTTCTTTTAATAATTTTTCATTTGCGGGAGAACCATACGCTAAATCATCTCTTTTTTCTTCTATTTTTATAGAAATTTCAATTATTTTATTTAAATCGGAAATAGAATTTATTGGAGTTGTTATTTGCATCTGCAGTTGCTCGAGAATTTTTTCTTTCTTTTTTTTGAACCATTGATGATTTATTTTTGTTCCTTCTTTTATAATATTAAGCTTATGGAAATATAATTCTAAAATTGTTACGGTTCCCAGTGAAAGACAAAATGCCAGTCTTCTTTGATGAGATAATAAACCCCCCTTATCTTTTAATGCTGTTTCTATTTCATCTAAAACTTCCATTAAAGTTTCTTCGTGTTTATCTGGTCTCATTTTTAAGTCATTTGCATTTATTTCATTAAGACACTTGACTTTATATACTTTTCTATTTTAAGTCACTTGTCTTTATTACTTTAAGTCACTTGTCTTAATAATTTATTTTAAGAATTAAATAATAACAAGAAAAGGATTTATATAATCAAAAAGCTTAAAAGTTTATAAAGATTATGTTTTATATTAGTAAAATCAATAATGGAAATCGATAATATTAAAAAAGAACTCGAAAAAAGAGGGGAGAAAAAGAGAGATAAACGAAGAATTGATTATTTAAAACTCTCTCTTAATAATCTTGAAAAGCAGCAAAAAAGAGATACTCATTTAGAAAAAGAAGTAAAACAATTATTAGTCAAAGAATTAAAAGAAAATTCTACTTGTGATTATAATATTGGATATGATTCTATGGGCGAGGGGATAGAACCTATTTATTTCTGGATGTTAGATTATATGAGAGATACTGCACCAAATGGACTTGGATTAAATGTAACTAAAACCACTGAAGAATTTGATGCTAGTGCTTCATCTGGATTTTTTGGAGATATTGGATCAAGAGCAAGTATAATGCAGGATAGAGCAATGAAAATACTTGGAACTATTAATACTGTTGTAAGAAGCATGATAAATTTAATTTATGATTTAAAAGAATTTGAAATCAGATTAATGAGCTATGATGATCTGCATAGTAATAATCCTGAAAAGAAAAAAGCAGGAAGATTAGCTTTGAAAGGAGTCTGGATGGATCAGGTTGATATTAAAAAAGGAAGAGGTAGCATTAATGCATTAGCTTCTGGACAACTTGATTTTGTAACTTTAAGAGATGGTTTTATGGTTGCAACTACTTTAAATGATGTTAATAGATTAGATTTAAACGCAAGAGTAAAAAATATTTTATATAGAAAATTAGAAGAATATCTTGCATGGGAAGAAATGAGCGAGAAAGAATTAAGAAAAAGATTTAGTATAGAGCAATCATACTTGAAAACGCAGGTTGATTCTTTAAGATTGTATACAAAATGGTTAAAGCCGTATTTGAAAGCTGCACATAAACTTGGAATGAAAGATTTTAATACTCCGGATATTGTTGCTGCTTTTAGCAATATGCAAATGGAATTACAACTTCTTGGAAAAAAAGAAATGAAGCCTACGGATATTAATGAAGCTTTTTCAAAAATTAAATTAAAAAATAAAGTATATGCCTGTGTAGAAGTTACTTTTAATTTTAGGGCTGTTCCGCAGGGATTGAGAACTGAAAGAGGAACACAGTATATTGAAAGTGGAAGAACAGATATAAAAATTAAAGGGTATGCTTTTGATAGCAATGAATTGAAATTAATAGAAGAACAAGAAGCAATGGAGGATTTAGAATTATTAGAAGGATTGACTAATGTAAGCTTAAAAGAACTGCAGGAAGATTTAGACAAATATTTAAGAAAACCAGAAGTAAAAGAAGAAAAAAAACCATTTGAAACTTTAATAGATTCTATAAATGTCTTTAAAGGCATTGGAAATGGATTTAGAGAGATATTTGGACCTTTAAAAGATATTAAGAAAGAATTCAAAATGGAAACTGGAATGAAAGAAAGTTTTGTATTTAATGAACTAAAAAAAGAAGCTGTGAAAGAATCCAAGAAGACTTGTTATGTTGCTTACGATGTTTATAAAAAAGCTCATGGAATGATAACATGGTAGATGAAGAATTAAAAAAAATAATTGAAGAATTAGAAGAAATTGAAAAAATAGATGATAAAATAGATTATTTAGAAAAGACTATTAAAAAAACAAAAGACGAAGAATTAAAGGAAAAATTAAGTTTGATGTTAAATGCTATAAAATTTCCGGAAAAAGAAAATATAGAAAGAAAATTTCAGGAAGTAGAAGAAACTCCTGTTTATGAAGAAAAAGCAGAAAATTTAGAAAATTTAATTGAAAGAGCACCTGAAGTAAAAAAATTAGAAGCAGAGGAAGATAAAAATAAAAAAATTGAATATTGGGAAGTTGGTGAAGATCTTTATGAATCTCCAGGCATTCAGAGAGGAAGAGCTAGAAAAGAAGAAATTATATTTGAAAGAGGACAATTAGGAACAGAAGATATTGGTAAGTATACTCATGCAATGGATGTTGGAGAAAATGAAAAATTTATAGGAAGAAATATGGAAAAATATAAATTTGAGTTGCATAGCACAAATGTTTTTGATATTGCTGATAGAGGATTGAAAAAAACAGGGGAAATAAAATATGAAAGAAGAGCGCATAAAGGAGCATAAATGACAGAATATCAAGGTTATCATGAAGAATATGAAGAGGGAATGTATCCTAGATATAATAGAATGCGTAATCTTGGAGGACATACATCACCACAAAGTGCAAATCAACTTGAAGATTTTAGTTTAAGAGCTAATGAAGGAATTCCTAATATAGAATTAATGACTTTAAATCCTGAAGTATTTGAAACTATTCCAAGAGAACATTTGAAAGAAATAAATAGATTAGCTAAATTAACTGAAACAAATTCAAGCTTACACGTTCCTTTAATTGAACCTTCTGGATTTACACAACAGGGATGGAGTGAACAGCAAAGAAAAGCTAATGAACAAGAAATCTGGGGAGTTGTTGAAAGAGCTCATGAACTTGATGATAGAGGAAATGTTCCTGTTAATATACACGGAGCTAATATTTTTGGGGCCGAGTGGGAAAAATCCACAGAAGAAGAATGGGAAAAAGAAAAAAGAGAAAGGACAGAAGAAGAATGGAAAAGAACAGGTGAAGAGGAATTTAAGGAAAAAGTAATGCCAAGGGTTATGACTGTTGTTAATCAAGAAACAGGACAGATTATGCCTTTAGAGTATGAAAGAAAACAATATATTGAAGGTAAAGAAGAAATATGGCATCCATTAAAAAGATTAAAAAATTTAAATGTGACACAATGGGACCAAGAAAAATTAAAGGTTATGAGTTTTACAAAAGATATGAGAGAATTAAATGACAGGAGAGAAAGAATAGCAGCTGAAATTACTCCTTTGGCGATGGGTTATAAAGAAGATGTTTTATCTCCACAAGAGGAAATGAGATTAAAACAAGGGCAACAAGAAATTAAAGGCATTGGAAACCATATACATGAAATGAATAATTTAGCTCGAAGTCAAGTACAAGATATGTATGATAAACTTTCTAAATTTCATAAAAAAGATGATCCTCATTATAAAATGTGGAAAGAAGAAAATTTCCCGAAAGAAAAGGAAGATTATATGAAACTTGATAAAGAAAGAGAAAGAATAACCAAGGAAATTGATGAAGCTGCTAGAAGAAATGATGGAAAAGAATATAACATAAAAATGGAACAATATAAGGGTGTAATGGAAAAACAAGGAGAGGTTTTAACTCATCTTATGGCAGATATGCCTGCTCCTGAATTATTCAAACCTGTTAATGAAATGGCTATTGAAAAAGCTTCTGACACTTTAAGTAATGTTGCACTTAGAGCCTTTAAAAAATTTGGAGAAAAAGCTCCTATGATAACTGTTGAAAATTCTTATCCACAATTAGCATTGTCTAGAGGAGAAGATCTTAAAAAAGGTGTGGAAGAAACTAGAAAAAAATTTGCTGAAAAATTAGTAAAAGAAAGTGGAGTAAATGAAAGTGAAGCTAAAAGAATTGCTGAAAAATTAGTAGGTGCTACCTGGGATGTCGGTCATATCAATATGTTAAGAAGAGGAGGATATGATGAAAAAGATATTCTTGAAGAAACAAAAAAAATTGCTCCTCTATTAAAACATGTTCATTTAACTGATAATTTTGGATATCATGACAGCCACCTGCCTCCTGGAATGGGAAATGTTCCTATTAAAAAAATGCTTGAAGTTCTAGAAAAAGGCGGAGCAAATCCTGACCAAATTAGACATATTGTTGAAGCTGGAGGATTTATACAACATTTCAAGAGAAGTCCATGGCCTTATAGTTTAGAAGGGTTAGATTCTCCATTATACAGAGTTGGAGCTCAACCTAGTTGGACAGCAACACAAAATACTTACATGCCATATACTTTGGGATATAACATAGGTTACGGAGATATTCTTCCTGAACAGCACCATAGAAGATTTTACGGTGCTGGTTGGGCCGGAGTTCCAAAAGAATTAGGCGGGCAGACTGGAGGAGGAGATAAAGGTAGATTTGCACAGGGTGGTGCTACAGAGGAATAGATAAAAAGATTAATAAATAGTAGAATATTTTTAAAAATAGAAAAGAGGTAAAATGAAAAAAGAATTAAGAAAAGAGGATATAGATTATGATATTGCTTATGATTTTGCGATAAAGGCTTATAAACAATTTAAAGAAATAGTTAAATCTATAATTCTATTTGGCTCTGCTTCTAGAGGAGATGCTGTTAAAAAAAGTGATATTGATATTATAATTTTAATTGATGATTGCACTGTTAATTGGGATCAAGAATTAATAGCTTGGTATAGAGAGGAATTAGGAAAATTAATTGCAAAACAAAAATATCCAAAGGAATTACATGTTAATACCGTAACTCTATCTGTATTTTGGGAAGAATTAAAAGCCGGAGAACCTGTAATCATAAATGTATTAAGATATGGAAGAGCATTAATAGATTTTGGAGGTTTCTTTGATCCTTTGAAAGTTTTATTAGCAAAAGGAAAAATAAAACCAACGCCAGAAGCAATTTTTACAACTTTAAGAAGAGCTCCAGATCATATTGCAAGAGCAAAATATAATATACTAACAAGCGTAGAAGGATTTTATTGGGCTATGGTTGATTCTGCTCATGGTGCTTTAATGTCTGTAAATGAAATTCCCCCAAGTCCAGAGCATGTAGCAGATATGTTAAATGTTGTTTTCGTAAAACCTAAAAAATTAGAAAGGAAATATGTTGATTGGTTTAATGAATTGTATAGATTATCAAAAGATATTACTCATGGAAATATTGTTAATATAGACGGACATGTTTTAGAGGAACAACAGAGAAGAACAGAAGATTTTGTAAGAAAGATGATACAATTAGCTGGAGATTACTTAAAAGATAAAAAAATTGTTAAAATAGAAAAAAAATAAAAAATGTTTTTATTCTTACTCTTTGTTGGCTTTTTGTTTCTTAGCTTCTTTTAGTCTTCGGGCATTTGTATAAACTACTGCTGCTGGATTTACTTTATCCATAAGCTCGTTCAATTTAGTTTTGTTTACTGTGTATACTTTTTCTTTGCCATCTTTGCTATTTAATTCCCTTAAGAATTTACTTGCGAAGATTCTTGCTTGTAAATTTTTATGTGCTTCTCTATAATCTTCTATATGACCACGAGCACTAAAATTCATGCCGACTCCGATCTTGTTTGCAAAATCATTTTGTGCGTATTCATCTGCAGTAACTTGATCTAATTCTGGAACATTAAACAAGCCCATAAAGTAATTACTTAAAATACTAGCTGCTTGATGTTTATTTTTAGCAGATTTTAAATCATTTTCCATTGAAGAAGTTACTTCCTTTATAATCTTTCCTTTGTTTCTGCTGTATAAACCTTCTGCATCATTTACTCTTGTTTGAGTTCCTTCATGAGCATATCTATAAGCTTCTTCGGGACTTAATCTCATATCTCCATAAGCTGTTTTGTAATCTTGTTCGTTACCTTCACTAAGAATTCCTGCTATATTACTGTAAAGTCCAACACGTTCATTAGGTTTCTTTGAATCGTTAAGATCTCTAGTTAAATGACTAAGAGAGCCAATTTCCAATAATCTTTGTTCAAGACTTTTTTCTTGTGTTTGATTTTGTGTCATTTTTGATCACTTTTAATAGTCTTAACTTCTATATAAATCTTTCTATTGTGTTTATTGGAGAGTAGTAACAAACATAAAGTTTATATACTAATTGAAATTCGTAAAATTATGGAAATGAATAGAAGAGAATTTATCGAAAAAATGGGAAAGGGGTTTATTACATTAAATCTGGCTCTTTCTTTGCCTTCTGTTGTTAGTGCTAAAGAAAGGGATATGGAATCTCTTGTTAAAAAAGAGGGGATTAAATGGCAGGGTATAAAAGTTTATGATTATATTGGAGAACTAACTGAAAGAGAAATGTTTATTAAAGAAATTGAATTTAGAAATATACCTGAAAATATTAAAAATAATTGGTTAAATAATTCTAATAACGATCAAAGATTACACTGGTTTGTTACCGAAAGCGCAGAGAATGGAACCAAATTTATAGAACCTTCAGAATCTGAACTAAGAGACTATCAAAGATTTATAAACGGATTTTCAAAATATGATAATATAGACTTGCTAAAAAATGTTTATGAAAAATTTCAAGAAAGAATAGGCGGAATCAAATCTTATAACAATGAAAAAAATGGTCTTGGACTTTTAGGTGATTCTCTTTTACATCCTGCTGTCTTACTTTCTAAAAGAGAAAGAGGAATTTGTGCAGACAAAGCATTTGCACTTCAGGATATTTACAAGAAGTTTGGATTTAAGATTAAACTACCTGCAGGTTATCCTGCTGGGAAGGATGTTTCAAAAGGCCATATGTGGAATAGATTATATATAAATAATAACTTTTTTGATTTGGATCCAACAATGTATGAAGATTTTAAAATTGTAAGAAGAATAAATTCTAAATAATAAAGCGCCACGACCCGGATTTGAACCGGGATACCCTTGCGGGTCAGGCTTTCCAGGCTTGCACTTCTATTTTGTAGAATCTGTGCCATACCAGGTTAGGCGATCGTGGCATTAAATAATTGATGAGAAAATTGTATATAAACCTTATTATTTATACCAGATATAGAAATAAAATATTTTAGTATTAACTCCTGTCGGAAGTGTAGGTTCTGAAGGTAATGATTCTGCTATTAAAATACTCTTAGAATATACTGTTTTTCCATCAGGAAGATCCTCTGGAATATTACAACCTTCTTCACAAATTAAACCTTGATAACCATACATTGAAGACGTAAGTGTTTTTGTCATAAGTAAATTTAAATCAGGGAATAAACTATTTTGTTCTGGGGGGTCTATCTTATTTAATAAATTTTCTTCCTTTACATTTTCTTTTAATATTTCATCTCTGTATATTTTATTATTTTCTATTTCATTTGTAATTGTTTTTTGTAATAATTCTATATTTCCAGGAACCGTTGGTTCTTGTACTCTATCTCTTGGCATTACAGAATAAATAAAAATTAGAATAATAACTATTGCAATTATTGCTTCTATAGTTTTTACATATGCTTTTTTATTCATTTTTACCATACTTGAATGTTTATAGTTACTTGTTCTCTTGTACAATCTGAATTTAATAACCAAGCCTGATACTGTCTGACATAAACTGGAAGATTTGTTGGGGGTTCTTTTGTATTTTCTGGGCTTATAATTATTTCATCTCCTTTTCTTATTATAAATTCTTTTCCTTCTGGAAATCCCCATTTATCTTTTAAGGTTGGCGAGTATTCTGTTGTTTGCAATTTACTCATATTATCTTCTGAAATCCCTTCTAAATTTTCTACTACTCCATACTTTTCATAATTTATACAATCCCCGCAATCTCCTGTAGTCAAACCACACGATTGCTGGGTGTGTAAATCTGCATTATATCCGGGGGTATAACAGATTTGATAGTTACTTGTTGTTTTTAAAAGTTGAAGTTTCTTATCCTCAGTAATTGTAAATGGAGAAGATTTACCCTCTGAATCTTTGATTAAAATTTGATCTTTATTCCAAGAAATGAAAGGAAATGAAATTATAATTCCTGTTCCTCCACCAGCACCGCAAAGAGGACTTATAAAAATTGGAACTATTTTAACATTCCATTTTGTTTCTTTATCGAAATTATCTTGAACTATTTTAAGAAGTGTTTCTGGTTGATGTGTTGCCTTTATTCCGGGCTTAACAAATGCAAAAATTGAAAGAATATATAAAAGAAATATTGCTGTACTTATAATCCAATCTATCTGATGACCTATTGCTTTTTTATTCATTATAACCTCTTTTTGTTTAACTTAATCTATTTCGTAAATATTTAAAACTTTTGTTAGAATTATTTGAACTCACACCATAAATAATTGACACTATTTGTTGGGGGTATTGTTATGGCATTTCTTGGCAAGCACCATTTATAGTTGATATAACTGAGCAAGTTGAAACTGTATTTGCGCATATCATTTCACTAAGATTTCCGTAATAACAATTAAATCATCTGTATCCACTTATACTAAAACTACCTATCCAGTACAACCATCTTGAACCTTAGAATCCTGTTAGATCTGTTCTCTTATTATATAGCACTTGTATTTCTTCTGCTGATAAAGCTCTATTATATACCTTTACAGAATCGATTAGTCCCTTGAAGAATTTATTCGAGCTAACTCCTAAAGTACCAACATAAAAGATATTCGAGTTTGTATTTTGAATCGAAGTTGGTATAACAAAATCTGTTTCTCCTGATAATTCTCCATTAACATAAGTAATCATACTATATCCATTATAGGTTCCGACAATATGATACCATTTATTTATTTCAAAATTATAAATTGAGATTGCATTTTGATCTGGGTATGTTCTTCCATCTGCACCTCTCAATAGAGTTAAATATAATTTATATATTCCATTATCATTATATACTCGCATATCATAACCAGGTAGACTGGGTTCTCTTTTTCCCAGAATACCCCAAACTTGATAATTAGTTGGAAGAGAAGAGAATTTTACCCATGTTTCCATAGTTACATAACCAACATTTAAAGAATTATCACTTCCACAATCAATATAATCATTTATTCCATCAAAACTATAAGCTCCACCATTCCCTGAAACTACCCATACTGCTCCATATATTGTTCCATCATTTCCAAATCCAGAATAATCTTTTGTTTTACCTGGTCCTGCAGAATTATCTAAATCAAATGGTAAATTCAATACCAATGATGGATCTGGACATACTTTTTTTTCTGTTGATTTATAACATTCTCTGCAACATTGATCTGTATCTTTAGCAGCAATAGGATTTTTACAAATTATATTTGCTCCGTTAACTAATTGTGTCAGTGCTTCATCGTCATAAGTTGATCCAAATTTATCAACATATAACATTCCCTTATCAACAACATCTATTGGAATTGAAACTGAATTAGTAGAATCATAACATATATCCAATTCTCCTTTATAGATCTCATTGGAATTTATCCTTATTCCTAATGTTCCAATCCCTTCTAATCTTTTAGTAAAAATATTATTTTCATCAATTAAACCATAATAATTTGTCGCCCATGTTGGAGTAGCTCTTGAAAGACCGATTCCACTTGATGGGATTGTTATACCCTCTGCAATTAAATAAGATGCATCTTCTATACGACTTAAGCTAAGTGGATTATCTTTTCCGCAATTCTCTATATTAAATATAAATCCGTTTTCTTCTTCACAAGTACAATCTAAATCTCCATTTTCACAATCTTTTTTACAAAATCCATCTGCTTCGCAAGTAATTAGTGGCTGAGAATTAAAATCACAAGGATTAGTACTTAGTTTTCTTTCTATTGCATCTTCAAATCCATCTGAATCTGTGTCTACTTTTAGTGGATCTGTCTGACAAGAGAAAATTGAATCTTCATATAATACTTCTCCAATTGGACCAATTAAACCATCTGGCAAGCCATCATTATCTGTATCTGGATTATTTGGATTTGTCAAGTATGTATTAACTTCTTCACCATCTTTTAATCCGTCTGCATCTGTATCTGGATTATTTGGATTTGTTCCAGCTAAATATTCTTCTAAATTTGTTAAATCATCTGCATCTGGATCTAAAGGAGCATCAGATGGATCTTGGGGATTTAAATTATTTGCAATTTCCCAAACATTAGGCATTCCATCACCATCTGCATCTATACAATTTTCATCATCTAAGGGATCTTGACCGGCTTGCACTTCTGCACCATCATAACATAAATCTTCATCTGTATCTATAATTAGAGGATTTGTCAAGTATGTTTTTACTTCTTCACCATCACTTAAAATATCTCCGTCTGTATCCCATTTTAAAGGATCTGTATTATAAGTATTTACTTCTTCGCCATCAAGAAGACCATCACCATCTGTATCTGGATTTAATGGATTTGTTCCGTAAGAGAATTCTTCAATTGCATTTAAACCATCACCATCTGCATCTTCGGGAGGAATTACTGGACAAATATCTGTTTCTACACATTGATAATCTAATTTACATTCTTCTGTAATTAATTCTGGAGCAATAACAGGACAATCTGCTTTTACATTTCCATCTGCATCATAAATTTTAAAACCTCCTCCAGGAAGTTTAGAAACCGCTTTTGAGTAACTATCTTTACAATTATAAACTGCTTCAATATCTATTCCACAAAGATCTTGAGGATTAAATACAACTATCGGTGCTGCTGGGGCTGAAGAACCACCTCCGCCTCCTCCTCCGCCACCATCTCCTGTATTACCTCCAGGTCTTCTAACTTCAGTAGTTTCGGTAGAGTATGCACTACAATCTCCTCCACAGTATCTTGTTTCGTATGTATCATCAATACCATTTCCATTTGCATCAACAATGAAAACATCTGCTTTGTATTCTTCTTTACAAGTAACTAATTCATTATCTATTTTTAATCTTGGAAGCAAACCAATTATATTAGCTCCACCTCCAACAGGATATAATTTTACACCATAAGCTGAAACTGGATATTCTGAAAAAGAAGTACTCATTACACTCTTACCAATATATTTTCTGAAAACAAAACCATCTACTTGTTTATTATTATCATTTTTAACTCTAACTGTAATATCTTGCGTGTTTGCATCATAAATAGCATTTACTCCTAAATTTAAAACAGAACATTCCATTACTTTAGTAGCTTCCATACCTGTTTGTTTTTGAGTTTCTTTAGTAAAACTTGTTAGCCATAGTATAAGTAATGCTGCAATTATAATAACAAAAGCAATTATTAAAGTCGTTGCTACAAGACTGCTTATAGCTTTCTTATCATCTCTTTTTTTGAGTTTATGCCTCATTTTTCTATTAATTATTAAGAAATTATTGTTTAAATAGATTTCGTTAGTATTCTGTTTTAATTGGATAGTAAAATTGTTGTTTTTTCTTTCTTTTTAAATATAAGAGAATAAGGACTATAAGAATTATTAGTAAAGCGGGAAATATTAAGTATAATAAATTGAATTTTTTAGATGCTTTTTGAGGTTGTGTATATGGAATATTTGCTTGTTCTTTTATAACTCCGAATTGTGTTATTTTTTCTATTGTTTTATAATTTTCTTTAGACGCAATTACTTTTAATTCATAGGTTCCTATTTGGTCTGCTGTTATCAAAGTTGGAATTGTTAATTCTTTTTGAATTTCGTTTGGATATAATAATACTGCCCTAATTGTTGGATTTTGTACTTCTGAATCATAATTAATGTAAATTGATTCGTCTTTTAGAAATACTTTTGATTTTTCTGCGCAGGATTGATCTTTGCATGTTTTAATATTAAATGAAAAACTTGGTGACGTTGATATTGTAAAATTCTTTTCTATTAATTGTTTTTCTGGAGAAATTATTTGAATATAAGCTGTACATGTTTGAGGCTCTATAAATTTATCTATTGTTATATCTTTGTAATTATCTATATATGGTTGATTTACTTTTAGGTCTATTGTTTTTTCTTGTAAGAATGCTACTGGAGCATTTGGGCATATTACATGTGGTAAATATGTAATTGTTTGATCTTTATCTGAATTTATTGTATAATCAAATTTTACTGTTTCTCCTTCTGTAAATGATGATTTTATATCTATATTTACTATTGTAATTGCAGAGACTAAATTAGTTAAAAGTACCATCATTAAAATATAAATTATTTTTTTCATTTTAGATCTCCTCTAATTCTATATAAATCTTGTATTTATGCGAAGGAATTTCGTAGTCTGGAAGGGGTTCATTGGATTTGTATTCTCTTAAAGCAAAATGATAAACATTTGATATTGAATTAGGGTCTGATAAAAATTCTATTGGTCCGGGGTTGGTTATGTCAAAAATATTGTTTAGATTATCAATATATTCCACTTTTTTTATACTTTTAATTACTAAATTTTGTGGTAAGATTATATCTCCGAAATAATCTGCGTAATTATTATATTGAAATACTTTATAATTAAGAAAACTTGTCTTTTTAGAGGTAATAACATTTAAACCTAAAGGAGCTTCAAATAGAGGATCATAAATAAAATTTATATCTGGACTTGTATATTTAATATCTCTAACAATTTTTGGAATACTAACTTCTAAAATTCCTTCTTTGTTTAATATTTTAAAATCTGTTGTTATTAACTCCAGAGTAGGATACTGGGAAAATAAGGTAATAGTTGGATCTCCAAGAAGAATATAAAAATCTTCTTTGTTTCTTTGGAAAACAGTTGAAACACCCAATGGAGAGTAAATGGCTATTTTATAAGTTTTTAGAGACTCACCTAAACTCATACCTTTTAATAAACCTTCTAAAAATGGTTTAGAAAGGAAGTAAACTGAATATGACTCATCTATTGCTCCTACATGCCCTAGAGCTCCTCTTCTTAAAATATTTGTACAAAAAAGATTTTTTTTAAGAGAAACTTCGGCATAAGAACAAGTAAGACAAGCGCTTGATACAACTAATGAATTGGATAACCAAATATTATGTAAATTTAAAAAAGAAGTAGATATTCCTGAAGCCCACCCTTCTGTCCACCCATGATCTAAATAATTGATATAAAATCTATCTTTAAGGTCCTCTGCTGTGTTATATGTTCCCTCTTCTAGATATTTACTTTTTTTAATAAAATTTGATGCTTCTAAAAGTTTATCATTAGCTATTGCTTCTATTTTATGTTCAGGAAACTGCGCATTGAGATATAACATAGCAAAATTACTAGAGTGTGAAATACCATTATAAAATAAATCTCTAGTAATATAACTTGAGATATCTGATAATGTCAATCCGAAAATTCTACCAACAGATAATTCTGGAAAAACATCCTCATCTAAATTCCCATAAATTTTAAAATCTACTTCGTACAAGCTTTCTTTACAATCATCACATAGCTTAACTATGCGACCCATTTGTATAGCATCTGGACTGGCCATAATAGTTAAATATTTTGGATTTATACCTAAACTAGATACTTTATTTTCAATGAAAGAATCTACTATTTGATAATCTGTTGAAGTTGTATTTAAAATTAATTCATGTTTTGCGCTAGCTAAAAAAGGCGAAGCTAAAGAGGTTTTAGAATAAATTTCGTAAATTGGGTTTGTACTTTTTTCTGGTTGAAATTCTTCATTAACTTTTATATTTAAATCATTAGGATTAACTAAGATTATTTTATCTGTATTTGTTAGTTGTAAATATCTTTTCCTTAAAGATTCTAAGTTATGCGTTTCTTGACAAGTAGCCCCAGAAGGACAGTTTACATTAACTGTTATAACATTTCTTCCATTAAATAAATTTGTTCCTTTTAATATCGTTTCTTTAGCCAAATTATCTATTGTACTTCCTTCTATTACTAATGGCGCATTTAATAAAGAAGCATATGCAGAAGCTAATAAAGCAGTTTCATAATTGTTTGATGAATAAACAATTGTATCAAAAGATTTCCAAAATTGAGGATAATTATAAGGTTGTATTCTTCTAATTTTATTTTGTGTTAATCCTGCTCCCAGTTCTGGGGCAGCTATTAATAGATTATCTAATTCTTGGTTTGTTTCTCCTAATATTGTAACACTAGAAGGAGTGTATTGTTGCATAAAATAAATAATAGAATCTGCATCAAATGCATTTGAAATGATTTCTTCAGACCCTAAAATTTCAAAAGCAACATCTGTATTAAGTCCCAATTCCCCCTCCATACAACTCTTACCATTTGGATATATATCATAACCGCTTTGCATTGATGTTTTATATAAAATTTTTGTCATTATTTGAACATTATTTTCCCTTTTCCAAACCAACTTATATTTATTCCCTTGTATAACATCTACATTAAAAATAAGTTCTATTTTTTCCATTTCAGAAGTAGTTGTAATGCTTTGACTTGTTGCAATTAAATTTCCACTTGTATCTTTTAATTCAACATGAAATGTTGCTTCTAATCCCCCACTCCAAACCCTTACTTTACTAAGATAAGAAGTTGGGGAAATAAATTCTTGATAAAAACTGATACAAACTTCGTCTAAAAATTTATCACTACTGCCTTCCGTAACACTTAAAAGAGAATTTGTTTGAGAAATATCTGATTCTTCATGATAAATTAAAGTAGGATATTTATGAATTTCTCCTGTAGATTTATCTGTCCAGGTTGTTACTGGAACCAGTTGTAAAACATCTTGCCAATTTTTATCAGATATCAAGAAAACTTCTTTAGATAAGTATTTATTATAAGATTCCTTTTCATTCAATCCTATACTTACAGGTTCTAAAGCTTCTGTTAAGGAAATACATTCTGAATAATCTTTAGTACAATCTTTAAATGGAAAAAAAATATAACCATATTGATTAGAATAACAAAATTCTTCTTTTGAATTAATACAACTTTTTAGAGTTATTCCTTCCCATGCCTGACAACATCCTTCAGATGTATGATCTGATCTTTGCTGACATGGAGTAATACAATCATCACACTGACATGACTCCCTGTTTTCTATTTCGCATACACTATCTTTATCACAAGTAATACAAGCACGATTATAACAAATTTTACCTGTTGGACATGAAGGTAAAGAACAACCCCCAGAACATGTTACATGACCTCCACAACCACATAAACTACCTAAATTTGAAACACACGTTATTATCGGAGTAATCACACAAGGAGAACTATACTGACAATCTGAATCGGAACAATCTGTTTTTCCATCGCAATCGTCATCGAGAGAATTACTACAAGATTCGTATGATGGTAATGTTTGAGTACAAATAGACCATAACCCATTACTACAGGTTTGAGTTCCTGCTTTACATATTCCTATACCCAATGTTCCAGACGGACCTGTATAACAAGTTCTACTTAAACTATCATCTATTAATCCATTACAATTATCGTCTATCCCATTACACGTTTCTTCTGATTCACATTGAGTACAATAAACTTTATCAGAAGAAGTAGAACAATCTGTTCCTGAATCCATCCACCTACCATAACTAGAACCATAAAGAGATTGGCAACATGCTGCTGGCGTAGTATGACAAATTCCATTACAACAACATCCTGCTCCGCAAGCTGCTCCCATTTGTGCACCCCCCCCACAACAATCTAGATTAAGACAAATGTCTTTTTGTGGTAAAAAGGGATTTGGAGGAAGAGTTGAGTTAACTTCTATAGAAACAGTTATCATAATTATAAAAGAAATTAAAATCAAACCAATTTTTTTCATATTATGCAATTCATTCCTCCTTCATCTGAAAAACATATTTTAGCTAATTCCACATATTCACCTGTTTTTAATGCAGGTCCTATTACTGAGATATAGACTTCCTTTCCTTTTAAACTTTCTTCTATTTCAATAGCTTTATTCCAGATTATATTTTGTTCTCTTAATAATTCTTGAGATGCTGAAGAATCACTAGATTTAAGAGTGAAAACAACATCTCTTTCTGTTACAAATATATTAGCATAAAAATAAATGTATTTTACATCTAAGGGTATATAGAATGGTTTTGAATTTAATTCAAATTCTGTTGAGCTTATTATTGTAATTCCTGCACCTACATTTGCTATATCTGTTTGTTCTGTTAGTTCTTCATTCCATTCTCCTTCTTCAAAAGAAATAGTTTTATAACAAGATTCTTCTGATATCTGATAAGTTATGAATTCTTTACAGACTGTTCTCTTACCATTTGTTAATACAGGACGTATTTCAATTCTTTTTGGAATTCCCATTGTATCTGGACTAAATTTAGATTTAATTTCTCCTAGAGAATTTGGTTCTATTCCTGATTCCGTTTCAGAATCTTCCATAGTTTCTACTCCATAAATTTTAGTTAGAAAAGAGGTTATATTTTGAGAGTTATCATTCTTTATTACTAATCTTACTTTATCTGAGATTATACAAGAACTTTTAATATCTATTTTATCTGTAAATCCTAAACAATCTATTTCTTCTAATTTTTTCTCTGATAATCCTATAAAAAAATCTAATAAATCATTTCCCCAGACTATCGCTACTGTAGCAAGAGAAATAGTAAATCCAATCAATAGAACTGTAGCTATTAATGGACTTATTCCCTTTTTTTTCATGTTAATCTTATATTTTGATTATATAAATAGCTTACGCTGCAGTAAAAGTACTTACTATAACATAACTTAAGACAATTAAAATAATAGAATGTTTTATTCCCATTTTAATCTCTCCTTCTGAAAACTTTCCTATTAATAATCCTGCAAATAATCCTTGTATTATAGCCATCCACATTGATACTTGATTAAGATATTCTATAGACATTTGTGAAGCTCCTCCTGATCCAAAGGGCATACCTGAAAGACCTGAAGAAATATCCTGGCTTATTACAGAAATTTTTGGTATTAAATAAACTTGAAGCACCAGTAAAATAATTATGAAGACGAGGAAAATTATGTACCCCTGGACAACTTGGGTGTAAGCTTTTGAACGTCTTTCTTCTTTTATTTTTTTTATTGAAAATACAGAATCTGTAACGGCCTGCAGTACATCCCCCATATTACCTCCTGATTTTTCTGCTTCTATAACTATTGAAACTGATTTTTTAATTACTGAATTTTTTGTATCTTTACTAAACTGCAATAAAGCTTGATGCAATGGAAATCCCCATTCTATCTGATTTGCTAATTTTTTAACATGTGGATCGAGATCTCCATAATTTTCTTTTGATATTTCAAGAATTGCACGAGGTACTGAAATTCCTGATTTAACAGTTTGAACTAAAGCTCTTGAGAATTCCAAGAATTTCGTTTCTACTTCTTTCTGCCTTTTGTTTTCTCTTAAGAAATCTAAAAAGAATTGCAAACCACCAATTACAAAAGCAAGTACCAGTAAAGGCTTGAAGAATCTAGAATCTGTTGGGAAGAATATAAAAAAGTCTAATACAATAGTTATAACTCCGAGTATTATAAACAATGCGTGTTTTGCAGTAAATTTTATTTCCATTTTATAATTCTGGCTGTGTTACGTTTAGGAAGATTATAAATCCTACATTCAGTAATGGTAATGCAACAAATGTTCCTATGCTTGCTATTTTTGTTACACTCCAACCAGCAATATTCCCTCCTATTACATTTATTATTGTTAAAGTTGTGATAAGCAATAATGGAGCAGCAATTAAAATAGAAGTATAAATATCGGAATAAGTAGCTAATGTTTCGAGATATTTCTCACGATCCATCTTATATGTAGATATGGCATCGATAGATTTCCCGTCTAAATAATTACGGAGGTCTCCTCCTGTTTCGATAGTTGAAATAATCCCATTTAGTAATTCTCTAAATTCTGGAGAGGGAGTTGTTTTTGCTACTGCTTTTAGTGCTGTTGATAGATTATAACCAAATATATTTACGTAATTTAATATTTTTTTAAATTCTTTTCCTAATTCTGGATATTCTCCCGATTCTAAAAGAAGAATAAATGTATTTATAGGCTGTGTACCAGAACCTGCAACAGCAGCCATATGAACTATTGCAAATGGTAATTCATTTTTAATTCTTTTTTTTCTTGTATTGATAACAGAAGAGGGATAGAAATAAATAATCAAAGCGGTCAATACAAAGGCTATAAAACCTATTGCTATTGATTTAATTATACTTAAAGTTAATATAAAAGATAAAACTGTTACTGCGAAAAATGCGATAAGGGATGTAAATATTATTACACTTACATAAGTTTTTGAAAGCATGTTTATATTTACTAATTTTAAAGAATTAAACAAAGAAGCAAATAATTCTGGATATTTTTTCGTTAAAGAAACAGTCATAGGCTCTACAAATCTATTTGAAAATTTACCATATTGACTTCCTTTGTAAATACTATATGCTTTTGTTTCTACTTCTTTTTTTTCTTGTCTTTCTTTTTGTTTTTTAATAAAATATCTAACCTGAGATCCTGAAATATTTATCTCTTTCATATATCTTTTGATTTCTTGAGGCGTTAAATAAATATATTTTTGAGCTTGAGGAGGGGCTTCTATTTTTGCAACTACTTCTTTTTCTTTTATAGCTTTAAATTCTGGTTCTTCCTGCAATCTAAAATAAATCTTAGAGTTTTCTTCCTTTATTTTATCATACAAACTTTTTATTTTTTCTTTGGACTGCTTTTCCAACTTTGCTTTTTTAATTTCTTCTACTAAATTCAAAATATTTTTTGTATGATTAATTATTTCAGAGGGCATTTTTTTCTTCATCCACTATATTTTTTAAATTTGTTATTAAAGTAATAATATATCTTTTTAAGACAGAGAGATTATAATCTAAAGAAACTAACTGATCTGTAAATTGTCTTATCCGCTTCGAATTTTTTTGGGTTTTAGCAATTGTTAGTGATTCTATTGCTTGTTCTTTTTTAGAGTAAATATCTTCGTATTTTTTTGTTGTGTCCTTTATTGCTTCTGCGGTTTGCCTTATAGATTCTAGAGACATTTTAAATTATTCCGTATTTTTTTAATACTTTTTCTGGAGAAACATAGTATTCATTAATGACTGCTTGAATTTGCTTGAAATCAAAAATTTTATTTTGATATAATGCCATAAGTAATTTTGTTCTTTTTTCAAATTCTCCGTATAATTGTGCTTTTGTCATTCCTGACTGCTTCATAATTTTATTAAGAATTATGCTATCTGTTTTAAAATAAAATTGGTCTGTTCTTGGATCCCAAATGAAAGGCATATTAATGTCTCCTTCCCCAAGTTTTTCACTTATTTTAATTATTTCTGAAATACTAGTTAACCTTCTTACTGGGCGACCTTTATATTTTACTTGAGCCATAACACAAACTACATCCATAGATTCTACTAGTGAAGGAGATAGATTTATTGGATTGGTTTCTAATCTACGTATCATAGTTTGAACATCTTCTGCATGCATTGTTCCGAATGAAGGATGACCTGAATTATGCAGTAATATTCCTGTAGAACTCACAAAATTTCTGTAGCCAGGTATTGATATATCATAAACTGGTTCTGGATTTGTTAGGTTTATTTTTTTTATTTCAATAATTTTTTCTCCTTTTAATTTTGAATTATTTATTTTATTTTTAACATTAACAACAGCAATTATATCTCCTTTTTTAAGTTCATTTACTTCTTTTGGAATAATTTTATCTGTATAAGTAAAAACAGAATGGTCTTTAGTGGTTGTAATTTCTTTTCCAGATTCTGTTTTAATTTTATATAATACTTTTCTTGATGGATGTTTGAAAAATCCTTTAATAGGCAGTGCTTTAATCTCGTTAGTATCTGGATCAATTGTAAGTGCTTTAATTTTAGTTAAATCTTTATTTTCAAGCTCCTTAATTGGAATTCTTTTTAGATGGTTGTTATTAATAATGAATATTTCTTCATCACCTTGTATAGAAGCCATGCCTTGGAATAATACATAAGCTTCTGAATTATGTAATGTTACTCCTCCAAAACCCCCTATAAAACTTTGGGTTGGATTTATAGATAGATCATAAACAAATTTATCTTTACAATTTAAGTTTTTCATAGATTTAATTTCATCGAGATAGAAGTCTCCTCTAGCAAAATTACCAATATAGTTATTAAGATTCAATTCATTAGCTACCTTGTTAAGATAATATTTACTACAACATTTGAATCTTCTTAAGTGTCTAAATTTCCTTGGTAATTTTAAATAATTAAAATCCTGTTGATTTAATTTTACTTTGTTTACCCAACTATGCATAGGTCCCTTTTGGATTATTTGTGGTGTTTTCTGGACAAAGCCAACTTCGTCAATAAACTTTTTAGCATCTTCAATTCTTTTAAATCTAATCCTATATAATCTTTCTTTTGCTTTAGATATTCTTGAAACAATATTTAGGGTTAATAATAAATAAGATATATCTTCTGCTAATTTTTTAAGTTTAGTACTGAAATCTATTTCATTTCTGTAGAAGCTACCATCTCCACTATATGCCCCTTTTAAGAAAGCACAAATTTTTTTCTTAGATAAACCATAAATTATTGCAGGAACTCTTTTATTAATAGTTCTTCCACAAAGATCTTCAATTAATTTTCTTAAATTTGTATTTTGAATTATTATATGATTAGAGCTCCCCCATCCTTTTATTTTTTTAATTTTTGGTGTAAGATTAAATAATTTTTGAGAAATTTCTATGACATCTCTTATTATTTTTGGGTTGCTATTTGTGATAACAACTCCCCTTTCTATAAATGATCCTTCAGCTATATAATATCCTAATAATCTACAAAAATCTTCATTAATCGGAATTTTAGCGGATAAAGGGTTTCCTTTTCCATTAGTAACTTTTAGAGAGCTATCATTAAAATCAAATTTATATTTAGCTACTTCTGTTAATATTTTAAATTTATTTATTGGGATATTTGTGATAATACTTCTACGACAGTACTGTCTAGCACACGAAGAATTGAGGAGTTTATTAGATTTTTCTTGTCCTATTTTATTGATACATTTTTTAACTATACCTTGAACATTAACTAATCTTAAATTTGGATAAAGTTCTGTTAGATTAAGATGTTCTAAGTTATTATAACCATAAGGAATTTTATCAGGAATTACAATTTGACTGCCTACCTTAAGATTTTTTGTTTCTATGGGAATAATTTTACAACCATCGGAAGTAAATAAACTATGATCTTTTGAGACGATTACTTTTTTTCCAGTTCTTGTTTCTATCTCCATTAAATTATCTCTTGAATGATGCTTGATAAATTTATTAATTTTTGATAATTTAACTTTTAGATTTTTATCGATTGTTAATACTTTAATTTTTGATATATCCATAAATTCTAATTCTTTAATTGAGATTCTTTTTGTTATTCCATTATCTACAATAAATATTTCTTCATCGCCTTGTATAGAACCTCTTACTTCTCCTACAATTACATAATCTGGACGCTGTCTGAAACTTTCTTTTAATAAATCAAATAATGAAACTTCTCCGTATTTTTGACCAATAATATTTCCTAATCCTACTCCTGCTCTTGCAATACTAGGAAGCCAGTTCTCACGCTCTAACATTAATTCTTTTGTATCTTCTATACTAACTACTCTTGCTTGCGGAGGAATGAAAAATGCAAGTCCGTTAAGCATTGTGGTATTATGAACTATTAAAGGTATATCTCCAGCAATAAAATTATGAGTATCATCAACAGTTAAATCATAAACATATTTTTCATTATGATTTTTTAACATTATTACATCAACAACTTCGTCCCAGAATATATCTGATTGAGATAATAGTTTAAGCTCTGGTGCTTCTACAGAGCTAGTTAATTTATTTAATGTGCTAAATGTCGGGTTTCTTAACCCATTTTCCCACATTCCCACCAATCTTCTAGAAACCCCAATATTTTGGGCTAATTGTTCCTGTGTTATTCCAATTCCTTCTCTTATAGAACAAATAATATTAGATAAATTTGGTGTAACATCCAAGTTTACAGTTTTATGAATAAGATTTCTATTAAGAAGTTCATTTAAACTTTTAAGTTTATTTTCTTCTCTTAAATAAATTTGGGAGCTAAGCTTATTTATATTATTATATCCATAAATATTAATCCTAAAATGATTTGATCTTCTTATTACACTTGATAACACCCCTAATCGCAAAAATAAAGTACTAATATCATAAGAAAGTTTTTCGCTTACGCTTGATAGTTCTATACTATTCTTACTTATATAAGCCTCGCAATCAATGATTCCAGATAAAAATTCAGATATACATTTTTCATCTTGTGAAAATAATAAATCGGGGGCAGCAACTATTTTTGCTTTGTTGCCGTAAGGTATTTGAAATAATTTATTTAATATCTTACATAAAATCGACGAGCAGATAATTGCTTTGGATACTCTTCCTTTCGGGTATTTGATTTTTCCTTTTATATCAAACAAATTCTCCCCTAATTTCAAAAACTCTTTTAATAGGTTTACATTAGAATTATGAAGTTCAACATAAGTCTTTGTCAAATGTCCATCTCCGATGATTAAAGCCAAAAATCTAAATAATTCTGGATTTATCTTTGGGATTCTGCATTTAATCCCGGTCGTTTTTGCCTTCAAGAATAGATTTTCTTTTAAGATTAGATTTGCTTCCTGCAACAACCTTGTATATTCTGAAAATGGAATATTATTATTTTTTGACCAAGAAAGAAATGTTCTTGCATTATAACCAAGTTTTTTTGCTAGATTTATTCTTTTTAAATTATATTTCTTTTCTAGTAAATTATATATTTCATTTATTTTCGTGAAGTTATTATAAACATAGATCTCTTTTTCGTTTTTCAAATAATCCATCAAATTTTCATTGTTGTACTCTTTGTAAAAAGATAAAAATCTAGGAACTGCTATTCTTTCCTTATTTGTTAACTCATCCGCTCTTATCTTGATTAATTTTCCATCCTGGCATTTAAAGAATGGATGTTCCAAGGTAGTTATAATTGATCTACCGGATCTAGTTGTAATCTTAATAAGCTTATTTGGTGATTTATGCCTCCAAAATAATCTAACTGGTTTTTTGCTTATTTTTAAATCTTTATCTAACGATAATATTGTGGTATTATTATCTTCAACAAATTCCCATCCATCATTATGTTTTATTTTATTTGTTTTAAATTTTGTTTCCACTAGATCTTTAATATTAATTCTTTTTCCATTTGATAAATAAATAGGAGTATTTCCTACTACGCACTTACCTGAACCCGTTCCACCAATAACCATAATATTACTTTCGTGTTCTATTAATAACCATAGGTAAGCAAGTATTTCTGGAGAGACTGTTCCCATTTCTATTAATTTTGTTGGCGACCATGGAGATTTTGTAAATTTTCTCAGGGTGAAAGTTGGTCCTCTTGAACTAATATCTGTTGTATAAGTTGCATTAACTCTACTATTATGGCAACAAACTCCTCCTATACCCCCAACAAAGTTTTCATGACCTTTTACAGAAACATCATAAACAAAACTATTATTTGAATTAACTCTCTCTATTTTTTTAACTTTAATAAATCCTAAATCTGAATTTATTAGATTTTTTATAATATTTATTTCTTTTACTACATCTGTTCCTTTTTCTGTTAATTCATTTTTGTTTAAAAATCCGCGCTTTCCCCATTCTTTTAAAAATTTTTCTGAAATTACTTCATTTATATTTTCAAATCTCTTAAACCTTATCTCATTTATTATTTTTTGTAGCCTATTTCTATTTAATCTTTTATTTCTAAATCTTAAATGTGTTTCATTCAGAGGATTAAAAATCTCTAAAGGGATCATAGAATAATAATTATTGTTTACATTTCTCCTAAAAGAATTTGTATAATATTCATGTGATTTAATCAATCGATTATCAATCTGAGAGACCCTATTTCTATCATAAAAAGGAACGATATTGTTATTAAATAAAGATAAGTAAGAGATATCTGTTGCTAAATTAAAACTTGAAGTACTACCCAAATCTCCATTATGCCATCCTTTTATAAATTCTTTTTGAAGTTCTTTATTTACATTAAAAACAATTTCTGGAACTCTTTTTTCTTTTGCATAATGGCTTACTTTTAGGATATTATTAAATACTAGCCATATAAGTAAACTATTAATTGTTATTTTAACTGCATTTTTATAAACCGGTTCAATATAGGATCCTATAAAAAAACATTTTTTAAAACAATCTTTTATATCTTCTATATAATCCTTTTCTTTTTTATTTAAACAAAATTGTATTTTTTTATGGGGACCAATATTTGTAGTCCAGCCTTCCGCAATATAATAACCAAGCAGTCTTAATAATTCTTTATTTACTTTTAGGAATGTGGGTATTCTTATAGGAGAAGTTGTTTTTATTTTACATTTTCTAAGAATTTTCTCCGGCAATAAATACCATAATTTTATAGGCAATATTCTTTTTTCTCTTAATTCATAATAAGCTTGATAAGGATGTTTATAATTCTTATTTAAATATTTTTTAATTACCAATTTCTTATTTATAAAAATATTAAATGGAATAGCTTCTATTACTAATTTTTTATAATATTCACTAGTTGCTAATTCTTTTGCTAAATTAAACTCTTTCAAAATATCATTTTCTGGAATAGTTAAAGGTATAGCTAAATAATCCTCTTCTTGGATTTCGGAAGTCTTTTCTGCTTTAATTCCTTCTTTAGTTAATTTAAAAATGCTATGTGCTCCTGTTAAAGTAATTTCTCTTCCAAATTCTAATTTCAATTTATAAAGAGGTTCGTTAATTTTGTGCCTGTAAACATAATCTACTTTTTTCCAATTTATTTTTAATGTTTTTGGATCAAATGAGGGTACTTCTATATTTTTAATTTTAATTGGTATATTGGATTTTTCATTATCATAAAATTTATCTATTGCTTTTCCAATTTTAGAAATTCGGACAATTCCATTTTCTTTATAAATAAAAGGCTCATTATAATCTAGACTTCCATCTGGTAAAGATCCGTCTAGTAAAGGTGAAGCATAAGAAATATAACGACCACATTTTTGAGCTAATTTTTCTACGAAAGAAGCTAATTTTGGAACTTCATTATAAATAACATTTGTTTTAACATTTCTATAGACACGATGTACAACATAAATAGGAGAACCCATTCCATTACATTCTATATCTTCAATAAAATAATCACAAAGGAAAGGTTCAATCTCATTTAGTCCTACAAAATCTCTGTATATATAATAAACAATTTTTAAGTAACTATCCTGCGAAATTTTTATTCCTAATTCTGTTAAAAGAACTTGAATATTTTTTTCTAAGAATTCTATAAGTTTTGTTCCTTCCTGCATCTTCATAAAACTTACATTAATAAGTTCTTTAATGCCTTCTTCTATTAGTGCAAGAGTCTTTTTTTCTTTAGGATTTAATTCTGGCTCTTCTACTTTGTAAATAAGCTCTTTAGCAACTTCATCCCAGTATATATGGGCATAAGCGTAAGGAGCTATTAAAGGATATTTAATATTAATTTCTTCTTTTTTTTCTTTATAACTTAAAGGGGGGATTTGCTGCTCTGTATCTATCTTAAACAAAGCTTTTACCTCTTTTGGTTCTAGAAGTTTTTTAGGCTTGCTAAACAACTCTTTAAACATATTTAAAAATATTATTTAAGACTTATATAGCTTTCTGTAGAATAATTAACAACTTTTAGGTTGTTACTGTTCTTTTATTTGGATTTGAATTTTACAATCTAGACAATTCTGTGCACCCAAATTTTTAACTATTAAATTGTAATTTCCTGAAATTGGTAAAGAGGATTTAAGAGCATCTTTACCACAAACCAATTCGAAAGAAGTTTGATCTTTATAATTTAAAAATAAGGATATTTCGTATTCATCTTTTATACTTGTTACGGCGGTCATTATATTTATGTCTCCTTCTTTTGTTTGAATATCTGGTTGAGAGAGAATAGATTTTGTTTTAAATCTCCAAGTTATATTCTGATTATCACAATTTATTGAAAAATCTCCTTTATTTATTTGAACTAGAATTGGTATCTGTGCTCCCGGCCCCTGCCTAAAAACAGATAAGATATCATCATTTAAAGAAAATAATACTTCTTTTGTTTGTAATACTACATTTTTATCTCTAATACGATCTAGGATAGGCATTCCTGCTGTTAGAACTATTGTTATTAGTGCTACAGCAAGAGCTATATACAATATTGCCGAAATCCATACATCTGCTTTTTTGCTTTTCATCTTTAAAAAAAATTAAATTAAAAAATAAAAAAATATTTTTATGCTGGTGGTGGTGCTGTTGCTACTGTTGGTGTTATTGATTTAGCTGCTTCTATTGGACATGTTACAACTTTTCCGCCTTCTGATGTTACTTTTGGAATTATATCTATTGTTATAACTTTTTTACTTGGTGTTGCTGCTGGTACTGTTAAAGTATACTCTTTTGATCCAAATACACTAATAACGTCTGTAGCAGAATCTTTTGTTTGTTCAGTTACTACATCTCCACCTTCTAAGTTAAACCTTACAAAAATTCCTGCAATAGGTTGATCAGCGTTATTTGTTATTTTTATTTTTGCTTCTGCACCAGTTACTGTTGCTGTTGCACTTGTTATTTCAAATTTAATTCCTGTTGAACATAACATTTGTGCTTTTGCTGTTACTCCTGTCTCTTCTGTTGTTTGTCTAAATAATCCACCGCCCCATTGTATGATCAATGCTGCAAGAACAATTGTAAATCCAATCAATAGAACTGTAGCTATTAATGGGCTGATTGCTTTTTTTCTCATTTATTCACCTCCTTTTAAATTATAGTTTTGATTATTTTAGTATTTTTATATGTTTTTATTATGAAGGAAGGGTATATTTTATTGCTTGATCACTACAAGTTCCTATTATTCCCCCTCTTACAATTATAGGCATTACTTCAATTTCACTCCCCTTACTTATAGCTTGAGTATACCTTAATTCTAATTCTTTTGTTTCTGCAGGATCTAAAGGCTCTTGCTCTGTGATTAATTCGTCTTTATCGGTTCTAACTCTTACTCCATGAATCATTGAATTACCAACATTTTTAATTCTTAATTTTCCAGTACTATCTGCGCTTATAACATTAATATTAATTTGAGAAGTACATGCTGAACTTATTTCAAGAACTGCACTTTGTTTTTCTGCTTGTTCTTTTACAATATTACTATACCAAATCCAAGCTACTGATGCTAATGCTACTACAAAGCCTATTAGTAAAACTGTAGCTATTAAT
>Ga0210057_1002186_pt1 | contig 28257 bp, 25 predicted proteins | sample CryGeyCG2114_010_2_FD_183968 | JGI IMG/M metagenome (GOLD analysis project Ga0210057, IMG submission 183968) | Groundwater microbial communities from aquifer - Crystal Geyser CG10_big_fil_rev_8/21/14_0.10 (SPAdes) (version 2) | ecosystem: Environmental > Aquatic > Deep subsurface > Groundwater ...
ATTGTATGAGGTAGTTTTTATAGTTATTGCCGCGTTTATCGGGGGATTCATAGCCCGTGCATTAAGATTTCCGCCGGTTGTGGGCTACATCGTAAGCGGAATAGTTTTTGGCGCTATTGGGAAGAGCTTAATTACATCTTACGAATCCCTATTTCATTTATCTGAAATAGGAGTAACGCTTTTATTGTTCACCCTGGGATTCGAGATATCACTTGATATTATACGGAAAATTAGTAAGAAAATTTTACTCGCGGGAGTTTTGCAGATAATAATTACGGCCTTAGTTCTTGTTCCGCTCCTAATGGTCTTTAATTTTGGTATTCAAGTGTCTGTGTTTTTCTCACTGCTTTTCGCATTTTCGTCCACAGCGGTTATAGTAAAGATGCTCGAGGAGAAGGGTATGCTGCATAGCTTTCCCGGCAGCACAGTGTTTATCTTCTTACTTATTCAGGATATATTTATCATTCCCGTAATTCTTTTAATGCCTCTAATTTTCGGTGATTTTTCGCTGGATTTCTCCTCTATTGGAGGATTTTTCATATCAGGCATTAAACCTCTTTTGGTATTTGCGGGACTTTTCGCATTGAGCAAATTGCTATTGTCAAAGATGCTTGCAGTGTTGTTCCAATATCCAAGTCAAGAGTTAACCCTTCTTGCAACGATATTTACGGCAGCAACGTCAATGGGCCTTTTAATTTGGGCAGGAGTTCCGGCAACAATTGCAGCTTTTTTCTCTGGAGTTTTGATATCCGACCAGGGAAAAAACTTGGCTCCATTGTCAAGCATCAGGCCGTTAAGAGACTTATTTCTGGTAACCTTTTTCGTTTTGATGGGAATGCTTATAGACGTAGCCTTTGTCATACAGAATTTAGGCCTTATTGTTCCAATTGTGCTTCTCATTTTGTTAATAAAGTTTGCAATATTATTTGTTATTCTTGCATTTTTCCGCTTTCTCCCCTCGTCAAATGTATTTATTTCAGTACATATGGCAAATGTCGGTGAATTTGCGGCAGTAATAGGACAAATTGCTTTTATTCAATTGTTTATTTCAAATGATACCTATAAATTACTCCTTTCCATTTTTGTTGTGTCGATAATGCTCATTCCTTTTTGGTCGAAAATGGAAAAGAGAATTTTTAAGTTTTTGGCTGCTAAGAAATTTCTTAATTTCATATTTATGGGCGCGCGTAAAGTCAGTCAGCCGATTGTTTCTGAAATCAAAAACCATGTAATAATCTGCGGACACGGCAGGGTCGGGCGTGAAGTAAGAAATATCTTGGAATTATCTAAAATTCCTTATTTAGTTATAGATCTTGATAGGAGAGTGATTGAACAGCTTGTTAATACGGGCAGGAAAGCTATTTATGGAGATCCATCGGACCCCGAGATACTTAGGAGCGCATTTACCGACGAAGCAAAAGCCATTGTAATAGCAATACCAAACGGTTTTGCGCAAAAGACTATTATAAAATCTGCCCTAAAAATAAATCCAAAAATCCTTATAATCGTTAGGGCACATGAGGAGTCTGACAAATATGAACTGGTAAATCTAGGAGTAAATAAAATAGTAAATCCGGAAGTTGAGGCGGGGATACTACTGGGCAGGCACCTTCTTGAAGTTTTTGGAATGGATGAAAAAAAAATAAGGGAATTAATCTCCCGCGTTAAAAAATATTACCTGATTTCTTAAATGACAAAAGATAAATTGCACAGTTTGTTTTATCTGAAAACATTTTTATTTTTCTTGCTTTTTGTGCTGGCAATTTCTTTTGTGGTACGTATTTATTCTCTATTAAAAGATAGTTCATTTAATAAAAATACATTTAATGTTCTTATTATTACAGATAAAGATGTAAGGGTTTTGGGTTTTGATGAAAAAGCAAAAAAAATATCAGTTCTTACGGTAAAAAATGAATCTTACGAATTAAGAAAAGAAAATATAATGATTGAAAGTGTTAAATTGGGAGTGCCTCTTCACGGTTATATCGTATATCCGAATTCAAAGCAACCCGGTATTATAGACGCCAATTTTTTTTCATTGCCAAATTTAATAAACATTTATCTAAATAGTAATATCAAAAAAAAGAATGTATTTTTTCTTGATTTTATAAAGATGTATTTAGTTGCCGGAGATATAAAAATGGATACCAGCAGCAGTATACTATCCTATAGTAGTACAGAGGAGCTTGATTCCTCTCTGCCGAAAGAAAGCGGAGAATTTTTCAGGGATTCTGATTTGAGCGGCAGAAAAACGAGCCTTCAGGTTATAAATGGAACAAGCGTAGACGGGTTAGGCGGAAGGATAGGAGCGATGTTCTCAAGAGTAGGTTTTAATGTTGTATCAGTAGGGACTGATAAAAATGCGGACGAATCCAGGATATATATAAGGAATAACGATTATAAAATCGACGGCGAATTGGTGAAAAAAACTTTTGATTTTCCAATAGAGTTGAGTAGTGAATACGGAGTCGCTTCTATAACAATTGTTATAGGCGAGGATGTTGAGCCGCAATTTGAAGGCATAGAATAGAGTAGTATGGAAATATTTGTACTGGCAATTGTAATACTTATAATCTCATTCATATGGGCATACTTGTCGTTAAAGCGGGAATTAAAAAAACAAAGCTATCACAAAGAGAGCAGTAAGGAAGAGATTATTCTTTTTAAAAAGAAGTCTAAGAGAAAGTAAATGACGGCTGGTTAGCAAACTTTTTGCTCTTTTTAACTTCCTTTACAAAAATTATAACTTTTTTGTCATCTGCGCTCATGATGCATGCCTTATATTCATTCCCCCCTTTAATAAGGCTAATGAGTCTCATGCCTATATCATCAGGCAGCATTCCAATATAAGTTTTGTCACTCTTTTGAACAAATACTTTTGATCTCTTTATAACCAAATTAACCTCGTCAGCGGTTTCAAGAAGTAAAAGTGTTTTTTTATCAGCAAGATTTCTTAATTCTATTGCTTTTGTTCTGCCTGTTTCCTGGATGAATAATCCGTCAATCTTCTGGATGTTGTTATTGTCTCCATTATTCTTATTACCCGACAGTGCTTGAACCTTTCTTAGGTTCTTTTGGGCGATAGGATTTGTTCTGTCAAGAGCAATTACTTTTTCAAAGTGCTCTTTCGCCTTTTTGAGATTATTGCACTTCAGATAAGAAAATCCTAACCTGTTTAGTGCATCAATATCATTTGGATTTTCTGAGAGGATATCCTGATTAATTTGAATTGCTTCTTTCCAATTATTATCAAGGGCGTATTTTACTGCTAGGTCTTTTAAGAGTACCATTGAGAAAATTTAATTTCATCATTTTAGATAATCCCAGCAGATTTGTCAATGTATATTAGCGATAAATACTAAAGATGAGAGTTAAAAAAACTTGCACGAAGAAAGCCCTGAACTTATAATTGTAGAGCTAAATATGTCGGGACATAGTAAATGGGCAACAATTAAAAGGCAAAAGGGAGTTGCGGATGCAAAACGCGGTCAGCTTTTTACAAAACTCGCCGGTACAATTGCTATCGCTGTAAAGCAGGGAGGAAGTGCCGACCCTGGCGCAAATCCAAGCCTGAGACTTGCGATAGATAAGGCAAAGGCTTCCAACATGCCTAAAGACAGTATTGACCGCGCTATTTTAAGAGGAACGGGTGGAGGCGGCGCTTCTAATCTGGAAGAAGCTGTTTACGAAGGTTTTGGACCGTCAGGAACCGCTTTTATAGTGGAGGCAGTTACAGATAATAAGCAGAGAACAGTTTCTGAACTAAAAAACGTATTCGAGAAGAGCGGGGGTTCTCTTGGTTCTCAAGGCTCGGTTGCTTATCAGTTTGAGAAAAAAGGCGAGATAGTTGGAAAGATTGAAAATAAAACATCTGAAGATCTTCTAGATTTAGCGCTCGAAATTGGAGCAGAGGATGTAGACCGGGAAGATGGACTTGTCTATTTTTATACCGAACCTACTGGTCTTATGCAGATTAAGAGACTGCTTGAAGATAAAGGTATGGTTATTGAAGAAGCACAAATCATTTATAAGCCAAAAAACTTAATTAGCGATGCTTTATCGCAAAGTAAAGTAGAGGACTTGATACAAAAGCTTGAAGATTTAGATGATGTTCAGAAAGTGTACACTAATTTTGATTTCTCATTAAACTGATGTGAAGAAAAAAATCCAAAGGCTGTTGAATATAAAAAAAAGGCAAAAATTTGTTCTCAGTGTAGTCTTCTTGTCTATGTTTTTTTTCGCGCTACAGCTTTTACCCGATATCCAGCTATTTTTTGCTACGTTAATTCTTGCCGCATTAACGGATTTACTTTTATTTTTGATACTGAAAGAAGATGTTAGGGGAACTTTTTTCTATCCGATACTTATTCTTCCATTTTTCTATTCTCTTTCCTTTCCGTTTTTCTATACGCTAGTACCCGACAGACTGATATCCCAGTTGGTAATAACAGTGCTTTACGCATTCGGACTTTACTCGCTTTTCCTAACTCAAAACATTTTCGCAGTTTCCGGAATTAGAACAATAAACCTCCTGCGGAGTGCAAGAATTGTGGACTTTATTCTAACCCTATTGGTACTTTTCTTTTTATACAACTACGCATTTTCGCTAAGGCAGTTTTTCTTTGTAACTCCTGTAATGATATTTTTAATATCTTTATTCATGAATTTTGAGAGCCTCTGGTCCTATAGCCTCAACAAAAGCCAGGCCGGGGAGGTACTGGTATCGTCTTTTGTAATAGCTTTTTCGCTAATGCAATTATCAGTTATTTTGATGTTGTGGCCTGTTAACGCTGCGATTTATTCACTTTTTCTAACGGGAATATTTTATACATTTTCGGGGCTGTCTCATGCCTGGTTTGAGCGTAGGTTATTCAAAGGCATTCTTTGGGAATACATCTGGGTTTGCTTCATATCCGTATTGTTTTTAATTGTTTTTTCCCGCTGGGGAGTCTGATACAAATATAAAAAATAAAATATAAAATATAAAATATAAAAAATAAAAAATTTCGGCGGGATTAAGGGGTAGAGGAGTGAGTTTGCCGGTTGGCGGTTGGGTTCAGATGATATAGTTTGATACTAGTAAAAGTTGTATCCTATAATTTTATCCTATAATTTATTATTTAATTTATATTTAGAAATTAAATAATTTAAGCCGTTATGTGGATAACTTTCGTTTCACGAGAATGGAAGTTTCTTTTCACGATTCTCTAGATAATCTTCCCATATATAAAATTATTTACCCCGCACCCAATGCCCCGTTCGTCAGCCCGCCCCGCTTCGCGGAGCGAGGCCGGGGAACGTGGGTCAACTCCTTGCTCGCGAAGTGAAAAACCAGAATGCCCCGACCGTAAGGTCGTGGGTGCGGGGTTTACTAATTTATCCTAGGCAGTTTATATGCGGTATATTATACTGCCCCAAAGGGGCAAGCGTGTTCTACTTTCCGAAGAAGGCTAAACCTGAAAATAATAAAAAAAAAGCGAACAGTGACCTCATTTTGAGGCTAAAAATTCGGTTTATCCTGATTTTACGACTCAAATCCGCACTAAAGCGAAGGTGTCCAAACTGTAGAATTTTGAGCTCAAAAATTCAATTTTTATTAATTTTACGACTGAAAACTAAAACGCTTTTGCGCTGAAGGAATAGCATTACCGCACATTGCTCAGAAGAGGAACCGACTGCGGGTTCAAATAAGTATCTAAATTCATCTACTTATGTACGGGTTTTAGGTTATGTAGGAACAGAAAAGCAGTACTCCCCTTAAGAGATTGAGCATAGATTAACTATGTCGCACAATAATACTTTTACGACATAAATACAGTATGCTGAGAGTGGGGCCGGTTTTCCACATTTTATAGTCAAGGTACATATTTGTTAAATTGTTTTTATTTAGTCTTTACTCTCTGAATATGCGCAATATTCTCTTTTTGTGAAATTATGTAATTATAAGGACACTACCCTACTATAGGATAAAATACCAGTTCAAATGAATCCGGAGAATTTTACAAAAAAATCAAAAGGTATAAAACATGTGCTCTCTAAAATTTAAGGGGGCTTAAATCGCATCCTCGTGCGTCACATTCGAGGCTATATATTCGAATCATTAATATCTGGATCTTGCGCGTTATTGATCTCGGAAGACGTACTTTCGGGAGGTTGCTGATATATATTCGAGCCATTTCTATGCATATTTATAGGATTATCACTTTTATAAGTTTCATAGAAAGATCTTGTTAGGATTCGGTCTCTGTACGATAAGGCTTGCCAAGTGCCTCTTATGGCACTAAGAGTATTTTTTATAATTTTTCGGGGTAGAGGGCCTTTTGTTCCTACATGCGTTTCCGGATTCATAAAACCAATTATAGCACTTAAGTTGTTTATGTCGCACATTATTAAAACCTTCCGTTATATGTTTTGTCTCCTGTCTGTTTTTATACGAACCATTTCTTGACAATGTATGTATTATGTCGCATAATATTTCTACTCTGCCCTATGGAAGAATTAGATAAATATATTGACCAGTTTCTCGAATATCTGGAAATTGAAAAAAACGCAAGTAAGCTTACCATTCGAAATTACAGGTTTTACCTTAACCGGTTTGCCCAATGGGCGGCCGAAAATCAGCCTCATTTGAAGCTAAAAAGTTTGAACTCGGATACAATCCGCAAGTACAGAAAGTATCTTTCAGACTATACTGATGATAAAGGCCTAACCCTAAAAAGAATTACCCAAAGTTATCACATCATAGCTTTACGTTCATTCCTAAGATATCTGATTAGAAACGACGTAGAAACGCTTGCACCGGAAAAAATTGACTTACCTAAGGCCGAAAGCAGGAGTTTGAAATTTTTGGAAAAAGATCATCTTCGTGAACTTGTAAATTCAGTGGATGTTTCAACAGAAAAAGGGCTTAGGGACCGCGCGATACTCGAGCTTTTATTCTCAACGGGGCTTAGGGTTTCAGAACTATCCAAGCTAAATCGCGACATGATTAACTTTAAAAGCAGGGAGTTTGGCGTTATAGGGAAGGGTGGGCGCGCCCGCATAGTATTTTTATCAGACTCCGCTTCCGTTTGGCTCGCTAAGTATTTTGATATGCGGCAGGATGAGTTCTCCCCCGTATTTATCCGCTACGCAAAAAGTATGGACGGCACTAATAACGGCGAAAAAATGAGGCTTACTCCCCGCTCGATAGAAAGAATTGTAGAAAAGTACGTTAAAAAATCCAAAATTCCGATTAAGGCAACCCCCCATACCTTGCGCCACAGTTTTGCAACAGATTTATTATCAAACGGCGCGGATTTGCGAAGTGTTCAGGAGATGCTCGGGCATAAAAATATCTCGACTACTCAAATTTACACTCACATAACAAATCCCCAGCTTAAAGAAGTCCACAAAAAATTCCACCAGGGGAATAGGAGATAGATAAGAATTTAGAATTTAAAGTTGAGAATTGAGAATTAAAACATCTACTGTGTATCATATATGATACACATTGAACTTATCTGCAAAAAACATACTTTACAAACAGATTTATTTTGCGTTATAACTAATTATGGCAAAGTTTGAAAGTGAGGCAAATTTAATATACGAGCAGGTATTTGGAGAGCAAACACCCGAGCAAGTAGCTTACGAGCTGGAGCAGTTTCGCGTGGATGTGCGCTATCTTGTTCACAGAGTTGCGGAAATTAGAAAAAATAACCCTGAAATAACAGGATGGGTTGCTCTCTTAGACTATGGTAAAGTCGGGGTTTATCCCGATATGGATTCAATGTTTGAAGATTTTGATAATAAAGGTATTGATAGGAGAAGAACGCCTGTTCAGTCACTCAATCCGCCGGAGAATTTAATTCTGTAATTCTTAATTTGATATAATTAACAGATGGAATCTGGTTATGAAGGTGTTATTCCACCCGAGAGGGAATTAACAGGACAAGAATATCACGTTATGTCGGAAAAAGAGCGCGAAGGTGGAGATTTTCAGGCTGCAGTTGAAGACGCGGCCAGAGCGTCAGCGATTTATCTAACTGAGGGAAATCCTATTAAGGCGGCGGAAGCAAAAAGCTCCGAATTTCTCGCGCATAGACACTTGTTTGAAACAACGGGACAGGAACAGCACAGGGATAACGCGCGCAAAGCTATTGAAGAATCCGTAAAAATTATTAGGGATAGCGGTGAGAAAATTGGACTCGGTACTCCGCTCTACAATCTTGCTAAATTTTATCAGACTACGGGTGAGTTTGATTTATCAATAGGCGCCATGAAGGATGCCCTAAATGCTTTTAGAAATGCTCCGGAAGACCCTATGGGTTTTTCAGGCCACATTGCGGAAATTAGTACACGCCTTGCCGCTTTTGAGTATAGACAAAGAGATGATTCTGCTCAATCTAGGTTTGACGAGGCACTCGAAGAATTAAGAAAAAATCCGCACCCGGACGCGTATTCCCAGCTCGTGTGGTTTTCAGGTGCTCATATGCACATGGCAGAAGCATACTTTGCAAGAAGAGAAAAAGATAAGGCTTTGGAGCAGTTAGGATTAGCAGAACAAATTGTAAAAGGTGACGAGAGGCTAAAAGTGAGACAAGACCAGCTCGCAGAGTTGAAGAAAAGACTGGTTTGATTTTTTTATTATCTTTTACACACCGGGAGTGCATTGAGGCTGCACATCGGGAATATTATCTTCTCCCAAAATTTACATTTACAAAATTTCCATCGACTGCGATTCCCGCGTGGGTCCATGAAGGGTCGAGCTGATTATTGTCATGCGGCGCATCCGCGCCGAAGATTTCTTTTATAATTTTCTCACCATTCATACTTCCTGAGAGCTGCGCTGAGTTTTCACCCAAACCATTAAAGCCGGTTTTTTCAAACCCGCCGTTATTCATAAAACTGTTAAACCCCGCGTGGGAGTCTAGACCGCCGTTTTGAGCGAAAGCATTGACTCTCGAGCTTGCCAGATCAGCTAGAGCACTGTCCCACGAAAGATTTCCAACCCCCCTACTTCCTCTGTAGGAATTTAGCGCGTTATAAATATCTGCTACGTTTGCCATAGATGTATCGTTTTGAACGTTACTTACTTTATAGGTTGAGTCTCCTATCTTTTCCGCTGTGTATTGTGAGGAATTGATTTGCGGAATTGTCGGTGTTGATGTTGGAATTAAGCTCGGTGTTGGAGATGATAATACTACGGTAGGAGTTAGTGAGGGCATATCTAGTCCATTCTCCTCTACTCTAGTTATTTGTTTGGTTTCCGAAACAGAATCTACTTTTACGCCCAAGGCTTGTTTGCTGTGGTTCGAATAATTTAGCAAGTAGAAAACAGCAAGAACTAAAATAAGAGATATGTAAGTAAGTACGAAAAATATAAGTTTTGAAAACTTTGATTTTATTATTTTTCCTCGGGCAAAAGGAGTGATGGAAGGTTTAAGATTGCCCAACATTTCCTATACCCAATGTATTTGGTTTTTATGAAAAAGTCAAATTACTTAAAAGATTTATTCAAGTGGTCCAACTGATATTTGCTTTGCGCATATGGGATAATCTGTGATGTCATTTGCGGGCTGGATAAAGGCGGTCCAGCAGCCATTGTTTAGAATAATGCCTTTAAATAATGCTTGAACAAAAGGTATTCTTCTTTCTTCCCCTTCGACAGGTAATAGCCATGTTAAATTAACCTTTTTACCCGCTGCAATGGTGTTAGTTTCACCGACTATTCCCGGAATAAGCGCTTCTCCTACCTTTCCGGTATTGTGGTATTCTTTGATATAAGAAACAGCGTCTGTAATTGCTTCATCGGGGGAAATATAAGGCCGTAAATTCTCGGGCCTCAATTTTTCAGCAGAAGACATATTCTTTTAAATTTAGAGAAAATAAAATTTTTTGTCAACTAGTATTTTGGAGTGTTTTTTGCAGCTTTTATGACGTTTTCAAAAAGATAAGCAATTGTTAAAGGTCCAACCCCTCCCGGAGTCGGCGTATGGTATGAAGTGATATTTTTTATGCTTTCATGTTCATAGTCTCCTCTTAATTTTCCTTCTCTTTTATGAATTCCCACTCCGATAACTATCGCGTTCTTTTTGAGCATCCTTTCATTAATTATATTTTCTTTTCCGACAGCACTTATTACTATATCGGCATTTTTAATAAGTTCTTCTTTGTTAGGAGTTTTAGTGTCAATTACCGAAGGTTTTAAACCTAAATTTTTGAGCCCAATTATCACCGGTCTGCCCCCGGTTTGACCTTTCCCGATTACCACTATGGATTGATTTGATAGGCCAGTCTTGATTTCTTCGTCGCTTGTCAGATTAAGAACCTGACTGATAATCTGTCTTACACCCAGATAAACTGGTGCTTTATACATCGAATTGTGACAAAAACCATCAACGTCTTTTTCCGCAGTGACTGCCTCGTTTATTATTTCTGGGCTGAAATCTTTTGGGAGCGGACGCTGAACAATTATTCCATGAACTGTGCTGTCATTATTTTGTTTATTAATTTCTTCAAGAACTTTCTTTTGGGAAGGATTATCAATATGAATCTGCAAGGTCTCTATTCTCAGATCTCTCCCAACCCAAAGTTTACGCCTGACATAAGTTTCCCAGACATCTTCACGTCCTATCGTAATAATAACAAGTTTTGGAGTAATTCCTTTTTGCCTAAGCTCCTTTGCCTCTCCTTTTATTTTTTCAAGGATTGGTTCGGCAAGCCTATTTCCGTCAATTCTCATGAACTCAATTATACTTGCTTAGAGTGCGTATTGAAAGCATCTGCACATTGGGAAAAGGTATCTTGTCAGTAAACCCCGCACCCATGACCTTACGGTCGGGGCATTCTGGTTTTTCACTTCGCGAGCAAGGAGTTGACCCACGTTCCCCGGCCTCGCTCCGCGAAGCGGGGCGGGCTGACGAACGGGGCATTGGGTGCGGGGTAAATTCGGGAAGTCTAATTACTCCTCTTCGCTCTTTGAAACGCCCGTTGCGGAAGCCACTTTATCCCCTACCTTTGAGAAGCGCATAAGAATTACTCCCTGTGTATTTCTGGAAAGAGTCGGTATGCTTTTAACCGGGATTTTTACAACCTGCCCTTTTTCTGAGGTTATAATAACTGATACGAAATCTCTATCCAAGACATTTGAATAAATAATCTTTCCTGTTTTTGGGGTAATGTTCGCGATTTTTACGCCCTGTCCTCCTCTATTTTGATTTCTAACTGCAGAAACTTTCGTCTTTTTACCGAGGCCGTTTTCCGCAATTATTAGGATTTCTGCCTCTTTGTCACCCGCCTCGACCGTATTCATACCTACTGCTTCATCGTCAGCTGAAATTTTTATGCCGCGTACTCCCATACTCGACCTTCCGGTAGCTCTTACTTGTGATTCATTAAAGCAGATGATTTTCCCATTTTTTGTTACCAGTAAAATATCATCATTTCCCTTAGTCATTTTAACCCATGTAAGCCTGTCGTTTGGTGTAAGAGAAATGGATATAATTCCGTTTCTTCTTATATTCTCAAATTGATCGATGCTTGTTTTTTTAACCATTCCTTTTTTAGTCGCGAGGAACATAAATTTACCCCCCTCGCTCCTTTTCGGATTATGGATATGAACGGATTGTATGGTTTCATTCGGTGATACGTCTATAAGATTTACTATAGCTTGTCCTTTAGACGTTCTTGAGCTTTCAGGAATTTCAAAAACCCTAGTTTGATAAACCTTCCCTTTGTTTGTGAAGAAGTAAATGTGGTCGTGAGTTTCGGCAAAAAGTATATTGTCGATAATATCCTCTTCCTTAGTCGTCATGCCTCTAACTCCCTTTCCGCCCCTCGCCTGAGTTTTAAATCCAGTCATGCCTTGTCTTTTTATATACCCTGTTTTCGTAAGAGTTATAACGGTAGGTTCATTTTGGATAAGGTCCTCATCTGAAAATTCGTCGACTTTAGATTTGTAGACTTTAGTTTTTCGAACGTCCTGGTACTTTTCTTTAACTTCTATTAGTTCATCCTTTACAACACCCAAAAGTTTTTTAGGGTCTTTCAAAAGCCCTTCCAGATAGTCTATTTGAGCCTTTACTTCTTTCCATTCCTGTTCAAGTTTTTCAATCTCCAAGGCAGATAGACGCCTCAACTGCATATCCAAAATTGCGTTTGTTTGAATTTCCGAGAGTTTGAATCTCGCCATTAAATTAGCTCTTGCCTCATCGGTATTCTTGGATTTCTTAATTATTTCAACTACCTCATCAATATTTGCTACCGCTATTTTTAGTCCGTCAAGAATGTGAAGTCTTGCCTGCGCATTCCTTAAATCAAATTCCGTACGTTTCAATACGACTGAAAAGCGGTGTTTTACATATTCATCAATTATCGTTTTAAGATTAACTGTTCTAGGGATTCCATCAACAAGCGCTACGAAATTTGACGGAAACGATGTCTGAAGAGCAGTGTATTTATAAAGTTTATTAAGAACTCTTTTTGGTACAACGTCGCGTTTTAATTCAATTACGACGCGCATGCCTCTCCTGTCGGATTCGTCGCGAAGGTCAGTTATCCCGTCAATTTTTTTGTCCTTTGCAAGATACGCAATTTTTGCAACCAGCACGGATTTATTTACCTGATAAGGAAGTTCGGTTATGATAATTGCGCTTTTTCCCTGTCCAATATCTTCAAACGACGCAATACCCCTTATGATTATTTTCCCTCTGCCTGTTTTATAAGTATTTACAATTTCATTATGGTCGTATATAGCGCCGCCTGTTGGAAAGTCGGGTCCCTTTATGAATTCCAGAAAATCATCGACTGTCGCGCTAGATACAAGCAGGGCCTTTTTACTTAAGTAGCCGTTTTCATTCTCCTGCTTTGGAGTTTTACTTTCTTTTTCTGCCTGTGTTTCCTTACTTCCTTCAGGGGTTTCCATTTTTGCTGTGAAAGTGGTTTTGTCTATTGCATAAATAACCGCGTCAATTACCTCGCCTAAATTATGCGGAGGAATTTTGGTAGCCATTCCTACGGCGATTCCCTCAGAACCTGAAAGAAGAAGATTCGGGATTTTTGCGGGTAAATATACAGGTTCCTTCATGGTTCCATCAAAGTTATCGGTAAACTCCACCGTCTCCCTATCAAGATCGTTGAGCATTTCCATGGCTATAGGCATAAGCTTTGCTTCCGTATAACGCATAGCAGCCGGCGGATCTCCGTCAACAGAGCCGAAATTGCCCTGGCCATTGACTAACGGATAACGCATTGAAAAATTTTGGGCAAGCCGGACCAACGCGTCATAGATAGGCATATCACCGTGCGGATGATATTTACCCATTGCCTCTCCGACTATTTTTGCGCTTTTTGAGAACTTAGCCTGAGGAGAAAGATTCATCTCGTGCATCGCAAACAGTATGCGTCGATGGACCGGCTTCAAACCATCCCTTATATCAGGGAGCGCGCGCGAGACGATAACACTCATCGCGTAATCAAGATACGCTTTTTTTGCCTCTTTTGTAATTTCTACTTGTTCTAGTTTTCCTATGTCCATAGTTATTAATTCAAAACTCAAATGTCAAAATTCAAAACGTCATCTCAAATTCGAAGATCTTAAGATCTAAGATGTAGATTTGAGCTCTGAGCTTTGACATCTAAGATTTCTTCATCCCTTCTGCAATTTCCTTTATCGCGGCGGCTTTATCCTTCCAGTCCCTTAGTTTTACCCATTTCCCTTCGTCCAAATCCTTGTATCTTTCAAAAAAGTGCCTTATTCTTGCTCTCGTACTCTCCGGAATATCCTTTAAATCCTGCATACCGCCGTAAGTTATGTCTCCGGTTACAGCAGGAACTGCAACAACTTTACTATCAAGCCCGCTTTCGTCTTCCATTTCAAGAACTGCGATTGGACGCGCCGGCAAAATTACTCCCGGCATTACACTTTCTTCTGATAAAACCAAAACGTCAACAGGATCTCCGTCTCCGGATAATGTCCCCGGCACAAAGCCGTAGTTGCACGGATAATTCATGGTAGTCATTCCAAATCTATCAACTATTATCATGCCGCTATCTTTATCAAATTCGTACTTAACATTCGTCCCCTTAGGGATTTCTATAATAACGTTTACTATATTTGGTGCTTTATCTCCCGGTTTTACGTTCATAAATTAATTGTCACCCCCTTTAGGTTGTTTAGCTTGAATTGTATCAAGGCGAAAAGCTAGTGTTTCAAGAAGCTCATTGTCGTTCGGATCAACATATAAACGGCCATTAAGTTCATCTTCACCCTCTACGATCCAATTTTCATCTGCAACAAAATCTGTTCCATCAACATTTTCTAAGTGCTGTAGGTCGAGTGCTTCTCTTAACTGTTCAGTTTCCTCACTTCTGTTTTCTAGTTCAACGCTTATTTTATCAGAAACTCCATCCAATGATATGTAAGCACGGGTATTTATTCCCCTTATGTTTGCTACGGGATTTTCTATTGAAAGAATTAAAGACATCAAGCCCTGTGCATAAGCCTCTCCTGATGTTATCGGCGCAACACCATTACTTGAGATTACTATTCCTGGTGACGTTTTAGCGTACCTGATATCTTCAAAAGCTTCAGCAGTAGGTTTTGCAAGGGCGACAGTTGCCATTCCTATGCTGCCAATCTTCTTAGGAGGAAAAACTAGAACTTCTACTTCCCCATCGTTTTCAGTTTTTGGTTTTTCGTCATGCGAAATCAAATGTGTGTAGTGTTCTCGTGGCTGTATTTCGTCTATTTCAGTAGTATGGTCTGTCATAATTTAAATATCCAAATTCGCCATTTTATATATTTATTATATATTTATTATGTATTTATTAAGATTCATGTATAATCTCTCAGTACTCAAACAACTAACACTCCATACACTGTAGTATGGAGTGTTAAGAATTTTGGTTCATGTTTTCGCTCTTTAAATTTTCAAAAAATGTTCTATTAGCTTCTTTGGTGAAAATAGTTTTTTTATCTTTCATTGATTCGAGGATATTTACAAGTTTTGAACGTTCACGATTGCTTGCAATTTTCAAAAATTCCTCAATAGCAAGAAGAGGCCAAATTCTTGTTGGATAACGTCTTCCCATATTATACCAGGAGTACGGAGCAAATTTTTCATTAATTGATGCATCTGAAGGTTCTTTTTTTGCCCGGGAAATTGCTATTTTAAAGCCCTCTCCTGCCAAATTAAGCCACGTGTTAACCCTTGCAATGGTAGAAAAACCTGCTTTTACACTATCTCTAATGTCGCTATAAGTTTTGCCTTGTGTTAAAAGTTTGGCAATTTCCAGTCTCTTTGCAATTATTTCTATCTCAGCTGGGCTTAAAAGATCTGTCAATAATTTTGCAGCTTCCTGTGGATTATTCACCGCGCTAATAGCTTCACAAAGAGCAATTAAAAGCTTATCCTTATCTTTTTTTAAAAGCTTGTTGTATCTTGCCATTTTTAAAACCCTTCATACACTGTAGTATGGAGAGTTATAAAAAGTTCAGGATAGGAAATGGGTTTGATTTAATTAAATCAGGCGCATTTTTCCCGTATGATATATTCATAAATTAATTGTCACCTCCCTCAGGGAAACTGATTTGTACTTGCTCCAATTGTTTTCTTGATGGGTCAACCATAACATCTCTTGGTACATTATATTCTGAAGGTGTAGCAGTTGCTCTTGCCCAATACCCCATGGGCGTTAAAGGTCTTTTGATTTCATCTCTTTGTAAAAATGCTTCATATTTTGCACTCCGACCTTTTAAGCCTAATTGAGCAAGAATGGTAGTTCTATCGTCGTTGGGAGTTAAAGCAACTCTTAAAGTTCTGAATCCCTGCTTTAATAACGCTTCTCCGTTTGCTTTCAGCTCAGAGGAACCAGAACTTAAAACGTACGCTTCGTCGTCGTCATCTGGGTAACCTGTACTGCCCGCTTTATTTTCCATTGTTACAAACAGTTTTCCGACACCAGGAATTTCAACAATCCACGTATCAACTCCCTCAGGAATTTCTTCAGATGGTATGATAGGATACCACTCTGTTTCTTGTTGTAAGTGTTCTGCTTGATTATCCATATTCTATATATCCAAATTCGCTAACTTTAATCCTGTCATTCTGAGCTTGCGAAGAATCTTAGATCCTTCACTCCGTTCAGGATGACAACACTATATATCAAGGTTGGCAAGTCTTACCCTTCGACAAGCTCAGGACTAAATTGGCATTAAATATCTAAGTTAGCCAATCTAGCATTTTCTTGTATAAAGTGTTTTCGCGGTGGGACTTCACTTCCCATAAGCATGGTAAAGACGGCGTCTGCTTCTTCGGCATCCTCAATATTTATTTTTTTAAGAATTCGGTTTTGCGGATTCATCGTCGTCTCCCAAAGCTGTTCCGCGTTCATTTCCCCGAGACCTTTATAGCGCTGAATAGTGCGCCCTTTAACCTCCGTTTTTCCTTTCATGAAATCCTTAAGCTCTTCTTCAGTATAAACATAGTCTATTTGTTTACCCGCTTGAATTTTATATAAAGGCGGTTTTGCGACATAAAGGTATCCATGGTCAATAATGTCTCTTAGATGCCTATAGAAGAAAGTCAAAAGAAGAGTTGCGATATGCTCTCCATCGACATCCGCGTCAGTCATAATTATTATTCTATGGTAGCGTAATTTTTCAGGATTAACGCTCTCCCCTATTCCCATACCAAGCGCTATTATTAAATCCTTTAGCTCTTCAAACTCCATAATTTTGTCGAGTCTCGCGCGCTCCGTATTTAAAATCTTTCCGCCAATCGGCAGAATCGCCTGAAACTTCCTATCTCTGCCCTGCTTTGCTGTTCCTCCCGCAGAGTCTCCTTCCACAAGATAAATTTCCGAATACTCGGCTCTTTTTTCCTGGCAGTCAGCGAGTTTTCCCGGCAAAGACCCTCCTTCAAAGGCGCCCTTTCTTAAAATCGCATCTTTTGCGGCCCTTGCCGCGAGTCTGGCCCTAACTGCGAGCTGGCATTTTGCAAGAATTATTTTTGCTTCGGCGGGATTTTCTTCAAAATAAGTATCCAGTCCGTCTTTGACGACGCCTTGGACTAATGTCGCGATTTCGGAATTTCCAAGTTTTCCTTTGGTTTGGCCCTCAAATTGAATTTTATTCTGCTCCATCCGTATCGCAATAACAGCTGACAATCCCTCCCTTGAATCGTCACCCGTAATAGTATCTTCATTCGATTTAAAAGCCTGGGTTTTTTTACCGTAGTCATTTATTACGCGGGTTAGAGCGGTTCTAAAACCCGTTACATGAGTGCCTCCGTTAACGGTATTTATAACGTTGACAAAACTTTCGACGTTTTCTGCTATTCCGTCGTTATATTGAAGTGCTACTTCTACCAATACCTCATCGACTTCACGGCGAATAAAAACAGGGTCATGAAGAGGATTTTTATTTTCATTAATCTTTTTGACCAAAGACACTATTCCTCCTTCATAATAAAAATGCTTTTCCTGAGGTTTCTCTGAGAAGTTGTCATAAAAATGAAAGTAAAGTTTTGAAACCAGAAATGCTCTTTGGGTTATAAGGCGAAGCGCTGTTTCAGGATTGAATTCCACAGCTGTAAATATGCTTGGGTCCGGCGTGAAGGTTATAGTCGTTCCCGATTTTAGATTCAGCATTCTGGGGTTGTCGGTAACCTCTTTAAGACGCGATTCAGAAGTTGGGTAAGTTGCTAATCCGGTAGTCGGAATCCCTTTTTTATATTCCTGCCTGTAGATCTTTCCATCACGTCTAACTTCCGCCCACAAATTCGTCGATAACGCGTTTACGACCGAGCTTCCTACACCGTGAAGACCTCCCGAAACTTTGTATGCTCCCCCGCCGAACTTTCCTCCAGCGTGAAGTTTTGTCATAACCATCTCTAGGGCCGACTTGTTATATCCTTTCATGGTATCAACCGGAATTCCGCGCCCGTCATCAACAACTGTTGCGCTTCCGTCTTTATTCAAAAACACCCAAACGTTTTTCGCAAATCCTCCCAGACTTTCGTCAACGGCGTTATCAATTATTTCGCGCAAGCACTCGTGGAGCCCCACTGTATCAATAGAGCCTATGTACATCGCAGGGCGCTTTCTTACGGGGTCCAGTCCCTCAAGAACTTGTATATTTTGAGACGTATAGGAAGAGTCAGGCATAGGTTCTATTTTAGCAAAATTTAGGTGAAAAATCTACTCAGAAAGGTCATTTTGACGGGCAATCCTAAGTTTCATAGGATATAAATTTAACAGCTTTTTACAAGCTTTGCAAGCCATAAAACTTTCAGCTTCCGACCTGCAAGCACATTGCACACCGGGAGTGCAATGAGGCTCTGCACATCGGGAATCAATTTAGGTTTGAGGCAGGGATGCTTTACCCCGCACCCAATGCCCTGTTCGTCAGCCCGCCCCGCTTCGCGGAGCGAGGCCGGGGAACATGGGTCAACTTCTTGCTCGCGAAGCGAAAAATCAAAATGCCCCGACCGTAAGGTCGTGGGTGAGGGGTTTACTGAATTTGGGAGATAAGGCTATAGATAGGGGTAATGACGGAGATTATAAGAAACGCAACAGACACTCCGAGAACTATTATAAGAATCGGCTCAATAGCAGTCGTCAAATTTTTAACTTTCAAGTCCAAATCCCTTTCAAAATATTCTGATATTTTAAGAAGACTCTCGTCTATTTTACCGGTAGCCTCCCCTACCTTTACCATCTGAACCATTATCGGAGGAAATATGTTTTGGTTTTCCATAGCAACAGAAAGCCCGACTCCTTTTTCTACAAGATTCGAAGCATTTATCAGTGCATTTTTATAATAAACATTACCGGAAACATTTGCCGCTATTTTAATGCTTGCTATAAGTGATGAACCCGAACTTATGAGAAGGGACAGAGTTCTTGATATTTCATCAAGAGAGGATAATTTTACTATATCCCCAAAAACAGGAGTTCTAAGTTTTATCTTATCAACTGTTTTTATGCCTGCTTCTGTTTTTGCGTAGCGCCTTAACAAGAATATTCCGGCTATTAATGCTCCTATTCCTACAGGGAGAAATGTGCGTGTAAGATTAGACGTGGTGACAACTATTTTTGTCGTTAGAGGCAGTTCCAAATCAAGGCTTTCGTAAAGGTCTCCCAGCTGGGGTATGACAAATATGTTCATAAGAACTATAACTATAAGTACGCCCGATACGATAATTGCAGGATAAAAAAGTGCCGACCTGACCCTTTTTTTAACTTCTTCCGACTTTTCCATATTGTCAGCAAGCCGTAAGAGTACCTTATCTAGGAGTCCGCCTTCCTCGGCGGCCGTAATTAAAGATACATAAACAGTAGAAAAAACTTCCTTGTGACGGTTAAGCGCTTCGGAAAATCTTTTTCCTTCGGATACATCAGCTATAACGTCTTCAATTAGCCTCTTCATTTTAGGCTTATTTGCCTGCTGTTTTAAAAGAGTTAAAGATTCTATGAGAGTAAGCCCTGTTAATACCATTGAGGAAAGCTGTCTGGTAAAAAGCACTATATCTGAGTTATTAAGTCTATTAAAGTAGGCAAGTATGCTTGATTGAGTTTTTTCCAAGGGGTCAATCTTCAGTGGAAGCATACCTTTTGTGCGCAGAAAGTCAACAACTTCCTTTTGGGTATTTGATTCAATTTGTCCTGTTTCCTTTTTTCCGTCAGGAAGAATGGCGGTGTATTTATATTCCATACTTATTCTAGTAGCCTATTAAACAAATCGTGATGCAAAACGTAACTTTGAGCAGTTTCCAGGGTTATAATGCCCTCTTTAACGAGAAGCGCGATTGAGCTTTCCATGGAATTCATACCCTGTTCGGTAGATGTTTCTATTATGGCATCCAAAAGGTGGGTTTTACCTTCTCTTATATTTGAACGAATAGCGTTATTTGCAACCATCACCTCGGTTGCAACAATTCTGTCTCCTTTAATTGTAGGAATGAGACGCTGCGAGATAATTCCGGCGAGCGCAGAAGATAGTTGAGTACGGACCTGGTTTTGCTGGCTTTGGGGAAATGAGTCAATAATCCTATCTATGCTTTGAGAGGCGGAATTTGTATGGAGTGTTGAAAATACGAGATGCCCGGTTTCGGCAATTGTTATTGCCGATGCGATACTCTCGGGATCTCTCATTTCTCCTATTACTACTACATTGGGGTCTTCTCTTAATACACTCTTTAAAGCCTCATTCCATGAGTGAGTATCCTGCCCTATTTCACGCTGCGAGATAATACTTTTCCCTCGGGAATAAACGTATTCTATGGGATCTTCAATTGTAATTATATGTTCAGATCTTGTCATATTTATCTCATTTACCATAGCGGCAATGGTTGTAGTTTTTCCGTGTCCCGTGGGGCCTGTTATCAGAACAAATCCTTGCCGGAATGATGAAAAAGAGTGGCAAGCTTTAGGCAGTTTTAGCTCCTCAATAGTTTTTATTGTTGCCGGAAGAAGTCTGAGAGAAGCCGCGAGTGTTCCTCTTTGAAAGAAGGCGTTAACTCTGAACCTGCCTTTATCTCCATAATTTCCGCTTCCGTATCCATAAGAAAAGTCAATGCTCCTATTTGCTATTAACATTTCTTTTTGCTGTTCCGTAAGAAACTCCAGAATTAATGCTTGAGTCATTTCTTTTGTAAGCTCCGGCACGCTTTCTATCTGATGGAGAGCGCCGTTAATTCTTAGAATTGGTTTAAATCCTGCCACGATATGAAGATCTGAGGCATAATTCTCCATAGTCTTACTAAGTAAGTCGTTAATTGATAATTGTTGTTCCATACTCTATTCTTGCGCAACGCGCAGTATCTCGTCAATTGTTGTTACTCCTTCGATAACTTTAAGGTATCCGTCCTGTTTCATGGTTATCATTCCTTCTGCTCTTGCCTGTTTTTCAATTGTCGTACTGTCCGCCCTTTGCAAAATGAGTCGTGCTATAGTTTCTGATACGGCCATAACTTCAAATATCCCTACTCTTCCCAAGAAGCCCGAATGGCCGCACGCCTCGCAACCCACACCCTTGTAAAGCTTTACTTGAGAATCATCCGTTACAGTCATTAATTCTCCGAGAGCCTTTCTGATCTCCGCAACAATTTCTCTGGGGGGAGTATAGCTTGTTTTGCAATGCTCGCATATTTTTCTTGCGATACGCTGTCCCAGGCTTGCCGTAATAGTTGATGCCAAGAGAAAAGTCTCTGCTCCCATATCAATAAGTCTTGGAAGCGCACCTGACGCGCTTGAGGTGTGAAGCGTTGAGAAAACCAAATGTCCTGTAAGCGCTGCTTGAATTGCAAGCTCTGTTGTTTCTTTGTCGCGGATCTCTCCGACAAGAATAATGTTAGGGTCTTGCCTCAAAAAAGACCTAAGACCGGAAGCGAAAGTTAGGCCTACGTCCGTATTTACCTGTACTTGATTCGTACCGGCTATTTGATATTCGATAGGATCTTCAAGGGTGAGAATATTAACTCTTGTAGTGTTTAGTTTGGAAAGTACGGAATAAAGAGTTGTGGTTTTTCCTGAGCCGGTCGGTCCGCAGACAAGTATAATTCCATGAGGCCTTAAAATCGACGCCTCCAGAGTTCTTAAGGACGTACCGCGCAGGCCAAGTTCCTGAAGAGTCGGAACTCCACCGGTCTTTTTCAAAAGTCTCATAACGACTTTTTCACCAAAGCTTGTCGGCAAAACGCTGACACGAAGATCAACTTCTTCATTTCCTACTTTAAAGTTAAATCTTCCATCCTGCGGCGTTCTGTGTTCATCTATCTTCATACCGGATAAAATCTTAATGCGGGAGATAACGGCTTCCCGGACGCCTATCGGAAGAGACAGCCTTTCGTAAAGTATTCCGTCAATTCTATACCTGACGCGTACTCTATCAGCCTGAGGTTCTATATGAACATCTGATGCCCTGCTTTTAACTGCGTATTCAAGAACAGTGGAAACTATTTTTGCAATTGGCGCTTCTTTAATAACTGAGGAAATTGTATCTTTGTCAAAGGTCTTAACTTTTTGAATTTGTTCGCTTTCTTTAAGAGCTGCTTTAACTTCACCTACCAACCCGAAGCTGTATTGGGTTTGAATCGCGCTCATGATCTCACTTGGTACTCCCTGAAAGACTTTAATGGTCATACTACTTTTCTGACCTATAAAGTTAACAGCGTCTAGGTCAAGAGGGTCTGACATAACTACGGAGAGTGTTTTTGTGCCGGGATCAATTGTAAAAGGAATAATCTTAAAGCGTTCTGCAACCGATCGCGGAATAGAACCTAGTGCTTCCGGAGAAAAAGGGAGCGTTATAACCGATGCAAACGGAATGTTATATAGCTTTGCACGAGTTTCGTAAAATTGTTCTTCCGTAACAATTTTTGCCGCAAGAATTAGTTTTTCAATGTCAGTTCCTCTTTTTGCAGCCTCGATTTTGAGTTGCTCCAGTTGTTCTGCCTTTAATAAGCCTTCCTCAACAAGCATATCCCCGATTGTTTTGTTCGGCTTTCCTCCCGCAGTATTTAGCTGAGGATGAGAAAAATTATTGTTTTCAGTTATTTTTTGGGCAGTATCTTGCACTCTATAATTCTATTCGCTAGAATGCAGTGAGTCAAGATGAGAAGCTTTATTATCAGTGGCGATTTAGATAAAAGAAACGAGTTTATCGCAGATTATATTAAAAAAGAAGAAATTCCCGGTCATGCGGTAAGTACGTTTGATGAAAATATGGGAATAAAAGAGGCAAGAAATTTTCGGCTCAAACTATCAAAAAAATATTCCGGGAAAAATCTTTACATCATTGCATCCAGTATCACAGCAGAAGCCCAAAACGCTCTTTTGAAGAGCTTTGAGGAAATTCCCGATTCCGTATCAGTTGTGATATCTATATATAACCCCGATGAGCTTTTAGATACTGTAAGGTCCCGCTTCTTCGAACTTTCTTTTAAGGAAAGGAATACGGATAAAGATACTAAAGAGTTTGATACCAAACCCTTTCTTGCAGAAAATGTTAAGGATAAGGTGTTGTTAATTGATGATTTTTTACTTGATAAAGGGAGAGAGAATTCTGGGATTGCTATTGACCAATTTATCGCTTCTTATAGAATGGCTTTAGTAAAAAATATAAATAATTTGGAAAAAGACAGAATTAATAAAATGGTTAATACGCTTAAGAATCTGCTCTCTACTGCGCGCCTTGTAAAATTTAACAATCTAAATTTGCGCCTCGCCTTAGAAAACGCGTTGCTTAACGACAAACTTTAATTAAAAAAACACTTGACAAAGTTTTTTTAATATGATTAGCTAATTTTGTACATGAAATTATCTGCCCAACGAAAAGTTAGAAGTGACCTGCCCGCAGATGCTACGCATCAAGCGTTGCAGGCGGGAAAGTTAAAAGTGAGAAGTTGCTTTTCGTTTTTTAAGTCAAAAATCTCACCTCTCCTGCCCGCAGATGCTACGCATCAAGCGTTGCAGGCGGGCACTTCTCCCCTCTCACTCCAAAAAGGCTTCACCCAAGCACCAAAGCTTGGTGCCGGGTTCACTCTCATTGAGCTTCTTGTAGTTATAGGAATCCTCGGAATTTTGGCGGCAGCCCTTGTTGCTACGATTGACCCTTTTGAGCAGCTTGAAAAGGCAAGGGATGCGAGAGTAGAAAATACTCTAGTTGAGTATCAAACGTCAAATATAAGATATTACACAAATCATGGTTCGTTTCCTTTCGGGGGCACTGACGCGGGAGGAGGCATTTGTCCTACGGCTGCAGGTATAACCGGAGTTCCGATATACCCCACTTTGTCTGACTGCGTAGATTTGATTGTGGAAGAAGGAGAATTGAAGCGTGCTTTTACTACTGCTACCGATTCTCTTTCGTCAATATATCTTAATTATGACACTGTGAATCAGGATATTACAATTTGTTATCAGCCTACATCTAAGTCTAAGCAAAGAAACGAGAATACAACTTTCTTATCAGACGGAGGAGCAGGAATTGACTGCAAATCTACAGGAGGCGCCACAAACTGCTACTGGTGCACCCGCTAGCTCGCCTTAAGCCTTTTCAATTAACGGGAAACTAATTATAATTACTTTATTGTGTTTAAAAATCTATTAGTCTTTTTTAAATTTAGACTTTCTCCTCTGCTTTTTTTATTACTGTTTGCCTCATTTTTTTATGCCAGGAATTTAACAAATGACATATACGGAGGCGATTCGGGAGATTTGGTTACAGCGGCATTTGTCGGAGGGATTGCGCACCCGCCGGGTTATCCTTTGCATACTTTACTTGGCTTTATCTCCTCTCACCTATTAATTTTTATTCCGGTAGTATCAAGTGTTGCTTTAATATCGGCTATTGCCTCGCTTATATCATTGCTGTTCTTTTATAAGCTTTCATTTAAACTTACCAAAAGCACTTATTTTTCAATTGTTTCAACTGCGACTCTTGCGTTCTCCTTTCTCTTTTGGTTCTATTCAGAAATAGCGGAAGTTTTTTCTCTAAATACAATGTTTGCAATTTTGCTTTTGTATCTCGGAGTTTCTTTTTATAAAAACAAAAAAGTTAAAATACTTATGCTGGCGTCTTTCATATTTGGATTATCTCTTACTAATCACCACACTATTATTCTTATCTCTCCTGTCCTACTGCTCCTCTTTTTTGGAGCTTTTAGGATTATTATTAAGCAGAAAAGAGTATTATTTTATCTTTTAATTTCTTTTCTTTTGGGTTTTTCCGTCTATTTATACGCACCAATCGCGGCATTCCGTGTTCCGGTTATTAACTGGGACAATCCTGTAAATTTAGGAAATCTTATTAATTTAATTTTGCGGAAAGGCTACGGTACTTTTCAGGCAGGAAATTTTCCGAGTGTCTCGTCAGTTGAAAGAATTGTGATATTAAAAATTTTCCTGTCGGAGGTAGTATCATCCATCTCGCTTCCGGCATTTATAATTTCTCTTCTAGGAATACTCTATGCACTCAAAAAGGAAAGAACGGTTGCGGTGTCATTTATATTTGCTTTTATTATAACCGGCCCATTATTTATATCTTACGCAGGATTTCCACTGTGGAACATTTTTATTCTGAGTGTTTCCGAAAGATTTTATATTCTTCCTTCAGTAATACTTTTATTATTTATGCCGCTCGGTCTACTTTTGATAAAAAATCTATTAACTAATTCTTTTTCACAGAAAGTCTATTCGATGCTGGTATTAGCTATGTTTATATTTATTCCTGTTCTCCTTTTCATAAAAAATAATGAAAGCACCAATCTTTCAAATATTAATATTGGAAACAAGCTTGGGGAAAATATTCTTACCTCTGCACCCCAAGGTGCGGCACTTATAATTGCCGGAGATACAGCGATATTTAATACGTGGTACGCGTATTATGTTAACAATTTCAGGCCTGACATAGAGCTGATTCAGGCAAGCGGACTTGCTAATAATTATTACTTAGATAAAGAAGTTGAAGAATACAAAAAGAAGCACAACATTTTAAAGGAGCCTTCTATGGAGGAATTAATTTTAGAAATATCAAAAAAGCGACCCGTCTTTTCCCTTCTGAGAATAGACTTAAAAAGAGATGAGTATAAATGGGTGCCCGCTGGAATGGGTTACATCTTACTAAAAGTTGAGGATATTCCTTCGAAAAACGGTTATATTTCAAAGAATAATTCACTTTGGGAAAAACTCGATCCGCCTAAAAAAGATAGTTTAAAAGGACCCGAAAGAAACCTGATATATCTTGATATTGTTTCAAAATACGCTGACTCTAAGTCAAGGATTGCGCTTTTTCTCTACCAGCACTACAAGGACTCAGCGGCGGCACTTTTATATCTTAATGAGGCTGAAAAAATTGATAAGGATGCACATGCGCACTATGCGGCAAGGGCGATTATCGAGGGCGCCGAGTTTGGGAACTGTAGTTCAGCTGAAAAGAATATACTGACAGCAATTGAGAAAAGCAGGTTAACAAGAGCCTACTACTCTGTTTTGGAACTTATTTATAAAGAGTGTTATAAGGATGCTTTAAAATGGGATGATTACCAAAATAAATTTGAGGAAAAATACGGAATCAGTTTTTCTGAAGCATTTGTTGAGTCGTCAAAAAGCGCGGATTTGAATAATCTATGAAAAAAATAATATCCCAGGATTTATTAAACGTAGCCGTTCTTATTCTAAGTTTAAAGATTGCTTTTATTGTAGCCGCGATTTTTGCTTATAATTTGCTGCCGATAGGCAAATCTTTTTATTCGGTCAATTTTATATACCCTCCGAATGACCCCTTTTCTGTTTTTAGCATATTTAAGACTTGGGACGGCCAGCATTATTTATTTTTAGCAGATAGAGGTTATTCTAGCTCCGGCATATCTTCAACTTTTTATCCTTTGTTCCCTCTTCTTATATCACTTTTTAATTCATTGTTTAATAATATTTTGTTTTCGGGCTTGTTCGTTTCAAATGTCTTATCGTTTTTGGGAGGAGTTATTTTTTATATGTTTGTTAAAAAATTATTTAATAAAAAAACCGCATTTTTATCTTTAATAATTTTACTCTCTTTCCCCACCGCGTTTTATTTCAATGTTGTATATTCCGAGAGCCTGTTTTTCTTTCTTTCAGTTGCGTTTTTTTACTTTCTCTATAAGAAAAAATTATTTACGGCATCAATTTTTGCTTTTTTTCTACCCATGACTAGAGGTGTCGGTATTCTTATTTTAGTCCCCTTTATTATTTTTATGATTACAAATTTTAAGAATTATAAAAAAATTTCTATTCCTACTTTTAATAAACCAATTAATATTTATTTTGCAAAGGAACTTTTTTTCCTACTCTCCCCTCTTTTTGGAATTTTAATATATTTTATATTCATGAAGGCCTCTACCGGTGATTTATTTTCTGCATTTGAAAGCCAAGAGGCATTCGTGGGAGTTTACTCGTTAAACAGCGTTTTTAATCCGAAACAATTTATGGATTTACTTTTTTTTGAAAAGGTAAGTCTGCATGGTTTTTCAAATTCTACACTTTACAGAATATCTTTTATGCTTTACCTAATATCTCTTCCCTTGGTTTATAAAAAAACCGACAAGACGCTTTTCTCTTTTGTTCTTGTTATGGGACTTACACCATTACTGGGAAGTTTTATCGGCTATCTAAGATACCTTTTAGTGATCTTCCCCATATTCATAGCGCTGTCACGTTTTTTTGATACGAAAAAAGGCAGATATTTATTGTATCCTTATATAAGTCTCAGCATTTCACTAATGGTGCTGTTTAGTATCATGCATGTTCTGAATTACTGGGTTTCATAAAATTATGTATTATCTTTTTGCATTTATTTTCGGAAGCCTAATCGGTAGTTTTTTGGGGGTGGTCTCCGAGAGGCTTGTGCAGGGAAGGTCTATTTTCTGGGGGCGCTCTATTTGCGACAAATGCGGCAAAACGCTTAAATGGTATGAACTAATACCGATAGTTTCATTTTTAGTTTTAAAAGGGAAATGCTCCAAGTGCAGAAAAAAAATTGGTTTGAAAGTTCTTTTTATAGAAGTTTTAACAGGTCTTCTGACAATGTCTGCCCTACTCTACTTTTATACACATAATCTTACAGTAGTAGATGGAATTATTTTTCTTTTAATTATTTATACCTTTATAGTAATTTTTTTTATCGACTTAAAGTTTGGAATTATTCCGGACATACTTACTTTAATTATTCTTGTTCTCGTTTCGTCAAGGATATATTTTATATCCGGACCCGTTGTCCCCAATTTAATATCGGCATTGGGGGCACTGCTATTTTTTCTTTCTCTCTTTCTAATTACAAAAGGAAAAGGTATGGGATTTGGCGATGTAAAGCTTTCGTTTGTTTTGGGCCTTTTGCTGTCGTATCCTCTTATTGTCGTTTCTTTGTACCTCTCTTTCTTGACAGGCGCAGCGGTTTCTATCATACTGGTTATACTGAAAAAGAAGTCCTTTAGAGGTGGAATAATTCCTTTTGGACCCTTTTTGGTTTTCGGGACTGTTATAACATTATTTTTTGATAAATGGCTAGTAGATATCTTTCAGCATTTTTTTTAGCAGGAAAGAAACTTAATAAATCTTCTAATAAGGGTTTTACTTTAGTTGAGCTTTTAACTGCAGTTGGCGTATTTACAATCCTTGCAAGTATAGTTTTAGTTACTGTAAACCCCCTTGAACAATTTAGAAAAGCGCAAGACAGTAAAAGAAAAAGCGATTTAGCGCAGACCCAGCGCGCACTGGAGTCATACTATCAGGATTTTG
>Ga0210057_1002188_pt1 | contig 28234 bp, 23 predicted proteins | sample CryGeyCG2114_010_2_FD_183968 | JGI IMG/M metagenome (GOLD analysis project Ga0210057, IMG submission 183968) | Groundwater microbial communities from aquifer - Crystal Geyser CG10_big_fil_rev_8/21/14_0.10 (SPAdes) (version 2) | ecosystem: Environmental > Aquatic > Deep subsurface > Groundwater ...
TGACTGCAATTCTCATAGCACAGGCAATTGGATGTTCCTCGAACAGACATGCCCATTCAGGATTTTCTTCTACAAAACTTAGTTCACCACCCTCTTTACAAGAGAATTTTTGTACTTCGTGATAGTCACTTGGTTGAAAAACTAATTTCGGTCCGGCAGGAGAATTTAGAGGGTCATAGACAATAGTATCTTTTGGATGAAAATCCTCCCCTTGGCGTCTAAAATCGCCTAACCTCAACATACTGCCTGCACCTGGATCCCGCTGATCTGCATCTATATCCAATAAAGGGTAAGTGGTACTATTTAAATTAAGTGGTTTTTCAGTTATGGTTTCATATTTTTTTCCGTCTTTTTCATAAGCGGAACAAGCATATAAGTTTTGAAGGTTACCGCCTTTTGTGATATTAACCTGAATATTTTCGTCCCGCAAATCTTCCTGAGAAAATTCTCCAAGGCCCTCGTTCCCCCAAGGATTCTGTGCAATATTTGGTCCTTTGGGATCTTCTAATCTTATAACCACTCTTGAGTCACTGGGCGCCTCATTATTAAAAGTGGGCCCCTTGAAAGAAATGACTACTCTTTTCATTAAATCTGTGTAGTCATCGCCGTTAATATCAGAATCACCTAATGTTGGAAGTTGTGATCCAAAACCTGGTTCCTCTGATTTAATAACGTCGAAGTGTTTGTTTTCAAAGCCTCTTGGCTCCGAATTCCATTGTAAATATTGACTACCAAGTTTATACCAGTGTGTTTTTTCGATATGAAGGGAAGGGGGAGAGGATCCTAGTAAACTTAATGTGGCATAATAGACTCCATTACTTACGTCTCTTAGTTTGTATACATGATGTGCAATATCGGCAAATACACCATAATCGGATATTCCCTTAAAATCGTATATCATTTGTCGCCAAATACCGTTTTGCTTTTTATAAATTGTTACTGTGTACCCCGGGGGGCTTAATGTTGCACATTGTGTAAAGTTTCCTCCAAGTGTATCAGTGACGCATTGATTTTCAGGAAAAGGAAGAGTCACGGCGTCTGTTTGGGCAAAAACTTGTTTTGGTTCAGGTTCAACAGAAAGGACACCTAAAAATATCGCAATTAAAAACAAAACGAGAACTTTTTTCCAAATAGATATTTTTCTTTTATATTTCAAAACCCCTCCCATTCAAAATTTAAAACTAAAAACGAAAAAGTAAAAACTACATCTCAAAAGTTAAAACTTTAACAGAATTTTAAAAAGTATCTTTGCCATTTGAGATTTAAGTTTCTACTAATATAGTACCATAATTGAAGATTTTTTGAAATATTATTTTTTTTCAAACTCTTTGGCTTTTCCGGCGGCTTCGCTGGCTTTTTCTTCTTGTCCCAACCGTTGGTAGGCGACAGATAATAGCTGCCAAGTGTAGGGATGCAGCGGGTCTAAATCTTTAGCTTTTTCCAGTGCCTCAAGGGCTTTTTGGTTTTGATTTTGTTGCAAGTAAACATTGCCAAGATAAACAAAAGCGTCGCGGTATTTGGGGTCTTGTTTGGTCGCCTGCTCTAAAGCCACTTGCGCTAAGTCCGTTTCGCCCCCTTTTAAAAAACGCACGCCGTCTTTAACCAGTTTTGAGGCCGTCACCGGATTTTTGTCCAGATTTTCCTTATAATTTTGGGTAATATCCTCTTCTGTGGCTTGTAAATTTTTGGTGTAAGTTTTGAAGGTCTGCCAGGACAAAATTTTAGCCGTCCAAAAGCCCAAAAATAGCAGAGCAATGATTAAAAGATAAAATTGGACCTTTCTCACGTATTATCTCCTAAAAATAAATTAAACATTAAAGATAAAAAATCAAAAATATAAATTATAAATTAAAGATTTTTTCGGGGACAAAAATCTTACTATTTGGTTTCTGAATTTATTTTTAAATCTTTGCTCTATCATTTTAATTTTTAATCTTTTATTTTTTTACCCTTAAGAGTTAATAGGCTTGAACCGATTATACAAGCAATTTCATTTAATTCAGTTAGTAGATGATTAACTTTTTCTTCATCTGATATCAATTCTCTAACCAAAATTAACCAATATTCAGTTTCATTCGCCGACTTTAAAGCGATTTGGAAAAATTTTATATAATCCTTCCGCGAGCTTGAAGATTTCGCCTCGATAATATTTGCTCCTATAGATGTTGAAGCCCTAATCAATTGGTCAGAGATAATCCAAAATTTACGTTTATTTTCTAAAGTATCGCAAAAATTGATGATTTCTAACGAAAATTTGACTAATCGGTTTTTAAAATTATCTTTAAATTTTTTATCTATCATTTGAATCTTTAATCTATTATTTTTAATTTGATAGTAACTTCAAGTTTTGCCATTTAAGATTTAAGTTTTTTATAAATTTGCCACCAAAATGGCTGGAAAACAAAGATGTAAGCTGGGGGATAGTGTAAAACTTGCCTATCGGGGGCAAAACCAAGTTTAAATCTGGTAATGCCAGACCACCGGTGCGGTTTACTGCTGTTGACTGTTGACTGTTGACTGTTGACTAGCGCAGCTTCGGGTGCGATGCCCCAAAAATCATAAGTTTGACAGCCGCGTTTTTTTGCCTCTAATATCGCTTCCCACTGCATTAAATAAGTTGACATCAGATTTCGGGATGCCGAGGCAGAAGCGCCGTGCAAATAATAGGCGGTATCGCCGTCAAATAAAATTATTGCTGCAGACAGCGGCGTTTTGCCCTGAAATATGGTTAAAATAACAGCTTTATTTTGCGGTTCAAGCACTTCAAGCATTTTTTGGTAGTAATTTTTTGGGTGAAAACGAAAATTATCGCGTCCGGATGTTTCTTTAGACAGCTGCCAAAAAATATCAATGTCTTTGGGGTCGGTAGAAATTTTGCTTGTTAAATTATGCCTTTGCCCCAAGCGGATATTGTAGCGAGTTTTTGGCTTCATTTGCGCTAAAATCTCATCCTCACTTTGTGATATATCGAGGGTCAAGGTGTCCTGTGGCTGTAACGGGCTTAATCGGGTAATTTTCAATGTGCAATTTGCAATTTGCAATTGGCAGTTATAATCTGGTTCCAAGCGCAAAAAAATAGCATTTTCTCGGCGGCTAATTTCTTGCATTTTTTGTATAAATGACATAAAATCAAAATCTTGCGCTATGTCGGCGCGCGGGCAGTACAAAAAGCTTTTGCCAAGCGGCAAATTATGTTTGTAAACATAAATACCGTCTATCTTAAAAGTTTTTCTGCCCAAGGCCTGCTGGAATTTTTGCCACAAATCAGATTGCAGGAAAGATTTATCATTCATATGTATATATTATACTAAAAGAAAGGTTAAAACTGAAAGCTCAAATATTAAATCAAATCGCTCGCCGCGCCAAAAAATTGCCCGCTTTACAGAAGCGGCCTCGCAAGCTCGGCCTTTCTGTGCGTTTGCAAGTCAATTTTATTGGCTGGCGGCTCGCTTTTTGAATTTATGAGGTTAACAGAAATGAATAAAAAAATAATTTTAGCCATTGAAACATCCTGCGACCCCGAACAAAAGCTTACTGGCTTACAGAATTACATTCTGTCACGCCGTGCGCTTTATACGGGGCAGGAGTCGGACTGCTGGAGGTTGGTATGTTAAATAAGTCTGTTTTAATCTTGGGCATTGAGACGTCATGCGATGAAACGGCTGTGGCAGTTATTCAGGGGGCTTCTGCACACGGTCTCAACTCTCTATCTCACATCTCTGTTCTCTCCAATGTGGTTTTTTCACAAATAGCCCTTCACCGTCCCTATTTTGGCGTTTATCCAGAATTAGCCAGCCGGGCTCATTTGGAGAAGATTTTGCCGGTTTTGGAAAAAGCGTTATCAGAGGCAAAAATTACAATTCGGCAAATAGACGTCTTAGCTGTCACTACGGGGCCGGGGCTGGTTGGCTCTCTGTTGGTCGGCGTCAATTTTGCTAAAACACTCTCTTTTGTTTATCAAAAACCAATTGTGCCGGTCAACCACTTGGAAGGGCACATTTACGCCAACTTTGTTGGCAAACTTAAAATTCAAAGCTCAAATGTCAAAGTAAAAATTCCAGAATTTCCTGCTGTTGTTTTGATAGTTTCGGGTGGGCACACCTTGCTTGCTTTAATGAAAAATCATCTTCAATATAAAATAATTGGTGAAACTTTAGACGATGCCGCAGGCGAGGCCTTTGATAAGGTAGCAGCGCTTCTTGGGCTCAATTATCCTGGTGGTCCTGAAATCGAGAGGGCAGCCCAAGAATCTAAACTTAAAACTACTTTTGAGCGAAGCTCAAGTGCTGCGAAGGCAGATTACGTAAATGTTAAAACTTCAGTTCAAAACTTAAAACTACCAAGACCAATGATTGAAAGCAAAGATTTTAATTTCAGTTTTTCAGGCTTAAAAACCGCGGTTTTATACTTAACTCAAAAAATTGATGCCAAAAAATACAAACCGCAGATTGCCGCTGAATTTCAGCAGGCGGTAGTTGACGTGTTGGTGGCTAAAACTATCAAAGCGGCGCAAAAATTTAAGGTTAAATCAATAATCTTGTCCGGCGGCGTTGCCGCCAATGAGTTGCTTAGAATGACACTTAGAAAAGAAGCAGCCAAACTCAATATGCCATTTTACGCGCCGCCGCGGCCATTGTGCACGGACAACGCCGTGGGTATGGGGGTCGCCGCACACCATAAACTACTGGCGAAACAGGTTAAGAAATGGTATGATGTTGATGTAAATGCCAACTTGCAATTAGGAGAATAATGATAATTGATAAAAGATATGAGCCCAAAGAAGTTGAGGGCGAAATTTACGATTTTTGGCTCAAAAACAGCTATTTTAAAGGCAAAATTGTCAAAGGCAAAAAGCCGTTTGTGGTGGTTATTCCCCCTCCCAATGTGACCGGCTCGCTCCATATGGGACACGCGCTCAACAACACTCTGCAGGATATTTTAGTGCGCCAAAACCGCATGAAAGGCGTGCCGACGCTGTGGGTGCCGGGCACCGACCACGCCGGCATTGCCACGCAAAATGTGGTGGAAAAACAGCTGGCCAAAGAAGGCAAAAATCGGCACGAACTGGGCCGTGCAGAATTTGTGAAAAAGGTCTGGGAGTGGGTGGATGAATATGGCGATATTATTATTAAGCAGCTGAAAAAATTGGGCTGTTCCTGCGACTGGAGCCGCCAGCGTTTCACTCTGGACGAAGATTACAGCGCGGCGGTGCAAAAAGCTTTTGAGCATTATTATAAAAAGGGCTGGATTTACCAAGGGGAAAGGGTGATTAACTGGTGCGTGCGGTGTCAGACCGCGCTTTCCGACATTGAACTGGAACATAAAGAAGTCGAGGGCAGTTTGTGGTTTGTTCGCTACCCGCTCAAATTAAAAACTAAAAACGAAAAACTTAAAACAAAATATATTACCGTGGCGACGACAAGACCCGAGACGATGTTGGGGGATACGGCTGTGGCGGTACATCCGAAAGATAAAAGATACAAAAATGTGGTTGGCAAAATATTAATTTTGCCTTTAATGGGCCGTGAAATTCCTGTTGTTGCCTTTGACGCGGTTGATAAGGAGTTTGGAACAGGAGCAGTTAAAGTGACGCCCGCTCATGATCCAAATGACTTTGAAATTGGGAAGATTCACAATTTGGCAAAAATTAAAGTGATTGATGAACTGGGCAAGATGACTAAAGAAGCGGGCAAATATGCGGGGCAGAAAACACAGCAAGCGCGCGAAAATATTTTACAGGATTTGCAACAAAAAGGTTTGCTTTTAAAAACTCAAAAATACGTTCATCAGGTTCCTCATTGCTACCGTTGCGGCAAAATTGTTGAGCAATTGGTTTCCAAGCAATGGTTTGTTAATATGCAGCAGTTGGCCCAACCGGCGATTGAGGCGGTCAAAAACGGGAAAATTAAATTTGAGCCGAAACGTTGGGAAAAGGTCTATCTTGACTGGATGGAAAATTTAAAGGACTGGTGTATTTCACGTCAAATTTGGTGGGGGCATCGATTGCCGGTTTGGCAATCGAAAGTAAAAATTAAAAATGAAAAGTTAAAAATTTATGTGGGAGGTAATCCACCTAAAGGATATACCCAAATTGATGATGTTTTGGATACTTGGTTTTCATCGGCGCTCTGGCCAATCGCCGTTTTTTTAAAGAAAAACAGCTCAAGCGAAAAACTAAAAAGTCAAAACGCAAAACTAAAGAGAGTTTTAGATATCTTTGGAGAAGATTTGATAACCGATGATTTAGAATACTTCTATCCTACCACAGTATTGTCCACCGCCCGCGATATTTTATATCTTTGGGTAGCCAGAATGATCTTTTCAGGCCTGGAATTTATGAAAGAAGTCCCCTTTACCACTGTTTATATTCACCCGACCGTTTTAAACGCTGAAGGCAAAAGAATGTCCAAATCGCTGGGCACCGGCCTTGACCCGATTGAATTGATAGAAAAATATGGGGCCGACGCCACCAGATTTGGTTTGGCTTTTCAAACCACCGGCACACAGGATTTGAGATTCTCAGAAAATAAAATTGTCGCTTCCCGAAATTTTGCCAACAAAATTTGGAACGCTTCCAGATTTGTCATGATGCAGATTGCAAATTCAAAACTACAACTTAAAAGTCAAAAAGGATTAAAACCTAACAGCCCGGCGGATAGAGTCATTTTAGAGCAATTAAATCAAACGATTTATTTAGTTAATCAAAATTTAGATAAATTCCGTTTTGGTCAGGCCGCCGAACAGCTTTTCCAATTTTTCTGGCATCAGTTTTGCGACATTTATTTGGAGCAGTCAAAAAAACAGCTTGAAGGTAAAAAATTGAGGGGGAATACGCAGCAAATTCTTGTTTTTACTCTTGTCAATTCGCTGAAACTTTTGCACCCCTTTATGCCGTTTGTGACAGAAGCTGTCTGGCAAAACTTAAAAAAAACGGTCTCGCTTGAGCCGGCGCTGATTTCCTCCTGCTGGCCCCACTCCGCTGAAGCTACGCGGGGCAAGCCCAAAGCTTCTTCAAAAAATTAGCAACATGAAAAACTTTTTTAGAAATATCTTGCCTTATTCGTGGATTTTGGCCTCCCATAAATTGAGGGCAATTTTAGCCTGCCTAATTTATGGTTTTCCAGCCAGAAAATTAAAAGTTATTGGTGTGACGGGCACCAATGGTAAAACCACTACCTGCCACTTAATTGCGCAGATTCTGACCGACACGGGCCACAAGACGGCGATGGCCACGACCATAGATTTTCAAATCGGCGAAAAAAAATGGCCAAATTTGAGCAAAATGACCACCATTTCGCCTTTCCTGCTGCAGAAGTTTCTCAAGCAGGCCGCCAAGGCCGGCTGCCGCTATGTAATTTTAGAAACCACCTCTCACGCTTTGGTGCAGCACCGAGTTTGGGGCATACCTTATTTTATGGCTGTTTTGACCAATATTACCCACGATCACCTTGATTACCACAAAAGTTACGAGGCATACCGAGATATGAAGGCAAAATTATTCCAGCGCGCCAAGGTTTCCATCTTAAATTTAGACGACAAAGCAGGCAAACATTTTTTGTCGCTTTGTCTGCCTTTGACGGTCACGTACGCTATAGACAACAGCGCGGATGTGATGGCTAAGAAAGTGCTGCCAGAGGCCGCTGGCACACTTTTTACTCTAATTTCGCCAGAGGGGCAGATTGTGATTGACCTGCCTATCGCGGGCCGATTTAATGTTTATAATGCTTTGGCTGCCGCGTCGGCAACCATAGCTTTAAATATCAGTTTGGAAACAATTAAAAAAACTCTGGAAAAAACCAAGACAATTGCCGGCCGCATGGAGAAGATTAAAATTGGCGTGGAAGGGCCGCGCAAACAGGACTTTGCGGTGATTGTTGATTACGCGCACACGCCTGATGCTTTGGAAAATGTTTACAAAACCATTGCGCCGGTGGCTAAAGGCAGAATTATTGCTGTTTTGGGCGCCTGCGGGGATAGAGATAAAACTAAACGGCCGATTATGGGGGCGCTGGCCGGACACTTTGCCGATTATGTGATTGTGACCGATGAAGACCCCTACAGCGAAGATCCTTGGCAGATAATTTTGACTGTGGCGGCTGGCGTGCCGCGAGGCGCCACCTTGCCCAAAAGGAAAATTGAAGGCAGAAACTTTTTTAAAATTTTGGACAGAAAAGAAGCTATCCAGAAAGCTTTATCGCTGGCCCGCCGCGGCGATATTGTCATCATCACCGGTAAGGGCGCCGAGGAGTATATGGTGGTCAAGGATAAAAAAATTCCTTTTTCGGATAGAAAAGTAGCTAGACAACTTTTGAGTGAACTATTGACAAAAAAATAATATTGTGTTAACTTTCTGTTAAGAATCGTTCTTTAACAAAAGGAGGTGTTTAGACTGCGGGAAAGATGGAAAGCTAAAGTTGTTTCATTCTTGATGAGTTTGGCTATTTTGTTTTTTGTTTTCGCCATAGGCGCGATGGTAGGGAAAAAGATTTTTTGGTTCCAGGCCAAACCTTGGCTGGTCAGCCATCCTCAGACGTCTTCAGACAATTTTCAAAGTATGGCTTCAACTTCATCCACTCAAAAATCTAATCCTGGGCAGGTCCAGCCCTATCAACCTAAGCCAAAACCTCAAGTCATGGTCCAACCCAAAGCAGTAAGTAGTCAACCGATAACCCGCTCGACTTTACCCGCCGAAAGTTTTACCCTACCAGCTTCTCAACCTAAAAATCTGATGCCCGATAAACCTTGAGTAAAGGTCAAGCAAGCCATCGTTTTGGATATCTTGGCTCAAAGATTTTCTTGTTATGAGGAAGGACAAATTGTCCACTCCGGACCAATGTCTTCTGGAACTTCGTGTGATGAGCAAGGCGAACCAAGGGATATTTATGATTTGGAGTATGTGGTAGTAAAGAAGAAGATTGATGCTTATTCCGAAATGTATCACGTGCCAATGCCTTATTCCGTAATGTTAGGGGATGCGCCAGGCAATATGGCCGGTAGAAAAGGTTTAATTATCCATTATGGACAACTGCCCGATTATCCCGATTCCCACGATTGTTTTCGTTTAGGCCTTGCCGATGCCAAGTGGGTGTTTAATTGGGCCAAAGTAGGACTACCAGTTTATGTCATCAACGCCAGAAGACCTTGAAAAGGAGGCAGAAAAAATGAAAGAGTTGCGGCCTATTTCCGTGGTTGTTATCACGATTGTTGTAGCGGTGGTTATCGGGGCAGGGGCAGGGTGGTTTGTAGTCAAACGGCAAGCCCAGAGGTCAGTTATGCAGAATTGGCAGGCGGCTCAGCAGGTCAATAAGGATGTGCTACAAAAACTTGCTTCTCTGGAAAAAAGCGAGTCCGGCCTCAACCAGGCCGCCGACACCATCAATCTGCACCTCTCTTCTCTTCGTGACTTCAAAGAGAGAAATGACCGGTTGGTCGGCATCTCCCCTCGGTATGCTACTACTCTTTGCGATTCATGGAAGTACCAGACGGATTTCTTCGAGACATTGCTGACATACTGTCAAACAAAGGATGGCGTCAAATTAAATTCAGCCATTGGTCGGGCAGACAGTTGGAAGCGCAAAGCCGACATTATTACTGTTAGCTTGCCCCAAGCCGCGAAAATGCCCGACAGCCAGATGTTGGATGCGGCCATCCTGCGTCTTCAGCAGGTGGTCGGTGCCTGTCAGCTCACTGTTGTTGCTGGTGTTCCTACCCTCGCCATGCCGGTGCCGCCGCCGCCCAACTCATCCTACATGCAGCAGGTGAGGTTATTGCTTGGTGAGTACAAAGGGACAAGACTAAGTTTTGGCGAAGTGCTGGACCGCTACAACCCAAACGAGAGTTGGTATTCATTCAAGAACCGGTCCGATTATCGGGCCGAGGTGAATAGACGGCTTAGTATCAGGCGCCGGCTGGAAAATCTCTATCCTACAACACTGCAGGAACAGTCAATCCAGAGTTCTTTTATCTCGTCTTTGAACTACGCTCTGGACGTGATGGACAGCGACAGCCGTGAGGGCATCACTATGGCAAGCCAATTGATTAACAGACAACTAGAGGCCTTAGCAGCTAAGATTGGCGGCTAACAACGTTTGATTGATCAACAGCAGCCCTTGGGTCTAAACAACCTAAGGGCTTTTTTTTGTAAACCTTGTTTTACTCGCTCAAAACTCGTAAAATAAAGAAAGTTATTATGGCTAAAAAAATTTTAATTGTTGATGGCAACGCAATTTTGCACCGGGCTTTTCATGCCCTGCCGCCCTTGACAGACAACCAAGGCCGGTTAATTAATGCTGTTTACGGTTTTTTTACAATTTTATTAAAAGCCATTGCCGAGCTAAAAGTTGAGCGCTTGGCGATCTGTTTTGATAGTTCTGCGCCAACATTTCGGCACAAAGTATTTGCAGCATATAAGGCGCACAGAGTGGAAAAGCCTGAACTTTACGCGCAGCTGCCAATTTTGGCACAGTTATTAAAAGCGCTGAAAGTGCCGGTTTTTGCCGCCGACGGCTACGAGGCCGATGATTTGGTGGGCACAATTGCCAAACAGGCGCAGCAAGAACAATTGTCCAGTATCATTTTGACGGGCGACTTGGACACCTTGCAGTTGGTCGGCCCTGACAGCAAAGTTTATGTGATGCGCACCGGCGTCAGCAAGGCAGTGATGTATGACCGGCAGGAAATTTTTAAAAAGTATGGGCTGGCGTCCTCACAAATGGTAGATTTCAAATCTCTCATTGGCGATCCCTCTGATAATATCCCAGGGGCTAAAAATATCGGTCCCAAAACTGCTGCAGGGCTGCTTAAAAAATTTAAAACTTTAAAGTGTATTTACCAAAATTTAGCTAAAATTGCGCCCAGCGTGGCGGAGAATCTGAAAGTTTCCCAACAGCAGGTTTTATTAGCCAAGAAATTGGTAACCATTGATGCTGATGCGCCTATTCAACTGGCACTTTCTAAAGCAAAAATTGCCAGCTTAGACTTCAAAGCGGTGCGCGCCCAAATGCTATCTTTGGGCTTAAAAACGCTCGCATCGAGATTGCCGGTCAAACAAGCTGGTCAAGAAAGCCAAATGAACTTATTATAATTGTGATGATTTATTTTACGAAGTAAAACAAAGAATGAGCATAGCGAATGATTTATCTACTTTATGGAGAAGATACCTTCCGAAGTTTGGAAAAATTAAAAGCAGTCAAAGCCAAATATCGTCAGGCGTCCGGCGACACTAATTTAGTCGTCATTGACGCAGCCGAAATGACGTTTGATGAAATATGGCAAAAAATATCTGCCCTGCCCTTTCTATCGTCTAAAAGATTGGTCATTGTGAAAGATTTAATCACGGCCGGCAGTGCTTTGGTCCAAGAAAAAATTTTAAAAAATTTAAGCAGTGTGCCGGCGACAACGGTGGTGATTTTATTTGAACAGGACCTGCCTAAATCAGACAACAAACTTTATAAAAAAATTTGCCAAATTGGCAAATGCCAGAAATTTGCACTACTTAAGGAATGGCAATTGAAAGATTGGCTAAAAACTAAAGCTCAAGAATTAGGTTTAAAAATTAATCTGGTGGCCATTGAAAAACTTGCCTTGTTTGTGGGCAATGACCTTTGGCGAGCCAATCAAGAGCTGTTAAAACTTAAAAATTTTAAGGGTAATCAGCAAGCGGACGGGCAGGATGTAGAGCTTTTAGTCAAGCCGAAGGTGGAAAGCGATATTTTTGTATTAACCGACTCAATTGGCCAAAAAAATTTTCCGCAAGCAATAATCGCTTTGCATAACCTTTTTGCCACCGGTCAAAATGAATCTTATATTTTAACTATGATTGCTTGGCAGTTTAAAAATGTGCTGATACTTAAAGACCTCTTGGCAAAATTTGATGAGAAAGCTGCCGCTGTCCAATCTGGACTGCACAGTTTCGTGGCCCACAAAGCAGCCAGACAGGCGAGTTTTTTTGATTTTGCAAAACTTCGCCAGATTTATCAACAAATTTTGGACTATGATTTGCAGATTAAAACTGGTAAAATAGAACCGAAAGCTGCTTTGGAGCTGTTAGTGGCTAATTTATGTATCAATTAGGAGGATGATTGAAGGCGTCAGAGGGAGTGCTCTCCCAAATTTTTAAGAGCATCGGTATTTACAAGAAAAAATTTTTTATTTTCTTGCTGCTTTTTGTTGCCGGTACAATTTCATTTATTTTTTTAGTTCATCCAAAACTAACAGCCCGAAATAATGTGGAAAATTATGATACCTCGACGGTCAATATAACCATTCAGCGCAACGGTACCGTCTTGAGAGATGGTAAACCTGTTAAAGGACTGCTGTCAGCTGAAAAAAATTATGATTTTTTCCATTATAAAATTCTAAATGAACCGGGTTACTACTTGCCGTATTTTCAAATTAAAGTTGAGCTTCCAGCGGCGGTTGATCAAGACAAATTGTCGCCGCGGGTGTATTTAATCCAAAGTTTCGATTCGGAAACAACCATTACTTATCCCGACGAAAAAAGCGTCTTATTTACCGCTACCGCCTTGGCGCCATCATCGGTTTTAACCATAGAGTTAAAAATACCAAAAGGAGTAATCGGCTTTTCCATTGGGAAAAGGATGGGGGCGGCCCTGATAGAAATATCGGGAGCGGTCTGGTTAATACTTGGGTTTACTCTGCCCGCTATCACTTTATTAATACTGTTATTGATGGTTTATAAACGGTCGCGTTTGGAAAAGTTAACAATGCCTACTCAAATGACAGAACAACCACCTTCAAAATTACCAGTGGCTGTAGTGGGAGTTTTACCGACCGGCCTTATTGGCTCTCGAGAAATAGCCGCAATTTTAATTGACTTGGCCCAAAGAGGGTTAATTGAGATTGTACATCACGGTAATTCTTTCGTTTTCTTCAAAACTGGCGCCTATACTGCTAATAGCCAACAATTGGAAACTTTTGAGACAATATTACTTTCTAAAATATTTCAGCCAAAAAGCTTAAAAACTACTAGTGAAGATATTCAACAGAGAATTGGCCACCACATTTTTTCCAGAAAGATTGCTCAGGCCTATTGGGAAATTTATAAGGTAGCCACCGATTGGGGTTATTTCCAACAAAATCCAGCCACCATACATTTTCGCTATAAAATGTTGGGGATAATTATATTTTTTGTCGGATTTTTAGGTTTTATTTTAGGCGTGGGGTTGGGGCCAGAGCCAAAATTTTTAATTTTTCCTTTTGCTGGCATGGTTTTCGCTTCTTTGATTATTGTTAAAATATCTTCTAAAATGCCGCTTCGGACAAGTTTGGGAGTAAAAGCGTTGGAGAATTGGTTGGCTTTTAAAAACTATTTATCTATGGATAAACCAATTGTCTATAGTCCTGATTTAGAGCGCATTTATTTAAAATATCTGCCTTACGCGATTGTACTGGGCTGCGAAGTTGAGTGGACAAAAAGATTTACCGACTTCCCCTTTGCCGCGCCCTCGTGGTTCACAACGCAAACACAACTTTATCATTTAAACGATTTTGCCCAAAATATTTTTACCTTAATCGGTTTTGTAGCCCAGAGCTTAGCCTTATCTCACGAGCCTTCTGTTGATTAAAACACCGGTTGAGGTAAAATTTCAGCGTCTTTAAAGGGCCAAAGAACAGCCCACGCTCTACCAATAATTTCTTTCTGTGGCAGTACGCCCCAGACCCTAGAGTCGCTTGAATTGTTGCGATTGTCTCCCATAATAAAGTACTCATCGTCGCCTAAAACTTTTTTCATATCAGGTTCGGTTTGCAGCTCTGTGGGTAGATAAACTTCTAACAATTTGGAATTATTGATAAAAACTCGGCCTTCTTTTATCTCAATCGTTTCGCCGGGCAAGCCGATGATTCTTTTAATGTATTTGCGGTATTCTGGGTCACCCGGAAAGCGCAGACCAATGACTGCGCCGCGTTTGGGGGCGTGAGTAAAATAGCCAATTTTCTCCACTAAAATCAGCTGTTTATCATGAAAATTTGGCTCCATGGACTCGCCTGAAATAATAAAGATAGTCGCAAAGAAAAAATGGGCGATGACCGCGACAATAGCCAAAATAATTAAACCCTTTAGCAACTCAAAGCTGCATGAGGCCAGATAGGTAAATTTTGATGTTTGTTTAAGCATTTTTTATGGTTGTTTTTTTTGTTTTTTACTTTTTGTTTTAGCAATTTTTTTAGTTCTTTTAGTCGTTTTTTTGGCTTTCGTTTTTTGTGTCTTGACAACTTTTTTGCCAACATTTTTTTGTACTTTAGATTTTAATCTGTTGGCTCTGCCCTTAGAAATAACTCTCTTTTTGGCTGCTTTATCTATAATTTTATAAAGCTCTGGCAAAGTCAGTGTATCCGATTTTTGCAGCTCCTGCTTTAATTTCTCTTTGACAGCTAAGTTGCTTTTAGCCCTACGCTGATTTTTCCTTAAATTTTTCTTGGCCGAGGCGATTTTGGGCATTTTTTCCTCTCTGTACTTGACTGGACTTGCGTATTGTTCTAAAGCTACCATATCAGAAGATACTTGACAAAGCAAGGTGCACTTTGATATATTTGGCTATCAAACCAATTGTAAAAAAAGTAAAAAAATATGGAATTAACACCCAAACAACAAATAGTTGAACTATTAAAGGAAGCCCAAAATATTTTGGTCCTGACTCACCAAAATCCAGACGGTGATGGTTTGGGCAGTATTTTGGCGCTGACTTTGGCTTTGCAAAAACTTGGCAAAAACGCCACTGCAGTTTCGCTGGAGTTACCGTTGGTGGCATTTTCGTTTTTGCCTCAATTGGCACTGTTAAAGCAGGACTTTCAGTCCAATAAAGATTTTATTGTCACCTTAAACACGCTCAAAACCCAGGTGGAAAAATTAGGTTATAAAAACCTTCCCAGCGAGCACAAATTAAATATTATCATTACACCCAACAGCGGTTCATTTGTTAAAGAAGATGTTTCTTTCGCTTATGGCAGCGCCAAAGTTGACCTCATTTTTATCTTGGATTCGCCGACTTTGGAGCGGTTAGGTCCTTTTAAAGACACCAACTCTGATTTATTTTATCAGGTGCCAACAATTAACATTGACCATCACGCCGGCAATGACCATTTTGGCAAAGTTAATTGGATTGATTTAACTGCCACTTCCACAGCTGAAATTTTGGTTTCGCTTTTAGAATCTATAAGTAAAGACAAACCGCTTTTGGACGAGGATATTGCCACTTGTCTATTAACGGGTATAACTACCGATACCAACAGTTTTCAAAACCAAAACACCACCCCCAAAGCTCTAACTGTGGCGGCCCAACTGGTGGCGGCCGGCGCCCATCAGCAGGATATTATTCGCAGTGTTTATAAAACAAAACCGCTGACAACTTTGAAGCTGTGGGGTAAAATATTATCACGGGTGTATGAAGAGCAACCTCATCGATTTATTTATTCCACTGTTTATATTGCTGACTTTGCTGAAATTGGCGCCCAGCAAGAAGAAACTTCCGGCGTCATTGATGAGCTTTTAAAAACAGCGCCCAATATTGACTTTGTGCTGCTGCTGTCTGAAAGGCGGGGCGGCGTTCATGGGTCGCTGCGGGCTATTGAGCGCAATTTAGACATCGCACAAATTGCCGCTCTTTTTGGCGGCGGCGGCCATAGTGCGGCAGCTGCCTTTGAGATTCCCAACAGCAATTTAGCTCAATCTCTCAGTCCGATTTTAGAGAAAATCAAAAATTTTCAGGCAGAAAGATTAGGTTTGGGAGTGCAGCAGCAAATTGAAATTGATAAGCCCTCGTTTTCTTAAACTTACTTTACAAAACTAATTTTTTTTGTTATTATTTAAATACGATGAAGAGCAAATCTAAGAAAACTTTAGTAGAAAAGTACCGCATTCACAAGCAGGACACCGGTTCGGCTGAGGTTCAAGTAGCGCTTTTAACGCAACGAATTAAAGATTTATCAGAGCATCTTGCACAACACAAAAAAGATACTGACAGCCGTCGTGGGCTACTTTTAATGATTGGCAAAAGACGCCGACTTTTAGTTTATTTGGCCAAGCACGATGTGGACCAATACCAAAAATTGATTGCAGATTTAGGATTGCGCAGGTAAAAACGGAGAATGAAGGATGATAAGGGTAAGCAAGAATCTTGCTTTTCTTTACCATCCTTAGTCCTCCATCGCAATCCTCTAGAAAATAAAATGGAAAATTTACCAAAAACTTTCAAAACCCTCCTCGCCGGTCGGGATTTGACTCTTGAGGCCGGTCGGATGGCTTGTTTGGCCAATGCGGCTGTTACGGTTCGCTATGGTGACACAGTTGTGCTGGCTACCGTTGATGTGTCGGAAAAACCGCGCGAAGGCGTGGAGTTTTTTCCTATGCTGGTTGATTATGAAGAAAGATTATACGCGGCGGGCAAAATTTCCACTTCAAGATTTATCAAGCGTGAAGGCCGACCGTCTGACGCAGCAATTTTGGCCTCACGCTTAATTGACCGTCCCCTAAGACCCCTTTTCCCTAAAAATTATTATAATGACGTACAAATTATACTGACAGTTTTGTCGGCTGATTTGGACAATGATCCGGAGATTATTTCTATTATTGCCGCTTCAACTGCCCTGATGAAATCTATTGCGCCCTTCCATGGTCCGGTGGGAGCTGTCAGAGTATGCTCGGTTGATGGCAAATTGATTTTAAATCCCAACAATGCCCAGCAAGCAAACAGCCAATTGAATTTGATAGTTGCCGGCAACAAAGAGAAGGTAATGATGCTGGAAATGAAGGCCGCAGAAGTTTCAGAGGATAAAATATTAGAAGCGATTGAATTTGGCCATAAAGGCGTAACTGAGACAATTAAGTTGCAGGAAACATTCATTGCCGAAACTGGCGTGCGCCAAACAGTTTTATCTGAGGAGACAGCTTCACCTTTGACCGAAATAAAAAAATATTTAGGGAAAAAACTTTACAAGGTAGCGCGTGAAATAGATAAACAGAAACGCGAAGACCAAATTAATCAGTTTGAAAATGAGGTTTTAGCCAATTTTGAAGGTAGCTACAAACAGATTGACCTAAAAAGCGCTTTTGGCCAGATTTTAGAGATAGAGGTCCGCCAGGTCATTTTACAGGAAGGGTTGCGACCTGACGGTCGCAAACTGGACGAGCTGAGACCCCTTTCAATGGAAGTGGGTATTTTGCCCCGCACTCATGGTTCGGCCCTGTTTACGCGCGGCCAAACCCAAGCGCTGTCCATCGTCACTTTGGGCGCGCCCGGCGAAGAACAAGTTATTGAAACTATGGAAGAAGAGACAACCAAGAGGTTTATGCACCATTATAATTTTCCGCCCTTCTCTACAGGGGAGGTAAGGCCTCTTAGGTCCGTTTCCCGTCGCGAAATTGGTCACGGCAGTTTAGTGGAAAAATCCTTTCAGGCGGTCATACCTTCGCGGGACGAGTTTGTCTACACCATCAGAGTGGTTTCGGAAATTTTATCGTCTAATGGTTCAAGTTCAATGGCAGCTGTCTGCGGTTCAACTTTGGCCTTGATGGACGCTGGCGTACCAATCAAAGCCCCTGTGGCCGGGATTTCAATTGGTTTGGTCAAAGCCCAACCGTATGAAAAAAGCAAAAAAGACCACGTCTTGCTGACTGACATTCAGGGTATTGAGGACTTTGCCGGCGATATGGATTTCAAAGTAGCCGGCACCAAAAACGGCGTGACAGCAATTCAACTGGATATTAAAATTAATGGTTTGGATATAGAAATTATTAAAGAAGCACTGGCGCAGGCCAAGAAATCTCGCTTAGAGATTTTAGATAAAATGACCAAAATCATTGCCAGTCCCAGGTCAGCGCTTTCACCCTATGCGCCCAGAATTCAAAAGATTCAGATTCCGGTTGCCAAAATCGGCGAGCTGATTGGCCCCGGCGGTAAAAATATTCGCGCTATTATTGAGCAATGCGGCGGCAAAGAGGTCATTTCTATTGATATTGAAGATGACGGCACGGTCATAGTTACTTCAACAAACGCCGCGATGTCGGAAAAAGCCCTGGCAACAATTGGGAGTTTAACAAAGGAAATAATGGTCGGCGAGATTTATGAAGGGCCGGTGACCCAAATAGTTAAAGACAGAATGCGCGGCAACGAAATCGGCGCCATTGTGCAAATCTTGCCCAACAAGGACGGCATGGTTCATATCTCCCAGATGGCCGACCACCGGGTTGACAAGATAGCCGATGAACTAAAAATAGGCCAGATTGTCAAGGTAAAAGTTATGGAAGTTGACAAGGAACGCGGCCGGATTTCGCTATCCATTAAGGCCGCCGTACAAGCGCAAAAGTAAATTTTTCTTGACAAAAAAGAGTCTACCTGCTATAATAGGGTTAAGTTAAATCAGAGCTCAATAACAACCCATTTGGAAACTTTTGCATTATATTTGTAAAACAATGAAAGCTCTCACAAAAAGGTTATTTTAAGATGGATTTAGAATCAATTGCGAGCGCAATTCGTATCTGCAAGCTTTGTTCTTTGCATAAAAACAGAAATAATACCGTGCCTGGTAGCGGCAACAGCCGGTCAGAAGTTATGCTCATTGGTGAAGCGCCGGGCGCCAACGAAGACAAACAGGGCTTACCTTTTGTCGGCGAGGCGGGCAAATTTTTAGATGCTCTTTTGGGCACAATTGGCTTAAAGCGCGAAGATGTATTTATCACCAACGCGGTCAAATGCCGCCCTCTCAATAACCGAGACCCGATAGAAAAAGAAGTGCAAATTTGCACAAGAGCATATTTATTGGACCAGATTAAATTAATCCAGCCGAAATTAATAGTAACTTTAGGTCGTCACGCGATGAAGATTTTCTTCCCGCAAATTCGGGCCATTTCCGATGTGCGCGGCAAGGCCTACAAAAAAGGACAGCAGGTTTATTTAATCCTGTTTCATCCGGCTGTTGCTCTTTATCAGCAGCGGATGAAAACGGTTTTACAAGACGATTTTAAAAAAATTCCTACTATATTAAAACAAATTGACCTATTAAAGGAGTCAAAATGATGGTGACAACCCAAGCCGGCAAAATTGCAAAACTTAAAATTATTCCGCTGGGCGGATTTGGGAATTACGGCAAAAATATGCTCGTTTATGAGTGCGAAGGCAAAATTCTCATCGTTGACTGCGGCATAATGTTTCCCGAAGAGGAAATGCTGGGCATTGATTTTGTTATTCCCGATATTCGCTATCTTGAAGAAAATAAAGATAGGATTTTGGGAATAATTTTTACCCATGGCCACGAAGACCACATTGGCGGCGCACCCTATATTTGGCCGAAATTGCGCGTGCCGATGTATGCCACCAATTTAACCGCTGGTTTAATTGAAGTAAAATTTAAGGAATTTGGCATTGAAAATGTTCCGATTTCTCGTTTTAATCCGGGTGATAGCTTAAAAATCGGTCCTTTTGAGATTGAATCTTTCAAGGTTACCCACAGTATTCCGGACAGCGTCGGTTTCGCCATACATACACCTTTAGGGTTAATTATTCACGCTACTGACTTCAAATTTGACTATACTCCTATTGCTGGCCAAGCCACTGATATGGGCAAATTAGCTTTGTACGGACAAAAAGGCGTTTTGGCGCTTTTGTCCGATTCCACCAATATTGAAGTGCCCGGCTACACCGCTTCAGAAATGACTTTGGCTGCTACCTTTGACCAAATTTTTAGAGATGCCAAGGGCAGAATTATTGTTACTTCTTTCGCCTCTTTAATCAACCGCATTCAGCAAGTTCTCAATTCAGCGCATAAATATCAGAGAAAAGTGGCAGTTTCCGGCCGTTCAATGGAGAATAACATTGAAATTGCCTCAAGATTAGGTTATCTAAAAATTCCTGAAGGCACGCTAGTGGATTTAAGAAATATCAATCGACTCCCCGACAATGAAGTAGTCATTTTGTGCACCGGCAGCCAGGGCGAAGAATATTCTGCCTTGGTTAGAATGGCTTCCGGAGAGCACCGTCAAATTAAAATTAAGAAGGGTGACAGCGTGGTTATCTCCGCCTCTCCTATCCCCGGCAACGAGGGTGCAATTCACGATGTTGTTAACAATCTTTTTAGAGAAGGAGCCACTGTGATACATGGCAAAAAAGTTGATATCCACGTTTCGGGCCACGCCGGCGCTGATGAATTAAAATTGATGATTTCTTTAACCAAACCCAAGTTTTTTATTCCCCTGCACGGCGAGTATCGCCATTTGGTCCAACATGCTCAACTGGCCCAAAAATTAGGTATGCCGGCTGAACATACTATGGTGGTAGAAGATGGCAATATTATTGAATTTTACAGCGCCGACGAGGCAGAGATTTCTAAATCTCGTGTTCCCTCCGGTTATGTGCTGGTTGATGGTTTGGGTGTTGGCGATGTGGGCAATATAGTTTTGCGCGACCGACAGGCGATGGCGAAAGATGGCATTTTTGTCGTCATCTTAACCGTGGACCACCGTACCGGCCAGATTGTTACCTCTCCCGATATCATTTCCCGCGGTTTTGTCTATATGAGGGCGGCTGAGGATTTGATTCACGGCGCGCGGGCAGAAATTAAAAAAATGTTTGTTGCCCACAATCATAAATATCCGATGAACTGGGAATACGTCAAAAAGGCGCTGCGCGACGAAATGAGTGAATATTTATACGAAAAAACCCAGCGCCGCCCAATGGTCATACCTGTAATTATTGAAGTGTAAGATTAAACTCAGTAATATTTGATGGCTTGAGGTGTCTGGTTCTCGCCCCTCGCAGCCTGCACTGTTTGTAGAGGACGTAGTCCCTTAAACAGTAAGGGCGGAGTGGGGTGGTCATTCCGGTCATAATCGAGGTGTAAAAGAAAACCCGGGGGATATTTAGGGGACGGTTCTCTTTTACCTTGGGAATTAGGCTTTTTGTAAACTTTAGCTTAAAACTCATAGGGGACGGGTTTTGCTGGGGTCGTTTTTTGTTTGCAATTATGGTATAATTAAACTGATAAATCACCTTCGCGTAAAGTTCCGGTGGTTACAAAGGAAGGGCAATGGCACGTCGCCGACGCAAAACAAAAGGACTTATGGGGCAATTGGACTGGAATGTTGACCCGCAGACCACGCGGGAAATATTTGCCGTGCTATTTATTCTTTTGGGGGTCTTGTTTCTTTTGTCAATTTTTAACGCCGCCGGCTCAGTTGGCCATACCTTGCTTTTGGCTTTAAAGAATATTTTTGGACTGGTGGGTTATTTGGTGCCGCTTGTGCTCATTGTGCTTGGTTTATTTCTATTTTCCCCCTCGCGGGTCAATTTAAAACCCCTTCAAATCGCCGGCCTTGTTTTATGCTTTATTTTTATTCCAGCTTTGCTTTCGCCTTTCGGCGGCAACGTCGGCGCCTCTGTCATTTTGGCCTTTAAAAACGCTATTGGCGCGGGAGCGGCTATTTTAGTGCTTTTTGCTCTTACTATTGTCGCTCTTTTAATGGCTTTCAACACCTCAATTAAAAATCTTTGGCAAAGGTTGGGTGTCCCCTCCGGCCAGCAAGCGGGCCAAATTAAAACCTCCAACGGCAGCGTTTCAGTATTCACTACCGTCAAAAGGAAAATCGGTCTTAACGGTAAAGACAAAGGCGAAGCGCCTGGCACGGTTGCTGTTGGCAAAGATGCCTCGTGGAATTTTCCGCCACTTGACCTTTTAAGAAGCTCTGACGTTAAAGCAACTTCGGGCAATATTCCGAAAAATGTTGATATTATCAAGAGAACCTTGACTGATTTTGGTATGGAGGTGGCCATGGGCGATGTTCATGTTGGACCTACAGTGACACAATATACTTTAAGGCCGGCCGAGGGGGTCAAATTAGCCAATATCGTGGCCCGTACTAATGATTTGTCTTTGAGTTTAGCTGCTCATCCCATCAGGATTGAAGCGCCTATTCCAGGCAAATCTGCAGTGGGTATTGAAGTGCCCAATAAAGTACCGGCTGAAGTAACATTGCGAAGCGTCTTGGATTCAGATGAATTTAAAGGTCTAGCCAAACAATCAAATTTAACCATGGCCCTAGGCATGGATGTTTCCGGCCGGCCTATCGCGATGGATTTAGCAGCAATGCCCCATTTGCTTCTTGCCGGCGCCACCGGCTCGGGCAAAACTATTGGACTGCACTCAATTATTTGTTCGCTTTTATATCAAAATACCCCTTCCAATTTGAAATTGATTTTAGTTGACCCCAAAAGAGTAGAATTCACCCATCACAACGGTATTGCGCATCTTTTGGTGCCTGTTATCACGGAAATTGATCAAACTATTTCTGCCTTGCGCTGGTCAATTGCTGAAATGGAACGCCGCTTCAAACTGTTTTCTGAAACCCACCACCGCAACATCACTGAATATAATCAGAACACCGCTGAAAAATTGCCTTTTATTATTATCTGTATTGACGAATTGGCTGATTTAATGGCGCAAGCCGCCAACGAAGTGGAAGCGGCGGTCGTGCGTCTAGCTCAAATGGCCCGCGCCACCGGTATTCACTTGATTGTGGCTACACAGCGACCATCAGTTGATGTGATTACTGGGCTAATTAAAGCTAATATCACCGCTAGAATAGCTTTTGCAGTTGCCTCCCAAGTTGATTCCAGAACTATTCTTGACTTATCAGGCGCCGAGAAATTATTAGGTCGGGGCGATATGCTTTTTTTGGCCTCCGATATTGGCAAGCCCAAAAGAATTCAGGGGTGTCTGATAACTTCTGAAGAGATTAAGAAAGTGACGGATTTCATCAGACAACAGGGTGGACCGGCCACTTACGATGAAGAAATCTTAAATTTCCGGCCGGCGGCCAGAGGCATTGGTAAAATGGCGCTTGACGATGACCTTTTTGCAGACGCCAAGGATATTTCTATTCAAGCCGGCAAGGCCTCTGCCTCGCTTTTGCAAAGAAGGCTAAGAATCGGTTATGCTAGAGCTGCAAGGTTGCTAGACCTTTTGGAGCAAGAGGGTATTATCGGTCCGGCTGACGGGGCCAAACCAAGGGATGTGTTAGTTTCCGACCTGGATATTCATCAAAATAATGACCGAGAAATTAAAGAGTAAAGATTTATGATTGCGTCTTTCAAGATTAAAAAAATTAAAAAGCAATCATTGGGGCAAATTTTAAAAGCGGCCAGAAGCAAGCTTAAAATTTCTTTAGAGCAGGCAGAACAGCAAACCAATATTCGCGCCAAATATCTTAAAGCGCTGGAAAACGAGGATTACCAGAACCTGCCTTGCGAGGTTTACAGTTTGGGCTATCTGCGCCGCTACGCCCAGTTTTTAAATATTTCGCAAGAATGCGTCATGGGCCGTTTTAAGCAAGAAAGTTGCATTTTAAAAAAAATCAAATCGGATGATAAGTTGATTTTGCAAAATAAAGTCCGTTCATCTTCATTTTTTATTACCCCCAAAATTTTACTAATTTCCCTTGGTGTGATTTTGGTTTTTTCTTTGTTTGGCTATATTTTCTTTCAAGTCAAGGGCTTCACCTCGCCTCCAATGCTGGAAATAACCCAGCCGGCCTTAGAAACAGTGGTAGATAAAGGAGAAATATTAATTGCTGGCAAAACTGATCAGGCAGCCACTTTAACTATTAATAATCAACCAGTGGTTATGGACTCCTTGGGCAATTTTCAGCAAACAGTAACGCTTTCGCCCGGCTTAAATACGTTTGAAATCAAAGCGGCCAGCCGCATCTCTAAAGAATCTAAAAAGACACTCAAAATATTAGCTAATTTATAAACTGCCCACATCGGGCGCAATAAAGGAGAATTATGGATGAGAAGAAGGCCAAGGGGAAACAAGAGGCATTGCAGGTGGCGCTGTCTTCAATTGAGAAACAATTTGGTCCCGGCTCAATTATGAAAATTGGCGAGGGTCAGAAGGTTAATATTGAAGCTATCCCCACCGGCTCGCTTTCTTTGAATCTGGCTTTGGGCATCGGCGGTGTGCCCAAGGGCAGAGTTGTGGAAATTTTTGGTCCTGAGATGTCGGGTAAAACCACTTTAGCGCTGCACATCGTCAGGGAAGCGCAAAAGAAAGGCGGCATTTGCGCTTTTATCGACGCCGAGCATGCTTTTGACGCTGATTACGCCCAAAAAATCGGGGTTAATATTGATGAACTTTTGATTTCTCAACCAGATACAGGCGAGCAGGCGTTAGAAATTACTGAAACATTAGTCCGTTCCAATGCGGTGGATTTGATTGTTGTTGATTCCGTGGCCGCCTTGGTGCCGCAGGTAGAAATTGAGGGCGAAATGGGCGACGCGATGATTGGCGTGCAGGCAAGATTAATGTCACAGGCCTTGCGCAAGCTGACCGGGGCAATTTCCAAGACAAAAACCTGTCTAATTTTTATTAACCAAATTAGGATGAAAATCGGTATCATGTTTGGCAATCCTGAAACAACCACCGGCGGCTTAGCTTTGAAATTTTATTCTTCTGTCAGATTAGACATCAGAAGGGGTTTGCCGATTAAAGATGGCGAGCAAATTTTGGGCAGCCGAGTGAAAGTTAAGGTTGTCAAGAATAAAGTGGCACCGCCCTTTAAAATTGCTGAATTTGACTTGATGTTTGCCGACGGCATTGCCTATGAAGGCGATATTTTAGATTTGGCCTTAAAATATGCTTTACTTCAGCAATTGGGCAGTTGGATTGCCTACGGTGAGGTCAAAATTGGCCAAGGCAGACAGGCGGCCATTCAATATTTAAAAGATCATCCCAACATAACCAAACAACTTGAAGAAAAGATTCAGATAGCTTACAAGAAGAACCAATAGATGGAAGAAGAAAAAGCGTTAAGGGCGGCTTTGCATTTGTTAAAAATAAGGGACAGATCGATTTTTGAATTAAAGTCAAGATTAAAAAGGAAGAAATTTCCCCCAGCGATAATAGATAAAATTATTGCTAAATTGCTGACGCAAAAATTGCTTGATGACGAAAAATTTGCCAAGTTATGGATAGATTTCCGCTCTTCGTTTCGCCCCAAGGGCGAACGAGTGCTCAGATTAGAACTGCAAAAATTTGGCCTGGCGCAGGAAATCATTGACCAAGCTTTAAAGGGACAAAGCTCACAGGACGTTCAGTTTGAGCTGGCGTATAAAGCTGCTTTAAAAAAGAGAGCTTTTAAGACATTGCCGCCAGACGAATTTCATCAGAAAATAACCGGTTTTTTAGCCAGGAGAGGTTTTTCTTGGGAGGTTATCCAACAAGTTATTGCCAAGATGTCAAAGTCGGAGCAATTAGGTTAGAATAATATTTGGAGGGGTTTTTGGTTAATAATAAAAATATTTTATGGTTTTCTGAGGTCTCTAAAGACGATTTAGCTCTGGTGGGGGGTAAAGGGGCTAATTTAGGCGAGCTTATCAAAGCCGGCCTTCCTGTCCCCAACGGTTTCATTGTCACATCTTTGGCTTATTTTCATTTCATTAAAAAAAATAAAATTGACAAGATAATTGCCGGCCAGTTGCGTGGTCTAAATATTGCCAATACCAAAAAAATAAACTTAGTTGCCAAGGTTATTCAGGAGAAAATCCTGTCCGCGAAACTTCCTGGCGCTTTAGCGTCTGATATCAAAAATTCATACCGAAAATTATATACCATCGAGGGTCAAGGTATGTTCGTGGCAGTGCGTTCATCAGCCACTGCCGAGGATTTGCCGGGCGCTTCATTTGCTGGTGAACATAAAACATTTCTTAATGTGTCAGGCGCCGACAATGTTGTTAAAGCGGTCTTAAAATGTTATGCCTCACTTTTTGAGGCGCGCGCCATTTACTACCGGCAAATCCACCAATTTGATCATCTGAAAGTCGGCATCGCCGTGCCAGTGCAGAAAATGATTCAATCCGAAGTTTCAGGTGTAATGTTCACTATTGAGCCGGTTTCAGGCGATAAAAGTAAAATAGTTATTGAGGCCGGCTTCGGGCTGGGCGAAGCTATTGTTTCTGGCTCAATTAACCCCGATCGCTACTTAATTGACAAAGATAGTTTGAAAATTTTAGACAAAGATATTCAAAAGCAAACTTGGAAAATCGCCAAAGTTGGCAAAGAAGATAAACACTTAACAGTGCCTAAAAATTTGCAAGAGACGCAGAAAATAACCGACGAGCAGATAAAAAAACTAGCTTCCTTTGCTAAAAAAATTGAGGACCACTATCAAAGCCCTCAAGACACAGAGTGGGCCATATCTACTGAAAATGGCCAAGCCAATATCTATTTTGTCCAAAGCCGTCCTGTGACCGGGGTTAAAAATATGGATTTGGGCAAAGCAGAAACAAAGCTGCAGACCAATCTTAAGCCGATTTTGAAAGGGGCTGCCGCTTCTATTGGAGTGGCTTCTGGCCCGGCACGCATTATTTTTAAGCCGGACGAAATTGACAAAATTAAAGCCGGCGATGTGATGGTCGCGGAAATGACCAACCCTGAGTATGTGCCGGCGATGAAAAAAGCCGTGGCGATTGTTACTGATACCGGGGGTAGAACTTCCCATGCTGCGATCGTATCTCGAGAATTAGGTACCCCCTGTGTGGTCGGAGCAGGCAAAGCCACTTCTGTTTTAAAAAATGGCCAGCTTGTTACGGTTGATGGCGGTGCCGGTTTAGTTTATCAAGGCAAAGTCGCCCTAAAACAAGCGGCTAAAGAACCCTTAGAAACCAGTTCTGAAATACCTATTACCGCCACTAAGGTTTATGTCAACTTAGGCGAGCCGGAAGCAGCAGAAAAAGTAGCGGCTTTGCCGGTTGACGGGATTGGGTTATTGCGCGCCGAGTTTATGATTGCTGGTATCGGCGAGCATCCTAAAGCAATGATTGAACAAGGCAGAAGCAATATATTTGTTAAACGACTTTCCGAGGGCTTACGTCAGGTTTGTCAGGCATTTTATCCCCGCCCCGTCATTTATCGGGCCACGGATTTCAAAACAAATGAATATAAAGGACTGAAAGGCGGCGAGCAATACGAAAAGCATGAAGAGAATCCGATGCTCGGCTATCGCGGCGCTTTCCGATATGTCAAAGAACCGGCAGTTTTTAAGCTGGAGCTGGAAACAATTTTACAAGTCAGAGAACGTTTTGATTTGAAAAATTTATGGTTAATGATACCATTTGTGCGCACCCTTGAAGAATTTTTAGAAGTTAAAAAAATAATCAATGAGGCCGGCTTAAAACAGACGCCTGATTTTAAGCTTTGGATTATGGTGGAAGTACCCTCTACGGTTATTTTGATGGAAAGCTTTTGCCAAACTGGCATTGATGGGGTTTCCATTGGCACCAATGATTTAACTCAACTGACTTTGGGTATTGATAGGGACAACGCCACTTTAGCCGAGGAGTTTGACGAGCGTAACGACGCCGTTATTTTATCCGTCAAACATGTCATCAAAACTTGCCGCCAATATCATGTTACCTCTTCAGTGTGCGGTCAGGCACCTTCTGTTTTCCCTGAATTTGTGGAAATGCTGGTGCGTGCGGGTGCTACCTCTGTTTCCGTCAATCCCGACGCAGTTTTAGCTACCCGCAAACTAGTGGCTTCAGTTGAGCGCAAATTACTTTTAGACCAGGCAAGAGCTGCACTGAAAATTTAATCCCCACATATTGACTGACTTTCTTTTTTCATTTAAAATAAGAAATAGCTTTCTTTTTTTATTCAAAATAAGAAATATATTGTTATATTAACAATCTATTCAGAAAAAGGGGAATTCAATGCCTTATCCAATGGGCTATACTTTTGTTTGTATGGTCCACACAGCGAAAGTCCGTCATGCCACCGCTGGCAATTAGCGGCAGCCATCATTAGATAAAAGAATTGACATCTCCCAAAATCTGATAACAAGGAGGTGATCAAAATAGCTCGAAAACACAGAAAGAGAAGAGAAGAAAAGAAGAAGAGCAAACCTGTTGCGACGAACAACCAAGGGACAAATGGCGAAAACGGTTCTGCTAAAGGGCGAAAGCCAAATTATGTCAATGGCAATGGCGGCGCCGGGCGGGGGCGTAGAGGGAGTGGCGGCAGAAGTTAGATTTCATGGGCCCCAATTTCTTTCGGGGCCCTTTTTTAATCTGAAAAAGTGCAGTATAATAAGTCCAAGTATTCCTTTTTTCTCACTTCAGTTCGAAATAAGTCCAAGTATTCCTTTTTTCTCACTTCAGTTCGAAATAAGTCCAAGTATTCCTTTTTTCTCACTTCAGTTCGAAATAAGTCCAAGTATTCCTTTTTTCTC
>Ga0210057_1002190_pt1 | contig 28233 bp, 17 predicted proteins | sample CryGeyCG2114_010_2_FD_183968 | JGI IMG/M metagenome (GOLD analysis project Ga0210057, IMG submission 183968) | Groundwater microbial communities from aquifer - Crystal Geyser CG10_big_fil_rev_8/21/14_0.10 (SPAdes) (version 2) | ecosystem: Environmental > Aquatic > Deep subsurface > Groundwater ...
AAATGAGTGTAAGACATATTGGTTTTGGTTATATAATTAGTGACTTAATTATTATACACCGACCAATATGTTTTTTTATTACTATTTGGTAGTTTTAACTATGTTGCACTTGGGACCAGAATTCAGCTTATATCTATTGACTAAACATGGAATAACTTGTAATATAAGCTTATAAATAACACTAATATTAACCGAACGCTTTATAGCGTCAAAAAAACACTTTAAAGAATGGCAAAAGAAGAAAAAAAATTAGCTTCTACTCCTGATCAAATTGAATGTAAAGAAGTAGAAATTTTAGGAGGATTTAAACATCCTGAAAAAGGATTTTTTGTAGAAATTGAATCTACAAAATTACCTCGCCAAACAATCTCGGTTTGGAAAATAAAACATGATAACCAAGAGAAGGAAAATAATTTTTTCCTTAAATTATTTGGGGTTCCAGTTGAAATAGCGCGAACAATTTGTGCCAAAAGGGGTCAGCTAATATGGCAATGGCAAAAATAAAAAATTGCGCCAATAGGCCAACCCATACGACAAAACAAAGGCAGCTCCACTCGGACTGCCTTTTCTCTTTAATATTATTATACACTTTTACTTTTACCTTTACTTTTACCTTTACTTTTACTTTATAATTTCAACTAAATCGGCTAGATTTTTTACTTTAATTAATTTTAGTTTACCGGCCTTAACATCCATATTGGGAATAATGGCTGTTTTAAAGCCAAGTCGTTCCGCTTCTTTTAAGCGTTGTTCTAATTTAAAAACCTGACGAACCTCCGCACCTAAGCCGACTTCTCCTAAAACTAAAGTTTGACGATCAAAATTTTTATTAAGAGCCGAAGAAATAATGGCCGCCACCGCCGCTAAATCTAAAGCAGGGTCACTAATTTTTAAACCACCGACAACATTTAAAATAATATCTTGGGCTGTTAAATTTATTTTCGTTCTTTTAGAAATAACCGCGCTTAAAACTTGAAGACGATTAAGATCAAAGCCGCTAGTCTTTCTTCCGGGATAACCAAAAATAGTTTTAGTAACTAAAGCTTGCAAGTCCGCTAAAAACGGACGTGTGCCCTCTAGAACACAAGCAATAACCGAACCGGAAATATTAGCCGTTCCCTCTTCAACAAAAACTAAACTAGGATTTTTCACTTCCTGAAAACCGACTCCGGTCATCTCTAAAACGCCCAATTCATTAACCGAACCAAAACGATTTTTTGTAGCCCGCAGTAAACAATAATTATTATTGGTTTCATTTTCTAAATATAAAACCGTATCAACAATATGCTCTAAGGATTTAGGACCAGCCACTTGTCCGTCTTTAGTAATATGACCGATTAAAAAAACAGCAATATCGTTTTCCTTGGCTAATTCTAAAAATTTAACGGTCGCCGCTCTAATCTGAGAAATACTACCCGCTTCCGCTGGAATTAAACTAGAATAAACTGTTTGGATAGAATCAATAATTAAAATTCCCGGTTTTATTTTTAAGGCCGATGAAATAATTTTCTCTACGTTAGTTTCGGATATGAATTTTAAATTATCTAGACGGCAATTAAGACGATTGAGGCGAGTTTTAACTTGCACGGCCGATTCTTCCCCGCTAACATAAACCGTTACCTCTTTTTCACCAATCGCTGAAGCGATTTGAGCCACTAAAGTTGATTTACCAATACCAGGTTCTCCGCTTAATAAAACTAGAGATCCTGGCACTAAACCGCCACCCAGAACTCTGTCTATCTCGCTAATTCCAGTTTTAAGGCGTGTCAAAGACGTTTCCGGAATATCCGCTAAATCAATAACTTCCGCTCCGCCAATTTTTTTAGCCAATTCTTTTTTAGCATTTTGACTATCACTAAACTCTTGGCTAAGAGTTCCCCAAGAACCACACTCTAAACAACGCCCACTCCATTTTGGAGACTGGGCGTCGCAATTACTACAAACAAAAATTGTTTTAATCCCGGCTGCCATTTATTTTATTGATATTTACATCTATTAATTTTATTTTACTTTTCCCCTTTTCACTTTCTATTTTATAATTATCTCTATTTTATCCAATAAGCTTCATTAACCAACCACTCCCCATTAACTTTTAAAAATCCTAAATAAATATCTTGATTATAAGCTTCGGCTCCGTTTTGTTCATCGCGTTGGGTAGAAACGGTAATTTTGGCTTCGCCTTTTTGATCATCAAAACTATTAACTTTAAACAATAAAGAGTGAGTAGTTATCCCATAAAAAGTTCCGTTATTTTTATATTGTTCCGTTAGTTGTGTAACATAAGAATCTGCCCAAGTTTTCATACTTTCAGTCATGAAAATTTTTAAATCAGTAATATTATTATAACCAGACTGATTAGAAAAAGAACCTAAGCGTTCACTAAAAGCCATAGCAATTTTTCCTAAATCTTCAGAACCGATTTGATGCGGCGTTTCTTTGGAAATATCGTAAGTCGGCTCAGTCGCTTCCGGAGTAGAAGTTACAGTACTGGCCGGTAAACTATACGGCAATTCCGCGGTTGTCGTCGCTACCGGAATATTTAAATCTGTGCCTGTTGGCGTTTTCTTTAAAAAACCAAAATAAATAATTAAAATAATTATGATGACACCGAGAGAAACAATTAAAATTCCCATGTTTTTACGATTATTATCCATATAATTTTTGATTAATTATTTTTAACCTGTTATGTTAATTTTATTTTTAGATTAAACTTGTTAAATCTGTCCTGACAGTTAAATAGATTCCTCTAAACCTATCTCGATAGTTAAGTTGACTTCTCCGAAACCCCCTCTTCTTCCAACTGACTATTGGCAAATTCCTTTTTAGCTTCTTCTATTTCTAATAATTGACGCGGATCAGAAGTAATTAATTGGTCTTCGGTATAAGAGGCCACTACTTTCATGGCCACATGTTTATTGCCAGCAAAGAAAACCCCTTCACCAACTCCACATTCCAAAAGAAGATATTTTTCTCCCTCAGTTAACAAAAATGTTTTTTGAATTAAATCTATTGATGCGGAAGACTGTTTTAGAAGAATTTGCATGGAAGAATTAGTCACAATCGCTTGTCCATAAGGCGAAGTTAAAAAGTCATTAACATCCTGGGTAATAGTAGTAACCCCTAAATAATATTTACGACAACGTTTTACTAAAGCAAAAATAAATTTAGCACTATCCTCGTGTTGCATCATCCACCAGGCTTCATCAATAACTAAAATTCTTTTTTTCATTTCGCTTCTAACAACATTCCAAATATAATTAACAATAGTATAAATTGCTATCGGTCGAAGTTCGTCTTCTAAATCACGGACAGAAAAACATACCAATTGATTACCCATTTCTACATTGGTTTGATTATTCAATAAACCGGCAAAAGTTCCTTCAGTAAATTTACGCAGACGTAAGGCTAAATCAGCTCCGCCCTCCATACCGTCTAAAATCTGCTCTAAGTCGGACATAACCGGTGCTTCAATTTTAGACAAATCCGAATCGGGGGTAATATCTTTTTTAGCATAAGTTTCTAACAAGGCGCGGTCAACAATAGAATCTTCATCATAATTTAAATTACCAAGCATTAAACGAACTAAGCCTTTTAAAGTAATAACCGCACTACGAATAATATCTTTTGGTTTTGATTCGCCGCCGATAGAACGCGGTAAATCAAAAGGGTTAATTTTATTTTCCGACGACAAAGAAATATTAATATAAGTACCGCCAACTGCTTCAGCTAAATGTTTATATTCATATTCCGGATCAATAACAATAACATCTGTTCCTAACATTAAAGAACGTAAAATTTCTAATTTAATCGCATAACTTTTTCCGGCACCGGATGTCGCAAAAACCACTGAATTAGCATTTTGCAAACTAAAACGATCAAATAAAATCAAACTGTTATTATGACGATTAATTCCATACAAAATCCCTCGATCGCTGGTAAGCTCACTGGAAATGAAAGGAAAAGACGAAGCGACCGGAGAAGAATTCATATTAAAAGTAATATAAAGTTCATCATCGCCTAAAGGTAAAGTAGAATTAAAACCCTGTTCCGCTTGATAATAAACTCGACGAGAATAAACTAAACGTGAACCAAAAATATCTTCCGCCTGGTCGGTTAAACGATCTAAATCTTCTAAATTAGTCGCATACAAAGTGACATATAAAGAAAATTGGAAAAACTTTTCCGTTCCCTGAGTGAGTGCGTCACGTAAATATTCAATGTCTCGCAAGGCGGTTTCACGAAGCGGATCACGAGCGGCTCCTTTTTCCGCGTCAGAAATAATTTGCGCTTCTAAAGCACCAACTTTATTTTTTAATTGTTTTAAAATAATAGCGCTTTTAACTGGATAAAAAAACATGGAAACATCAAAGGTCACATTTAAATTAATAATCGGCGCAAACCAGCCGACTGAAATATAACGCGGATAATTAATAACAAAAATAGTTCTTAAAAATTGATTTCCTAAGCGCAAAAAATTAGCCTCAACTTTTAAACTAGCCGGAGCAATAAGATCTCGAACCGATAAAATTCCTCGTCGATATGCCTTTTCTTCTTCAACAACTTCTCGCGTTAAATTAGGATCATCTTCAATATCCGGCTGTTCCGGGTGAGCTTTAAAGGTAACTGGAGTATTAAGATGAATTTTATTTGGTTGTTCTTCCTTATTAAAATCTATCATAAATATTTTCTTTTCATCTCCGGCCCTGAGCCAAAGATTTGTTTCTTTTTTTTACAATAACAAATTACTTTTCAACTCTAAGTTTGTCCAAGTCAACTAGAACTTGATTTTTAGAAGTTTCTGGATTATAAGTTTTATAATATAACTCAATTAAACTTTGAGAATCTAATCGAGTTACAGCAACGCCCATTGATTCTAAGCCGCCGACCACAGTTTCAATTCGACGATTTAACATCTCCTGATAATTTCTAAATGTTTTATCTTTTAATTTAATAATCGTGGCCGGTTTCATGGCCTCACTAACCAAACTAAAAAATCCTTTATGCTTATCACTTAAAGCATCATAAGGAACAACTACATAAAACCGTTTATTCATAATCTTTCCTAAAGAAGTTAAATCTTTAATATACTCCATGTAGTCGGCTGTTTGTGCTTTTAATAATTTATTAGTTTGGACTTTTTCTTTTTCTTTCAGATACTCTAAATAATTTTCAATATCCAATTCTCGAGACTGAATAACAATCTGAATAGTAAAACTAATATTATTAAGAAAACGGACATAAGAATCAATAACAGCATTTTGTTCATCCTCGCTTTTTAAAGCAAAATTAATACTGGACACCAAAAGAACGGCCCGAAGCGTACCATCTTTCATAACAACAGTATCATCTTTAATTTCGGCAATATTTAAATATTGCTGAGTATATGTATCTATTTTATTTTTAGCTAAACTCTTTTTAGACATATTGTTTAATAAACAGGTTTTCAAAATTTATGTTTCCCCTTGATATTTCCCCTTAGTATCGACTATTAAAGCTAATTCCGCTAAACGTGAATTTTTATAAAGCTTTGCCGGGGCAACTTGAGATTTTGATTCAGTAATCGGCAAAGTTTTTAATTCTGTCTTTAAACCTTCATTACCCCAAACTCTTAAATTAGGACGACGCCAAGTTTGAGTAATATTTAAAATAAAAAAATGAAATGGCCGGCCATTAACTTTAATAAAAGCAAAAGAAACCACTAAAGAAAAGACTACGATAGCAATAGTAATGAACAAAGAAAAATCTGCTAATTTATAAGTAATACCTAAAAGAACCGCACCGCCCAAAATAATCATAAACTGCCGAGTCGTAATCGGACCGAAAATTTTACTTTCAACATCAATAAATTGTGGTACGGTAAACTGTTGCATATTAATAAAAGTTTACTTCTTACTTTCTACTGTCATCTCTCTTAATGGTTGCTGTTCTTACTTATGTAATTATTATTTTTAATTAAAATATTAATTTACTATTTAAACTTACTAAAGCGCTAATTTCTTCCCAATTTAAATATTCACGATCATCTTCTTGATGCGCACTAACATAATCTTTCAATGTTACATCCTTATTTAAAGCTTCTTGACCTAAACGTAAATATAAGCGATTAACAGGGCTTTTTCTCCAAGCTAAAACTCCTGCTACCATTTTATCATAACCATCTTTTTCCAACAATTTTATTTTTAAAAGAATTTTATCCGTAGCTTCTTCGGGAGTTTTACCTAAACGTCTAAAATTGACAATGTCTAAAAATTGCAATTCTTCAATTGGGCCCATTACTTTAGGAACCGATTTAATATCGTGCATAGCTGGGCGAATAGCGGAAGGCGTCGGAACAGGACGAATTATAGAAGGACTTGGTTCGGGAGCTGGTTTTGATGTTGAGGTTGGGATTAATGTTTCCTTTAATAAAACTTGCTTTTTATCAGACACCACATTCGCCACATTTTTTTTAAACAAATTAAATTTAGACCAAAAACTAGGTTTTTTAAATGGTCTTAAAGCTAAAACTGATTTTAAAGTAGCTGGCGCAACTATTGGTCTCAAAGGAGCTAATGAAGAAGCTGCCTTTGCAATAACATTTCCACTAGATAAAACTGGTTTAGCGGCAACATTTCCACTAGATAAAACTAGTTTAGCGGGAATATTTTTTTTATCAGTCAAAGATGCTTTCTGTGAATCTAACGGCTTTTCTGAAGAAGAAATTTTTAATTGATCCCCGCTAGTTTCTAATTTTAATTTTTCCACTCCCGGTAAATCTAATTGCACTTCCGGTGGAAATATCTTTAATTGTTTAAAACGTCCATCGGCAATTTCTCGTTTTAAGTCATACTCGGGAATTGCTGAAGTAATTGATGATATTTTCGATTTTTCTGATTTTAATGATAAGGGCGGAGTTTGTGTTTTTTTCGATTCTAACGGCAACGGCGATTTTAATGGTTTATTTAACCCAGCCGATAAAGATAAAATAGAATCCGGACCAGGAAGCATTTCCGACGGCTCATCTCTTAATTCGGAAACTGTTTTAGGTAACATTTTTTCAGGATCATCTTTAAGTGTAGCTTCTTTTCTTTCTGATGTAATTTCTTTCTTTTCCGACACATCACCATTATCTTCCGTTGAATTTTGTTGATTAACTGGAGCTTGGTTAGTTTGACTAGTTTGGTTAGTTTGACTGACATTAGTAAAACGGTGGCTATCACATATTTTTAAAACACGTTCTATCTCTACTTCGCTTAAATCTAAACCACCGATTTTAACATTTTTTGCTAATGAATTTTTCGTATCAATTTTATTTCTAATCCCTCGAAGATAAATACTAATAATATTTTTAAAACGAGTGACCAAAACAGAACTCGGCAGAACAATCCCCGCCTCTTTAATAAATTCTTGAATATTATTATCTAAATCTAAACTTTGTTTTTCCGCATTTAATCCTAAATGATCAGCCGCTAAAATAAAAATTTTTTCTTTAAGTTCTCGCGATAAATTTTCAGCCACCGTTGAGCTTAATCCCAGTTCACTAATAAAATAAGCCGGCAAATCTTTAACAGCTATACTTTTTATCATCACCTTCATGACGAGCATGGCTAAGTCTACTTTGTATTTATTTTCCAATTCGGAAATAGTTGCCATAACAGACGGCGAAGAAACCTTAGCCCGTAAACTAGGAGATAAATTATTAAATTTTTGTAGATAATCAAACATGTCTTAAGGCAAATAGCCAAAACAAAAAGAAAAATCAGTTTATTATTCTGTTTCTATTTTAACATATTTTACCTGAAAGAGGAAAGATTTATTTAAAAAAAAGACGTTGATGTATTTTTATTAAATCAATGAAATAATTCTTTTTAAATCTTTTACTTTGTCGGTTTTTTCCCAAGAAAACTCCGAACGACCAAAATGGCCATAGGCGGCAGTTTTTAGAAATATTGGTTTTTTTAAACCCAAATGATCAATAATTGCTTTCGGACGAAAATCAAAGACTTTTTCAATAGCTTGTAAAATTTTATCTTCGGAAAATTTATTAGTTCCGTAAGTATCAATGTAAATTCCTACCGGTTTGGCCACTCCGATAGCATAAGCGACCTGTAATTCACATTTATCTGCAAAACCAGCCGCTACCACGTTTTTAGCAGCATAACGAGCCATATAAGCTCCACTACGATCGACTTTAGAAGCATCTTTCCCGGAAAAACAACCGCCGCCGTGTTTAGCGATTCCTCCGTAAGTATCAACAATAATTTTTCTACCGGTTAAACCAGTATCAGCCGCCGGACCGCCAAAAGTAAAGGCTCCGGTGGAATTAATAAAAATTTTAGTTTTTTTATCTAATAATTTTCCCAAAACCGGCTTAATAACATATTTTAAAATATCCGCTCGAACTTTATTTAATTTAACTTTATCACTATGACAGGCAGCAATTACCACAGTTTCCACTCGTCTAGTCTTCCCTTTATAATATTCAACGGTAACCTGACTTTTACCGTCCGGTTTTAAATAGGCTAGGGTTTTATTTTTTCTAAGTTTAGCTAAAAGGGCTGTTAATTTATGAGCTAAAACAATCGGTAAAGGCATAAGCTCTTTGGTTTCATTAGTAGCATAACCATACATTAATCCCTGATCTCCAGCGCCCTGTTCTTTATCGTCGCCGCTTCCCTCATCAACTCCTTGAGCAATTTCTGTGCTTTGAGAATGAAGCGCGGATAAAATACCGACGCTATCACAATCAAAACCAGACTCGGCGCCATTATAGCCGATTCCTTTTAAAATTTTACGGACAATATCATCAACCTGAACATAGTGATTAGTGCGAACTTCTCCGCCGACAACCACTAATCCATTAGTAGCAAAGGTCTCTATCGCCACATGGCTATTAGAATCTTTTTTTAATATTTCGTCTAAAATACCATCACTAATTTGATCACATACTTTATCCGGATGACCTTCAGTCACCGATTCAGCCGTAACTAATTTCATCATAATTTTTTATTTATTTTTCTGTTTTAAACGAGTAATTTCCTGAATAATAACTTTATATTCCAAACTAGCCGGAGAATATTTTCCTAAATTTTTTTCCAATTCAAAAATTTGACTATTCAAAGAACTGTCAGAAGCTGGTCTTGTTGAAATATCTTTTGTTTTTAAATCCTGAGACTTATTATTAAAATCATCATCTAGGACATCTTTTACTTTTCCGAAATGTTGAACATCTTCCTCATGTTCTACCGGAAAAATTTCCCATTTTTCTAGTGGAACTCCGTCCATACTTTCTGGAAAAAAAACTAAATTGCGATATAATTTTAATAATTTACGCACCAATTCTTTTTCTTCAACATTTAATTTTTTAGCATTAATGGAATTAATTAAATACTGCTCAAGAGATATTTCATTAAATAATTCACTACCATTTTTTTTAATAAAATCCTTCAACCAATTAGAAATTGTCGGTGAGACTTCATGATCTTCAAATAATAAATGATTAGCAGTTAATTTTTCTTGATTGTTATAAAAGATACTAATAATTTTATCCTCAATTAAATCGTCTGACTGGAGGGCTTTAAAAATAAAAATATTTAACTTATTTAAGTCGTCGGATTTATTAATTTTTAAAGTTTCCACTAATCTATCGGAAAATATCTTTAACAATATTTCTTTTTCTTGTGCTGGTTTTATTGAAATAATTTCATTTTCATTAAGCAATTCTTCAAAAAATGGATCTAAAATTTTAGTATCAATTTCCTGACTCAAAACTTTAGCCGTTATCGGCTTTAATTGATATTTAGTAATTAAATAATCATAAATATCATTGCTACTAAGTTCACTGATTGCTAATAGAATAACTAAAAAACTCAAAGAAATATTATATTCATTTTCTAATTTTTTAATAAAATTAAAAGCTTCAGCTCCGCCAATTTTTTCTTTGGCATTAGCCGGTAATTCTTGAAATTTTTCTAAACATTCTTGTACGTAAGTCATAAAAATTTATTGCAAACAATCCTTAAGCGTTCTCGGCTTTATTGGTTTTTAATAGCACCTCGACTTCAAGCGGAGTCGATATTTTTTTAGCTAAACGCTCATTACTGGAAGCAACTTTTTTCAACAAAGATCTAAGTGCATAAGAGCTCGTAGCGTCGGTTACGCCACTCGGTTTCGCCAAACTTGGTGATGTTATTTCAAAACTTTTAAATTTAACAGCTAATTCATCAATAGTTTTTTGTAATTCTTCAGTATTTATTTCTGGTGTTGTTTTTTTGTCTTCTTTAGTCTTGGGTTCTTCTTTTTCAACTGCATCAGATTCACTCTCTTTTTTCCCAGATTCTTTACTTATAACTCGAGCGGCTCGATTTTTTCCTTCAGTGCTAACTCGTGATTTTATTTCCTTATCAACTTCTTTCAAAATATCATCATTACTCATACCACTCTCTTTCATTCCTTTAGCCATGCCTGCAATTTCCGTCGCATGACGTCCGCCCGTTTCTCCATTGCGACCATAAAGTTTATTAGACATTAAACTTTTAGACATACCTTCAGCTAATTCCTCATCTTCTACTCCACCTTTATGTATTTCTTCATGATAAACTGAAGCCATCTTTTCTTGACGTCCATAGTTTTTAGAGGCCGTATTAACCATGCTTAAATTTTTCATTTCATCAGGATTAGATAATTTCTCCTTAGCTTTATTCAAATCAGAATTACGACTAGTATATTCTTTTTCATCAATTTCACCATTATTTTTAGCAGTTTCTAAATTAGATTGTTCAGTATTAATCTGCTGAATAACAGCACTAGCTATATTTACCATAGCAGCGCCGCTAACATTCGCTCCCTCGGCATCACTATCTATATCAACCCCCTGCTCTTTTAATTTATTAAAGTCAGTACCAATAATATTTTTAGCTTCTACATTTTCATCATTATTAGCTAAAGTATTAACCGCTAATTCACCACTACCCTGTTCTCCTGTTTGACCAGTATTTCTATAAGCAATTACTTTATCATTTAAACTGTCAACTGTCTTCCCGGCCAATCCCTCTTCATCTCCAACATTACCATTATTACTATTAATGGCTGAAATAATATCACTAAAACCACTAACATCCATACCACCTTTTTTAGCGGCCGCTATTCCTTTCGCAAGGCCGGCAATAGCATTTTTTTCTGCTTTATTTGCACCACCACTAGAAGATCTAATATAATCAGCTATATTAGCACGAGCTTTTTCACCATTCGGATTATCACTATCAGCTAATTGCTCTATATTCTTTTTTGCCGCACCTCCAGAGGTAGAATAGAAAGTACCCGAAGATGAATCCCTCATAAAGTCTTTAACATCATCAGAGGCATTTTTTACATTTTGTTTAGCATTTTTTATTTCCTTACTTCCATTAGCGGCAGCCCTTTGTGTTGTGTTGGATGACCAGGCTTGTGCTGAACCCACAAAATTACTTGCTTTCTCATATCTTTTAGAATTCCCATCAGCTTTTTCAGCTTTTTCTTCTAAAGATTTCTTTTTAATAGGATCTGTTTCTGATGCAGCTTCTGCCTTTAAAGTCTGGGAACGAAAATTTTCTTTTTCCGCTTTTTTTCCTAAACTTGCAGATAAATATCCACCCGCTCCTCCAGCCAAGAAACCAGTTAAAGCTCCAATAAATGCTCCAATCGGACCAGCGCCACCGCCAACTACCGCCCCCACACCAGCACCTCGCACAGCGTTTGACAAATCTTTTCCTGCATCAGTTTTTAAAAACTCACTATGAGCTTCCATAGTTTTCTCTCCCATACCAATTTTTTCCAAAAATTTTTGGCGTTTATCAGTTCTTGCTTTTTTATTTGTAGCTCTCATATCAGATACCCAAGATGATCCAACTTTACCCATATCTTGTAATGCATTACCGACTTTACTTCCACCAGGTCCACTATTTTTATTAAGACTTTTGCCAAGTCCTTTACTCATTTTAGATGCAAGCATCAAACTGCCGTGCCTCGCCATACGACCAGCCACTTTAGCGGTGCTTGTAGCATAACTGCGTGCTTTATTACCAGCAAAAGTTGCTCCCTGATTAATCTTAGCCATCCCTTTTCCAGCTAAACCTCCAGCCGCACCACCAATTTCTTGGGATATTTTTAAGCCACCTAAAAGCATGCCAATACCAACTACAAATCCAATTAAAGCACTTGGGGTACTGGCTTCGGTTCCAATGTCATTATTAACACTAGCTGTATTTCCCAATGATCCGCCAGCCTGTTTTATAACAGCAGTATCGACCGCTCCCTTTGTATTTACATCTGTATTCTTGGCAGCATTATCCGCCATGTTATTTACTCCCGATAGTGAGACCAAAGACAACCAAATAAAAAAAGCTAAAACAGGACCAACAATTAAATTTTTAATAAATTCTGACCACCATTGTGAAGCATATTTTTGTCCACCCGGGAAAGCAGCTAACAAATATGCTAAAGGAGATAAAACTACATAAATCCAAATCATAACTAAACGCATCGCCAACATAGCCATCATGGTCACCATAACCACAATAGCTACTAACAAGTATATAAGTCCTAAAATATAAGCCCCAACAATTGTCGAAAAACTGCTATCACCACCATTATCAGCCATGGTAACAATTTTGGTAATACCAAGCATATCGGCTATGTTGGCGCTACCAACGTCCTTAAAGGCGTTAACAAAAGTTAACATAACTACTTGAGCTAAATCAATTAAAAGTCCGCAAATTGTTTTAGAAAAATTAATTAAAATAGCCATTAAAATTAATTTTGGTAGCCATTTTTTGTAATTATAATTTTCTAAATGCAAAATCGTTCCAAAAGCAATGATCATTAAAATGACCACAAAAAACATATTAGAAACATCGCGAACCATCGCCCAACCATAACTAACCGCCGGAGAAGTAATAAATTCTTGGTATGAAGCAATATAAATAAGACCGTGAATAACTAAAGCTAAGATCAAGCCCAGAGCCCAAATAAAACGACTAAGAATCCCAGTCATAATATCTGTTGCCCAACCAGTTTGAGCATGAGCATAATTTCCAAAAACAAAAGATCCAATTACCAGAATTAAAGGAAGAACAATAATTAATAATTTTTTATGTTTATTGACTAGCGACATGCTTATTTAAAAATTTTAAAAGATTATTTAATTACCAGTAAAAAATTTACGAATAGCACTTAAACCCAGGGAAGTCAGAGTACTAATAGGATTATTGACTGCATCAACTATCATAGCAACCAAAGCTAACAATGAAATTACAATTAACAAACATCCTAAATTACAACACCCTGCCCCTATTGGTTCTACTATTTTCAACATTTTTGAATCACCTGTTGTTTTTTGACTCCCATCGGCATGAAACGTTATGGCGAGCCATTCTCCACCTAGCGGTCCAAATAATTTTTTGCCTAGAATTTTTCTTAAAAATATATGAATATCAATCCAGACCAAAGTTAAACCCCAACTATCAATTAAGTGCAACCAAGAGTTCTTTAAAAGCTCATTAGTAGATGCCATGATTGGTGAACCAGAACCAGCAGATGAACCCTTTTTTTCTTTTTCTTTATCTTTTTTTACTTTGTTTACTTGCGCTTGATGACGAAGAGAATTAAAATCAGAACCATTATTAGAATTATCAGAATTAGCTGGTTCGCGACGCGCCTGATTTAAGTCGCCAGCCCTACCAGCGGCCGATTCCTCGTCTTCCATCTCTTCTTGATCCTCTTCATTATTTCTTTCTAATAATTGTTCATCAAGATTCATACCGGTTAAAATAAACTTTTCTTTACCCTAAAATTATACACTAAAATAAACAGAAAAGCAAAAACAAAAGGCCGACGAATTGTCGCCGGCCTTGTTTATTGAGTACTTGCTTAGAAACTTATCAGAAAATCATATTTTTAATTACTGGCAAAGAAACCCCAGTTATCATAAACCTTTATTTCTATACTGATAGGAGTGTTTACATGATTCTGATTATAATTATGATAAAAAACATGAGGAGAAGCTACGGCTGGTTGACTATCCTGATTGGGTATTGACTGCTCATAACCATCCCCCCAATCAATTATGATATTGCTAAGTGGTTTTTGCTCGAAATCAACATTACTATTAAACTCTAATCTGTACCATCCCTTAGTAATTCCTAGAGGCGCAGTAGAAGTAAAACCATCAGCGAAAGGAGTTGTATTGTCCCCAAAATAAAGTTTAACATTAGAAAGACTTGGCCAAACCGCACAAAATTTGTCAGCTGCTCTAACATTATTTGAACAATGAGGAATTGTATTGGCGGTGGCTGTTGGAATGTTAGAATAATTATATGAAACGGTACTTTCATAAGTGTCCCCTGTAAAATTATAAATATTTCCTGTTAAAAATATATTTTTAAGAATGTTCTCAAAAGGAGAAATTCCACTACTTGGATTTATCATTTGGTCTTTACCCCAAAGTGGAGTACAGGTCCCCCCTCCGGAGCCACAAGTATAATCAGCTAAATTATAAGTAACGCCAGTAGAATTAGTGAACCCGCTATTAACCGTTGTTAAACAATAAGTATCCGGCTTAAGACTACAAAAACCAATTAAATTACAGCCTACAGTATTAACACCATTATTACTACCATTTATACAACCATAAGGTCTTCCGGCAATATTAGTTCCCGCTGATGTTGAAGGATTATTAAAAGCAACTCTGCCATTATTGAATAAATTATCACTAGGTGAGGCGGCGGCGCCAAACGGCGTATCACTACGAGATTGACCATATTTATTGATATTATAAGGACTAGAGTTATAAGGGCTGAAGAATGTCGGGGTACTATCTCCCGGCTGCGCAACTCTAGTCGCCCAAGCTCGATTAATATTACTATTATCTACCGCCTGAACAAAACTATTACAAGTTAAATTAAAGATATTTTCTGCCGGTATAACTCCGTTGCCATCATAAGGATATTTCAAATCAACTTCGCGAGCAGGCGGATTATTATAATCATAAACAGCAATTGGCGGGTCCATATTAACATCTTCCCCTACTCTAAAACTAGTATTTTTTATTACTTCAGAATTAACAGTTGCTCCAGATAAACCATTATAAATACCATAACCGTTGGTAAAAGGAACACCCTTACATAAATCCCAATTTTCTGTAGGTTCATAATTATTATTTTGTTCAGTCAACTGGGCTTGAAAAGCACTAAAAAGGCTACCCTTTCTAGGTACACAGATTAATTTATAGCGATTTGGACAAGATGTACAATGATAATAAGATATCCATAAATCATAATCATTAGAATTAAAACAATAAGACTTATTTGCTCTAGGTTGTAAAAGACCTGAGTTCCCACTACCATCAAACTTATAGCACCCGAATGGACCAGTTCCACCATTAGAAAATTTATAATTATCACCATTAGCAAGAGATATCCTCTTGCCTCCCTTTTCATCATAACCAACCCAGGCTGCTTTTCTCTTCTCTAATAAATCAAAATTCCCATTTGCTTCGGCACAATAATTCAAAGGAAATTTACCGGCGTAGCCGGTAGCAGTAATAGCTAATGTCGAAATATTATCTAGCGGATACCATAATAGACAAACTCCTGGATTAGCTGGGTCATGCTGCAAACAATAGCCCTTAAGTCCCGGTTTAACCGTATTAGTATTTTTATCAATACAGGTTAGGCTTTCTCCGGTTGGGTATAAACGACATTCCGGAGAAACATATTTATCTGGTGCAGTTTCCAGGACCGGGTCGACGCTAAGATCATCAAAATAAACCTGTCCAGTAGAAGATGCCACCGTTTCAGAGTTAAAAGTAATTGTAATTTTTTGGGCATTATCTAAAGAAAATTTATTCACTACTCTCGTCCAACCTAAATTAGCAGGTGAATAAAATACTATTGGGGTCCCCGTACTATCATTTGGGCCATATGGCGTAATCGTAACTTGAGCTTTCATCCCTGTTGATTTCGAAGTATTTACCAAATAATTAATATAATAATCGGCCTTACCTACTGAGTCTAAACTAATTATTTCTGAAACAAAACTGCTCTCAGCGGGTACAGACAAATAGGCCTTACCTTGAGCTGGATAAGTAGTGGCAAAACTAGCTACATCAGGATTATCTATTAAACATGGCGCGATACTGGCTGCCGCACAGCGTCCCGGTGTTCCATTTTCAAAATCATAATGTGCCCCACTAATTTCTTTGCCAACAACCTTCATCTGACTTAAATTATAAGCATCTAAAATCGCATAACCACTGGCATTATTATTAACTGCCGTCCTAAGCACTCCCGATTCAACATTACTAGCAAAATGTTCACATTCATTTTGACTATTTAAACGATCGCATTGGCCATAAGTATAACAAGTTTTTTCATGGGTTACTGGGTCCTGAATGTAAGATGTACAATCTAACCAAGACGAACAAACTCTAGCCGGACTTACTTTAATTACCTGATTAGCAGTACACAATCCAGAAGCAGAAGCGCCACAAAGTATTGGTGAAACAGAATTTGTTGTTGAAGCTAAACTAGTTTTATAAGCATTAAAACTTAAATTAGTATATCCTAAGGCACCATTAATAGTACGCTCATTAAATAAGATACAGCCATTATCAAACTGCGCTTGTCCATTACAACTAGTTTTATCAACATTTTCTTGCAATTGATAATTAATTGCTAATTCTTTAATTTCAATTACACGATTAGTTGCTCCCCCGGTTAATAAAGCCATGGTACTGCTAGCAGAATTAAATGTTACCGGAGTATTTATGCTAGTAGCAGCTGCTAAAGTATCTAGCGGGCCACTAAAAATATTATTACTTAATTGTCTGACAGAAGAATTTACGGCTGGATCTTCAGAGGCGTCTTTAAAAACCAGATTAGCTCCAACAGTACTTCCGGAAACAACATTAAAACTATAAAGTTTATATGGCTCCAACGGAATAACTTGCTGATTATCGTTAATTGCTGTCGGCCAACCAGTACTAGTAGTTCCCCAGCCGTCTTGAATGCCGTCCGTTGTTACAAACCCAGAATTTTTTACTAAATTAGGATTAAACGGAGTAACTGGATCAATATATTCCGTGCAACCAGCCGCAATAGGACTACAAAGACCGGCATTAGAATTGGGGACCTTAACCTGACCGTCTCCTCCTCCTAAACCAATAGTTTTAAAGACGGAATAACTACATTTATAATCATTATTATCAAGAATACATTTATTAGCTCCACAGTCACTATCATTAACACAAATAGCGCTGCCCTGTTCACTGGATCCTGAAACCTGACCATCCTTATTTAAATCACAACGTTTAGCCGGTATTTTATACCAATCTTTTTCAGTAACTTTCGGATCCTGACTAGCTCGATAAACGCAGACATTGCTACCGGGATTTTTAAAATAATTAACGGTATTATCTGTTTTACTGGTCCAGGCTTCACAACCAACACTAGCTTGATTACATAAAATATTACTGTATTGATTAGGATTATTGGCCTTAAAAGTATCAGACCAAGCAACTAAATTCTGTCCTCCTTGGCCTTGTCCTAACAAACTACAGCCTTGACTAGCAGCACTGCATTGTTTATTAGCGTCATAAACAGCATAAATAGCACTGTCTCCAGGAACAATCACACAATTAGGATCGCCGGCACTACAAGTAGAAGTAGCGATTCCGTCCTGCCAAAACCCTAAACCATAAGGAGAATAATTTTTAGTATCAATAACCTGCTCGCAACCCACCGCCGATACCGAACATAAATTAGTAAATTGATGAAGATTATTTCCCTGTCCATTGCGATCAGTATAATTAGCACAACCTAAATTATAGTCTGCCCCACGATAATTATTTAAAGCATCATAATAACAAGAATTTGGAATTTTACTGGAATTTTTAATTAAATAATAACGATCAGTAATTTCCGATAAAATAAAGTTATCTAAATAAACATCAGCGGTACCGACAATAACTAATTTTTCATTAGTCCCAACCGCTTGATTAAGACTGGCCAAATTAGTCTGATAAATATTCCAATTATTTCCGCCCTTAACCGTGACAGTATTAAAATAATCAGAAACAACTCCAGTATCTTTATTAACAAAATAAATTTGTAAATTAGTATCAGCTGAGGCTAGACCTAAAAACTTTAAAGTATAAGCGGCACCAGTATTTACTGAGCCACTAACATCAAGTTGAGCTGAAGTAGCGGTATTCCCACAAGTAGTCGCACTCGACAATAATGAATGGCCATCCTTATTATTAGAAATTGTACTAATAATAATGCTGGAATTATTAGTACAACTGGAAGACCAATCTCCTAAACCATTTTCAAAATCATAAGAAGCGATTAAGTGAACATTGCTTCCAGTATTCCCATTATATTCCTGACAGCTATTTTCACTAGCTCGACAAGTTTGTCCTTCTCCAGGAATTGCATTATATAAACAAGCTCCAGAATTAGCATCCCAGGTTCCGCCATTTAAACAAGTATTACAACTATTAGCCGTTGCATCCCAATGCTTATCAGTGCCAATACAAGTTGCTTGCGCTACGCTAGTATCAATATTTTTATCGGTCATACGATAAGTATGACAATTATCAGAACAAGTAATTGTTCGGGAACTTAAATGATAAGAAACCGCTCCGCTAGCATTATAAAAAGCTTTACAATCCGAATTAAATAATGGATTACTAACCGGTAAATTATAAATAACCGCATTGCATTGAGCACTGTCGTTAGAAGTAACAGCTGGCAAACCATTAGCATCTTTCTCTAAAGAATAAGCCTGTAACTGATAGCCACTAACCTCTCCTTGCCAGGCATAAAAACTAGAACATTGTGTAACGCTTGGCTTAATACATTGTTTTAAAGAAGTATAATATTCTTTATTTTCTCCTCCTTGAGCTAAGGCGTCTAAATTAGTAAATTCATTACAACCAACAGCAGTCGCACTACAAGCGGCGGCAGTTTCAGGAATTAAATTTTCTTTAGTCGGAGAATTAAAATAACTTCCTTTAGAAATAAAAACGTCATAACCCAGACAAGCTGCCGGACAATAATCAGTCATTGATACTTTCGCGGCTACCTTAAAATTATCCGTAGTATTTGTATAAGAGTCACAGCCAACTTCAACTAAATTACAACGACGCGCATAATTAGAACAAACAGCCGGAGCATTAGTCTTAAAAGAATAATCTTTATTAACTCCGGAAACATTATTATAACAAGTGCTTTCTAAATAAGCTGGCAATAATTTTTCATAAATCTTAGAAGATCCCGTCGGAGTTTCACCATAAGAACTATAACCGGTATCCCAACCGCTCATCTCAAATTTAATGTTTTTAATATAAAAGACTCCATTAGCCGTTGTATTTCGCCCAACGATTCCAAAACTTGGTTCACTATAAGAAGTATTAGCCGGACGAGTAATTGTCAAATGCTGCCAACTATCAAGTACAGAAGTAGTTTTTAAGTAACTAGTATCACTAATATCACTAGACATCAACAGACTAACGACTGTTCCTGAATTTGCTCCCCCAACAATATAAACATCAGCACTTAAAGTATAAGCTTGATTTGATATAACTTGTAAATTATCAGGTAAAAGGGATTTTACTAAAGATGAAACAACTCCGCCACCACTATTATTAATTTCAACTTTTAAAGCCTTACCATAAAAACCGCCTGGTTCTTGGCTGGAATCCACTATACTGGCTGTAATATTATTACCATACAAAGGCCAGTCATTAAGAGTTCCTCCCACCGAAGAATCTCCCACCTGATCATTAACAAAATCAGAGTTCATTACTAAGTTATTACCCCAGGTTGGTTTGACCCGCATTAACTCCGTGCAACCATTATCTTTAACACTACAAGTACTTAAATTGTTATTTAAATAAAGGCTTTGATTTTGATTCCAGGAAATAGTTCCTGTTGTGGTAGCGTAAATTCCAGACAAAGAATATTGCCGACAACCAGCATTACTAGAATTACAAATTCCATAATCTAAAGTATTTTGTAAATAAGAGACGTCTTTACCATCCGAGCCCGCAAATGACTGACAAGTATTATTAATAGGTTCACAAGAGTCTGTGTTAAATTTCCAAGTTCTTTTTTCTCCATTACAATAACCATAAGCATCACAACTACCATCAGCTTTTTCTTTGATACAAGTTTGATTATCGGCGCAATAAGTATCAGCTCTAGTAATACTTATTGAGCTAGGCGTAGCTTCATAACCGCTGCCGCCCGGAGTTCCTGGTGTTACGGTCATATTTAAAATTTGTGCTCCATATCCACTTTTTTGACAGTAATTAAGCGGAGTGCTTAAAACCCAATTTGGGTCAATCAGTCCCTTGCACCAATCCGTATCTGTTTTAACAAAACCAGAACTAAATTTAGTATACTTATCATAAGGATCAAAACAGGAAACTAAATCATTCAAGGTGGCATTATGAGGCGCGCTCTGATCATTAATTAATTTATTAGCCTCTACCCAACCGATTGGTAAAATACGATATTTAACAAGAATTAAAATATCTCTTAAAGAATAACTACTATTATAAGCGTCACCGGAAGTATTATTAGTTAATTGCCAATCACCGTGTAAATAACCGTCAGTTATAGCCTCAGCAACAGTCTTCTTTTCAGAAATTGCCTGCATAAACTGGCTGTCAATAACACAATTATCCGGAGCAGGATTTTTGGGGTCTAAACAAATAGATAAAGAAGACAAAATATCATAATCTGTTTGCGTCCCGAAACTAGGTTTCAATAATTTAGTAGTAATTTCATTTAGAGCGGCTACTCCGGAACCGCTATTAGGATCACTGGAAAAACTTTTTGACGCAACAGACTCGGTTACAGAATTATTTTTCGGCTTACCAAGGTTTTGTATCAATTTGTTAAAATAAGACATAGCTAACTGATTCAAAAAAATATTAGCCGAGTCCACTAAAACGTCGCCGGTGATTTTACCAAGGTTTCCTGATTGAACATTTTGAGCCTCCTGCAATTGTCTTTCTGCTGTTCCGGGCGCAGCGGCACTCCCTCCGCCAATAGTCGAAACATTAAGCCAGCCTTTATTAGCTATTAATCCGGTTTTTTTATTTTCTGTATCAATTAACGCCTTATTACTTAAATCAGTTTTTGCCAGTACAGAAATACCCAAGTCATTTGCTCGAGGATCAAAAATACTAGATAATTTAGATAAATAATTAGGATCTTGCATATCCTTTAACTTCTGATTTATATCAGTACCCCAATTACTAACCATTTTTGAAGCACTACAATTCGGTCCTTGTGGCTGATTAACATCAATTAAACCTAAACCGATTTTAAGCTTAGCGGTTAGAGATGATGGGCTACAAACATTAAAAGAAGGAGTGGCATTCATTTGATTTGCTGTATTTTGACCGCTACTTATTGCAATATTACAACCCGTATTACTGGTTATACAACCATTATAACAAGTATTGTATTTTTCTTGTTTTAAAGGATCTCCTAAGTCTTTTAAAAAACTACCACAATTATTCGTACAAGTAATTAAAGATTCATCACAATTAAATTGTTGATCCTCAGTCGAGGGATTATTCATGTTGTTTACGAAACTTTCTACGAATTGCCCGGCTGCCTGATCACCAACATCCTTTAAATAGGCACCCCAATCTTTAGTAATAAACAAAGGTTTTTGTCCTTTCCCACCGGAACCAATATAAGAAGCTGTATCAAAAGCAATTTTATTAAGAGCAGTTTGCAAGGTTCGTTGAAAAGCTATTGAGCCAGCCTTTTGCCATAATTTTGTAGCAAGAGCCGAAGTCTTCTCCCATATAAAATTAGCAATTTTTGCAATAGTACTAGGTGGATCATTAACAACCATCTGCGCTTGAACTGGTTTAACTTGTATTGCCGCAATAACAAACAACAAACAAAAAATTAAAAAAATGTTTTTTAATTTAAAACTTTTAGAATCATTTTTTAATTTATTTTCCTTTTTTAAAGTTAAAAAAATTTTCATTTTTTTTAATTACTTAAAGTATTTTGATTATTTAAAGTATCTTGATAGCTTTTTAATAAATCCACGTCACTTATTTGATCTAATTCCTCTTTAGTACTTATTCCATTAGAAATTAACACCTGCCTTAAAGTAGCAGCATCTGCTTGTCCGCCGATAATCTGCTGGAGTGCCGTTTGATCGACACTACTGAAACCGGAAGCTGCTCCGCTATCAACTGGCAACAAGTTCTTTGATGGCAAAGATGTATCAGGAATTAGCATCGGATTGCTTGAACTAGAATCACTTGGGCTAACTATCGGAGCATTACAATTTTGTCCTTGAGGACAATTCGGATCGCTAACCTGTTCAATTTCTTTTAAATCAGAGATGCCGTCACTATCTGAATCGCTCAAGTAAACCGAAGTATGATAAACATTTAATTCATCATAATCCGATAAACCGTCTCCGTCAGTATCCGTTCTTTTTAAAAGAGCAATGGAGGCGCTATCAGCTCCGGGTTCTAAAGTATTTTGACTATCAGCCGGATCTTGATAAGTAAATGGGGAATTAATTTGGGTTTTCATCTGCCAAATCCAAAAAACAATAATAAAAATCGCTAAAAAAGCTAAAAACAAGACCGCAATTTTTTGAGGCTTTGGTAAATCTTTAAGAATTAAATTAGCGCCACTCTGTTCCGATGTACTGTCTGGCCGCATAAAAATTAAACTAAAAAAAATTGCAATTTATTTAATTTTATTATACCACAAACGAAGCTAGAGCCGCAAATAATTTTTGCCAATCTTCGAGAGATAAATCTTCTGCCCGAACCTGAGAATTTAATTTCTGTTTTATAAGAATTTGCTCAATAATTTTTGTAGTTACTTTTAGTCCGGCCGCTAAATTATTTTTTAGCATTTTACGTTTCGAACTAAAGCCAACTCTAACAATTCTAAAAAATTGTTTATCTAAAATAGGAGTATATTTTTTATTTTTTATCGTCATTTTAATAATAGCACTATCTACTTTAGGTTCCGGCCAGAAATTACCCGCTTTAACAACTCTAATTATTTCTACCTCGGCATAATATTGCACAGAAACTGCTAAAATACTCATGTCTGATGGTTTAGCAATAATTCTTTCGGCGACTTCTTTTTGTAGCATTAAAACCATAGACTCCGGACGAAATTCACCGCTTAAAAATCGACGTAAAAAAATAGAAGTAATATTATAAGGAAGATTGGCGACTATTTTATATTTTGTCTCCGCTGACCAATGGTCTGTCGGATTAAAACGTAAAATATCCTGATTAACTATCTCAATATTAGAAATATTATTAGAAGAAGTGTCGTTAGAAGCGACTGCCATCTTTAAATAATTCGCTAACTGATCGTCTAGCTCAACGGCCACTACTTTTTGCGCTTTTTCAGCCAGTTTAACCGTTAAAAATCCTAAACCGGGGCCAATTTCTAGAATAGTATCTGTTGATTGGATAGCGGCGATTTTAACAATTTCATCATAAATCTTAGCATTAATTAAAAAATTCTGCCCTTTAGAGCGAGTAGGTTTTATTTCCATTAAACGGCAGATTTCTCTAATCTGATTTAATAAATCGGGCGTATCATTTTTAGTTTCCATTCTTTAAATTTTTATTTTAATAAATACTAAAACTACTTAATATAAGAAAACTTCTACTAACTTAATGGGAATCATTTATCATCGTAAAAATACGATATAAACTAACAAATTATTTTATCGAATAACAATATTTAATAATCTTCCCGGAACAAAAATATTTTTAAGTACTTCCTTCCCCTCTAACCATTTTTTTATTATCTCATTATCATGAGCGAGTTTTATAGCCTCCTCTTTGGAAATATCACAAACTACTTCTAAAGTAGTTCGTAATTTCCCATTTATAGAAACAGCTAAATTAATAATTTCATCTTTAATTAAATTTTTATCATACTGCGGCCAAGAAGATTTAAAAATACTTTCCTTATTCCCTATTTTTTCCCAAAGTTCTTCCGCTAAATATGGTGCGAAAGGAGCTAAAATCTGTAACAAAAACTGGCGATTTTCTAAGGTAAGCGGCCAAACTGAATTTTTATTTTTATAAGCCAGTAACTCATTAGTTAAAATCATTAAAGCGGACACGGCTGTATTAAAATTAAAACCTTCAATATCCTCGCCAACTTTTTTTATAGTTTTATGAAGTAAAGACAATATTTTTTTATCGTTTTTGATTTTTTTTGTTTTGGTGTCCGCTAGAAAAGTTTCTTCATTAAATAATTTTTCAATCTTTTCTAAAAATTTTCTAGTACCAACTAAACCGTTCGTATTCCAATTAACGGCCTGCTGAAAGGGACCCATGAACATTTCATAAACCCGTAAAGCATCAGCACCATATTCATTCACTATTTCATCGGGATTAATAACGTTTCCCCAGCGTTTTGACATTTTCCGGCCATCCTCTCCCATAATTAGTCCCACATGTTTTAATTTTGTAAATGGTTCATTGTAATTTACTACTCCAATATCGAATAAAAACTTATGCCAAAAACGAGCATAAATTAAATGACGAGTGGCATGTTCCGCTCCACCGACATAAAAATCAACCGGCGACCAATATTTTTCTAATTTTTTATCAACTAAAAACTTATCATTATGGGGATCTATATAGCGCAAATAATACCAGCACGATCCTCCCCATTGCGGCATAGTATTAGTTTCGCGCTTTGCTTCTCCACCACATTCTGAACATTTTACATTAACCCAATCGGAAATCGCCGCTAACGGAGATTCTCCGGTACCGGTTGGTTCATAGCTTTTAACTTCCGGTAAACGAACTGGTAAATCTTTTTCGGGAACCGCCACTATTCCACATTTCGCACAATGAATAAGCGGAATCGGTTCTCCCCAATAACGTTGTCGTGAATAAACCCAATCTTTTATTTTGAAATTTATTTTTTTAGAGCCAACTTTATTCTTTTTTAACCATTCAGCCATTCTTTGACGAGCGATAACCGAACTAAGTTTTGAAAATTCACCAGAATTTTTTAAAATGCCGCCCTTAATATAAATTTTAGTATTTTCTACGGGCTTTAATTTACCTTCCGTCCCAGGGATAAGCACTACAGCGTTTTCCTCTTCATTTATAACAGGAATTACAACTGTTCTAATTTCTAATTTATATTTTTGAGCAAATTCATAATCTCTTTCATCATGCGCCGGTACGGCCATTACCGCTCCGGTGCCATAAGAATTTAAAACATAGTCCGCAATAAAAATAGGCACAAGCTCTTGATTAAAAGGATTAATCACCTTAAGACCTTCTAAAATAACACCACTTTTTTCTTTATTTAAATCCGTTCTCTGTAGATCGGTTTTATTTTTTATTTTTTGAATATATTTATCGACTTCCGGCCAATTTTTAATTTGAGTTTTTAATTCTTGAACTAATTTATTTTCCGGAGCTAAAACAAGATAAGTACAGCCAAAAATAGTGTCGACACGAGTCGTAAAAACTTTAATTATTTTTTCTTTTGTTGTATCTTCTTGGCTGTCGGTCTTAATTTCGCCAGCCTCCTGGTTATCGCCCTTAATTTTAAACTCAATCTCAGTTCCTTCACTGCGACCAATCCAGTTTCTTTGCATTTCTTTAATAGATTCGTCCCAATCGGGTAATTTATTTAAATCGTTTAAAAGTCTTTCAGCGTAATCAGTAATCTTTAAAACCCATTGACGCATTGGTTTTAATTCTACCGCGCTACCACAACGTTCACATAAGCCATTTTCCAAATCTTCATTAGCTAAGCCCGTTTTACAAGACGGACACCAATTAATTGGTTCAAACGATTCATAGGCTAAATTGTTTTTCCACATTTGTAAAAAAATCCATTGTGTCCACTTATAATAACTAGGGTCGGTGGTGTTAACTTCTCTCTCCCAATCATAAGATAAACCTAAAAGCCCCAGTTGCTTTTTAAACGTAACAATATTTTTTTCTGTAGAAAGTTTGGGATGAATTTTATTTTTAAGAGCATAATTTTCTGCCGGCAAACCAAAAGCATCCCAGCCCATGGGATGTAAAACATTATAACCCTGCATTAAACGCAAACGAGCTAAAGTATCAGTAGCAATATATCCTTTAGGATGTCCAACATGAAGGCCTACACCCGACGGATATGGAAACATATCTAAAATATAATATTTTGGTTTCGTTTCATCTGTGCCAGTTTTATAAAGATCACTGGCCTGCCAACGTTTTCGCCATTTATTTTCTATTTCCTGATGATTATACATATTATTTCTCTTTTTTATAAAACTTCTTTTAGCTTATGGGGTTAATTTAATTTAGTTTAGTTAATCTGGTCTAATCTGGTCTAATCTAGTCTAATCTAATCTGGTTTATTTTAATTCTAAACCAATCGGAGCATGATCAGATCCACTAATTTTATCTAAAATATAGGCTTTTTTTAATCTTATTTTTAGTTTAACTGAAGCGCAGAAATAGTCAATCCGCCAACCAACATTACGTCTTCGCGCTCCCGCTCGATAACTCCACCAAGAATATTGAATTTTTTGACCATTTATTTCCCGAAAAGTATCGATAAATCCCGAATTTAAAAATTTAGTAAACCAAGTCCGTTCTTCTCTGGTAAATCCGGCCGAACCTTTATTTTCTTTGGGTCGTGCTAAATCAATTTCTGTATGAGCGACATTAAAATCACCGGTAATAATCACCGATTTGGTAATTTCTAATTTTTTAACATATTTAAGCAACTCTTCATTAAATTCTAATTTATATTCTAAACGCGTTAATTCGGAATTGGCGTTAGGAAAATAAATATTTAATAAATAAAAATCCTTAAATTCAAGGGTTTGAACTCGCCCTTCAATATCAAACTTATTAATCCCTAAACCGTTTTTAACTCCAATTACTCCTTGAAAACCGGAATGTACTAAAATGGCTGTTCCGCTATAACCCGGCCGAAGTGCACAATTCCAATATTCCTTATAATTCTGAAAATCAAAACTAATATCATTTTTAACAGAGTCGGAAATTTTTATTTCCTGTAAACATAAGATATCAGGATATTCAGATTGTAAAAAATCAGCTAAACCCTTTTTAGCGATTGCTCTAATACCATTGATATTCCAAGAAATTATTTTCATATCTATTACATAATATGCTATAATAAATTTATTATAGTTTAAATAAAGCTATTTTTCAATTTTATGAATTTAGAAGATCGACTTAAATATGCTGAGATGAAGGCTCGCCATGAAAATGCTCTTCGCCCTTGGTATAAAAAATGGTGGGGAATAATTATTTTAGCAATTATTAGTTTAACAATAATTTTTTTAATTGCTTCCGCGCTTTATGTAACTAATAAAGTTAAAGAAATTAATAATGGTCCAAGTGCTGAACCAAATCCAGCCGAAGTCCAGACTTACTTACAAAAAGTTAACGGAGATGGAACTAATTATTTTCTTGGAACTAGCACGCCTCAGGTTACTATAATAGAATTCGGAGATTTTTCTTGTACACATTGTAAAGATTCTTATCCGGTCGTTAACCAGTTAGCGCAAACTTATAAAGATAAAATAAAGATAGTTTGGCGCGATTATTTAATTAATGATGGCTCAATTGATTTAGCTCTGGCCGCCCGTTGCGCCGGCGAACAAGGGCAATTCTGGCAAATGCACGATATTTTATTTGATAATCAAGACGCTTTAATAATCAATAACTCCGAACGTCTCGGAAAATTAGTTGCTTTAGCGCAACAATTAAAATTAAATGCGGAACAGTTTTCAACTTGTTTAAGCGGACAAAAATATCTCATTCAAATAAAAAAAGATTACGATGACGCTAACGGATTAAATATTTCCGGCACACCAACCTGGTTTGTTAATAATTATAGTTTTTCCGGCTATGTTCCTCTTGATAAATTTACTTCCTTAATTAGCGGTTTAATTAAATAATATGGAACAAGTTAGAATTCATGGCCGCGGTGGACAAGGAGTTGTTACGGCCGCCGAACTAATCGCTCTGGCCGCTTTTTATGACGGGAAAGAAGCCCAAGCTTTTCCCAATTTTGGAGTAGAAAGAAGCGGGGCGCCAATCCAATCTTTTGCCAGAATCGATAACCAAGTTATTGTTACTCGTGAACAAATTTATGAACCGAGTATTTTAATAATTCAGGACAGCACTTTAATAGGAAC
>Ga0210057_1002191_pt1 | contig 28228 bp, 35 predicted proteins | sample CryGeyCG2114_010_2_FD_183968 | JGI IMG/M metagenome (GOLD analysis project Ga0210057, IMG submission 183968) | Groundwater microbial communities from aquifer - Crystal Geyser CG10_big_fil_rev_8/21/14_0.10 (SPAdes) (version 2) | ecosystem: Environmental > Aquatic > Deep subsurface > Groundwater ...
CTAGGTCATTCCGCGTCAGCCAGCTGGAGAAATGGGCATATAGGTAATGGTGCTAGATGCTAGAACAAGTCTGGCATGACATGCATAAGAAAAACGCACGGTCGCGTGGGTGGGGCGCAGCTTTTCTTTGTCGATCATGAGTATATCCTTTTGGGTGGTAATTGATTGTCGAGGTGCTCCCGCTCTTTCGAGCGATGTTATATATTGATCTATTTATTTGATAAGTCAATTTTTGTGGCTGGTCTCGGTTTACTTCTGCATGGCGCAGAGGCCTTTTTCTAAGGATAGGCAGAAGACGAACATCGAGAAGTGTGCATCCAGCGAGCGGGTTCGGCGGCTATATATCTCCCGTCGTGCACAGGAGGAGATCATGCCAAAACAGCTGCCGGCTTCCCGGTATACGCTGCGGTGTGAGATTCCCCCTCCTTCTCAAGGCGGGGCAAGTCAACCCGGTATCGTCCCCTCTTCTTGAAGAAGGGAAAGAATCGGCAGAAAGAATCGGCAGTTTGACTTCTCTTCTATACTTTTCTATCTTGAGGAGTACCTGCACGGTCGTGCAGGCGATTGCATTATTAGCCGTTAATGTTTACGGATATTATTTTGTTCAGGGACCGAAGAGAGTTGGCTGTAGGAGGGCAGCGGTCTTCGAGTATACAGCACTATGAAAGCTATTTTGGGGCGAAAAATTGGGATGTCACGCATGTTTTTGGAAGACGGAGCGGCGGTGCCGGTTACGTTGATTTGTGCTGAACCAAACACAGTAACGTTGCGTCGCAGCGAGGATCGAGATGGGTATGCGGCTGTCCAGTTGGCGCTTCCGCGCAAGGGAGCAAAAGCGGCAAGCGGAGAGAAGCAGACCCCCCGCCAGCTGAAGAGCCGTTTTGCTGCCCGGAGAGAGTTTCCGGTTGAATTGGCGGAGGATCAGGAGAGCGTGTCGGTAGAGACGTTCTCCGTCGGCGATGTGGTGACGGTCGTGGGCACATCAAAAGGAAAGGGTTTTCAGGGTGTGGTGAAACGGCACGGCTTTGCCGGTGGGCCGGCTAGTCACGGGCACCGTCATGTACTGCGGGCCCCCGGCTCAATCGGTTCCCGTTTTCCGCAGCATGTACGCAAAGGTAAGCGGATGGCGGGCCGAATGGGCGGTGAGCGGGTGACGGTGAAGAATCTGCTGGTGTTGTGGATTGATAGTAAGAAAAATTTGCTGGCGGTGAAGGGTGCAGTGCCCGGACCGGCCAATAGTATTGTGGCGGTGCTAAGCTCTGGTGCAGTGCAATAGCTTTATGGCTTCTTCTCTTCCAGCAACAACGCCAACAGTGCCGGTGCGCACGTTGACTGATGAGCTTACCGAACGTATACCGGTACCGTTTGCGTTCACGGCTGTTTCGGTCGTTTTATTGGGTCAGGCGATGCATGTGGAGAGAGAGCGGCAGCGGATCCGCCGGGCGCATACCAAACAGCGAGGCGAAGTTCGCGGCGGCGGCCGAAAGCCTTGGCGCCAAAAGGGTACCGGGCGGGCCCGGCATGGTTCCCGCCGCAGTCCGTTATGGGTTGGGGGTGGAGCAGTTTTTGGTCCCCGCAGCCGCAGGAGAGTGGCTGTTCGTATGCCACAGGCGATGCGCCGCCGGGCGCTGGCCGGCGCAGTGGCAGTGCATATTACCGCCGATACACTGGCGGTGCTGCGTTTGCCGGAGAACCTCTCTGGTAAAACCAAGGAAGGGGCAGTATTGGTTCGGCAGCCGGGGTTGCTGTTGCTGGTCGGAAGCGGCGAGCAGATGTTTCTCCGGGCGCTGCGGAATGTGCCGGGCGTGACGATTGAGACGGCCAGCCGAGTTACCGTAACTGCCCTGATCGGTGCGGCATATGTTTTAGTGACGGAGGCCGGGTTTGCTGTTCTAACTGATCGTATTGGCGCGGTGGCGGAAGTCTAAGGATAGGAGATTATGTCACTACTTTCTCTAGCTAAAAAGATCGCCCGGGCTGATACCGAACCGCAGTCACAGCCGCCAGCTACGTCGGCAGAACGTGAGCCGGCGGAGGCAGCGGCGGACAGAGCAGCGGCTGTATTGCACCCGCTGACTGTAATGTTAGAGCCGTTGTTGTCGGAAAAGAGTTCAGCATTGCAGGAACAGGGTGTGGCTACATTTCGTGTACCGCATAATGTCGGCAAGCATCAAGTGGCTTTGGCCGTTGCCCAGCGGTACGGAGTCCGCGTCCGGCGGGTGCATCTTATCCGGATGCTGCCGAAAATGCGACGCCGGGGAAACACCTTAGGCCGGACGGCGGAGTGGAAGAAAGCGTACGTGTCAGTGGATAATGTGCAGCAGATTATAACGGGGCCGTAATATGATTCATTATATACACAGAGCCGAGGATATACGTTCTAAACTGGGTACAGAACATACAGCGAGACTGCGTCCGCTCTCATTTCTCGCGTTTGTATTTCTCGGTACGCGCGTTTTGTGTTTTGTTTGAGTTTTGTGTTTTTAGTTTTTGTGTAATTTTTTCTTCTTCTATGCCTATCATTCGTTATCGATCGAACCGTGCAGCCCGGAAGTCTGCGTCTGTTGTCGATCGCAGCGGTTTGTACCGCGGCCAGCCGTATAAATCGTTGCGGGGAGCCGTTATTCGTGACAGCGGCCGCGGACGGGCGGGGAAGATTACGGTGCGGCATCGCGGCGGGGGTGCTAAGCGTATGGGCCGTCTTATCGACTTCGGCCAGGATAAAGTCGGGGTACCAGCCCGAGTGGAGCGTCTCGAATACGATCCTAACCGTTCGGCTAATGTCGCTTTGCTTGTGTATACTGATGGCGAGCGCCGGTATGCATTGGCATGGCACGGAGCGAGAGCTGGGGATGCAGTTGTGACTGATGCTGCTGCTGATGAACAGCCCGGAAATCGTATGCAGTTGGAACATATCACCCCCGGAACGGCAGTCTATAACGTTGAATTGCTGCCCGGACGCGGCGGAAAATTATTCCGTGCGGCCGGATCATCGGCAACGGTGATGACTATACAGGACCGTCACGCGTTGCTGAGGCTGCCGTCCGGTGAAGTGCGGATGGTACGACGGGAGTGCTGGGCAACTGTTGGCACAGTCGGGAACGCTGACCATCGGCTGGTGCGTATCGGTTCGGCGGGTCGCAGCCGGCGGTTGGGTCGCCGGCCGCAGGTGCGCGGTAAGGCAATGAACCCGGTTGATCATCCGCACGGCGGCGGCGAAGGCTCGCAAAGTATCGGTATGAAGCACCCAAAGACTAAATGGGGCCGGCCGGCGCTGGGGGTGAAGACGCGACGAAAAAGAGCTCGGTCGGATGCACTGATTGTTAGCCGGCGGGCGCGGAAGCGGCGGTAAGGTTGCTGAAAGAATCTATTTAGTGCATACTTTTTACTTATGGCTCGATCACTAAAGAAGGGTGGACCGTTTGTGGACGAGAAGCTGCTTAAAAAAGTTGCGCGGCTCTCGCCCGGCGATCGGACGGTTATTAATACCTGGTCGCGGACATCGACTATTTATCCCGAGATGGTCGGTTTCCGCTTTGGCGTACACAACGGCCGGCAACATATTGAAGTGCTGGTTACAGAAGATATGGTTGGCCATAAGTTAGGAGAATTTTCTCCGACACGAAAGTTTGTTCGGCATGGCGGAAAGCTACAGCGAGAAGCAGAGGCAGCAAAGAGTTCCGGTACCGGCGGAGCGTCTGCGCAACCGGCTCGATAATTTGCTTTTACGTATGCGAATCCGCGCTGTTCACAAAAATGCCCGTATTGCTCCCCGCAAGGTGCGTGTACTGCGGGATGTTGTAGTCGGACGGCCGGCGGCAGCGGTGCAGCATGAGTTGGGGTGGCACCGCACTGATGCGGCGCGGCTCGTACGGGCCGTTCTGAATTCAGCCGTGGCGAATGCTGAACATAATTATGCCGTGGCGGCTGATAACCTGCGGGTGGTTTCTTTTGCTGTCCAGGATGGATTTCGTCTCAAGCGTTTCCAGCCGGCCGGCCGCGGTATGGCACACCCGTTTGTGAAGCGCACGTCGCACATTATGATTGAGTTGGCGGAAATTGCTCCCAGCGACGGTAAGCGGCCTGTCAAGCAGAGCGCTATTGAGACTATTGCTGCGGCGGACTATCTTTCCCGGCGCGAGGCTCCGACAGAGCAGACAGTGTCGGTGCAGCACGCCGCGCCGCCGGTAGAGTCGACTGCTTCTGAACGTGATGCTGAATTGACAGCACACACAAAAATTAAAATGATGCAACAGGGCGGCGAGGCAGCACAGCGTCTGCGCCGCCAGGATAAGGGCGGCGGTAAGTAGAGTACCAGTTAGTAGAAATGCGATTATGCGATACACTTTCTCTCAAACTCGGTTTCTTATGCCGGAAAAGGCATATAATCTGATTTCATTTAAACTGCTCGAGCAGCCGCTCCGCGGCTGATTGAATTTTATTACCAAGTATGGGACGCAAAACCAATCCAATTATTATCCGAAGCGGCAGTATGCTGCGGGTATGGGAGGGTAAGTGGTTTGCCACACGCCGGCGTGATTTTCGCCGTCAGCTTATCGAGGACTTATTTATCCGGCGCTATTTTGCGACAAAGCATCGACTCACCTCAATTTCACGGCTGGATATTGAGCGCAACCAGCATGAAATTATTTTGCATATTTCCACGTCCCGGCCGGCGGTGGTCATTGGCCGCGGGGGCAGCGGTATCGAACAAATTCAGAAAGACTTGAAGCGATTACTCCGGCTGCGCGGGCGTATGCGTATTAATGTGCAGGAGGTGCGCAATCCTGACACTGATGCGGCTGCAGTGGCAACGCAGGTAGTAGAGCAATTGGAGCGGCGGCTTCCGTACAGGCGTATTTTGAAACAATCTGTAAGCCGGTCAATGCAAGCCGGCGCTCTCGGCGCCCGGGTGATGGTGGCAGGGAGGCTGAACGGTTCTGAAATTGCGCGTCGCGAATGGTTAGCGGAAGGTAATGTGCCGCTGCATACATTTCGGGCGGATATTTCCTATGCGCAGCGAACAGCGCTGACTACCTACGGCACTATTGGTGTGAAGGTATGGATTAACCGCGGTGATTTGTTCAAAGAAGAGAAACAAGCACCGGTTGCAGTTCCTCGCAAAGTAGTCAGACGGCCCGAAAAAAAGCGCACCCTTGCTGAAGCGGCCAAAGAATCTATTTCTGTGCGGGAACTTTCTACCGCAGGCTCTGTAGACACCAGCGAGAATGATGAATAACGGCATATTGCTGCTATGTTAACACCACGCCGGGTAAAGCACCGGAAACACATGAAGGGTTCTGTTCATGGCCATGCCGGCCGGGGCATCCAGCTCGATTTTGGTCAGTATGGGTTGAAGGCCTTGGAAAGCCGCTGGGTTTCAGCGCGTCAGATTGAGGCAGGACGCCGTGCCATGACACGGTTTGTGAAGCGATCGGGAAAGATTTGGATTCGTGTGTTTCCGGATAAACCGGTGACTCGGAAGGGGCAAGAGGTGCCAATGGGCCAAGGTAAAGGCGCTGTTGACCATTTTGTGGTCGTGGTACGACGCGGAAGAATTTTGTTTGAAATGGATGGTGTTACTGAAGACCAAGCGCGAGAGGCGCTGCGTTTGGCCAGCCATAAGCTACCGATGAAAACTCGTTTTATTAAACGTGAAGAGTAAAAGTCTTATGACGACAGTCGAGTTACGTGAATTGACCCCTGTTCAGCTGCAAGCTCGTTTGATGGATCTGCGCGGGGAATTGGCTGCTATTCGGGCCGCTGTGCTGGCGGGAAGTGAGCAAAACCATTCCCGTATTCGGCAATTGCGCCGGGAGTCAGCGCGGACGCAAACTGTGTTACAGTCCGCATTGCAAAAAAACGATACTTAACGCATACTCAGTCCTTATGGTATCGCCTAGTTCCAATGCAACCGTACCCGCCGCTTCCCGGCAGCATCAGCTGAACGGAGTGGTAGTGGCGCGTTCCGGTGATAAAACAGTATCGGTGTTGGTGACTCGGACAATGCGCCATCCCAAATACGGGAAAAAGATGGTTCGCAGTAAGAAATATTTAGTTCATGATCCAGATAATACTTTGGTAGTGGGGGATTCGGCGGTAATACAGTCGACCCGGCCGCTTTCGGCCAGAAAGCGCTGGATTGCGGTGAAGCGAGAAGTGCGCCGCAAAGAACACACCGCAGCGGAATCATCGGCAGCGGCATAATAATATTCACTTTTTTGATTACTATTTAGGTATGAGCGGGAAGACATTCAGCGACTATGGTACATGAACGCAGCAAGTTAGTGGCGGCGGACAACTCCGGAGCAAAGCTCTTGGAAGTAATTCGTGTGCTTGGCGGGACACGGCGGCGGTATGCTTATGTCGGTGATGTGATAGTGGCGGCGGTGAAGGTGGCTGAGCCGCGCGCCCAGGTAAAGAAGAGCGATGTAGTACGGGCTGTGTTGGTGCGTTGCCGCAAGGAGTTACAGCGTCCGGACGGCACCGCAATCCGTTTTGATGACAACGCGGCTGTCGTGCTGCAAAAGGAGAGCAAGGAGATGGTCGGGACTCGTGTATTCGGTCCGATAGCTCGGGAAGTCCGCGCAGCCGGATACCAGAAAATTGTGTCTCTGGCTCCAGAGGTATGGTAGCGATGAAAGGTACACGGAGATCAACCGGTCGGCAGACACACACGCCGAAGCTGCGTATCCGCACGGGTGATACGGTGGCAGTCATATCGGGTAAGGACCGGGGGAAGACAGGACCCGTCTTGGCAGCCATGCCGCACAAAGGCCGGGTGCTGGTGGAAGGTGTGCATGTGGTGCAGAAGCATATCCGACCGCGGCGGGCGGGAGAAAAAGGGCAGCGGGTGTCGGTGGCAGCGCCTCTGCCGGTATCGAATGTCCAGCTCGTGTGTCCGGCGTGCAAGAAACGGACGCGTGTGGCGATCGATCGGACCGATGGGGAGCGCCGACGGATGTGTAAAAAGTGTGCAGCAATCGTATGACGGAACACGCTGTCACATTTCAGGACCAGGCCGCCGGTGTGCAGGCGGCGTTAGGTATTACTAATTCGCATGCCGTGCCGCGTATTACCCACGTTGTGCTTAATGTCGGAGTCGGCAAGCGCCGTGATGATAAGGGTTTTATGGCAGCTGTCCGGTCTGACTTGCGTGCCATTTCAGGCCAGGAACCGCATGAGCGGCGGGCGCGGAAAGCAGTTGCCGGATTTGCCGTGCGGGCGGGAAACGTGGTGGGTTTGCGGGTGACACTGCGAGGCAAGCGGGCGGATGATTTCGTGCGCCGTTTTGTCGGGGTAACGTTGCCGCGTGTGCGTGATTTCCGCGGACTGACAGTGTCATCGCTCGACGGCCGCGGTAATTTAAGCGTTGGCGTGGCGGAGCAGCTTGCGTTTCCCGAAATTAATCCTGATAAGACTGATAGTGTCTTTGGCGTCCAAGTTACCTTCGCTACCACGGCGAGGTCCGATGCTGAAGGGGCGGTGCTTTTCCGGGCACTTGGATTTCCTTTCCGTGAGGCGGCCGCTTGACTGGCGGGCAATATTCTTTAATAGTACTCCAATGGCAACTGCAGCCCAAACAGCGAAGAGTAAGAAGCGACCTAAGTTTCGCACGCGTATTGTGCGTCGTTGTTCTTTGTGCGGCCGGCCGCGTGGCTATCTGCGTGATTTTGGGCTATGCCGCATTTGCTTCCGCGAATATGCCGAGCGGGGCGTCATTCCCGGCGTTAGAAAATCTTCTTGGTAGCGCACTTAGCTTATGGACCCAGTTGCAAACATGCTGACTAGTTTATTGAATGCCCAACGGGTAGGAAAAGAGAGGGTGGCTTTACCGTATGCCCGCTTTAGCGAACAGCTAGCCCGGTTGCTGCAGGCCAGGGGTGTGTTGGGTGATGTACGGGTGCAAGAGGGTGTGCGTCCGAAATTGGTGATTACGCTGGCGTACCACGACGGCCGGCCGAATATCAGCGGGGCGCGCCGTCTGTCTGCGCCCGGCCGCCGCTATTATATATCCCACCGTCATTTGCCCTATGCCGGCCGCCGGCCGGGCTTCTTTGTGGTCTCAACATCACGCGGCTTGATGGATGCGGAACAGGCACGGAAAGAGCGGCTTGGGGGTGAGCTGGTGTGTGCGGTGTATGCGTAGCAGGACAATGTCTATGACAACTTTTACTGCGCGTTCACGAATCGGAAAACAAGTCATTCCCTTGCCGGATGGAGTGACGGTGGCCGTTGACGGTCAACGGGTAACGATCACCGGACCGAAGGGGGAGCTATCCTACACTGTCCATCCGCTTATTGTGCCTTCGGTAGCTGATGGCAGTCTTACAGTCGCACCGCGGCCGCATGTTACCGGCCGCGAAGGGAAACATCTTTCGGCGTTGTGGGGGACTAGCCGTGCGCGTTTGCGCAACATCGTTGCCGGGGTGAACGAGGGATTTGTGAAGCGGTTGGAACTTCACGGCGTCGGCTATCGGGCGGCGATTAAAGGAGCAGCACTGGAGTTGACGGTAGGGTATTCACATGCAGTTACGGTGGAACCGCCTGCAGGCATTACGTTTTCTCTGGAGAATGATGTAATAGTAGTGTCGGGAATTGACGCGGTTCTTGTCGGACAGGTAGCGGCTAATATTCGAGCCGTGCGTAAGCCGGAACCGTACAAGGGTAAAGGTATCAGGTATGCGGGTGAATATGTTCGGCGTAAGGTTGGTAAGGTTGTGGGCGCGAGCGCCTAATCGTATGCGGTCCTTATTATCTTCACGGCAGCGGCGGGTACGACGGGTACGGGCAAAAGTAACCGGTACTCCGACTCGACCTCGGGCATCAGTCTGGCGCGGGAGGCGGGCACTAACGGTGCAGTTAATTGATGACACCACCCAGCGGACATTGTTGGCAGTTGATTCCCGTGTGCTGAAACCAGCTGGAACAAAAACAGCAGCGGCGGCCGCGATCGGGGCGGCAGTGGCGGCACAGGCGCGTGAGAAAGGTATTACACACATAGTGTTCGATCGCGGCGGGTATCGCTATCATGGCCGTGTGAAAGCGGCGGCTGAGGCAATGCGGGCAGGCGGTTTAGATTTTTAATGTTGGTAATGGTTATGGCAACAGCAACGGCGCAATCAACTTCTGCGGCAACAGGTGTCCCCGTACGTCGCCGGTTTGCTCCGGGTGAGCAGACACGAGAATATGATTTTGAAGTTTTGGACATATCAAGGGTGGTACGTGTTGTGAAAGGCGGACGGCGCTTTAGTTTCCGAGTGAGTGTGGTGGTGGGTGACCGCAACGGTACGGTCGGTTTTGGCATTGGTAAGAGCCGTGATATTCAGGCAGCCATCACAAAGGCATACGAGCGCGGCAGCAAGCGGGTGATGCATGTCCAGTTACACCGCGGGACTGTGCCGTATGAAGTTGTGGCCAAGAGCGGTGGCGCGCGCGTGCTGCTGCGCCCTGCCCGTCCGGGTACGGGAATTATCTCTGGAGGAGTAGTGCGGATTGTTGCAGAATTGGCCGGTTTGCAGAATGTAGTTGCAAAACGCTTGGGATCGGCGAATAAAATTAACACAGCCCGGGCAGCGCTGGCAGCTCTGTCGGTATTTTCGGCGCGGTGAGACTGCTATGTCACGGGTTATGTTGCATACGTTGCCGAGCCTTGTCCGACGGAAGAAGCGGGTAGGTCGCGGCGTCGGCAGCCGCGGCGCCAAATCCGGCCGCGGTATGAAAGGACAGCGTTCCCGCGCCGGTTACTCGAAGAAGGCCGGTTTTGAGGGCGGGCAGACGCCGCTGTATATGCGTTTGCCCAAGGGCCGGGGTACTAAACAGGTTTTTTCGCCGCAGGGCGGCCTGACGACTACCGTTACTATTCGTCAGCTGGCAGGCATACCAGGTGCCGTGATTGGATACACGGCGCTACGGCGGGCAGGACTGGTGCCGCGAGGTTCGAGTCGGATTAAACTGATCGGCAACGGGACCATGAAGCGGAAGGTCGCGGTTCGTGTGCACGCGGCGACGCCGGCGGCGGCAGCAGCGGTGGCGGCGGCCGGTGGGAGTGTGGAATTGATTCAGCAAGTCACCGATCAAAAATAAATTAAACATCTTTTGTTTGCTATACTTCTATCGGCGTTTTTAGCTAAATTACTAAAATCTCACCATTATTCTATGACACTTCATATTTCAACCAATCAGAAAAGCCGTATCGCGCAACCTATTGCAAAAGATCCGGCTCTTCATTTTTGATTGGTGGCTAAGCTTAAGTACATTCAGTGACTGCAGCGAGGCCGGTGAATGGAGTTGTGCAGCACCGCCCTCATTCACTGTATTTACTGCATGGACTGGATTACTGTATGAACTGACCTATGTTAGACGTTAAAAAAATGGCGCTGTTGTTTAAGCTTCCGGAGCTGCGGAAGAAGTTGCTGATGGTCTTCGGATTGTTATTTGTTTTTCGTTTGACCGCCATAATCCCTTTACCGGGCGTACCGCGCGAAAGTTTAGCGGCCTTGTTTGGCGGTAACCAGTTGTTCGGGCTGTTGGATATATTTTCCGGGGGCGGTTTGTCTCGCCTCTCGGTTGTGATGCTTGGGGTGGGGCCGTATATAACGGCTTCAATAGTAATGCAATTGCTGACGATGGTTGTGCCTCGGTTGGAAGAGCTGTCAAAAGAAGAAGGTGAAGCCGGGAGGCGTAAAATTAACCAGTGGACTCGGCTGCTAACCGTGCCGCTGGCTGCGGTGCAGGGATACGGGTTCATCAATTTGTTGTCGCGCCAAGCTGGTCCAGGCATTGTATCGGGGGCTGGGCTTACCTTTACGCCGTGGGAATTGGTGGTGGCATTGTTTGCCGTGACAGCCGGGACGGTGTTTCTTATGTGGCTGGGGGAGTTGATTACAGAACAGGGTATTGGAAATGGTATTTCTTTACTTATATTTGTCGGTATCATAGCGCGGTTGCCGCAGGTGCTCTACCAGGCAGCGGTAACGTGGACGCCGGACTTGCTGTTGCGGTATGCGGCATTTCTTGCCGTTTCCCTGTTGGTTATTGCCGGAGTGGTGGTAGTAACGGAAGGACAGCGCTTAATTCCGGTGAGCTATGCTAAGCGGGTGCGCGGTTCACGATTGCTGGGCGGCACCTCAACGCACTTGCCGCTGCGGGTGAACCAGGCCGGCGTGATTCCGATTATTTTTGCTCTTTCGGTGATGCTGTTTCCGGGTGTGATAGCGAATTTTTTTGTGACGGCTGATTCAGCGAGAGTAGCGCGGGCAGCAACAGAGATTATTTCCTTGTTTCAGGACCAGTGGTTTTACGGCATTACCTACTTTGTATTGGTGGTGTTGTTCACCTATTTCTACACTTCGGTCACATTTGATCCAAACAATATTGCGGAAAATTTGCAGAAGCAAGGAGGGTTTATTCCGGGAATTCGGCCTGGTAAGCGCACTTCGAATTTTTTGCAGTATGTGATTAACAGGATTACCTTGACCGGTGCTATTTTCTTGGGATTGATCGCAGTGTTGCCGTTGGTTATGCAAGGGTTGCTGGGAGTGACAACATTGACGATCGGAGGGACGGCTTTGCTGATCGTAGTTTCAGTGGTGCTGGAGACGATGAAGCAGATAGAGAGTCAGCTGACGATGCGGGAATACGAGGGCTTTTTGCGGTGAAGCGCCCAAAGAAGCTACCATGCATAATGCAATACAGATGAGCGTGCCGAGAGCGGATCTTGAGTTTCTAGCTTTGTGTTTTAGTTAGTCGCCAAGACCTTTTATCTCTTTGATTACAAACTCAGTATGGCATTGCCAAAAGTTATTTATATTATGGGGCCGCCGGGAGCGGGCAAAGGTACGCAGGCGGAGTTATTGGCAAAAGCGATTGGGTATCATCGTTTTAGTACCGGTGATGCATTCCGGGCAGTTTCGCGGCAAGATACGCCGCTTGGACGGCGGGTCAAAGAAACTATTGACAATGGTTTTTTAGCGCCGCCCGAAATGGCCGCTGAGATTGTTATTACGGCTGTCAGGAAGCAAGCAGCTGCCGGCCGCGGACTTATTTTCGACGGTACGCCGCGTACTGTTGAGGAGGCGGTTTTGGTTGACCAATTTTTTGCGCAATACGGCTTCGGCAATCCCTTAGTGATTTATCTGCAGTTGGACCGGGAAGAGATGGTCCGGAGGAACTCACAGCGTCAATTTTGTCTTGGCGTTGCGGGAGATTTTCCGGTGTTGACTGAGGATGATGCGCGGCGGTGCGCCGCGGCGGGCGGAACTGTAGGCACCCGGCCGGACGACGAACCGGAAAAATTTGCGACTCGTTGGAACGAATTTATGAATTGGACCTATCCGGTGGTAGAAAAGTATCGTCAGCGCGGCATTTTGTATACCGTCAATGGAATGGGGACGATCGAGGAAGTTCAGCGTGCGGTGGCAGATATCGTTTCAGCGGAACAACATACAGCTGATGGTTCGCCTTAAATCGCCGCAAGATATAGACCGCCTGGCAGAGGGGGGCAAGCTTCTAGCTGCTGTACTGGATGAGCTAGTGGCGCAGACGGTGGCAGGTGTGACGCCGAAGGAATTGGATACGTTTGCCCGGAAGCGAATTACCGAATATGAGGCTACGCCTGCTTTTTTGCACTATGCACCGAAGGGGCAACCCCCATTTCCGGCGGCATTATGCGTGTCGGTGAATAGTACGGTGGTACACGGTTTGCCTTCGGCCGTTCCATTGGCTGACGGCGATGTGGTTGGGTTAGATTTGGGGATTATTTACCAGGACCGCTATTACTTAGACAGCGCTCGGACTGTGGGTGTGGGAACGTTGCTGCCTGCGGCGGCACGGTTATTGGCGGTGTCGCACGAAGCGTTGAAGCGCGGTATTGCAGCCGCACAGGCAGGACGTCGGACGGGAGATATTGGAGCAGCAGTACAAACATATACAGAGAGCTGCGGTTTTGGCGTAGTTCGGTCTCTGGTCGGCCACGGTGTCGGCTTTGCCGTACACGAAGAGCCGCAGGTGCCGAATTTCGGCCGGCCCGGGGAAGGTACCATACTGGAGCCTGGTTTAGTTATCGCTATTGAACCGATGGTGACAGCGGGAGATGGCTGGGTTGATACGGCGGCGGACGGTTGGGGAATTGTAACAGCGGATGGCGGCCTGGCAGCGCATCAGGAACACACTGTGGCAATCACCGCTTCCGGTCCGTGGGTATTGACGGCGCATTGACCGGTGTAGCTTGACCGCTGCGGCCACCTTCTCGCCACGCTAGCTCGCTTAGCCTGGACGGTATAAATCCCGCATTGCCCCTGTCGAGTTACGGTGGGGCGGATCTTTTTCCCCGATGCGTTGGCAAATGCCGGCTTAGGAGATTACTCTGGTTGCAATGCACTCTTGGTTGAACCCGCTTACTGGATGCCTTGGCTTGATGTGTATGGACTCCGCTGATTGACCGTTTATTTTCCTAGTCCCGGCGAGGGAAAAATGGATGGAGCGGGGTTTTAGAAAACCGTCTCGGGTGAGACGGTTATTGAAAGTTCAGTTTAATCAAGTTTGCGGAACACAATTTCCGCAAGGACGATTGCGGCGCCGCAAGCCAAGATAACTAGCGGCCAGAAGGCGTCCGGCTGTAGGTACACATCCATGCTGGTCATGTGCATTTCCTTCAAATCAAAAGAAAAAGGGTGGTACACAGTATCTGCCCGACATTGGCGACTTATGGAAGAAATCCATTTATACCGCCAAAGGCAGGCAGACATGCATTACATTTGTCAAAAGAACTATATTGCGATATTATCATATTATGTTAATAATGTCAATTTGTGCGGCATATGAAAGTCTTGGCGGTTGATTTAGGCAGCCGGCATGTGGGGTTGGCGATTACGGATGACGAGGGGCGGATCGCCTTGCGGCATAGCGTAATAGATCGGAAACAAATCTCAGCGCTAACGGCGCTGCGGGATATTGTCGATCAGGAAGATGTAAAGAAGATTCTGGTCGGTGTGCCGTTTGGGCTGGAAGGCCAAGAGACGAGGCAAACATACGTGTCACTCAAGTTTATTGAACGGATACGAAGTGCATTTAGCGGTATTGTCGAAGTCGAGGGTGTTGATGAAACTTTGACGAGCGTGGAAGCGGCAGCGCGGCTTAAAGCGGAAGCGGGTACACTTAAGGATGAGCACATGGAAGCGGCGCGGTTAATGCTTGAGGATTATTTGCGGCAGTAGAGCAATCGGCAAGGGACATTTTTTCCGAAGCGAGGATAGAGCTAAAGCGCGCTAAAAGTATCCGAGTGTAAAGACTCGCGGACTTGCCGTCTCATTTTCTCCTGGTATGGTGGAGACTTATGAGCGAGACAATTCCCCGGCATGTGGCGATTATTCCCGATGGGAATCGAAGGTGGGCGGCTCAGCAGGGCTTGAGCGCTTTCCGTGGGCATGAAATAGGCATCGCTGCTTTTCAAGAAGCGGCACGGCAAGCTGCCGACCGCGGTGTAGATCATTTGTCGCTGTGGGGAATGTCTCTGGATAACTTAACGAAACGAAGTCCGCGGGAGGTGGCGGGATTGTTACGAATTTTCAGGCGTGAGTTTGCGCAGCTGGCCGAAAATGCAGAAATTCATGAACGGCAGACGCGGATTAATGTTTTCGGACGCTGGCGGGAGAAGCTTCCGGCGGTTGTAAGACGTGAGATTGAGAAAGCACTGAGAGTGACGGAAAATTATGATCGGCATCATTTAAACTTTTTCCTGGCCTATAACGGTACGGACGAGATGCTGGAAGCGGTGAGGGCTATTGTCCGCGAAGCTCCTTTGCGTATCACGGCCGGGACTATCAAGCAACATTTATTCACGAGAGATTTGCCCCCGGTGGATTTGATTATCCGCACGGGCGGCGAGCCGCATTTGTCGAACGGTTTTATGATGTGGGATGCCGCTGATGCTGAACTGTATTTTACAGAAAAACTATGGCCGGAATTTACGCCGGAGACATTCGATGCGGCGTTAGAAGATTTCACTCGCCGCCGACGCCGTCGCGGCAAGTAGTCTATTTTTAAGATATCGATCAAGAACTCGTCTCGAATGATGCCCTCGCGGCGAGAAGACGGTTTGGGTGCCGAAACCCAATCAGGAACGCGGGGTATATCCGGATTTATCGAACTTTAATAGAACCGTTGCATGTTACATAATGGGCGTACTTCCGCTGAAAGATGATTTGCAATGGGTGCTTATGGCAGCTTTGTTTGGGAAATTAGCCATGTCTAGTACAATAGAGGAATGAAGCATGACGGCGTTTATTTGTCAGTTGTAATTCCCGCGTACAATGAAGAGCAGCGGCTGCCGCCTACGCTGCAGGACGTGGCAGCGTACTTGCGGAACCAACCGTACGGGTGGGAAATTGCGGTGGTCAATGACGGTTCGACGGACGGAACCGCTGACGCAGTGCGGGCGGTGGCGGTGCATGAGCCGCGTATTCGGCTGCTGCAGTACGGCCGCAACCGCGGTAAAGGGTATGCAGTACGGCATGGCATGTTACATACCAGCGGCGAGTTCCGGGTGTTTATGGACGCGGATAACTCTACGACGATAGACCACGTGGCGCAGTTTTTCCCGTATTTCGAGATGGACTTTGACGTGGTGATTGGTTCCCGCGATGTGGCTGGAGCCCAGATTGAAGTGCACCAGGTTTGGTGGAAGGAACGGTTGGGCGATTTGGGTAATTTGTGGATCCAATTTTGGGCGGTGCCAGGTATTGAAGATACCCAGGCGGGATTTAAGATGTTTCGCGGAGCGGCAGCAGATGATGTGTTTTCGCGGCTGACGCTGGACCGGTGGGGATTTGATGTTGAGGCGTTGGCCGTAGCCCGTGCACGTGGGTACCGGATTGCCGAGCGGCCGATCCATTGGGTGAATGATCCTAATAGTAAAGTGCCGACTGGTGCCTATTTACAAGTGCTGCGCGAAGTGGTACAAGTGCGGCTCAACTTATGGCGGGGCGCCTACGGGAAAAAGTGACAGTCGCGGGACGTGTCTCAGGCCGCAGGCACAGCCGCGGACTGGAGGCCGGGGAGCTGCGCCAGGATGTGTTGACCGGCCAGTGGGTGGTTATTGCCACCGGGCGGGCATTGCGGCCGCATGATTTTTTGGCTGAACGAGGTCGGCCGTCAAAACTGCCAAAGTTTAAAGATGAATGTCCTTTTTGCCGGCTTGATATGTTTCCGCAGGAGCCGGACGTATTGACGCTGCCGGCCGGCCGTGATGAATGGGAAGTGCATATTTTTCCGAACAAGTATCCGGCTTTTTCCCCGTGCGAAGAATTCCGTATGTGGGAGGCCGGCCCATACCATGCCATGGAGGCGGTTGGCTACCATGAAGTATTAGCGACACGCTGGCATAATGCCATTGACGCTTATCTGACACCGCGGCAGCTGGCATTGCAATTGGAGGCTTTGGTTCTGCGCTTTCGACAGCTGCGGGAGAAGCCGAGCGTCAACTATATACAAATTATTAAAAATCACGGCGTTAAGGCCGGCGCTTCGTTGGAGCACCCCCATCATCAGATATTAACGGTACCGGTACTGCCGGTAGATGTTCAAGCATTGTTGGATGGAGCCGAGCGTTACTATTTGCAACATAAAGCTGATGTGTTCAGTACATTATTGGCATGGGAGTTGGAGGAAGGAAAACGGATAGTATATGAGAATGATCATTTTGTGGCGCTGTGTCCCTTTGCGTCGCGGGTGCCATTTGAAGTGATGGTGGTGCCGCGGGACCCGTTACCGTATTTTGAGGATAGTGATCCGACCGTGCGGCAGGCGTTGGCGGAAACGTTGCAAAATGTGTTAAGCCGTCTGTATGTCGGTTTGCATAATCCGCCGTATAACTATTACTTGCATTCCGCACCATGCGACACGACCGGGTTCATTTGCGATATGAGCGCATTTCCGCATTTCCGCTGGCATGTGACGATTATGCCGCGGCTGAACGTGTGGGGCGGTTTTGAGTTGGGAACGGGTTTGCCGATTACGACGGCGTTGCCGGAAGAATCAGCCGCCTACTTGCGCGAGGTGCGGGTGGATGCGCTACGCTTGGAATGATGTCTGCTTTAGTTCATAGCCTTGCGGCGACCGTATCCGGCGTACCGCCGCAATTGGCCACAGTGATGTTGGCGGCATTGCCGGTGTTGGAGCTGCGCGGGGCGCTACCAGTGGCGCTGGAGTTATACCGATTACCGGTGTGGCAGGCGGTGTTATTTTCTGTAACAGGCAATTTATTGCCGGTTTATTTTCTGCTGACATTTCTTGAGCGGGCGAGTGTGTGGCTTCGACCCCGGTCTGCCCTTGCCGACCGGGTATTGACTTGGTTGTTTGTCCACACGCGTTTGCGGCTTGCGGCAAAGGTTGATCGGTACGGTGTGTGGGCGTTGGCGCTTTTTGTGGCGGTGCCGTTGCCGGTTACGGGGGCGTGGACGGGTTCGATTGCTGCATTTGTCTTCGGATTGCCAAAGCGGGCGTCAATGCTCTCTATTTCTGCCGGCGTACTTTTTGCAGCGGCGGTCGTTACCGGAGTTGTGCACGGTCTCACCGGGCTGGCAGCTGTGTGGGCCGGCCGACTCTAGCGGGATGCGTATGGCGCGGCGCGGATTGACGGTCGGGAATTGGAAAATGGCGTTGTCGCATAAAGCGGCGCATGAGTTGGCATTGTCGTTAACCCACGGGGATCAGGCAAGGACGTCAGATATATGCGAAATAGTTGTATGCCCGTCGTATCCGTCTTTACCAGGCGTAGCTGACGTGTTGCAGCATTCGGAAATTGCAGTGGGAGCGCAGCATGTTCATTGGGAAGAGCGGGGCGCATGGACGGGGCAAGTGTCGGTTTCTCAAATCAGCCCATTTGTCCGCTGGTGTATTGTTGGGCATTCAGAGCAGCGCATGTTAATACACATGACTGATGCCCAGGCAGTACAGGCTGCCGAATTATTGGTACGTCATGATATTACGCCAATAGTGTGTATTGGTGAGACGGCTGTAGAGCGCGAAAGAGATGAGACGGTGGCGGTGGTAACGCGTCAAACAAAAGCGCTGCTTGCCGGTTTGCACCGAGCGGCTATAGCGCGGCTCGTGATAGCGTATGAACCGATTTGGGCGATTAGTACGGCCGGATTCGGAGAAGTCCCCGACCCGGCTGACGTGTCTGGGATACTACTGTTAGTCCGTAAGCTTATTGCCGCCCGTTTTGATGATGACTTAGCTCAGAGGGTGCGGTTGCTTTACGGTGGGAGTGTTCAACCGGCGACTGTGGGCAACTATGCGCAAGAGCCGGGAATTGATGGAGTCTTGGTGGGCGCCGCTTCACTTCACCCGGCGGACTTCATGCAGATTGCCGAAACGATAGGTGCAGCGGTGGACGCCCGTTGAAACGCGGCGTATTCATACTCATTCCCTGGCGATGGTATATGCTGGTTTCGATAAGTATCTACTGGAATGTAGGGTGCGCTGACCAGTGTGTAGCAGAACGCGACTGCTGCAGTGCGGCACCGGGTTGGCTTTCACGAAGCCAGAGCGTATGATGTAATGAAATCATATGGCAGTGAGGAATTCTGACTTTGATATGATCGCCATTGGCGACACCACCCAGGATGTTTTTCTAGAGGTGAGTGATGCGAATGTGCAGTGCGATTTGGATGGTGCAAACTGCAGGATTTGTTTTGATTACGCGGATAAAATTGCGGCAGATACTAAAACGGATGTCCCGGCGGTGGGAAATGCGGCCAATCATGCTGTTGGCATTGCCCGTTTGGGGTTACGGGCAGCCGTTTACACTGTGGTAGGAGATGATGTCCAAGGGCACCTGGCGCATGATGTGCTGCGGGATAACGGTGTGAATACCGACTATATAGTATTTGACCGCGACCATGGCACAAATTTCTCCGCGGTGATTAACTATCGCGGGGAACGAACGATTTTGGTTTACCATGAACCGCGGGAATACACATTACCGGAACTAGCGGCGACGCGCTGGGTATATCTCACCTCTTCGTCGGGTGATGGAGTTAAGCAGCTGCATATTCAAGTACTTGAATGGCTGCGGCGAGAGCCTGACGTGCAGCTAGCATTTAATCCGGGGACGCACCAAATCCACCTAGGACGGCAGGAGCTTACTCCCTTACTTTCGCATACGACGGTGTTGTTTTTAAACCGGGAAGAGGCAGCAGAGGTCCTTGAGGTGACCACGACTGATGTGGCCGAGCTGGCGGGTCAATACCATGCCCTGGGAGTTACGACGGTGGTGCTTACAGACGGGCCGGATGGATCATATGTTTCCGACGGCACACGGATACACCACCTGCCCATTTTTGCCGGACCGGTGGTGGAGCGGACTGGCGCCGGTGACAGTTATGGGGCCGGATTTATGGGAGCGCTGATTCAGGGGAAGGATGTCTTAAGCGCGATGCTGTGGGGGAACGCAAACTCGACGTCTGTCGTACAGCATATTGGCGCCCGGGAAGGGTTGCTTGATGCTGCGGGTATTGAGAAATTACTTGTGGAAAATAGCGCGATTGTGCCGAAAGAATTCGCAACCTTATAATGGAAGTTGTCTAGATCAAAGGGCCGCAGTACTATAGATGTATGGTTAATAGCAGATACGGGCGTTGGCTTCGGTTGCGGTGTACGTGGCGGTTAATTTGGCGGGGGCAGTTACGTTAGCGCGGAATCTATGGTTCGAATTGCCATTAACGGATTTGGCCGCATTGGGCGAGCGGCGTTTAAAATTGCGCTGGAGCAAGGGGATGAGGCGGCGGTGGTGGCGATTAATGATTTGGGACAATTGGAAAACTTAGCTTATCTATTGCGGTACGATACGATCTACGGACGGTATGGCAAAGATGTGGCGGTGGCAGCGGATGCATTGATGGTGGCCGGTGTGCGTATACCGGTGTTTAATGAGAAGGACCCGGCAAAGCTGCCGTGGGGGGACATGAATGTAGACGTGGTGATTGAATCGACCGGCGTCTTTACTGATGCGGCCGGTGCCGGCGGGCATATCACGGCTGGGGCCAGGCGGGTAGTCATTTCTGCTCCGGCAGATGGGGAGGATGTGCCAACGGTAGTTATGGGAGTGAATGATGCTGCGGCAGCAGGGCATGCGATTGTGTCGAATGCCTCTTGTACGACGAACTGTGTGACGCCGGTGGTGGCGGTTCTGGATAAAGCATTCGGTATTAAAAAAGCGCTGCTGACGACGGTCCATGCCTATACTGCCAGCCAAAGTTTGGTTGACGGTCCGGCCAAGGGGGACCTGCGGCGCGGCCGGGCAGCGGCAGCAAACATTGTACCGTCATCAACGGGTGCGGCCGCGGCGGCAACGCGGGCGTATGCGCCATTGGCAGATATGTTTGACGGCGTTGCCCTGCGGGTGCCGGTCCCGGTGGTATCTATTTCTGATTTATCCCTGGTGCTGAAAAAGAAGGTTTCAGCGGAGGATGTAAACGCAGCTCTGGAGGATGCAGCCGATGATCCTGCTTTGAAAGGTGTGCTTGGTGTTACCAGTGACCCGGTTGTGTCGAGTGATTTTATCGGAGATCCGCGCTCGGCTATTGTTGACCTAGCCATGACTCGGGTGGTTGGCGGTGACTTGGTAAAGGTTATGGCGTGGTACGACAACGAGTGGGGCTATTCGAACAGACTCGTTGAGGAAGCTATTTTAATCGGTGGGACGGCAGGGGAAGAAAATTAATTTTTTAAAGTCCGTTAAAAATCCCTCTTTCGGCTGGAATTATTCCGGCTTCGGTTGCACACTTCTATTCGATCCGGCGATGTATCGGCCGGTACATCTGCTTAACGGAACGAAATTATAGTACAAACCTGGAAAATCAAACTTGAAGTTTTTTTTCGGGCAGGCTCTTGGAGAAAGTAATAGGGTGCAGCTGGTTGCTCCAGAAATACATGATTCTGACTAAGACTTGAGATAAAGGTGAACTCTTGTCTGCGAATTCATCAGAAGGGGGAGGTGGCGAACCTCACTCCGTCTCTCTATTCAATAAAGCGGGAGATGAAAAACCCTTTCTTAGCTTATTTTACCAAAAGGGAAAAGATGAAACCCACTCTTTTTTACGAGGAGGAGATAAGCGGCACCGCAGAGACACTTCCAATTATTGGGCCTTGCTTGCTGTGGTGCTGTGATACTATATCTGCATGGGCATTTTTTCTCGCGCGGCGGTGTCACCCTTGCGGACTATGGATGATATCCCGCTAGACGGTAAGCGGGTATTTGTGCGGGTAGACTTTAATGTGGCAATCGGCGATGACGGTGTGGTGGACGAATATGAAGATTACCGCATTGAGGCGGCTTTGCCGACCATTCACGAACTCTTGCAGAAGCGCTGCAAGGTTATTCTGTGTACTCATCTTGGCAGGCCGCAAGACCGGGAAACAAAGCCAACTGATCTTACACCCGTCCACCGGCGGTTGGAGGATATGCTGCGGGAACCGGTGCGGCGTGTCAGTTCGCTTCATGGCGCCGAGGTGAACGCTGTTGTTGACGGCATCTCACCGGGCGAGGCGGTGCTCCTGCCCAATATCCGGTTGGATGAACGGGAGGAGGCAAACAGTCGGCAGTTAGCCGAACACTTAGCGGCTACGGCTGATGCCTATGTTAACGAAGCCTTTAGCGTATCCCATCGTGCGCACGCGTCGGTAGCTGTGCTGCCGACGCTATTGCCGTCATGTGCGGGACGACGAACGACGGAGGAGTATCGCGTTTTGAACGGTTTGGCGGAAGGTCCGTCGCGGCCATATGTTGCAATAGTCAGCGGAGCGAAAGTACACAGTAAATTCTTATTATTACGGCGATTATTGGAGAAAGTGGATACGTTGTGCGTCGGCGGCGTGCTGGCAAATATGTTTTTGGCACACCAGGGCAAAGCGCCGCGCGAGAGTTTCACCTATGAAGATATGCAGGCGGCTCAGCAGCTGTGGGATGATGCCGGCGACCGTATTATTCTGCCGGTTGACGTGGTGGTGGGATCACTCGATGGATCAGAGTTTACTTGCGAGGTAGTGGAGATCAGCGACGCACTTGGAAGCGCCGTGGGTGTGTGGGATGTGGGGCCGGAGTCGGTGCAACGCATTCTGGCCACAGCTGCTGACGCGAAGACTGTTCTGTGGAATGGACCGTTGGGCATGTTTGAAGTTCCGGCTTATGCCGGGGGCACGCGGGCATTGGCAGAAGGTCTAGCGGAACTGCCGGCCTTCAAGGTAACCGGGGGTGGAGAGACAGTGAAGGCGCTTGAATTGTACGGGGTGCGGAGTAAATATGAGCACGTGTCTGTGGGTGGCGGCGCGTTAGTGGCGTTGCTCGAAGGCAATACTATGCCCGGTTTGAAGCCGTTATGGCGCGTATAGTTACTATTACTGCGCGTGAAGTATTGGATTCACGCGGAGCGCCGACAGTGGAGGCAACCGTGACTGCACAGGGCGACTTTACCGGGACGGCAATGGTACCGGCCGGTATTTCGACCGGTGCGCATGAAGCAGTGGAACTGCGCGACGGCGACAAGAAGCGATACCAGGGACTTGGCGTATTGCAGGCAGTACGCCATGTGCGAGAGGATATTGCTGCCATATTGCGCGGGCAAGATACCGGAAACCAAGAAAAAATTGACCGGTTATTGATAGAGCTGGACGGTACACCAACTAAATCCCGGCTGGGCGCCAATGCGGTATTGGCTGTTTCCTGCGCATGTGCGAGGGCAGAAGCGGCGGCTGAAGGGGTGCCGCTTTATGTCTACTTGCGCACATTGGCTGAACCAGCAGAGGCAGTTTTGCCGGTGCCGCAGATGAATTTGATTAACGGCGGCCGCCACGCCAGTAACTCACTGACTATCCAGGAATATCATGTGGTGCCTGTCGGTTCGCCGACTTTTGCCGAAGGGTTGCGGATGGGTGTCGAGATATATTTTTCCTTGCGTGATTTACTGATTTCCCGCGGTTTTCATGTAGAAGTAGCCCGCGAGGGCGGCTTTGCGCCGAAGTTGAAGACGAGTGAAGAGGCATTAGCGTTATTGGTTGAAGCGATTGAGGTGGCCGGGTATGTCCCGGGGGTCGATGCGTTTTTGGGTATTGATGCGGCAGCATCAGAATTTTATGACACCGCGGCGGGTACATACAGCCTGGATGGAACGCCGCTGTCGGCAGCGGACCTGGCCTATACGTATAAAACATGGCGGGAAAAATATCCCTTGATTTCCTTTGAAGACCCTTTTGCCGAAGACGCTTGGGACGATTGGACAAATTTTTTGGCGGTGAACGGAGACTACGCCCAAGTGGTGGGTGATGATTTGTATGTGACAAACCCGCAGCGAATAACTAATGGAGCATCGCGGCACGCGGCAAACGCTGCTTTGATTAAACCGAATCAGGTGGGCACCTTGAGCGAAACGTTTGCCGCAATCGCAGCGGCAGCGGAGACAAAGCAGAATGTGATTATTTCCCACCGTTCAGGTGAGACGGAGGATACATTCATTGCAGATTTGGCAGTGGCTGCCGGTGCCGGCCAAATTAAAACGGGAGCACCTTCCCGATCTGATCGGAATGCCAAATACAACCGGCTACTGGCTATTGCCGAAGAGACTGAGCTGTCACTATCTCACAGTCTGCAACCGTACTTAGAGCGGCAGGGATAGGTTGAGTGTTCGTGTATTGCGGGCTGCAGTGATAGACTGATGAGCATGGTGAAGATGGGGGCAGTTCTTCGGGAACCGACGGTGTGGCAGGTGGCGGCAGGTGAGCAAGCGCTCGATTCGCTGGCAGTTCTGAACGATGCATTGCTGGCTGCGCGAGGGGTTGCGCCTACTGCCGCTGATTTTTTTTCTCCCCGTTATGAGCGGGATGTTCATGACCCGCACCTGCTGCACGGGATGGCGTCGGCGGTGGAGATGCTATATGCAGCCGCTGCCAAAGGAGACCGCGTATTGGTACATGGTGACTATGATGCTGACGGCATTACCAGTACGGCAATCATTATGGATACACTGCGAGGGCTGGGCGTCTCGGCGGCGCCCTGGCTGCCGCACCGTACTGACCACGGATACGGATTGAATCGTTCCATTCTCTCTGACCTTATTGACTCCTTTGACGTTCTGGTTTGCGTAGATTGCGGTATTGCCCACGCCGAGGAAATTGCTTGGCTTAAGGAAGCAGGCAAGGGGGTCATTATTGCTGACCATCATGAAATACCGGCGGTGCTGCCGCCGGCGGATGCCGTGCTCCACCCGCGGCATCCTGACGGCGCCTATCCCTTTGGCTGGCTGTGTGGCGCGGGCGTGAGCTGGAAATTAGCACAAGCGTTGCTGCGTGACCCACGCAGCGGGGAGGATGGTCAGGCGACGGAGAAGTGGTTGCTTGATTTAGTTTGCTTGGGGACGTTAGCCGATGTCGTGCCGCTTCAAGGTGAGAACCGCGCCGTTGTGCGTTTTGGCTTGGAAGTGCTGCGCCGAAGCCGACGGCCCGGTATTCGCGCCTTGGTAGCATTGCTGGGCGAGACGGCCTTTGTTGATGAACAGACGGCAGCGTTCCGACTGGTACCCCTCTTAAATGCGGCGGGCCGCGTCGACCATCCGTTGGCAGCTCTCGATGTATTGCTGGCGGAGACGCCGGCAGCGGCACAGCCGCTGGCAGAGGCGTTGCAGCGTTTGAATCGCCGGCGGCGAACATTGAGCCTGAGGGTGCAGACAGAAGCGGAACAGGTTGTAGCGGAGGCGGCTGCTGACGGACTGCCAGTGCTCTTTGCCGCAGACCTTTCTTGGCCGGCCGGTGTAGTAGGATTGGTGGCCGGCCGGTTGGCAGAGAAGTACGGCCGGCCAGCGTTTATTGTGGGCGGAAGCGGTGAGTCAGCCGTTGGATCGGCGCGCGGCCCGGCCGGTGCTAACGTGTTGGCGTTGCTCCAAGCGGGAGCGGCACATTTGGTTCGGTACGGCGGACATGTCGGTGCCGCTGGTTTTACCGTGACCGCTGATAATATTGCTGCGTTGCAGCACGCGCTGCTGGCTGCGCCCAGTATTAGGGCGGCTGCACCGATGCGGCAGGCTGATGCAGTGGTAGCAGATTCGCTTATTTCATGGGAGACTTTGGAGTCGCTAGAAAAATTTGCTCCCTTCGGGGAGGGTAATCCGAAACCGCTGTTGATACTCCAAGACGTGCCGGTACGTGATATTCGGCCGGTTGGGGGCCGCGGTGAGCATTTGAAACTCTCTTTCGAGGTGGGCGGCCGTACGATTGGCGGGATTGGTTTTGGCTTGGCGGAGACGGCGGCGATTGGCATCAAAGCCGGCGGAAGAGTTGATGTGCTTTTTTATCTTGAGGTGAACGTCTGGCAGGGTCAGCGGAGCTTGCAATTGAAGATAGAAGATATCGCTTCTGCCGGTACAGTTGACATCCGTGCGGCAGCTGCTCTGGCTATAATTAAGCAATGAGCTGGCCGACACGGGGTAGCCTTTGTTTGCTGTTATGAAAGGAGTTTTACATACCGATGGCGGAGCGAGAGGAAATCCGGGACCGGCCGGTATCGGGTTCGTGTTACAAATTGGCAGGCGGGAAATTTTGGCGGGGGAATATATTGGTGAAACGACAAACAACCAGGCAGAGTACCGTGCGCTTTTGGGAGGGCTGCAACGGGCGCTGGCGGAGGGAGTGACTGAGCTTCAGTGTTATATCGACAGTGAGCTAGTGGTGAAGCAGTTAGCCGGGCAGTATCGGGTAAAAGATATTAAATTAAAGCCACTGTATAAACAGGTGTGTGAGCTGGTTGATCGATTTGCCCGTGTTTCGTTTACGCATGTACGGCGGGAGAAAAACAAGGTAGCGGACAAGCTCGTGAATGAGGCAATTGACAGAAGATTTAATTGAAAAAAAATTTAGGAGCGGAAATAGCTCAAAATTAGTGCCCCATGCAAATATCCGTCCGAGTTTCTCGGACAGATATTTTTAGCAGACGGGCTGTAAGCCGGATTCTGTCATTGAAAATGGCCATCTATCTAGGCCTCGCCTCACGACGAGGCTCAAGCCTCCTACCGGCCCCTTACGGGACGCTGCTTGGAGTTGCACCGGGTGGGGTTTGCCCCCCCGCCGGGTTACCCGGGCGGGGCGTGGTCTCTTACACCGCGATTTCACCCTTACCCACCGTACCTTCATTAGAGAAGATGGAGGCGGGCGGTATGTTTCTGTTGCACTTTCCCTACCCCGCTGCCGCTGACGCTTTGGCGGGGCGGCAGGCGTTACCTGTCACCCACTTCCTTTGATTAGGATCAAAGGGGTGTCCGGACTTTCCTCCCGACAAAACTTCTTCGAAGAAGATATTGGCGGGCGGCCATTCACCCGTCTGCGGAATTATATTGTACTTATTTTGTTTATTTATCAACAGCTTTACTTCGGAGTATACTGTTTGATTAGATGCCCGCTTTACGAGTGTCGGTCCAATTGCCGGCGGGTCCTGTCAGTGCAGGTTCCCACGGGGTTCTACAGCAGTTTCGCTTTTTCCGGATCTTAAGACCGGGGATTGTGAGCTGTTTGTCTGGCCAGGCAATCCGGTCGGTGCCGGTGATCGCCGGAAAATGTCTTGACAATGTGTGGCTTATGCGAGCAGGGTGGCACGTATGAAGCGCTCTGAGCTTGTTTTCGGCGCCGCACTGGTGCCAATTGATTTTATCGCCCTGCTGCTGGCCGCGTCGGCGGCGTATGCATTGCGGACGAGCCGTTATGTGCAGCAGCTGCGGCCGGCGGTATTTGAGCTTGATTTGCCTTTTTTGGAATACTTGCAATTGGCAGTAGCCGTAAGCGGGCTAATTGTCATTATTTTTGCGCTGCAGGGACTGTATTCGATTCAGGTGACGCGTCGGCCGTTGGATGAAGCGACGCGGATATTTTCTGGTATTTCTATGGGCATGATGGCGATGATTGTGATGATGTTCTTGCAGGCCGAACTGTTCCAGTCGCGTTTTATCTTATTAGCTGCATATGGCTTGGGAGTACTTTTTGTGGCTTGTGGGCGGTGGTTAGTTCACCGATTACAAGTATTTCTGTTGCGACGTGGGGTAGGCGTGCACCGGGTGGTATTGGTCGGAAACGGCCGTTTTGCTGATCAGTTGGCTCAAGTATACGCACGGGAGCCGCATTTGGGATTTCGTGTTGTAGCCACGCTGCCGTCAGTTCAGCGGGAAGCTTTGGAGCGGATTTTGCGCACCCGAGGCATTGATGAGGTAATCAAAACAGATCAAACTCTGCCTGCCGAGGACAATCTGCAATTGTTGGATTTTTGCGACACTTACAAATTGACCTATCGGTATGTGCCAGATTTGTTTGAAACCTATGCGGCGAATATAAGGTTTACCCAAGTCCGCGGTGTGCCCTTGATGGAGCTGCAGCGTACGCCGCTGGATGGATGGGGTCGAATTGCCAAGCGGGTCATTGATGTTGCGGGCTCTGCCGCTGGACTGCTGGTGCTCTCTCCCTTGTTTTTGTTGGCAGCATTGCTTATCCGGTTGGATTCGCCTGGGCCAATTTTTTATAGGCAGACTCGGGTCGGCCGGAATACTCAACCGTTTGAAATCTTCAAGTTCCGCAGTATGAAGGCTGAGTATTGTCTCGGTGAGCGCTATGGCGGGTCGGCGGCGGCTGCTTATGAGGAAACACTGCGGTTGAAGGCGAATGAGCGGAGCGGGCCGCTGTTTAAGATGCGGCGCGACCCACGTGTGACACGGTTCGGCAGGCTGCTGCGTAAGACGCGAATAGATGAATTGCCGCAATTGCTCAATGTTTTTCGCGGTGAGATGAGTTTGATCGGCCCCCGGCCGCATTTGCCGCACGAAGTGGCACTCTACAGTAAACACCACCATAAGCTTTTTACCATAAAGCCGGGAATGACGGGAATGGCGCAAGTACAGGGTAATGCAGGGTTGTCTTTTGAGCAGGAGGCGAAATTGGATATTGGGTACATTGAGGACTGGTCGCTGTGGCTAGATGTCCTTTTACTGCTGAAAACATTTCGGATTTTGTTTACGGATCATAACGCAGTCTAGCGGCCGATATCTCCTTTATTCATCTTGGATGGCATGTTCGCCGATCCGGAGGCAACACTGTCTATCATTGCGTTGTTCGGATTGCTTGGCGCTTCCAGTTGTGTCGTTCTATGATGGGGTGATGTTGTTAAGGGGGATCCTTCAATGCGTCTTGCCATTGTCCATGA
>Ga0210057_1002193_pt1 | contig 28205 bp, 33 predicted proteins | sample CryGeyCG2114_010_2_FD_183968 | JGI IMG/M metagenome (GOLD analysis project Ga0210057, IMG submission 183968) | Groundwater microbial communities from aquifer - Crystal Geyser CG10_big_fil_rev_8/21/14_0.10 (SPAdes) (version 2) | ecosystem: Environmental > Aquatic > Deep subsurface > Groundwater ...
GGCACAGGCACAATACCAACAGAGGGATCAATGGTGCAAAAAGGATAGTTTTCAGCCGGTACACCCTGTTTGGTAAGCGCATTAAAAAGTGTCGATTTTCCGACATTTGGCAGACCGACGATGCCTATTTTTAAACTCATGAAGTTACATTATCACAAATCATCCATCCGCCTTAAAGATATCCTTAACATCTTCTTTTAAATGGAGTTCGCCACTCTTAAGATGAAGGATGTTTTGTTCCAATCTGTGAATCCTCACTTCTAACTCACGGAGAAAACTAATGACCTTTCTACGGCCACTGTTGCTCTCGAAATCATTCGGGTGGAGTGTTGATGTCATATAAATGTATCAATTTGTCTTCTTTTTCTTGCGGATCGGATTCATCTTGGCATTCTTGACTACCCCCTCAAGCCGAGGCGGTACCGTGAGATGGTCCTGCTCACGCAATAATTTTTTCTTATCTATTTTATTATGATTCCTCATTTTTATGCTTATTTATTTTACGCAGAATCTCAATGACCGTATCATCAGAGACTTGCGAGAATTCTTCATAATAGGCGCCGACAGCAATGAAATTCGGATCTGGGTAGAGGCAGACGAAATCATCAACCTCGTCGACCATCGCGGTCAGTGCGATATCCGGAGCCACCGGAACCGCGAGGACGATCTTTTTCGGTTTGCGTGACCTAAGATCACTGATTGCCGCTTTCACAGTTAGCCCGGTGGCCAAACCATCGTCGACGATAATGGCTATTTTCCCTGCCGCTTCCGGAACAGAAATACCCTTAAGATATAGGCCATGTCTTCTCTGTGCTTCGGCTTGAGCATCTTTAACTAACTTATCAAACTTATCTTGTCCAATCGACAGCACGGCTTCTTCGTTCTTTACCACATATCCGTCTTGCCCTACGGCAGCAATGGCAAACTCCGGGAAATCTGGATGACTTACTTTTCTCGCGGTAAGAATATCGAGTGGTGCTTGAAGAATACGAGCCACTTCCGCTCCTACCACTACGCCACCACGCGGTAAAGCATAGATCACCACATCTTCTTTAGCATAATTCTTCAATCGTTCGGCAAGTCTTTGACCGGCTTCATCACGATTTTTGAATCTCATTTTAACTTTTCACTTCCTGGAAATATTTTGCCGGAGCCATATGCCTAATAATACGAGATCAACAAATAATACAATCCAGGTCAGTAAACCGAATAAACCAGCGCCACCCATCATTGAGCCATATCCGTACATCATGGAAGTTAATTAAACTGATAATACCTTAATTATACTCCTATTTAAACCAATCTTTTAAAGTCTTGGGCCAACTGACTATAAGAAGAAGTGCTAACGGTGCTCCCTTATCCCAGCAAACTTCTCAATGCGAAACAAAAACAGAAAGAGTTTTTGGTATCGTGTCATTTGCTATTATTATAACGCAATTTAGCTTTCAACTGTAAACCCAAACATCATATTTGCCTCAAGGTGCTCCGCAATATGGCAGTGCGCCATCCATTCGCCGGGATTTGTCATCTCTACAAGTAATTCGACGATGTCACCGTTTGGAATAAGCGTGGTATCTTTCCATACAAGATTGTCATTTGGTTTGCCATTCGTCGAGAGCACCAAGAATCGCTGGCCGTGAAAGTGAATGGGGTGTTGCATCGGATGCGCGGAATTCGGATCATTGGTGATTTTGATTTTTACCTTGTCGCCAACTTTAAATTTCCAATCGATATCCATATTCTGCTTGCCGGTGTCTTCGTCTTCTATAACCCACTTCATCATGTCTGGATTGGACATGGCGTTCATCATGGCAGAGTCGCCTTCTTCCCACTCAATAGAATCGCCGGTTGCTACCATTTGACTATTTGGCATCATCTGACCGTTGCCCATCATGTTCATATTGTGATCACCGGTATTGTTTTGCATCGTGCCCTGCATTTGCATACCCATCTCGATGGTGAGCTTCAAGTTCTTGTCTGCCGGTTTATTAAAGAATGGTCTGAATGCATCAATCTCTGATTGAATGTCCTTGTTGGAACGAAGGACGGCAAATTCTTTTTCATAAGAAGTGGCAACCTTCTCGTTTGCAACGGCAATTGTTCCGAGAGTATAGGTGCGTTCCGGAGTTTTGTGCTCAATCTTATACGATCAGGTGTTTGCAAAAAGAACCTCAACAATGGCTCGTTCGGAGGGACTCAAGATTACCCCGTCGCTCCATATTTCGCGTTCGTATTTCCCACCATCAGCTCCTACCAACTTCATCTTTGCGCCAGGAATGGAAATATTGAATGTTCGGGTATTGGCCGAGTTGGTGATGTAAAAGCGGATTACTTCTCCTGCTTTCGCTTGAAGTGAATAATTCGTCTCACCGTTTACAAGCAAGGTGTTGCCGAACCTGCCCATGAGGGTGCGGTCGGCTGATGCTTTGCTGAACATTGCAATCTTGCCGTCGTCCATCAAGATATCATCTACGAACAGCGCAACTTCTCGATTGACCGGTGACCAATAGTTCGGATCATTCGGTACGACAAGATAGTTGCCATAGAGGCCAAGCTCTTGGGCATAATCTTCCCGAATGTGGGGGTGATACCAGTACATACCCTCGTCAGGGAATTTAATTTTATAGGTAAAAGATTCTCCGGGCTTGACCCCTTTCTGAGTCATGCCGGGAACGCCGTCAAACTTATTCTCAAGTCGAACACCGTGCGAATGGATCGTAGTATCAATGTCAGTATTATTAGTGAAATTTAGTGTTACTTCCGCTCCTTGTTCTATCTTGATCAAGGGCCCCGGAATCATGCCGTTATAGGCAAGCATTTTGACCACACTGTTACCAATTGTTTTCTTTACGATTGAAGCCGTAAAATCGTATGTGTCGCCGTTTTTAAGCTCAACCGTTTCCGATGCCTTGGCCTCTAGCAAACCAGTAATATCTGTAGAAAAAGTGCCGACCATTACTTCGTTGCTGGTATTCGATTGTTGTAAGATAATAATTCCACCAACAACGATCACAACCGCAATAATTCCCAAGATTAGTTTAATTGATTACAATTCATGTCGGCGCAAAAGCAGAGCATTCCCAGCCACAATAACAGTGCTTGCCGACATTAAGACAGCTGCAAACGCTGGTTCCAAGAGTATCCCCTTGAAAGCGAGAGCCCCAGCCGCAAGTGGCAATGCAAAGATGTTATAACCAGCCGCCCACCAAAGATTCTGAATCATCTTCGAATATGTCATCTGGGATAACCTGATTATTTTTACAATATCTCGTGGGTCATTTCTAACTAAAATGATTCCGGCCGACTCAATGGCTACATTTGTTCCGGCTCCAATAGCTATACCGAGATCGGCTTGCGTAAGAGCCGGTGCATCATTGATGCCATCACCAACCATGGCGACTTTCATGTTGCGCGTCTGGAGCTCCTTTACCTTTTCTGATTTTTGATGTGGCAAGACTCTGGCGAAATATTCGTCGATACCAAGCTCCTCACTTACCCATTTAGCCACATCCTCTGAATCGCCGGTAATCATGGCGGTGCGGACTCCGATTTCTTTAAGCTTCAAGATTGCTTCCCTAGATTCTTCCCTGACAACATCGGCAAGAGCAATGGCGCCTAATAGTGTTTTGTCTCTGACTGTGAATACTACTGTCTGGCCTTTTCCCCCCGCCTCATCCACTTTTTTAGAAAGTTCATTTGGCATAGTTATTCCGATACTCTCAAGAAGTGCTGGCCCGCCGATCATAACCTCTTTCTGCGCCCAGCGCTCCGTCGCCGGAGGCTCTGGCGGCGTGCGACCGGAGCCTTGGGCAGATACGGGTTCTTCCACCAGCGCTTTCACACCCTTACCTTTTAGTGCTTCAAATTTCTTCGGCTCCATTAGAGGTAATCCTCTCTTCTTGGCTTCGGAAACAACCGCTTTTGCGATCGGGTGCTCTGATAGGGCATCAAGGGAAGCCGCTAATGTTAGAACTTCATCGGTTGTGTGACCGGAAGTGTTCCACATATCTACAACCCCGAATTCTCCTTTGGTTAGTGTCCCTGTTTTATCAAAAAGTACCATATCAATCGTCCGCGCGGCTTCTAAAGCAATCCTCTGCTTTACCAGAAAGCCGTTATGTGCCGCCCTTGTTGTGGAAATGGATGCAACGAGAGGCACAGCCAGACCCAGGGCGTGTGGACAGGCAATCACAAGTACAGCCACAAGGCGTGCGACAGCAAACCCGACTTCAGCTCCGACGAGAAGCCAGGCAATGAGAGTGATAATACCTCCACCGACAGCAACGATGGTCAAATAGAAAGCGGCACGATCAGAAAGAATTTGAAGCCGTGATTTAGAAGCTTGAGCTTCGGCAACTAAACGCATCACACCGGCAAGAAAAGTTTTCTCTCCGATGCTTGCCACCCTTACTTTTAACGCTCCGTCTCCGTTAATTGCCCCAGCGATTACCTTGTCTCCTTCCTTTTTGGAAACCGGTTTTGATTCACCAGTCATCATTGACTCATTTACATCAGAATCTCCATCTATAATCGTACCGTCAGCAGGAACTTTGGTTCCTGGTTTGACCAGAACAACATCATTTTCTCGAAGTTCGGAGAGTGGAACGATTTCTGTTTTTCCACCTGCCCCGTTGGAAGCTTGCTTTCCTTCGGGGTCGCGAATAACTTCCGCTGTATCGGGCAGTAATTTTGAAAGTTCTTTTAATGCTCCTTGAGCCCCAGAAACCGCGCGCATTTCAATCCAGTGTCCCAAAAGCATGATGGTGATAAGCGTAGTCAGCTCCCAAAACAAAGTTTCCGCACCAGCAAATACGGCGTAGATGCTCCATATATAAGCTGTTGAAATAGCAATACCAATCAATGTCATCATGCCCGGCAGACGACCTTGTATTTCTCGCACTGCTCCGGCAAGAAATATCCAACCACCATAGAAAAAGACAATCGAACCAAGCACTAACGGCATATATTCAAGCCCTGGGAATTCAGGTAAAGACCATTTAAAGATAGTCTTTAAAATATCGGCATATAACACTACAGGGATTGTTAGAATTAAACTCACCCAGAATTTTCGGAGGAACATGGCAGTGCTATGACCGGCGTGTTTATCGTGTGTGCCCTGTTCCATATCACTTTTTTTCTTTTTCGCCGGTACAAGTTGCATCCCGCATTCAGAACACATGCCAGGGCTTTCCTGCCTAATTTCGGGATGCATAGGACAGGTATAAACAACCTTGTCACCAACATTTGACGATTCAGGAGTGTGGTGATTATGATTGTGATCCATAAATTTATATTTCTTTTCTATTCTATAAAAGTGAATCAATGACTTTTTTTAATTTTTCCTCAACCTTCTCGGCTATATCTGTCAACGCGGGATTTTTAATCTGTCCCATTGCCACCGTGGGCTGAATTGCAGAAACAAATACTTTACCTCCATCTTCATAAACAATTACATTGCAGGGAAGTAGTAGACCGATTTCTTTTTCCGCTTGGAGTGCCTGAAAAGCAAGCGGCGGATTGCAAGCGCCAAGAATTATGTAATTATCCCAATCGGCGTTAAGCTTATTTTTGAGAGTTGCTTTTACATCAATTTCCGTCAAAATACCAAATCCTTCCTCAACTAGCGCTGCTTTAGTTTTTGCAACCACATCAGTAAAGGTGTGACTAATTTGTTTTTTAATACTGTAATTCATATTTTTTATATTTATGATTGTAAGTCTCTTTTCTTTTCTTCGAATTCCTTTTTATCAATTTCACCCTTGGCGTATCTTTCTTTTAGGATATCAAGGGCTTTTTTGTCATTTTCTCCATTTACTTTATTATTGCGAACAAGCCAAATAATAAAATAGATAACCAAAGCCCAAAAGACAATCATCATAATTCCTCCTCCGAACCAACCTATCATATTACCAACACCCCAACCATTATATATTCCGTACATCATATTTTTATTTATTTGATAATGCGTATATCTTAATCAGCTCTTTAATCGCCTTCTCGTTGTCTCCCTTGCTCTGCATCTGATGCTTTACATGGGTCCGCAAATGATTCTCAAGGAGAAATGCATTTAGACTCTTGAGCGACCTTTGAATTGATAGCGATCGTTCTAATAGAATTGGGCAGTACACCTCTTCCTCAATAGCCTTGATGAGCCCATCTAACTGCCCTCGAAGGATTTTTGCTCTATGCACGGCTCTTTTTTTTAATTTTTGATCTAACATGAATATAGTTAATTAGTACTAAATATCAACCTATATACATAGGATATACCCCTATACCCTATAAGTCAATTAATAAGCCTGCGAATAACTAGAAGTGTTACCTATTCGTATCTCAATTCAATTTTATCACCATCTTTCATTTCGTACTCGCCAAGCTCAGCGGTTTCTTCGCCGTTCACCATCATGGTAACCGATGAGCCGAATGACATCATGTTCCTGCCCCAAATTGCGAAGAAGTTTTTAAGCTTGGTGTCCTCTCGCGTCACACGAGCTGGAAACTCAAAATGGATCGTGCCGTCCGGTTCGTGTGTATGCATAGCAGTCATGCGCATGCCCTGATCGAATGTGGGGGTTGATGCATACTGCATCCCAATGCCAATGTTTGCAGGAATTTCCTGCTTCTCACCCCTTACATAAATGGTAAGTTGCGGATGCCAATGTAAGCCGGAGCGAGAAATCACACCAGGGTCTTCCGATTGAAGAGATTTAGACCACCAAGTAGCCCCGGCCAAGAGAATAATCAGGAGCACAATTCCAATGAGGAAATTTTTCATATTGAATGTTATTATTTTTTAATTAGTGAGTAACATGATCGCCGGCCCCGCCACAGCCATCAGATAGATTCCAGACTTCAGTTACTTGCTCGCCGGTGAAGTTATACTTCTGAATTAGTAATTTGCCTAGACCACCGTAGACATACCAGCGCCATGAGCTACTTGCCTAGAGCTTGTATCTGCGACTTGAGGATTATTGCCTCCGAAGTACACCGCTCCAGCAATAAGAGCGCCGGCAACTATGATAGCTACAGGAATTGATAGAGAATTTAGTTTAGGTGATGATTCTTGATCCATAGCAAAACATTAGCGAATAATACCGAACCGGGCTAGTCGCTAATATGCTTTGGAGTGAATTAAGCCGCTAGAGAAAGCTTCTTGTAAGTGGTCCAAGATGGATACGAATCGCTCCTTGTGTTGAAAATATAAAAGTCGTGGTGGCTTATATAATAAATATCTGAATATTGGGACAACTATCAAAAGAAGTGCAGTGAGAAGAAGAATTTGCGGTGTGATAGCTCTAAACATGCTTTGCCAAGCGGATAAGTGCTCTTGTGCACTCATGCTACAAATAACATCCTTGTCCATCAATATAGGACAGCCCGTCATCTGACCATCATGGGTCATACCATGAAATGCAAGAGACGACGCTCCAAATACAACTATGACAATTACGATAATTGTCAGCAAAGAAGCCTGTCCGTGGTTCCTAATCTTCATAAGACCAATAGTATAACACTATAAGGATTTCTAAAAAGCTTGCGCGGAGGAGGAATGGAGACCTTAAATTCAAACGGAATGCACTTGTCCGTAGAGAGGACATCCTCCTTGGTCTATCTTTGCAGGGTGCAACAGTAATTCCTGATCTCCCCTATTTTCGAGCACATCACAATATAGAATCGATGTGTCCTGGGAATTTTACTGCTATTACCTAGATTATCTTCTAAGATGGTACTCATCATTTAATTCTATAGCTCTTTTAATTATCCTTTCCCCTATTTCACCCCAATCGAAATATTGTTTGTAATCTTTTGGATCAATCAGTTTAATTTCTGTGACATCACCTTCAGCATCTGCATCGGCTACAAAATCACCATATGGTTCGACGATACAAAATGATCGTGTCTGACGCACAGTTCGGCCTGGTTCATAAATATCAATAAATCCAATGAGTTATTGATGTAATACTTTCATGTTTGTTTCTTCCTTAACCTCTCGAACAACTGCTTCTTCAAAGTTTTCCCCCCGACTCAATTCCGCCTCCAGGCAGTGACCAATATTTCTTTTCATCAGAATACACGACAACAAGTTTGTCACCATAAAAACAGCATGCATGCACTGCTTAAAGAATTATTCCATCCAAGTCTTTCATTGGGTCAGCATCTTCATGGTACATATAATCTAATACTTGTTTAAACCTATTTGTAAGTGTTGATTTGATCTGCATGTTATCTAATATCTATTTGGCGATTACCGAATAGTTTTTGAGGTTTACGTAATTTTATTGTAAAGAAGAATAGAATGAAAGGTTGCATTGTGTTCATACCATACCTACTGAAATATTTGCCATAAGAACTCCAGAATAGCTTAATTAAAAAATTAATCAAAAAAGAGGGCGAACTGACAATAAAGCAGTACGCCCTCTATGTTTCACTAAAGAGAATAGAACTTCAGGTGCATAATGATCACACGCCTATGGAAGTTAGTAGGTGGCCTAGACCCTTGTATCTACGGAAGTATATTCCGAAATGTATCACCTTGAACTCGAATCTCGAGACTTCGTAGAGAAATTGTTCCCTAGAAACAAGAGAACAATTTCTAATACGGTAGTGCGAAAGCACTTCTCGATTTGCGTGACTATCAAGAATTCTCACTTCATTGAACTGGTCGAAAACCTTAGAGAAATCTTCGACTTGCAACAAGACGTTTTCTTCGCCGAAATTAAATTCGGCGATCAAGAGGATGGATGTGGAGTAGCGATTTTCTGCAAGTGCTAATATACGACCGGCAAAAGTGACATCACCATCGAAGAGAAACTTCTCTCCAAGAATGGTAATCCACCCGATTCTGTTCTCGGCTGGAGTAAACTGATTCAGTGTATCCGCGATTACTTCCGCTGGTATGCCGATAAAAGAAGTGACTAGAGCCGAGGCCAAAGACTGATAATAAAACAAATCTGTCCTGACATATGGTCTGAAGCGAACCAACTGACCAGTAAAGTTCAAGCGCATGCTAACCACATCACTGTCACTCTCTATGAAAGCGTCGGCATTGTCATCAGTAAACGAGAACGTGAGATCTCTTTTCCTCTTCAGAGATGCTATAAGCGAATCATCTGCATTGATAATAGCTATCTCTGAGTTATCAACGAGAGATCTCTTTGCATCTCTAATATCAAGAAGAGTATTGATCCCAGCAACACCGAGATGAACCCTTTTGATATTGAGTATCAGACCAACACTAGGTTTGAGAATATGCGTCAAAGCCTCAATGTGATGATGTCTATACATCGAGTACTCGAGACAGAGCACCTGATGTGATGGTTCCAGATAATTGACTATCCAAGACGAAAGATTGAGAGGAGTCAGGCGCTTCGAATAAATGCGCCCACACTCAAATTGTCTGGATAAAATACTCTGGATCATAGCCACTGTCGTGGTCTTACCGACACTTCCCGTGACTCTCACCACTAATGGATGGGTAGTTGAGAGAATATACTCACGTAACTGATCGATGGCCAGAAACACATTCGGAACACGTATATATCTCAAGTCACTCATGTTGCTGTCTGAGACTCTGTTATCGACCACGAAAACAATATTACTTCTATGTCTTAGATTGGAAATGTTTATGGTACGATCAAATGCATTGATGTACCAACCCTCTTCTTTTGGATTATCTTCGTAGACAACGAAGTAAAGCTCGTTTCCTTCTCACACGTTACCAGTCTCAAACTCTCTTATATGAACGACGTTTAGTCTGTTGAATGAGGTTCCTTCACTGATATTATAAACCTCTGCTTCCCAGATGGCTCGGATCGTTTCGATGCTTATTTGCACTTTGTCCTCCTTGGGTTAGCTAACGATGACGGAAACTATCTCATTGGTGTGAGTGTTGGCGATATCGTGCCCACCTCCCTTAATGATACGAAGTACATGATTGTTTTCGTGCGAAGCGAGAAAGTCTTTCACAATCTCTGGCGGAGTAGCAGTGTCTTTCTCTCCGTAGATTAGAACCAGTTCGTCTGAAACTTTCAGCAGGTCTTCTCTCAGGTCGAGACCAACGATGTTTCGATAAGTTTCTCTCATCATTGGGATTGCTTTAGCGTAATATGGGTTTCTCACCACACTTACCAGATAGAAGTCTCTAGCAAGTGCAATAATCCTCCTCGGCAGAACAGCTTTAATCCAATCAATCGAGACACTTTTTCTCTCATATCGACGAATGATAGCTGGAGAAATAAGAAACGCCTTGATTATTTTGTCACCAGACTTCGCCTTCCAATGGAGTAAAATTGCTCCACCAAAAGAATAACCGAGTGCAATGTCTGGTTTCTCCTTCTGGATCACCACATTTAGATACTGAGTGAAGTCAGTGAGAGTCCATGGATATTCTGGACCATTCTCTCCGCAGAATCCAGGAAGATTAAAACGTACAACCTCAAAGTGCGCCGATAGAGCTTCGACAAAATGTGAACGGTTACTCCAGGCATCACTGCATCCTGATGATGTGTAATTATCATGATTCCAGCCGTGAATGAGAAGAATCTTTTTCATACTTTTTCTCTCCTTTGGGATTTCGGATTTATTGTTAAGGATCTCTTGTCTGGGTGGGACATTACATTAAAAAAGCCATTTAATCAATAGGTTGATTAATAAATGTTATCACATATATAAGAGCTAGAAACACAAAAAGTTATGAGCACAGCATTTTTCATGGTTGGCGTATTTTTTATTTATTTCCAAAAATGTTTTGTAACCTAGGCATTCTTATCGTGAATGAGAAAGGAATAACAGGTTGCATTGCGTTCACCTCATACCTACAGAAAGTTTGGATATAATGGGTATTTCATTACAGCAGATTATCTGTCTCGTGAAAAAGCTTTTCAGTTTCTTTGGCGATCTTGACCATAGTCTCCAAAGCCTCCAAGGGATATTGCCCGCTGGCCGTTTCATCAGAAAGCATCAGGGCATCTGTGCCATCAAGAACTGCATTGGCCACATCAGAAACTTCAGCGCGTGTCGGCTTCTTGTTTTCAACCATAGAAAGAAGCATTTGAGTGGCAACAATGGCACCTTTGTTATACCAATGCGCATGTCTGATAAAATTTTTCTGTACAAAAGGTACTTTCTCCATCGGTATCTCAACTCCCAAATCACCTCGAGCAATCATAATAGCGTCTGATTCTTTAACAATATCGTCAATATTTTTTAAAGCTTGAGCAGTTTCAATTTTGGCCACTAGTTTAGCCTTACCATTGATAAGTTTTTTAACGGTCCTCAAGTCATCACCCGATTGAACAAAAGACACTGCTATGTAATCCACTCCTTCAGAAAGACCAAATTCCATATCTTTTAAATCTTTTTCGGTCAGTCCGTTAAAATTTAACTTGGTTTCCGGTACATTTACCCCCTTCCTGGAAAAAAGAATGCCTCCGTGCACCACTTTGGCTTCAAAACTATCCCCATTTTTTTTCGTCACCGTAAGCTCCATTTCACCACTTGAAAGATAGAGGGGATGGCCTAGTTCAAGTACCTGCGATAAAGAAGGTTCATCTATAAAAATACCTTCTCTATTTTTACTTGTGGTAAACAGCACTGTTTCGTCCTTAACCAGTTCCCTACCCTCGGTCGGTAAAGTACCCACCCTGATCCTGGGGCCCTGAAGGTCTTGCATAATGAGCACTTTTTTACCTATTTTATGCGATTCTTTAATAATAATATCCTGGCGCTTTTTATACTCTTCATAAGTACAATGTGAGAAATTCATACGCGCTACATACATCCCGATTTCTATCATTTTAGACAACATTTCCACACTATCGGAACTGGGTCCGATAGTGGCTATTATTTTTGTTTTCATCCGGCTACTGAAAAATGGCATCGCTCTAATGAGCGGACCATTTTATTTAAATTTAAGCTGTTAAAATTAAGTTTTTGCACAATTTTAATTACTTCACTGGCTATTAATACCATTTTCTAGTACCGGATTCACTTTCCTTTTCTTCCTAAATTAAAGACTTTTCTTTTAATGCGGTCCCGACGAGCGGCACTGCTGAAGTGTTTCAAATAGCCAAATTTACGAACTCGAATAGGACCAAATCCGGCGAACCAAAGGATACCAGACTTTAGTTCGTTGGTCGTGTCACCAAAGATAATTCTCTGGGCCAAGGGAATGGTATCTGAAGTCACTACCATCATTGCGCTTTTGCCTTTAAGCAATCTTTGCCAAGAGAATTCGCCGGTAAATTTATAGGCAAAACCGGGCAACCAAGTGCGATCAAAGAGACCTTTTAGAAGAGCGGGCATCGTAGACCACCAAGATGGATAGAAAACAACGAAGTGATTGCACCAGCGCATATTGTCTTGAAATAAAACCAGGTCCGGTTCCAGTTCTTGCACCAATCTATAGCCATGGTGAAGAATGGGGTCAAAATTCAAGTCGGCCAAATTCATCCGACGCACTTCGAGTCCCGCTTCTTCGGCGCCTCTTTCATACTCGTCAGCAAGAGTGCAATTGAAGCTGTCCTTATCCGGATGGCCAAGCAATATAAATATTTTTTTCTTTCTGGTGAAAAACACGGTCTCTATTCTTTCATTAATTTCTGTAATTCCGCTTGATGTTCGCGCATCACTACCATGGTGGCGGCCATCTCACCTTGGCCGGCTTTGACCTTTTTCTGCACTTCTTCGCCGATCTTTTTGAAGAATTCCGGATTCTTTTCCATCATGGCAAGCATTTTCTCCCGTTCCGCTTCGGGCACACCCTTCATCTTGGCCTTGAGCGTCTGCCGTAGCAGAAAATTTTTAAACATTCCCATATTCTGCGATTATACAGCAAAATACTCTCATAAGGAAATTTTTTTACTGACAGCGAGTTTTTCCTTGGCAAGCATCATAAATCAGGAAGTTTTTGCCACTGAAATCATACGGACGATAGTCGGTTCAATCGACCTTCTCGTGACAGTGCTAATCATTACCCTTATCGGAGTCTTCCTATTAACAAAGAAAACTCACTAAAAACTTACTTTTTATCTTTTTTCGGCTTCTTTTTTTCTTTCCTTCTAGCGTTGTTGCCTTTGGCCATATGTTTTATTTATTTATAACTTCTTAAGTATACCCCCACACCTATTTTCGGAGAAATAGGTGTGGGGGTATACCAATAAAATTTCATTCTGTTCCGCACATTTCTCGCAATGCCGCCAGTTCAGTCTCTGAAAGAGTCGCAGTATCGCCTTCGTTAAAGGTATACATAATGGCTAGAGGATCATCGATATGTTCAAGTCCAAGAGCGTGTCCAAGCTCGTGGGCAAGAATTCTCACCAATTTTTCGTGGCTACTAAACTCATAAACATCGATTCCACTCGCCTCTTCGTCCTGATAGTAAACTCCCCCCGTAAAAGATTCTCCCCGCAAAGCTCCTATTGTATTGAATTTTTCCACGTTTAGATTCAGAGATTGAGCCAGACGGTTAAGAGTTCCAGTCATGGTATTTATCTCTCTGACCATATTATTAAGCACGGTCTCCAGTGTTTTCAATTCTGCCACCTCGGTCTCAAGTTCTATCATGTATCTTTCTAATTCATCAAATTGTTTTTGAGATGTTCTCTCTCCAGTATTCCACAATTCGACCTGTCTTTGGTAGATATTATTTTTTTCATTGAACACTTTAACGCGCATATCGTAAATATTTTTCGCTCTGTCATATTCCGACTTTCTGCCGGCATATTCTGTTTTAAGAGCATCATAGACAGCATCATCTTTCTCCACGGCACTTTCTATGCTGTACAGAGCAGTCGTTGCTTCCTGACGAGAATCATAGATAAGATTGATGGCGATATCGCCGCCCTCGGGCTCATAGACAAAAAGTTCCTTACCAATGGATTCTTCCCAGACTGCTTCCGCCTCATTAAGCGTGTCGAGAAATTCTCCGTATGAAATATCAAATCTTCTGTCAAATACACCAACAACATATGAAATCGGTTCACTACAGGCAATATGGTTTTCGGGTAGCTTCGGAAAATCCCAAGCCATGAAAAGCACCGCGGCGAGACCAAAAGCGAATATTATTTTTATTAAGTTCATCCCGTAGTAGAAAAAAGCATCGCTTCCAAGAAGCCTGCTTTGCTAATAATGCTTTTTTTCACTACGGGATTCACGATTATGATTATAACAAACCAAAAATTAATAAAATCAAACAGGATTGCCATCTTTTATGGCAATCCTGTGTGTTCATGCGGAAAAATCTTTAACTTAAAGAAGGATTCAAATAGTCATAATCGAATTCCTCGAGCGTGGATCCGGTGATAAGTTTGAAAACCTCCAGATAAGTGCACAACAATTTAAGGGTAATGTTATTACTAAATTCGAGTGGCACTTTCTCACCATTCCCCCAAATCCGTTCGGCTTCATTACGAGCAATCTGCTTATCAAGCCATGCCAGCCCACGACCCGCCTCTATATCCTTTAAGAGACAAAACCGACAACTGTCCGGCGTGGCAATTTCATCTGCAAGCAAGATAGAGCCATGATTATCAACACCGAGTTCAAACTTGCCGTCTACCAGCTCAATGCCGATCTTGTTAAGAAATTTTCGGATTAGCTTGTAGGACCGGCGCGCAATCTCGGTAGCTTTTTGATATTTCGACTCTATTTCTTCAGTGTTAAGGGGGTCATCCGTTTCAGATTTATCTGTCGGTGTGAAAAGAGGCTCGTCAAACAATTTCATGCGAGGAAGCCTGGCGGGCAAAATGATGCCATAGGGATTGAACCGTCTTTTGGCATAAAATTCTTTGTAAAGACTGCCCGCCAAATACCCCCGAAAGATAAATTCGACTGGCAACATTTCAAGTTTCTTAACGACTATTGCTCGATACTGAAGACTATTCAGGTTGTCAGAATATTTTTCAGGCAGATATTCGTAAATATTTCTCCCTGAAGCAATAAGATGATGCTGAATTTGATTGGCATCCAATATTTCTCTTATCCAGAAGATAGTCAAAGCTGAAATAATCTCACCTTTGAGCGATACCGTACTTTTATGGACAATATTGTGGGTCGACAGCCTATCACTCGCCACTACCAGAAGATTTCCATTCGGCAGTGAATAAGTCTCCCTGATCTTGCCTTGATAAACCAAGGGTAAAGACAAATTAAGGGTTGGAACAAACCGCATGCATGGCATAGCTTCCTCCTTATGTGAATTGTTAACCGTTTAAATTAAAGATCTTTTCAGTCTACTTTAATTATACAATATTTTAGAAAGATTTGCAATTTATTGAGCCCCAAGGATTGCCGATGAGTATTTTATTTTTTATTGGAAAGAATGCGATACATGCCAGTACCACAGACTGGACACTTGCCTTTGGCAGCTGGACGGCCTGGCTTAATTTCAACTTTCTCTACATCTTTCATTTCTCTTTTTTCTTTGCACTTCACGCAATATCCAATAATTTTTTCGTCCATAATGATGATTTTAACGGTTAAAATTGACTAGTTGCCATTATAACATAAAAAAGCCCCGTGCTAAACCGATGTGGTCAGCACGAGGCTTCGTCTCAATTATTCCCTTCTTTCTCTGTACAGAGAAAACGAAGGGCGCCGTAGGGAAACGGCTTCTCTAGAAAGAGGATACCGAGCCGCTTGCAGGCAATCCTGATTGGAGTTTGATCGCTTTCTGAGACAACCAAACCACCACTCATTAATACAAACTCCACACTGGCGGTGATGTCGGACGACCTCACCTTCTGAAGGAGCTCCAAACCATTCATCCGAGGCATGGACTGGTCCGACAGTATCTTGTCAAACTTCTCTCCTTTCTGAAGAAGTTCCCACGCCTCCTCGCCATCACTTGCGACGAGAACATCGCAACCAGCATCATTAAACACTTCGCGAATAACGAACTGAAGGTCTTTGTCATCTTCAACAATAAGAACTCTCATAAGTACTCCTTTCTAAAGTTAATCTAAGTAAAAGTATACTACATTAAGACATTAAAGTCAACATAATTTGCAATTGCGTAATTCTCGATTCTCACAAGTTAAAGGGCAATCAACATTAAGTCAATTGCCCTTTAGGTTTTAGGTTAGTGTTTACCTCCCTTCAGGCCGAATTCGGTAGGGTGAATTTTGACGGCGGTGGATCTCGTTGTTTACACTCGCTAGACACCGTAAACCCCCATGAGGCAAACTTTAGCCTATCTTCCTCGCAGTATTCCTTGAATTCATAAGACAGCGCATGCGGTGCTAGATATCCTAATGACCCTTGAAGCCAGATAACAAAAACAAAGGTAATAATGTCACTCATGGCTCAATCCTCCTGGTTTACGAACAGCGACAAACTCCCAATCACAGGGTCAAGGAATTTAGTGTTGATTCTGACCATCAAATAGCCTCATTTGGACAATAAGTGAGAATATTCCAACTGCTATACTTTGGAGATTTGCACCACTCGACAAGGCACTCCGAGATGTGGATGTCTAAAACTGGCGTACCGTTGCCGTTGTTGTCTCTGACTGTCGCTCGACCGTGATAAAGCTGAATACTTTTTTTGCACCAGAAACAAGATAAATTAGCCATATTTCCTCCTTCTGTTATTTTGTGTAAGAGATCAAATCGTCTAACATAACTATACCTTTTTTTGTTCTATAAAGTACTTCTTTCTCTTAGCTTAATCTGTCTATCAGTATACTACATAATAACATTAAAGTCAAGCAGTGTACCCCGAATTCAAATCTGAACTGCACCACCTAGTGAAAATAGCGTGATGAACCCCATGGTGGCTAGTGTCACAATCGTTCCGGCTATGATAACCCCAATGAACATCAGAGGAATGGCCTTGCGAAATGGAATGCCAAAAATATAAGCCACCAGCGATGCTGTCCAGACACCTGTCAGTGGTAAAGGTATGGCCACGAGCGCGACTAATGAAAATTCTTTAAACATTTCAAATTTCTTTTGATGATTATTCCTGGTCCTGGCCAAAAAGCGGGGGTAGAATCTTTTCCATAAATCGGATTTTTCGGAAAAGAATTCCCCCACCCCGCCTATAAATGGAACAAGGATAAGGGCCGGAATGATATTGCCGATCAGGGCTATAAAGAAAGCGCTCCATGCGGAAAAACCGTAGACGGCCATGGCATAAGGAATAGCCCCCCTAAGCTCGATGACCGGCAACATGGACAGGACCATGATATGAAAAATCTCAAACATGACGATGTCAGTATATCAAGAGTAGTCAATATGGTAAAATAAGTTTGTGCGTAAAATAATACTCAAAGAAGGACCTTTGGTTTTCCTAAGAAATGTGGTGGTTATGGAAATCGTGGCTGCGGTCTTTCTCTATGCCATATCGTTTTTAGAAAATTACGAGATGCTTTATCAAAGCTTGGGTCTCGTTAATTATCTCCGTTATCAAACATTCTTAATAATCGCCTCCTCTCTTTTTCAATTGATTTATGTTTCCCTGCTCTTTCTTGATTGGTATTTTACGCATTTTGAGATAACAGAAAATGAAATCACCAAAAAATCGGGTCTTTTATTCCGCTATCGAAAATCGGTCAGTCTCTCGAGCGTAGTGTCTGTCGAAACATACTATTCGCCACTCGGACGATTGATGCGCCATGCCTCTATTTTTATCCACCATAGCACCGGCAGAATTACAAAAATAAAAAATGTTTCGAACGCGGACGAGTATTTCCAGGTGATAAAACAAATGGCGCTAAATGTCTCCGGTCTTCTGCCCTCGCATAATATCGCCTACCTTATTGAAAAAGGAGAGGGTTTCTTTTCTGAATTCAAAGAATCTCTCCGTTATGACAAGCACAGAAACACGGTCAGCAAGGAAATGGAGCGAGCCGTTATGAAAACCATTGCGGCCTTTCTTAACGCCAAAGGCGGAATATTGCTTATTGGAGTGAGTGACACCGGAGAGGTTGTCGGCCTTGAAGATGACTTTAAAACACTGCCCAAGAAAAACAAGGACGGATTTGAAAATCACCTTAACATGCTTGTAAAGAGCATGATCGGACTGCCTTTTACAAAATATGTCAGCGTGAAATTTGGAAAAGTAAATGATCTAGATGTCTGTCTTATAACTGTGGGAGAAAGCCACAAACCGGCCTATCTTCATAATGACGATCAAAAAGAAGACTTCTTTGTCCGTGTAGGCAATTCAACCCAACCATTTTCCATGAGTGAAACAGAGGAGTATATAAAGACCCGGTGGACCTAAGTATATTTGATTTTAACCAGATCATCAAAGAATTGAAGGCATGGTACGAGCTGAAAACATTTGCCCTGAAGGTATAGAAAGTCCATCAGAGGATTTCATTACCCCAAAGATGGCCTCCGTACGGGTGGAACAAGTACCATGTGGAAGTTATCAATCAAATGTAGGTCGAATTTGGGTAAAATTAATCAATCACATTCAAAGTAGTTTTGCCCCGCTCACTCAGTTACATACACAGAAGTCCGCCCACTATAGCGGGTGGTTCTCTTCAAATCAAAAGAAGTTTCTCATTTTTTTAAGTGCAGACTGAATATCACCATTAATTTCTCCCTTAAGGATATCAATTACCGTTTGAATATTTTTATTATATTTTTTCATTTAGGTTGATTCACTCAAACATGGTAATAAAAATAGTTTAAATCTAGAATATAAATTACTACCGACATGGGCACATAATTTACCCTGCTTGATATTTTCAATAAAAGTTCTCATTAAATATATTTCACAAATTTAATGTTGAATTTTTATACAACTAGTATATAGTTCACACCATCATTATAATGTCAAATACACATAATACAAATGAGTATATAAAATACTTAATTTGCCCAATTGATGGATTGAATATGAGCAAAAAGGTAGGTTCTTTAATATGTAAAAATAACCATACCTTTGATATTTCTCGTGAGGGATATGTAAATATGCTTTTGGCCAGAAAGAAGCTGCCGAAAACAGTAGGTGATAATAGAGACATGATTCTTGCAAGATCAAAATTCCTTTCCCTTGGATATTATGGACCACTTGTTCAAACTATAAATGGTATGGTGGCTAATTTCCTTAGTGATTCGTCAACTTCAAAAATAGATAGTGGTATCGTTGAAGTTGGATGTGGCTCTGCGTATTACATTAGTGAATTAAAAAAAATATAGAGACGACTCTGGAATATGATCACTTTACTTATTTTGGTACAGATGTGTCTAAATCTGCTGTGAAATTAGCTGCAAAGAAGCACCAGGACATAACTTTTATAGTAGCGAATACATATTCACAGATTCCAATAAGAAGTGGGAGTGTTACTCTTTTAATGAGCATTTTTGCACCAAGACATTTAGAAGAGTTTAAACGACTAATTCATAAAGACGGAGCAGTACTGATGGTAATACCTGGCGACGAACATTTATCAGAAGTTGTCAAACCTCTTGGACTAATGAAAATCGAGCCAGACAAAGAAATCAAAATCAAAACTGCTTTTCAAGAGAGTTTTTTACTTCACTCCGAACAATCTTTAGATTACAAAATATCTTTAACTACCGATGAAATTGTGGACCTAATTAAAATGGGGCCCAATTATTGGAAAATTAATAGTTCCATAGATCAAAAAGTTAAAGACCTAAATATAGAGAAAGTTACTGTTAGTATGAAAATATTGTTGTGGAAAAAAATAGCCGTCGAATCGTAAAATTCGACGGCTAAAATGAGTGGCGTAAAGATCAAGGAGAAAGATCAAATTCTCCTTTTTTCACACCATCAAGGAATGCCTCCCACTCGCCAGTGTTAAACGCTAGGGTCGGACCAGAAGGATCTTTCGAGTCTCGCACGAGAGCACCTTCACCGGTGACGGCCACCTCCACACACTAGTTCCAGACATATTGCGACTTCGATGCCTTCTTAAAGACAAGTTTTTGAAGATTCTGACCGGGTAACATATTTGCATCTCCTCTCTGTTTTTGAAGGTACTGACTTCGAGAAACCCACCATGGATTTCTTCCAAAGAAACCCTACCACAATTTAATCATTTATACAAGACCTAGGCCGCCAAAAATCCCGCTACGCATTCTTCCCGCACCATCATGCACGGCGAAAATCAAATCTAGCCAAATAAGAATAAGCCGAGGCTCTGCGAGGCAGTGGCGCGGGCGCGGTCAATTCTGATGCTAATCAAATTTGGTGGTGTTATTTTAGCATTTGCGCGAACCTTTTTCGAGCGGAAGCTGAACGAATGAACCGTCCCGCCACCGCCTCGCGGACTCGGCGGACACCAAAGAAAAATGTTCCTTGCTTTTTGGATTTGCGCGCGACCAATTTTTTCTAAAAAGGAAAGGACATTTTTCTTTGGTGTTCTGCCCGTAAAGATATTCGGGCAGTGTGGCGGGGCGAAATGCGGTGCTCGGACGGACGCGGGAGGATGGGTCTAGGGAGGAATCCCGCGTCGTCCTCATGCTCAAAAATTTTTCAAAAGTAGCAGGCGAGCATTATTCAACCGTTACAGACTTAGCTAAATTTCTTGGCTTATCGACATCAAACCCTCGCTTAGTTCCAATATAGTATGCAAATAATTGCAAAGGGACAACTGTCAAAAGCGGTTCAAGTGGTTCAATAGTTTTCGGTATGAAAAAAACATCATTAGCTAAGGACAGAATATTTTTATCTCCTTCTGTCGCAATCGCCACAATCGGACCATTTCTTACTTTAATTTCTTCGAGGTTAGAGAACATTTTGTCGGAAACGCTATTTTGCGGAACTATCGCCATAGTTGGGAAGTTCTTGCTAATCATTGCGATAGGGCCGTGCTTCATTTCGCCAGCACTATAACCCTCCGCGTGAATATAGGATATTTCTTTCAGCTTAAGAGCCCCCTCCAATGCTACTGGATAGTTGTATCGCCGACCAAGAAATAAAAAGTTCTCATAATCTCGATACTTTTCTGCTAATTTTTCCAAATGAGAAGCTCTGTCTAAAATAAATTTTATTTTTCCTGGAATTTTTTCAAGTTCTTCTAAAACTACCTGATTTGTCGTATTCCCATTATTTTTTGAGAAGTAGATTGCCATCAAAGTTAGGATTGCCAACTGAGAGATAAAAGCTTTTGTTGACGCGACGCCAATTTCTGGACCAGCATGATTATAAACTCCCGCATCAGTTTCTCTGGCAATAGTAGAACCAACAGTGTTCACAATGCCAAGCGTAAGCAACCCATGTTCTTTTGCTTTTTTAATTGCGGAAAGAGTATCGGCGGTTTCTCCTGATTGAGAAATTGCTATTGCTACTGTTCCTTTTTCAAATGGCTCATCCCGATAGCGAAATTCAGAAGCAAGGTGGACTTCAGTCGGTATCCTTGCAATTTCTTCAAAAAGATATTCGCCAACTAGACCTGCGTAGTAGGAAGTACCACACGCTAGAATTAACAACCTTTTTGTTTCCTTTAATTTTTCAGCAACTTGCTCTAGACCGCCAAGTTTAACAAGATTATCTTTGCTTTTGAGTCTTCCGCGTAACGCCGAAAGAAAAATTTCAGGGCCTTCAAAAATTTCTTTGAGCATAAAGTGTGGATAATTACCTTTTTGCGCTTGCTCAAGGTCCAATTCTAAACGTACGATTTCTGGAGAAGTTTTTTGTTTTTCTAGATTGATAATACTAATTTTGTCTTTAGTTATTTCTGCAATTTCTCCGTCCTTTAGATAAATTACATCTTTGGTTTTTCCTACTAAAGCAGATGGATCAGAGGCTAGAAAATTTTCGCCTTTACCGACACCAATTACTAAAGGACTGGATAGTTTTACAGCATATAAAGTATCGGGATTTTTTGAATCAATTATCGCCAAAGCATATGCTCCTTTTATCATTTTTAATGTATTAAAAAGTGCCGTATCAAAATTCTCATCGCTCCTCAAAAAATCCTCAATAAGGTGAGGAATAACTTCAGTGTCAGTCTCCGATCGAAAAATGTGTCCGCGATTTTGTAAATATTTTTTTAATTCTTTGTAATTTTCGATTATTCCGTTATGGGCTACGGATATACGTTTTGTGCAATCGCTGTGTGGGTGTGCGTTGGCTTCATTAGGGGTTCCGTGTGTTGCCCAGCGAGTATGACCTATACCAAGATGGCCGACTAAATCATTCTCACTTTCTAAAGACTTTTCCAATAATTTTACCTGCCCCACACTTTTTCTTGTTTGAATTTTTCCGTTCGAAAATACAGCAATACCAGCGGAGTCGTAGCCGCGGTATTCAAGCGCTTTTAGTCCACTGATTAAAATAGGCAAAGACTTTTCTTTGCCTATGTATCCGACAATTCCACACATGTCATAAATGTTAGCAATTTTCTGGTCTAAATTCAATGCTCGCCTGCTACTTTTGAAAAATTTTTGAGCATGAGGACGACGCGGGATTCCTCCCTAGACCCATCCTCCCGCGTCCGTCCGAGCACCGCATTTCGCCCTGCCACACTGCCCGAATACTTGGAGGGCAGAAAAACAGAAAATACAAATTCAAAACTTATTTTCTATTTTTCTTTACTTTATTTCTATCTTTTGTAACTTTCAATACTTGTTTTTTAATACCATCATTGCTAATGACTTCTAATGCTTTTTTGAAGTAGTTGTTTCTGTTTTTTGTTTTCTTTGTAGTGTCTTTCTTAGAATTTCTTCTAATGGGTTTTATGTTATTTAGTAACTGTTTTTGAGCTTTCTTTATTTGTTTTCGTTTTAATTTTTGAATTGTGTTTTTTCTTAACAAAATATTTCTTCCACTAAATTCAAGACCAAGATAATCAACATAATTACGACTTTTTTGTTCACCTAAACCATCTGTAACTTTTTCACATACTGAATCTCCATTTAATTTTTTAAAATAGGTTATAAACGATTTGCCAGCATTAATTTTGAGCTTTGATTCCTTAATCTTTCCATCAATGAATAACAGTAGACTATCTTTTTGCTCATCTTTACAAACAAAAACTAAATCATCACTATATCTTCTATAAAATACATCAGGGAAAGCAGTTTTTATTCCAAAGTCAAAATCTATCAAATATATATTTGCTAACAATCCACTAATAGGGCTTCCTTGGGGTATAGCTATATTTGTTTTATTCTCATGTACAAGTCCTTTCAAGATATTGTAAATTGCGTATTTATTATTTTTTGTTTCCCTTTTTATTTTTTTATCGATAAAATCAGAATATTCAATATACCTGTGAGCCGTTAACGATCTAAACACTTTATAAAAAGCGTCATCAAGTTTTTCAGTATCATTAACTTTACAAATATTTTTCTTTAATAAACTGTGATTTAAATTATCAAAAAAGCCCTCTATGTCTTGGGTTATGACAACACACTCAACTTGTTTTTCTATATGATCAAAAACATCTTTTGCAAAATGGATATTGCTTTTACCTTTGTCAGTTTTTTCAATTTTAATTTTTCTATAAGCGGTTACATTTCTACTAAGGTTTAAATTCTCTAAATACTTCTCATATTTTTCTTGAAGAATAAAATTATAGTAACTATAAATATGTGCGTCTATATGTGAGGCATACATTATCGGTCTTACCTTTCTTGATCTACGAACTTCACCTTCTTTATTTTTACGAAAGCGAATTTTGATCTCTTCTCTTTTTATGAAAGGTAAAAATTGATGATTCTTTATACCCTCAATAACCTTAACTACCCTTTGAAAAGTTTCCTCATTATCTAAATCAAGAGCCTCATCAATATGCTGATAAGTCCTCAACTTTTTATCTGGTTTTATTTGGTTTTTCCAATCTTGATATTTCATATAAAACGCAAAGACCTCTTCCTACAAACCGTTGACATGGTTCGATACTTGGAAGAGGTCATTCAACTATGTGTTGGCTTGTATTATGTGGTCTCGCTTATTTCTAAGCTAAGGTCAACTAAAAACGTGTGTATAATAATTATAAGTCTAATCAATTGCTATAAGCAACAAATTATGATTCCATTCCTATACAATGTGCTGTTCAACCTGACGGTCAAACATTCTTACGATTGCTTAAGTGCTGTTGCCAGACTCTTGCAAATCGTTGATAACACCGGGACTAGCTCATCTGGGAAGAGATAACAGTCAATACAAGCAGAGACCGTTCATGTAGTTGCCTACAATGTCTACTTCTTAAAAGCTAGTGACTTGATACTAGCATAAAAATAGATATTCAGCAATTCACTTTTGAAACACAAAGAGATGTTCGTGCATTATTAGTAGGAAATTCGCTTCTTTTGATTTTGTAACCCAAAAACCTGTTGCTTTACAATTAAATTGTCTTTTTATTATGTCCTCTTTTAAAACAAATCCGACCTTCAAAAATCTTTCCATAACTTTAAATGCGAGTGGTTGATACATTTTATTTCTGCGTGTATCTCCCATTAAAATTGCACAATATTTACCCTTCTTTAAAACTCGAAACAATTCTTTTGCGACTTTTCCTATTTCATCAACAAAAGCGTCTAGGTCGTGTATCCCCGACAAATCTTCTTTAATCTTTCCCTCACTGTATTTTATTATATCTGCATACGGTGGATGAGTTAAAACAAAATCAATCTCATTATCTTTAATAAAGCTCATATCTCTCGCATCACATTTTACCACCCTTTGTTTCGCCTTATTATCAACCTCAAATTCAAGAGATTTTTTAGTTCTCTCCAACGCTTCCTCATTAACATCAACACAAGTAATGTGGCGATTTAAAATTTTAGCTTCTATTGCAGTAGTTCCTCCACCAATCATGCAGTCGAGTAAGTGATCTTTTTCTTTTGAGTAACGTAAAATAAGATTTCGAGCTACTTCTGGTGACCAGTTTCCGCGCCAATCAGAAGTATGTGTTGCCCAACTACCACGTCTGGGAAAGGCCCATACTGTCGTACATTCCAAATCAAATTCTTCGGGATGAAGTTTTAAATCTTTTTGAGACATCAAATAATCTTATACTTTTTTGATTTTACAAGTTTTATCGAATCGTAACTATTTTTATCTGTAAATTCATATTGCCAAACTAAATATTCGTCAACTCTTTTTTCAAAAAATAATAGAAAAACTTTTTTCTTTGTATGTTCTGACCATTGTCTATAGGGGTAATATAACTGCCTGATTATTGTATTTTTTGTGGAAGAATTTTTTGCTTCAATTAAAACAACCTTATCTTTCCCCTCGTAACCTGCATCTACTTCTGTTTGCACCCCTTTCGTTTCAACTCTATTATTACCCACTTTATAAGTAAATTCGGGAGTATATTTTCTACCGCGAATAGTTAGCACAAGACTTGGATCTTCCATAAAAGTTCTAATAAGACTTGAGGCATAGGCAAAATCGAGATGTTGCATCTCAGAATTTCCTATTTTTGTTGTATCTAAATCAAAATCAAGCTTCGTATTGTATATCTCTGCGTCACCTTCAATATCTGGGATATCTACATAGCCTTCTCCTTTTACGATAACGTAAAACTTATTTTTTACAGGCAATAAAATTAAGCCATTTTTCTTCATTATCTCGGGGACACTTTCACGTGTGTCCATTTTGCATAAAATACGCACCTCTTTTTCTGAAGTGTTTTGAAAATCTTGAACAGACTTCTTTATATCCTTTGCAGATAAGTAAAAAGGTTGTTTAGAAAAATCATTTTCTAAAATTTTATTATCTTTAAATATTTTTGTCCAAGAATTATTATTAGCCATAAATTTAATAATTAGTTACCAATACTTCAGTAACTTTTCCTCTTTTAGAAGCATCGGAGTTAATGGCACGACGAGCTTGTACTTTTGTAATAAGGGCACCTTTGATCTCGGAATAAATTTTGTTAATAAATGGAGTATCGGAATTTGAAAGCATAACAAAACAACCTCGTTTGTGTAGTGCTACAAATGTATCTCTTAATTCTGTTTGCTCTTTATCTAAAAATGCCTCACTGGTGTATGAAGTAAATGAAGCGGTTTTACTTACTGGATAATATGGTGGATCAAAATAAACAAAATCTCCTTTCTTTGCTTTTTTAAGCACTTCTCTATAATCCTGTCTTTTTATCTCAACATTTTTTAATGCTTTTGATACTTTCCTAAGATTAACCTCATCGCAGATAAGTGGATTTTCATATTTTCCAAACGGAACATTAAATCCACCCTTACTATTCACGCGATACATACCATTGAAACATGTTCTGTTTAGATAGATAAAACGAGAAGCGATATTTATATTGGAAAGTTTTTCTGGATTTTGTGCTCGTATTTCTAGAAAATATTCTTTATCCAATTTATGTTTTTTGAGTGATTTTATTAGATTTTCAACATCGTTTTTTATCACATTGTAAGTGACGACAAGTTCGTTGTTTAAATCGGAAAGATAAGCCGTTTCGGGAAGTAGATCGAAGAATACTGCACCTCCACCAACAAACGGCTCAAAGTATCTTCCAGTCTGTGAGTCAAATTTTTCAGGAGGATAAAGATTCATTAAACGAAACTGTGTTAAGAGTTGCCTTTTACCACCAACCCATTTTACAAATGGCTTTGGTTTCTCTGCAATAATACGAGAAGCATCTTCAATTAGCTTTGTTTTGTCTGCAAGCAGAAAAACATGCCGTGCATAAATTGAATTTATGTTGAAGGTTTCTTTAATTTCTAAAATTGCTTGGTTTTTTGTCATATAATTTTTTATTCATCTCCATCAATTCTTCTTCTCCTGTCATCTAGGATTTCGTCCTCAAATTCAAAATATAATGTTCCTTGTGGTCGCCTTTCGTACCCCAACAATTCCATAGCAAAACTAGATAAACTATTCACCTTGCCGTTAATTTTTATTTTGTCGTTTTCTACTACTTCGGCAATAATATTTGAATCTCTTGTAAAAGTGAGTTTTGACCCAACAGGAATTCCGTATTGGGCAAAATGAAATCTTGAGCGTCTTTCTTTGACTTCATCAACTTCCTTTTCCTGTTCTGGAGTTAATCCGCTATCAATCTTGGTCTCTCTAATCTCTACCCGTTTCAATGCGAGTGTGGCATATTCTGGATTCATCTTAAAAAATTCACGGCTATCTCTTGCTCTACGATCTGCAAATATAGAATGCAACCATTTCTCTTCTCTTTCTGCGTCTTCTACTGTTGCGGCATAATAAATCTCAAACGGGAGAGGTACACCTGTCCGATCTAATTGCCTGATCCTTTCTTTAACATCGCCATGAGTAAAACCAATTTTTACATACTCTGGCATAGATTCATTTTTTAAAATATAGACGATTTGATTCATAAGTTTATTTTAACAATTCATCACTCGAAACGCCAAGGGCTTTGGCAATATTGGTAATGGTTGAAAGTGTCGGATTTGTCTTTCCATTTTCAATATTGCTTATAAAACTTCGGCTAACGCCGAGGTTTCTGACAATATCGCCTTGCGTTATGCCTTTTTCTGTTCGGATACGCTTTAGATTCTTGCCTAACTTCGCAGATTCACTTTTCATATCCACAGTATAGCATTAACAATTACATTATACACCAATATTATAGTATAATGTAATAGGGTGATGTCCGCCCCGAATTTCGCCAAAAGAAAACGGATGGAGCAAGCGGAGGATTCCTCCCCAGACCCCTCCTCCTCCGCTTGCGAAATCCGAAAGTAGCCGAGGTTTTGCGGAAACCATATCCCCAGAAAATTGCTTCCGCAAAATCGCTCCATTTTCTTAATTCCGAACAAGTTTCGTTTGGTGGACCCTACCGGATTCGAACCGGTGACCTCCTCATTGCAAATGAGGCGCTCTACCAACTAAGCTAAGGGCCCTCTTAAAGCTATTAGCTGGCTGGCTTATGAGCTAGTTAGCTTAAGATTTGAAAATGATATCTGAAAAAATGACTATTTTCAACCTAATTTGTATAATAATCTCTAATAAGCTAATTAGCTTTAAAAGCTAAAAGCTGACAATAGGGCCTATGGTATAGTAGTAACACGCGTCCATGGCATGGACGAATCGCGAGTGCGATTCTCGCTAGGTCCACCAACATTTAAAAAATCTCCGCATGGATATTTTTTAAATTTAAGGCAATTTTAAAGAAGAGGAGATTCCTTTTGATATTTAGTTACTTTTTGTTAGAGTAAGCTTAGCAATGTACATTAACACTAAAATAATGAACTAAAGGAGGACAAAGATGTCTAAGAAAACCGGTCCCTATATCGGTGTGATTGGCTTTATGTTTCGTGACGAGATTA
>Ga0210057_1002194_pt1 | contig 28202 bp, 25 predicted proteins | sample CryGeyCG2114_010_2_FD_183968 | JGI IMG/M metagenome (GOLD analysis project Ga0210057, IMG submission 183968) | Groundwater microbial communities from aquifer - Crystal Geyser CG10_big_fil_rev_8/21/14_0.10 (SPAdes) (version 2) | ecosystem: Environmental > Aquatic > Deep subsurface > Groundwater ...
TTAATGTTGGTTGTATTCTTCTCATTGTAATCCTCCTTTTTTTTTTGTTTTGTGATAATCAATCAAAAAAGGGGATTATATTTTAATGTTTCTATATTCATTTATCACGGAGCTTTTAATCAAACCCATGAATATGTGGTTAATGGAAGGGAATTACAAAGTATTCCTGCTTCTTATCCTATTGAAACAGATATAGCAAATGTATATTCGGAAATAGGGAGGGTTGTTTTTGATAAAATCGCAAAAGAATATATCAGATTAAAAAAGTTAGTTAGTGATGTCAGAGGAATGGATCCAAAAATAGGTTCTCAATTAGAAACAAAGATTAAAGAAGAATTAGATAAAATAAAGGAAAGAGCTATTTCATCTCACTTAAAATTTATTAAAATGTTATGATTGATTCTTTTGGAAGAGAAAGATTTTGTATTCTTACAAATTTAATGCTTTAAAGCTCTCTCTGTATTAATCTCAATAAAATTCTTCACTATATACTTACAATACAGAAACTATCTCTTTTCTTTTGAATTCTCTCTAAAATTTGAGGGTTTTATAACACGATATATATATTTCTTATTTTTAGTACTATAGAATGGGATTATAACTCTCTCTCACTCTTGTTCGTATTACTCAATTAAACCATTTTTGTAGATTACACCTATTTTGCACTACGAAAAACTTTATAAATGAAATAGCTCTCTTAGTTAGAAGAATTAGTTACGGACACTTACAGAGTTAAGGTATGTATCCAAAAAGTGAAGTGAAGACGAAGGATAACTTCCGATAGGTTGTTTGGCAAAACGACCAAAAATCAAATATAAGAAAACCAAAAATTTATTAACACATGGAGGTGTGTAAGATGACAAATTTTAGAAGAACGATTAAGAAAATTGTTGCTGTTGGTGCATCAGGACTGATGGTGGGTATGACTTTAATGGGTGCTAGTGCTGCTACTGTTGGACCTTCAAATGAATGGGGTTTTGTTGTTGCTAATACAGATGTTTTAGCTGCTACGACTACACAAGGTGCTGTAACTTCTGTTAGTGCTGGTGGAACTTCTGTTGTTACTGAAGGTAGTAATAGTGTACTGTTTGATAAGATTGCAACACATTGGCAAATGGGTCAAATGCTCAAAGCTATTATTTCTACGCCTGTAACTGATGATAGTCCTAATAATGGTTTGCCTGGTCTATTAGCAGATGGGGTATTTATAGATAATGATAATGATGAATTTGATTATACTCAAAAGGTAGTAATGGGTGATTTAAATTTAACTATGTTTGAGGATAATGATTATATCCAAGATGAACCTGTTGTTGGAATTAAAATTAATAATGGAGATAGTGTTTTAAACTATACTCTTGATTTTACTGATAAACCAACTTTCCCTGATTTATCTACTTCCTCTATATCTTTTATGGGTAAAGACTATTATATTTTGAGTATTACCAACGCTACTACTTTGAATCTTTTAGACTCTGCACAGAGTGCTCTTCTAAATGAGGGGGAGACTGTTTCTTTAACAGTTGAAGGTGTAAAATATGAGGTTAGTATAGAGTTTATTGGAGCTAGCTCAGTTAAACTTAATATTAATGGAGTAACAACTAATAGTTTGGGAGAGGCAGAAACTCAAAAAGTTAGTGGAGGGGCTTACGTGGGTATAAAAGATATTAGTGTCCAGGATTATGCTGGAGGGATTAAGCAAGTAGAATTTAGCATTGGATCTGGTAAGCTGAAGATTAAAGATGGAAATGATATTGAACTCAATGATAATTCGGTATCTGATTTAAAAGCATACCTCACTGTTTCATCTACTGGGAGTACCGATACTACCTTAAATCAAATAGTTGTTGAATGGAAAGCTAATGATGATTTGTTTGTAACTCCTGATAGTAGTATAACTATGCCTGGATTTGAAGTACTTACCTTATCAATGAATGAGTTTTATACTCCATTAGTTGAAACTGTTGAGGTTAAAAATGGTGGAAATGATTACTGGCAGTTAAGAAACTTTCCACTTAAAGATAGTGTAGAGACTATTAACCTTCTTTGGACTAATAGTACTCATATCCTAGGAGTGGGAAAAGATTACAACAATAATCTGAAGACAACAAACAATACTGTTCTTGTTTTTGATACTGATACAGATGATTATTTTGTTTCTACTTTTGATGATGGGAGTAATGCTGAATCTTATTTAATGAGAGTCACTAATATTAAAGAAGAATCAGATGGTAATAAGAGTACTCTTCAATACAAAAAAAATGGAAATTGGGTAGATTTTAAGTCAGATGGGAAAAACACCGATACTGGAACTATAGGGAGTATTGAATTGACAATTGATTATATTGATGATGATAACAATATAGTTAATCTTTCAGCAGGATCTAATGTCAATTTCCATACTCTTTATTCTACAGAGGGTTTGAAAGTATTCTTACCTTATAACGATACGGGAGTTGGGGGATCACAAGGAGGAGCCACATTAGATGGTTGGTTTAACTCGACTAGGGATGTGAGTTTACCTACCACATACACTCTGAGATTTAGTGAAGAGGATAAGAATGAGAATCCTGCTAAAGGAGCGAACATAACTTTGACTCTTGGATTTAATTCTGCTTCTACTCCAGAAGTTTCAGTTACTGCAACTGGTTCTGCTACTGCAGGTGGAGAAGGCGGAAGAGGAGCTGCTTCCTCAACAGAAATCCAAGATACTGATGTGTTTAGAAACTTTATCTATTCGTCATTGGCAACAGAGATTCTCTGGGAAAAACCTAGTGGTGGACAGAATAGTGTTAAATTAAACTATCATGGTGGGGAGTCTTTTGGAAAGGTATATCTCAGTGATTCTAGTTCAGTTTCTAGTGAAGGTAGTGGTGCAACAGATTCAGGATACACAACAGTAACTCCTGAAGAAGTATCCTCAGTATCTGGTAAGAACCTAATCGTTGTAGGTGGACCTTGTATTAACTCAGTGGCTGCTGATTTGTTGGGAGTTCCTGCGGGTTCATGTGGAGCTGATTCAGGTATGAGTGAAGGAGAAGCTATGGTTAAGGCTTTCGCAAGTCCATTCGCTACAGATAAATTAGCTGTTTTAGTAGCTGGTTGGGAAACTGCTGATACAATGAGAGCTGCACAAGCACTTGTTGATGCTACTGTTACTCCAAGTAAAGCAGGTGACACAGTAGCTGTTGCTGCAGTTGGTACTGATACAGTAGCTTAAAGAGGTTAATACCTTTTTATTTTATTATTTTTCTTTCTTTATAATTCTTGAATTCTATATATTTCAAATTTGAGTTTGTCTTTCTCATACTCTCTCAAAGAAGCAGTAAATTGATATCCATCTAATCTTTTTTCCCTATCTAAAACTTTATTGTAAATTCTCTCTGATTTCTCTTTTTCTCCCAAATAATAAAGTGCCATTGCTCTGAATCTCATAGCTCCATACATAATTGCAGATATTTTGTCTTTTCTTTTTCTCCAATCTTCTTTATTTTCACTTGGTATCCTCTTATTAGCAACTTGAATTACTTCATACATCATAACCTCTCTTGCAGTCTCTTCCAATTGATGAGCATATTTTAATGGATCTCCTTCTGTGGTTGCTTCTATTATTAGATATTCTCCTAAGATTGTTTTTTTAAGATTTATTAAGTCATATTTCAGTCTATTTAATCTCAACTCAGAAGCAACTTCTAATCCTTCATTTACAACCTTTTCTGCTTTTTTAAAATATTTAATATCATCTACAAAATAATAAGCCCACCCTAAACTAATGCTATTCTTTACTAATCTTTTTTGATCTTCAACTCTTTCCAAAACTTCTCTTTCTCTTTCATAGTAATTGATTGCATTATCTCTATTTGTTCTTGCTTTTCTTAATAATTTTTCTATTTCTATTTTAGATTCATCACTATCTTCTTTAATTAATTTAGATTGATTAAGATAAATATCTTCTAACTTTTTATATATTATTCCTGTAGCTCTCCATAATTCTGCTTTTTTAATATCATCCTTTACCCCTATTTTTTTTGCTATTTCAAGAGTTCGTTCCATTTCCGGAAGACAAAGTTCTTCTGCTTCATCAAATCTTTTATCAGCAATCATATCTCTTGTAACATCAGCTATACAAACTGCCCTTCTCCTAAACCATCCAAACAATAATTCATTATCTTCTTGTGAGGTTATTTCTTCTTCTAAACTATTAAAATATCCCAAAGCCCCCTCATAATTCCCTCTCCTAGACAACTCAAATCCAACCGCAACTCTATTGTACAATCTCTCTAACTTAATATCCTCAAGTATTTGTTCGGCATCTTCTGTGTTTATTTGCTGTTTTTCTACTCCTAATTCTCTTCTTCTTCCTTTTATTGCGTCTTTTTCCTCTCCTCTTCTTTCTCCTCTTCCATTTCCAAATCTCAATTCTTTCACTATCTTCGCAAACTCTTCAATCGTAGAAGGCAATATCCCCCCCTCATCCAAATACATCCCAACTTTTTGTATTTCATTCAATATCTTAGCTCTAACTCTGAAATCATCAGATAATAAATAAGCATCCCACAACTCAGAAATACCGTGCTCTCTCTCCACAGGTTGTTTAATTAATTCCAATCCGAACTGTTCTTTGTAATGCGAAGCTTTGGTTATCAATTCCAAATCTGCACTCTTCCATCTCAAGTTTCTTTCTTCTTCGCTTTCTCTCTCTCTCCTACCAAGAACTTCTCCAAAATGATATGCTAACTCTCTGTTCCTATTTTCGCTACCTTCTGGGATAATCTCTTCAAGTGCAACTGCTACTTTGTAATGTAATCCCTCTCTTCTGCTAGATTCTATCCTTCCATAAATTATCTCCGAAGTTTTTATGTGGTGTGGGATTAGATTACCTTGATGATTCTCCCATAACTCTTTCCTTGTCAAACCTAAGATCCCGTTAGAAATATCCGTCTTAACAATCTTCTCCAATACTTTTTCTGCTTTTTCGAGAGGTCCAGATCCAAGAACTGATAGAATCTCAGCAATATCTTTTGAACTTCTCCCTAGACTCGATACCCTTTCACTAACAACATCCTCTATTTTCTCAGGAAGTTCACCAGATAATCCTTCAAGACTATATTTAGTGAACTCTTCAATATAGAGAGGAATCCCTCCGCTTTTCTTCCAAATATTTTCAGCTTTGTCTTCATCATACCTCTCTCCTCTTTCCTCAACTAAATATTTTATATAATCTTTAGTACCGTGTGAATCCAACTCTTTCAGTGTGATAATCTTTCCATTAGGAATGAGAGATGGTTCTGGTCTTGAATTGTACCAAATAGTAACTTTATCCTTAATCTTTTTTGCAACTTCTCTAAATACATTTTTACTCTCACTGTCCATATTGTGAGTATCTCTTGCCTGTACGATAACTTTCTCTCCGTTTCTCACTTTACTTAAAAAAAAATCAGACAATTCTTCAATGAGTCCATCGGATATCTCTGATTTTGATAATCCTCTAAGAATACTTTCTCCAGTTACAGATTTAGAGAATTTCCCATCAATATTTCTTGTCCATCCGAACAATCCAGAAAAAGGTCTTTCTTTATCACGTTCAAGACAAACAGTATGATAAATTTTATACTCATATTCTTTAGCCCTTTCTTCAACTTCATACGATAATCTTGATTTCCCTATCCCTGCATGTCCTGTAATCCCTAAAATATGTGGACTTTCTAATATGTCTAATATTTCTTCTAACTCTTTATCTCTTCCGATTAATGGCTGTCCTTGATATCTTCCTCCTAGAAAATTTTTATTCTCACCGATTAATTCGTTAAGTGTCTGTGGTTCATCTTTTCCTTTAAATAATGAAGAAATTTCTCTTAAATAGATGAAATTATCTCTCTTAGTTCTCCTTCCCACTAATATCTGTCCTTTCTTAACAACTCCTCTTGATTTGTCTAACCCTTCTTCTCCTATCTCAATAGAACCGTATAACCCTCTCGCAGTCTGGTTCACTGCAGGACCTGTAACGGTATATTCTTGTCTTTCCTCTGCTCCCACAGATCCTGCAATTATCTTCCCGCTATCAATACTTATCCTTATTTTTGGGAAATATTTTATTAATTCTAATGCGGTACGCTGTGCTTCTTCTCTGTGATGTTGAGAATCTATACTCTTCCCAAAACTACACATTATTGATTGTGTGTTCAGTATTTTGTCAACATCTCCTCGTGCATTCTCAACTATTTCTCTTACAGGAATAAACAATTCTTGCATATGTTCAAAACTTTCATGTGGGGAAGGATTTTGTTTTTCAATAGGATATTCTATCATAAGGACGGTTGCTGGTTGTACATATAATCCTACAAATTTTGCACCTAATGGAGTTTCTTCTATTTGTCTTAATAATCCACTAGAAACAAATTTCTTAAACTCTTTATTTTGTTTTGATAATTCTATTCTTTCTTTTTCTAATCTTTCCATTAATTCTGTCTTATTTTCTCCAATGAATCTATTTATGTATAGAATATTATGTTTTCTTATTACTCCATCTAAAGAAGTTCCTATCAATATCTCTGAAGGTAATCTTTGTCCTCTTTCTCTTAGAATTTTTTTAACTATTCTCTCAGCTCTGTCATAAGAAGTTTGTTCTTCTGCTTCTATATCATCATCAAGTAATGTTCCTTCTTTAAGATCAATTCTCTTTTCTTCTTTTATTATCCCGCTTGGAGTTAAGATTTGATTTATCTCTGTTTTTCTCTCATTAGATTCTGCAAGAGATACTGCATTCCCAAACGTTAACGTTTCTAATCTCTCACCATCCCCTATGAGTCCAAGATGATAATCTCCTAATCCTACTCCTCCAGTATAATTTATTCCTCTTTTTCTAAGATTGTATACTATTTCTGGTAATGCTCTTAACATATCTTCTTTATCTCCTGTACATAACATCGCATCTCCGAAAAATTTGTCAATGTCAATATTATGTCTTGAGAATGTATTTATCCCAGTTGAGAAAAATGATTGAACTAATTTAATCAATTCTGAATTTTCAAGACTATCAGAAAGCCCAGTGAAATTGCTTAGATCTATGAACGCGACCCCTCCTTGAGCGCTTTTTAGTGAAGCTTCAAGCGAATTTCCTTTCTCTACCTCTTCTCTAATACGTTTTGGAACATGCGCTCTCAATAATCTATTAGTATTTTTTAATCTATCATATCCTCTATCTTTTTCTTGGAATTGTGATAATAATTCTTTAGTTGGATTATGAGTTTCTAATATATTTGCTTGGGACATTCTCTATATACGGAATGTTTTATTATTTATAAGGGTTTCGTAGAGGATTACTTTAAAGTGGTAATTTATATTGGAGAAGTTATTTTTAGTATGTGTGCTAACAATCTAATAAAATAAGTTGTGTATATTCTTTCTTAATTATTAATCTCTATTATCTATTTTGTGAGTGTACATCAAAAGTAAAGATTTATATATTTACACATAATACTATTATATACACATAATCTAGGAGGTAATAAAATGACAACTTTAACTTTAGCTGTACCGGATGAAATGAAGAAGAAGATGGAAGTTTTTCCAGAGATTAACTGGTCCGAAGTAGCTCGGCAAGCATTTATGCAGAAAATAGAAGATATGGATTTTTTGAAGGAATTCAAAGAGAAAAGCAAGCTTACCGAATCTGACGCTTTAAGACTTGGAAAAGAAGTCAGCAGAGAAGTCAGTAGTAAACTAAGAAAATTGGCGAAGTAATATAGATTTCGTCATTGATGCCAATGTTTTATTTTCGGTTTTGATTAAAGATGGCTTTGCTTATAATCTTCTTCACTAGTTCGTTTCATATTTTTACTCCCGAATACATTTTTACAGAATTAGAAAAACACAAAGAAGAGCTTCTTAAGAAAACAGAAAGAACTGATGAAGAGTTTTTTTAGACTTATTGAAAAATTGAAAAGAAGAATCATAATCATTCCTCTAGAAGAACTTATTTTTTATGTTGAAGAAGCAGAAGATCTCACTCCTGATCCTGATGATATGGTTTATTTTGCACTTGCTTTGAAGCTGAATTGTATAATATGGAGTAATGATAAGAAATTGAAAGAACAAGATAAAATCAAAGTTTATAGTACTCATGAATTGTCATCTTTGGCAAGAGTTGTTGAAGAGATCAATTAAACCATTTGTATATGATTTTATATTATAATCTCAGAATGTAACATTATCTAATAATTTGTGTCTAATCTCAAACTATCATCTCAATAATCTTAATCCCTCTTTATATTCTTCTATTGTCTCTTCTGATTTTATTCCTGCATTAGAAACTTCTTTCATCATCTCATTTACAGTTATTCCTACTTTTTCTGCAGATTTGTCAATAGAACATCTTCCTTCTCTATAAAGATTTAGATATTTTTTAATCAGATATTCTCTCCTCCCCAAAAAAATTAGTTCTTTCAGAGCTTTTGTCTTATCGATATTTTCTTCTCTCGCAGTTTCTTCTACCATATTCATTATATTTTTATCAAGTCTTGCTCCTAAAAATTCAGCTTGTGTCATATTAAATCCTCCATTGCTTTTTCAATTAAATAATCATTAAACCATCCCTCATCTTTTAGTAATTTCAATGAATTATATGCTTTATCTTTTGTTATACTTTTCTTTTTGAACAAACTCACTACAATCTCAATACTCCCAACTAAATTTAGATTATTTATTCTTGATGCTTTTCTTCCTTGTTTATTATCTGTTCCTATGATATATTTTTGGTTTTCTATTCCGAGAGCAATTGTTGAGGATTCTCCCGCTCCCATATTGAAATCTTGTTCTAATTTTTTTCTTATCTCATTTTTACAGTTTTTTCTTATAATTTTATGCTGATCATTTAATCTTTCAACTAATAATGCGTCCTCAAACATTTTTTCTTTTCCTTTCATAATTTCTTCATAAACCTCTTTTGTAATTATTATTGTGAAGTTCTCTGTTAGTTTTTCTAAAACTGTAGATTTTGCAAGCAATATTATAGTACATGAATCCAATACAATCTCCATTTAACACTATTTAACAATGTTAAATATATAAACTTTTCGTTTTTCCGGCACACTTTAATTATTATCTCAATAATCTTAATCCTTCTCTAATAATATTCTCAGATAATTTATGTTAAAACTCTTTTTGGGGTACACTACATTTATATATGAGTACTCATTATTAGTACATATATGACAAGCATAAATATTTCTCTAAAAAAAGAAGCATATGAATTTCTCAAATCTAGAAAAAGTAAAGAGAAGAGTTTCTCCGATGTAATTTTAGAATTTAAAATAGACAAAAACCCTCTTGAATTTTTTGGGGTGCTTAAAGAGAAGGATTGGAAAGAAACAGAAGAAAATATGAAATCGTTTAGAATGGATTTTAATAAAAGGATGAACAAATGATAGGCTTAGATACGAACGCAATAATAGATATATTTAAAGGAAAAGAAGAATTAGAAGGAGTATTAAAAAGAATTAAATCTCCTCTTTGTGCTACAGATATTACTTACTTAGAATTAATGTTTGGATTAGACTTTACAAATAAAAAACATAAAAACGAAGAATATTATTATGATGAATTCTTTAAAACAATAAACACATTAAGACTTAATGAAAAAGCTTGTAAACTCTCATCAGAGATATTTTATGACCTTAAAAAGAAAGGAAAAGAGATAGGACAATTAGATTGTACTATTGCTGCGATTTTAATTATAAATGGAGTGGACACTCTTATTACAAGGAATGTGAAACATTTTAAAAATATTTCTAGATTAAAAGTGATAGGTTATTGATTCTGTGATAATTGGCACAGCCAATTTTGTAATCTTATGATTTGGTTATCTGTTTTCTAAGTGATAATAGTAACCCCTCACCTCACCAATTTCTCTATATCTTCCAAATCCCATACAAAAAAACCTTCTTTTCTTAGCTTTTCTTTTCCCAAAATTTTCTTTCCAAACAAACCAAAATATTCTTTTTCTCTATTCCACTCAACAGATTTAGATTTATTCTTCAGCTCCTCTAATATATGAGAAGCTTTTTTCTCAGTAAGAGAAGACCATTTGCACTCCACAAAAAGAATTTCTCTTTTCTGTTCATCTAAACAGACTAAGTCTATCTCCACTTCTTTTCTTTCACTATTCTCCCTGCGATAACCCCACCATTTACCAGCCTTATTAAAATCCATATCAATGTTTTTTTTTATTTCCCAGAGAAAGTGTTCACAAAGCTCTTCGAATCTTCTACCCATATACTGATTAATATGTTTTTTTATTTTTTCGATGACATCTTGCTTTTCCAGACCCTCTATCTTAGACTTGTTTTCTAAAATAAAAGAGAACCAAAAACTGAAAAAATTATCGCTTATGTAATACAGACTTTTTTTTGTTTTGTGCATCTCTGTTACAGGATTAATTTTTTTCACAAATCCAAGACGTATCAATGTGTTTATATATATAGGAATATCCTTGACTTCAAATCTAGCTTTATTAGCTATTTCTGTCATTTTTGTGCATCCTGATGCAATTGCTTGCAAAATATTGAAATAAGATGCAGGTTCTCTCAACTCCTCTCTCAAAAGCATTTCAGGTTCTATATAGAACATATGAGTAGGGGTGAGAAAGGTATTTTCTATATTCTGCATGAGAGATTTTTCAGCGTCAAACTCGCTAAGGTATGCAGGGATACCTGAGAGTATAGCATAGGCTTCTACTCTTTTTACAATTGGATATGTCGGGAAAAAATGTTTAAGGTATTTGAATTTCAGTGGCTTCAAAAGAATTTGACCCGTCCTTCTACCATAAAGAGGGGATTTATAGCTCAGCACACCAATCTCCATCATACTGATGCTGGAACCACACAATATAAGAAATATATTAGTTTCTTTTAAAATCTCATCTATGATTAATTGGAAAACAGAAGGAATGGATCCATCTTTTTCAACCAGATAAGAAAATTCATCAAAAACTATTATCAACCTTTTTTTCCCGCACTTTTTCCCTATATATTTGAAAGCATCGTCAAATCCAGAGGTTTGGACAGGCATTTCATCAAAATGCTCCGCAACTGATATGACAAATCTTGACAGATTGTTCTCCGAGCCCCTTTTGTCAGCAAGAAAATATATTGCTTTTTTCCCTTCTATAAACCTTTTTATCAGTTGTGTTTTTCCAACCCTCCTTCTACCATAAACTACAATACACTCAAAACTAGATTTTTTATGCTTTTTTTCCAGCATTTTTAATTCTTCTTCCCTATTTACAAACATTCGAATCATGATTATTATAATCATATAACTAATATTTAAATCTTTTGTTGAATTTTGGAATTTTACGGTAACTTGATCTTTTTCTGAGTAATAATATTAAACTTCATAGATTAAATTATGTCTATCTAATATTAGTTTTTTACAATCTAATAATGTGATTTAATGATTTGTGTCTATTTATCACAATTATCAAAGAGTTCTCCATAGAGGGAAACTTTTAGCTATTCTTTCCCTGTATAAAGGGAAACTTTTATATACTATCCTCTCTTATATAATACTATGATTGGAAGAGAAAAATGGATAGAAGTAATAAAGGATTTTCATGAAAAAGATATCCCTAAACTAATTGAGAGAAATATAAATATTCCTGAAGAAATACCTTTGAAAAGGAGTATTTCAATCATAGGTCCTAGAAGATCTGGAAAAACATATTCTATGTTTCAGATAATAAAAAGTTTGTTAACTAAAGTTTCTATTGACAGAATTTTATATGTAAATTTTGAATCCTCAGATTTACAAAATCTTGATTCAAGAGATTTAGTTAATATGATTGAAACATTTCTCTCTCTTTATACTCATAATAAAAAGATATGGTTATTTCTTGATGAAATCCAAAACGTGGAAAAATGGGAGGATTTTGTTAGAACTGAAATTGATAAAGGGAAGATACAAGTATTCCTTTCAGGATCATCTTCTAAAATGCTCAGTAAAGAAATTGCTACTTCTATGCGAGGAAGGAATTTAACGTACTCTATTTTGCCGTTTTCTTTTTCAGAATATCTGAATAATGAAAAATTACCAATCAAAAATTTGTCTTCTTCTGAAAAAAACCTTATTATAAACAAACTTGAGACTTATCTTAATGAAGGAGGATATCCAGAAGTTATTTTATTTCCTCAGGAAAAAGATAAAATCTTAAATGATATACTTGAAACCACAATTTACAAAGATATTGTTGATCGGTATAAAATAAGAAATACAAAACTTCTAAAACTTCTTATAAAATCACTAATCTCTTCTTCAGTGAGAGAATTTTCCGTACATAAATTTTATAACTTTGCAAAATCTATGGGGATGAAAGTAAGCAAAAATACAGTATATAGTTATATGGATGCTCTTGAGGATGTATTTTTTCTTTTCCAAGTGAGAAAGTTTGCTCCATCATACAAGGAAATTGAACAATCTTTACCTAAGATATATGTTGTTGATAATGGGCTACTTACTTCTAATGGAATTAATGATAAAGGAAGACTTATTGAAAATTTAGTTTTTATTGAACTCAAAAGAAGAGGAGGAGATGTTTATTATTATAAATCAACTGATGAGAAAGAGGTAGATTTTGTTCTTCTTAAAAATAAAAAACCAACTCAATTAATTCAAGTTTGTTTCTCAATCCACGATTTTATGACAAAAGAAAGAGAAGTAAATTCATTAATTAAAGCATCAAATCATCTAAAATGTAACAATTTACTCATTATAACTTATGATTATGATGGAAAAGAGAAGATTGAAGGTAAGAATATAGTTTATATTTCTCTTTGGAAATGGTTATTATCAAAGAGTTCTCCATAGAGGGAAACTTTTAGCTATTCTTTCCCTCCATAGAAGGAAACTCTCATATCTCTTCTTTTTTCAAATCTATATACTAAATTTAAATATAAGATGTGCATTATAAATTAAATATGGGACAGAGAAAGCTCTTCTATGCCAAGACAAAGGATAATGCAGTAATTCATATAGACTATGTGGAAAAGGGAGTGGATAGAGAAGAATTGCTTTGTCCTTTCTGCAATTCTAAAGTTATAGCTAAACAAGGAGAGACTAATACATGGCATTTTGCACATGAAGGAGATCCTTGTTCACATTCATATGATAAGTTAGATCCAGAGATGAGAAAAATCATTAGTGGGAATGAGTTATTGGATAAGTTTTCTTCAGGGCTCAGATCTTTTTCTGTGAGCCAGATAGAAGTTCCTCAGGATTCTAAAGAATTCCAATGTCCATTATGTTTTGAGATTGGAAGCAAAAATTATGGGATGAAGTGGAAAGGTAATTTATATATCTGCAAAGATTGTTTTTCTAATCTTTCTGGAAATATTCCTGAGAAGTTAATCAGTAGGGTTGAGTGAATGTTATTTTTTGGTAAGGAATTATATGATTTTCTTTACCTTTTTGGGTAATTATTATCTAAATTTATAGAAAGATTTATATATAACAATGTGCACAATGTATGACATGATAGTAAAAGATGCTATGGTGCTTATACATTTAGCTAAGATGAACCTCTTAGAGAAAGCTTGTGTTTTATTCAAAAAAGTGATTATTCCAGAAATGGTTTATAATGAAGTTGTTATTAAAGGTAAAGAAAAAGAGTATGAAGATTCTTTTTTAGTAGAGTCAATAATAAAAGAAAACAAAATTAATATCATGAAAGTCAAAAATAAAGATATGCTCAAAAAATTAAATGAATTTAATATTTATGGAGGAGAAGCAGAATCAATAGCTTTATACTGGCAAGAGAATGCTAAATTAATAGCTTCTGATGACAATAGTGTAATTAGAAAAAGAAGATTATTAAATATTAATTTGATTGGAACTCCTTCAATAATTTTATATCTCTACAAAAGAAAATTCATTGATAAAGAAAAAATTAATAATTCAATACACAAATTGAGAGAGATTGGATGGTTTAGTAATGCAATACTTGATAAAACTTTAATGGAGGCTGATAAATATGGCTGAAGCAATTGGGATAAGGATAGATGAAATATTCTTAGAAAAAATAGATAAATTAAGTGAGGAAGAAAACTGTGATAGAAGTACTGTTATAAGGAAAATGATTAAGCTAGGTTATAAAGATTTTATTTTAGATAAAGTTTCAAAATTATACATGGAAGGGAGGATTACTCTCTCGGAAGCTGCAAAAAACTCAGAAGTTACTCTATGGGAAATGGAAAAATATTTAATTGATAAAGGTTTTAAGTCATCATATTCTATGGAAGATCTTGATACAGAAATGAAGTTATTTGAAAGATTTTATTAAATTCTATTTTTCCGTAAGGAAATAATGGATATAATTATAATATATCTACAAAGATTGTTTTTCCAATCTTTCTGGAAATATTCCTGAGAAGTTAATCAGTAGGGTTGAGTGAAATTATTTTTTGATAAATAATCAAGATTTTTATTAGGACAATTCTGAACAAGCTAAAGTGATACTTGGAATACATGAAAAGTATTATATCTTATTGTCAGAAAAACAATAATTACATTTTATTGGAATTTGTATCATCTCAATAAAAAATAAATTTATTTAAGTATTGAAGACTTTTCATTATCCTTGTCTAGAAATATTAATAAAGATAAAACAAAACTGAATAATTATGACACATATCTTTGAGGTAACTGACAAAAGTGGACGAAGAATTCGCCTTCCAAAAGAGAGATGGAAACATATCCAAGTAGAACATTCCAGAATCAGTGATTTAGAAGAACTCAAGAAAGCATTAATCAATCCGCTAAAAATTACACAAAGTAAATATGATCCAGAAAATGTCTGTTATTATTATAGTTATAACAAGAATTTCAAAAGATACCTTTTTGTTGCCGTAAAGTATTTAAATGGTGATGGCTTTATAATAACATCATACCACATGAGAAAAATACAATGAGTCAAAAAATGCATATCCATTGGGATTCAGAAGCAGATCATCTAGAGATACGTTTTGATGAACCTAAGCCTTCTTACTATGAAAATGTTGGAGAAGATGTTTTTGAGCGAAGAGATGAGGAAACTGACAAAGTAATTGGATATGCTTTCTTTAATGTCCAAAAACGAAAAAAACAAATTCCTCAAGATATTGTTGTTGATATCCCTACAGGAGCTCCTGTTTCATCGTAAATTACTTTCATAAATAGTATCTACAAAGATTGTTTTTCCAATCTTTCTGGAAATATTCCTGAGAAGTTAATCAGTTGAGTGAGTTAAATTTTCAAACCATATTCTCTTTTTAGCTTTTGAAGAACTTGAGCATTACCTATCGCATCATCAAGTGCATTATGTGTGTGGAGAGTTCTCAGATGTTTGAAATTTTTAGTTGTGTCTTTAACTAATCCTTTATAGAGATCATTCATATTTCTAGAGCTGTGTCCAAATGGATTTTCACCAACAAAATGCCATAGATACCAGCAAACAAACATCCAATCAAAACCATTGTTGTCAGAAATGAATATTGGTCTTCCTTGAGAATTATCATTAATCCATTTAACAAACTTTTTCATAACTTTATCTGGATTCTCAAAATTTAGACTTTCTTCTCTACTAAACCCATGAAACTCTATTCTTTTAGGATCGTATTTGTCCGATATTGGTTTTAATGTTGAGTAAAATGTTTTGTCAAGTTTATCATCAATCATTACCGCTCCAATACTTAACATAGAATAATCTCCTGGAATTGGTCCATCTGATTCTATGTCTATTATTATCCAGCTCATAGGAGTTATTTATTTTATTGATTATATAAAATATGTGTTTCTAATTGAGTGAAAGAGTTATTTTTCAAGTAACCATTTCCAGATTGGTTTTATTTTTATTTTATACTTTTCAATATTTATCTCATCTTCCTGATCGTATGTTAATATTGTTCCTTCTTTCAACTTAAAAAATTTTATAGCACTTAATAATCCATCTATCTCTCTTTTCCTGTTTTTGTGATTCATCTCATAAGTTACTTGGATAACTTCAATTTTATTATTATTTTTAACAACAAAATCACACTCTTCCTCTTCTTTTGACTTGTAATAAAATATACTCTTATTTTCAATATCTCCTTTTCTTCTGAATAGTTCAATAAAAACTATGTTCTCTAATATCCTCCCATAATCTTTGAATTCGTTTGATAAAAACTGTATATACCCTGTATCAAAGAGATATATTTTTGATTTTGATAATTCCATTTTCTTGAATGATTTTGAATACTTTTTTACATATCCTATTAAAAACACATCTTGTAATGATTTTAATATAATATAGAGATTTTCTAAACTGTATGGAATCTTATTTGACTTTAGATAATTTTCATAAGCAACTATCGAGAATGTGTTTGAGAAAAGATTAATCATATGATTCATTGTAATCTCTAATAATTTTATATTTTTTATTTGAAGTCTGTCTACCAAATCCTTATACAAAACAGTATCAAAATAATTATTTATCAACTTGTTTTTTAACATAGTTTGATTTGTAAATACTATTTCAGGAAACCCTCCATACTTCATAAAAATTGAAAACTGTTTTTTTACTTTGTAAACTTTATCTGTATATTCAAAATTTTTTTCCAAAGTAATTTTTTTAGCTCTTAAAAACTCAGAAAAAGAAAAAGGCAACATTAAATAAGATAATGATTTCCCTCTTAATGAAGAAGCAATCTCCTTACTTAATAATTTTGAGTTAGAGCCAGTTATATAAACCTCATAATGCTCATTTAGTAGAGTTATTATAAAATTTTCCCATTTATCAACATTTTGGATCTCATCAAAATAGAATGTTAATCTTCCTTCAAATAACTCTTTAGAGTAATCAAGAATTTTGCTTAAATCTTCTCTCTTTAATCCAACCAGAAGATTATCTTCAAAATTGATAAGTACGGGTGAGCTTTTTTTCCCCTTCACAATATCATACAAAAAGAAAGTTTTACCTGACCTTCTCGGCCCCACTATTACGTTTGCCTTATCTAATTTAGAACTCAATATTTCTACATCTCTCTTTAATATTTCTGTGGGGAGTAGTTCTTTGTACTTTAGTATTACTCTTTTGAGATTATCAGGTTCCATATCTACATATCCTTTTCTTATCTATTTAAACCTTACGCTTTTCCGTAAAGAATTAGTCATATTCCTTACGCTTTTCCGTAAATAATTCCGGACTTTCTGTCAATCAAATGACGATAATTCCAAAAGTTTATGATTGCAGAGATATATCTACATCACTTTCACTCACTAAAAATACTTTTGACAAAAGAACTTATTTTCTCACTACATTCTTATTACTCTTAGAAACCAATCCTGAAGAGTTTTTAGGATAAAATATCTCCTTCATCACTCATCCATAAACCTATTCAGTGAAACATCTCCTTGTTTGATTTCTTTAGAAATATCTATTTGAATATCTTCTAATAATAATGGTTTCTCAACTTTTTTCTTCAAAGGAGCTCTTAATCTTGCTCCTATCTCATCCTCAGTCTCAAGCATACTTTGAATCTTTTTTGCTCTCTCAATAACTCTGGATGGAACTCCTGCCAATTTCGCGACTTGGATACCATAACTTTTATCTGTACCACCCTCTATTAATTTTCTGAGGAAGATAATATCATCTCCTTTCTCTTTCATCGCGAGATTATAATTTTTTACCCCTTCAAATTCCTCAGCCAATTTGTTTAATTGATGGTAATGCGTGGCGAATAATGTCTTTGCTCCCGATTCATACAGACTTTCTGCTATCGCCCATGCTAATGAGATCCCATCAAATGTAGATGTTCCACGACCTATCTCATCCATTATTACAAGAGATCTTTTAGACAAGTTATTCAATATGTTCGCAGTCTCAGTCATCTCTACCATAAATGTACTCTGTCCCATTGTGAGATCATCATAAGCTCCAACTCTTGTGAATATCCTATCAACAAGAGCAGATCTTACACTATTGCACGGCACAAAACTTCCTATCTGTGCTAATAAATGTATTAATGCAACCTGTCGCATAAAAGAAGATTTCCCGCTCATGTTCGCGCCTGTGATTATCATTAATCTTTGTTCTGAGGTTAGTATAGTGTGATTTGGAACATAGGGTTCGGGATGGGTTTGTTCTATTACGGGATGTCTTCCATCCTCTATCAAACTCTCATATCCTTCATGAACTTCTGGTTTTGAATAATGATTATTAACAGCACAAGTTGAAAATGAGATAAGAACATCTAGAAGTGCAACGTTCTGTGCAATTTCTTGCAGATTTTTAATATCCAGACTTATCTCATCCAATATGTGATTGAACAATTCTTGTTCTAATTTAATCATCTTTTCTTCAGCATTAAGAATAGCTTCTTCTTTATCTTTTAATTCTGGAGTAATATATCTCTCCGCATTCGTAAGCGTTTGTCTTCTTATATAATGAGAAGGAACTTTGTCAGATAATCTTTTAGTAACTTCAATATAATATCCGTGTACTCTATTGAATCCTATCTTTAGAGGGATTTTTGCACTCTCTTGTTCTTTAGCTTCCAACTCCGCAATGAATTTCTTCCCTCCTTTCATTAATTCTCTAAGTTCATCCAATTCTTGAGAAAATCCTTTCTTTATAATATTCCCATCTGTTATTTTAGAAGGAGGATTTTCATTAATACTTTTCTCTATAAGATTAGATACGTTTCTTAACTCATGCATTTCTTTTATATTTTCTATAAGATGAGAGGATAGATTGGATATTTCTTTTTTTATCTTAGGGATTTGGTCTAATGAACTCATTAATGCAATCAAATCTTTAGGATTCGCACTTCTCGTACTTATTCTAGTTATCAATCTTTCAATATCATAAATGTCTTCTAATAGTTTTTTAACTTCCTCTCTTACCAAAGTTTGTATTGTTAACTCTTCTACTGAATTCAATCTCTCATGTATCGTACCAATATGAAGTAATGGATGACTCAACCAATATTTCAATAATCTCCCACCCATATTTGTAACAGTTAAATCTATCACAGAAATCAAACTTCCTCTTTGTGTATTATCTCTTATATTAGAGAACAATTCCAAATTTTTTATCGTAGTTCTGTCCAATATCATATATATGTTTGGATTATAGACAGATAATGAAGTTATTTGTGCAACACTATCTTTTTGGTTTTCGTATAAGTAAGATAATAACGCACCAGCAGATTGGGTAGCTAATTCACTATCTTCTATCCCAAAACCTTCAAGATTCAAAACATTAAAATGTCGTGTTAATCTTTTATATGAAGAATGATATGAGTAAAGATGTTCTCCTATCTGATTTGTATATGTAGAATCGTCTATTCTCCTAAACCAATCCCAATACTCATGAGGGATTAAAACTTCTGATGGAGAAAATCTTGCCAATTCCTGCTCCAGCATTTGAAATGAATCTATGACTGTTGTCTTAAAAACTCCAGTTGAAACATCAGCGATTGAGAATCCAAATAATGTTTTTATATTTGTATCTTTTATTTTGTTTATATTATTTTTTCCATATCCCTCCTCTTTGAGAACTTTGTTGTTTGGGATTATACAAACAATATAATTGTTGCTCTTAGAATCAAGAAAATCTAGTGCGGTAATCGTTCCTGGAGTAATAACTCTTACAACTCCTCGATTAACTATTCTATTCTTCACAGTTTTAGGATCTTCTAACTGTTCGCATACCGCGACTTTGTATCCTGCTTTTACCATTTTATTAATATTATCCTCGCCTGTAAAATGAGGAACTCCAGCTAACGGAGCACCTCCTCTCTTAGTCAATGTGATCCCTAGAACTTTTGATGCCGTTTTTGCATCCTCAAAGAACATTTCATAAAAATCTCCCATACGGAAGAATATAATACTGTCCGGATATTCTTTCTTTACCTCCTTAAATTGTCTTATCCCAGGAGTTTCTCTAATCTCATGCAATTGTTTCATGACCTCTTTCTCTGTTAAATAATTTCTCAAATTCTTTTACTGTTAACTCTATAGATATCGGTCTTCCGTGAGGACATGTGAATTTGTTATTACATTTATTCAATTCTCTAAGTATTTTATTTATATGTAAACCCTCAACAATATCCCCCGCCTTTATAGCAGATCTACACCCCATAGTCTTCATGAAATTGTCTGCTATCTGGGTGATTGGATCTTGTGAAATTCCTTCTCTTCTGAAAGATTCAAGAGATTGTCTGAACATATCTATCCCTTGCTGTTTCCCTAAAATGCTAGGTAATGTTCTTAATAATATAGTGTTCCCTCCAAAATCTTCAAAATCAAATCCTATCCCTCCCAATTGTTGTTTGAATTCCAATGCGGATTGTTTCTCTTCGGGAGAAAGTTCTAAATTTAGTGTTTCCAACAGATTTTGTTTTGTTAATGTTCTGTTTTCTAGATTTTGTTTGAACTTTTCATATTGCACTCTTTCGTGTGCTGCGTGCTGGTCAACTATTTTTAATCCATTCGGAGTTTCTATTAAAACATAAGTTTTATGGATAGTTCCTATGATATGGATTGGATCTTCTTCAGAAGAGGTGGCTTGTTGATTAATGTCTTCTGTAATATTATCTTCTGTAATATTATCTTCTGTAATACTATACTCTTTATTTTTGTTTTTTTCTATCGGTTGGATGATTTGTTGCTTACTATAAGTGTTATCTCTTATCTTATGTTTGCTTTCTTCTTTTGCTTTCATACCCTCTAATAATTTATTGATATCTGTCTGGGGAAGTGAATCTTTACTTGGTTGTATCTTATTGAAAGTTTCCTGTGTGAATTTCCCAGGAGGTTTATCTAATTTTGGTTTTGGAGTCAAATCTGTTTCGCTTAGAACTTTCTTTAATTCATTAGTAATCCAATCTGCAACTTCTAATTCATTCTGTAATTTGATTATTGTCTTTGAGGGATGAACGTTCACATCTATCTTATCTATAGGTAATGTGAAATTAATTATCGCTACGGGATATCTTTGTGTGTTCAGCATTGTATCGTATGCATTAAATATTGAATCTATCAAAATATTATTTTTAACATACCTATTATTGACGAAAGTTGTGATGTAAGATTTATCTGATCTGTTAATTGTAGGTTTTCCTATATATCCTTGTATTGTTCTTGGATAGTTTTGATCTTCAAATCTAAGATTTACTGGGATTAATTCTCTCGCGAAATCTTTACCGTATAACGCAATTATTTTAGCTAATGGATCGTGACTTGATGGGGCATTTATAATTGTCTGATCATTATGTATCAATTTGAAACTTACATCTTTGTTTGACAACGCATACTTTTGTACAATACTTGTGATATATCTTAATTCTGTCTGTGTATCTTTAAGATAATTTTTTCTTGCGGGAACGTTGTAGAATAGATTATACAATTCTATAGATGTTCCTTCAGGAGCTCCAGTTTCTTGGATTTCTTTAATCTCTCCATTTTCTATTTTTGCAAATACTGCTCCTAAAACTTCTTTTGTTTTTGTGGTTATCTCCATTTTTGAGACTGCAGCCATTGAAGACAATGCTTCTCCTCTGAAACCTAAAGTTACAATCCTGAATAAATCCTCATGTGTTTTTATTTTGGATGTTGCGTGTTTCTTAATAGATAATCTTAGATCTTCCTCATCCATCCCTCCTCCATTATCTTTGACTTTGATATACTCTTTTCCTCCATCTCCTATTTCTATAATTATGGAATTCGCTCCTGAATCTAATGCATTCTCTATTAATTCCTTAACGGCGGAAGCTGGTCTTTCTATCACCTCTCCTGCAGCTATCTTATTAACTAAATCATGATCTAAAAGAATTATTTTTCCCATCTTACTCCTCATATAGAAGAATTATCATGATTTTTATAGCTTTGGGTTGAATACCTCATTTTTATCTTAGAATGTGATAATTAGATTTGGGAAAATGATTTATGTTTATTATTCTTATTATTTTTCTTTGAATTATAGTCTAAACATATCTCAATAATTCCATTTTTGAACTGTCAAAACCAATTTGGAACCATTAGTAACCTTTATAAACCCGAATCTGAAATTCTAACTTATGGTAACAGCTTTTGATGTTCATCCAGAAGATCTTATTGTAAAGACGGCAGAAGCTCTAAAGAAAGAGGAAGCAATAACTCCTCCAGTATGGGTTCTTTTTGTAAAGACGGGAAACCATAAAGAAAGACCTCCAATAGAACAAGACTGGTGGTATACAAGAGCAGCAGCAGTATTAAGAACAGTTTACATAAGAGGACCAATAGGAGTTTCTAAATTAAGAAATAAGTATGGTGGGAATAAAAAAAGAGGGGTAATGCCTAGACATTTCAGGAGAGGTTCTGGAAGTGTATTAAGGAAATGTCTTCAACAGTTACAGAACGCAGGTTTAGTTCAATATCATGAGAAAGGTGTGAGGAAAGGAAGAATAATAACTCCTAAAGGTAAAAGTCTTTTAGATAATACTGCAAAATCATTAGAAAATGGCACGATATAAACATCCAAGCAGAAAGAAAAGATTAGCAAAAGCAGGACGTCAGACTAGATGGGCTCCTTATTGGGCAGTCTTGAAAGTTTTTGGATCTAATAGGAGAATGCATCCTCACAGAATTACTGAGAAGAAAAGAAGCTGGAGAAGAGATTCCACTAAAGTATAGCTATGGTAGATAAGACACAACCACGACTTGAGAGAACTTATACAATTCCTTTAAGGAGAGAGATACTTAAAGTTCCTAGATATAAGAGAGCAAAAAAAGCAGTAACAGCAGTTAAACAATTTCTATCTAAACATATGAAATCTGAAGATGTTAGAATTGGATCTCAATTAAATGAAGAATTGTGGAAGCATGGTATAAAGAATCCTCCTACTAAAATCAGAGTTATCGCAATCAGAGAAAAAAATATTATTAGAGCAGAAAAAGAAGGTGCTACGTTTAAGTCTTTAGAAGCCAAAAAGAAATCAGAGGTTGCTACTGGATTAAAAGGTAAGTTACAGAGTATGGTACAATCTACTAAAGAAGATAAAGGGAAAAGTATTGAAGAATTGACTGGAGATATAGAAGAAAAAGTTAGTACTGAAGTTAATCTAGAACAAAAAGAAGAGAATAGCGAAGTAGAGAAAGCTAATAGCGAAGAGCAAAAAGAAGAGAATAGCGAAGTAGAGAAAGCTAATAGCGAAGAACAAAAAGAAAAAGTTAAGGAAGAATCTAATCCTAAAGTGAAAAAAGAATCTGAAGTTAAAGAAGAAGCTAAGGAAAATTAAGCTTTTGTAAATATAATTATTTTTTATAGTTCACTTTTTATATCTCATATTTGCATATCTGAAACAGATTTTTCACTAAAGAAATAATAGACTCAACTACTCTCTAATTTTTTATTTGAGTTTTGTATCAATGGAGAGTTATCTTGTGTGAAAATATCTTCTGAGATGCATCCAATAGGACATAACTTAGTACCCTCCACTATAGGAGCTTCACGAGTCTCTTCTATAAAACTTTCTCCAAAGTTTATGATTACTACTCCAAGAGTTAATGCGAATACTATTAGTAAAGAAGTTGCTGCAAGTGGAGAAAGTCCTCTTTTATTTCTTAACATATCATCTATTATATCGGTTTTACATATAAATCTTACGGTAGTGTCCTATTTTCTGAATGAGAATATAATAATCCTTGTCAGTATAATTAATAATATTAATCCCAAAATCTCCAGGATTAAATTATTTCATTGATTGTATTTAATATGATTTTTTTAATCATATATAAAGTATGAAATACTTTTATGCTCAAGAAATTTTCTAAAATTTCTTGTTGTATATAAAGTATAGAATTGTCTATCCTTCTTGTTGTCCTTTGATTAGATATAATCTATTTTTATTTTATAATGAGAAATGATATCTAATAAAATAATCTATACTTATAATATATTTATATTTATTAATCAAATAATCTATATTTATTTTTCTTCAAATATACTCATCCTAAATATATCCTCTCACTTTTCATCTAGCACCTAAGATTATAAGATTTCTTTCAATCTCTCCTTCAAAAGTTAGTTCATGTTTAATCAAATCATATATTACTAAAGAATTTGTATTTTTTTCTTCTTCTCCTATTACAGTCGTGCCTTCTTCAACTATAAGATACACTTTGTCTTCCGATCCAAATATTTGTTTAACATTTCCTAGCTCTATATCTAACTCTCTTAATTGGGTGAATATGTTTATTTTACTATCCTCCCCATTTGTATACATCCCTATTGTTGGGCTCATTAAAGAAGTGTAGTAAACTGATTCTCCATCATTACTCCAACAAAATTTTAAATTTTTGTCTTTTGTAACTAAAGTTTGTTCTCCAGTATCAAAATCATATATTGCCAATCCTATTGGTATTGCTCTTTTATTTCTAATTTCATATCCTCGATATAAGATCCGACTCTTGTACGGATTTAATAAAACAGTATCGTTTGTGGATCTTGGAGATATTTCTATTATTCCTTTTTGTTCATTATCTTCTCCTAATAGAATCCCTAATTTTAGATTATTTTTATCATAGCTTGTTAAAAATGTGTTCCCTAATCTGTTTGTTTGTAATTGTGAATATACCCCTTCTCTTAATTTTTCTATTCTCCCCCTATCATCCATAGCATAAACTCCATTATCTTCTCTTGTTGTTAGTAATAATCTGTCTCTTCCTCTAACTATTTCTATCTCTCTTCTCTCGGTAGAAACTAATCTTTCTAATCTTCCACTTTGAATATTAACTCTATAAGGATCTCCATTTCTTGGGAAGTAAACATATTCATTATCAAGTGTTCCTCCTAAATCTTCATCCACTAATACCAAATCTTCTAATATGTGCACTAATTTTGAATTTGTTTCTATAACTTCTTTTTGTTGATTATTTTGATTATCTTCTCTTTTTATTTTTTCATCTATCACCACACACCTCACAGCTTCTAATACATGAGTTAATCCTAAGGTTCTTTGAGAATCTCCTTGAGAGAGAACAACTACAGATTTTTCTAAATTGTTTGGATTTGTTATTGTAGTCAGATTATTTAGAATTAGATTTTGATTTATATCTCTTTTTACATAAATTATTTTTTCAAAATCATCCCCTTCTACAAAAGATTTTCTTTTTACACTTATTATGGATCTATCTTGATTGGAGGTGATGATTGCATCTTTTGGAACTGTTTCTAAAATTGTTCTCGCATCAGAATTAAAACCAAATCTTGCATACTCTGGTCCTAGATTCCCCTCAGCCTCTCCTTGTGCAAATTGTTTTACATAAATTGCTCCATTAGTTATATAGAATATTTCATTATCTCTAACTTCAAAATCTTGACATCCTTCTGCAATTAATGTAGAGTTGGTTGTATTAGGATTTGTTGAGATTATCTCTAATCTATCCTCTCTGAGAATAAGTGCAGTGTTCTCTATGAATAATCTAGTCTTAGATATATTATCTCCTGTAAAAGAAGATGGGCGTGATTGCCATTCTCCATCTTCTCCTCTCTCAACCACTATTACTTGGGTTTGTACAGGACCATAACGCATCAAATAAATTCCTTCATCTCCTTCTTCATCGTAAGAAAATCCGAATTCATCATAAACGTTATTAGATGCAATAACTCTCTTTCCTTCTCCATTAACATCCATCTCAACTATATCTCTCCCACCAGTAATTCTATTCCCTCTTTCAAATACAAATCTTCTCCCGTATGGATGAGATACTATTTTTTGGTCATCAACTTCATTATCTGTTAACTTAGTTAGAACTCCTTCTCTATCACTATATATCTCTGCATCTCCATCTTGTTTACTTACAACTAAGATTCTGTCATCTAATGGTATTGGAGGGGTTGGTTTTAATGATTGATATGTTATTAATCCAGAAAATAATAATGCTCCTCCTATGCTTATCAATCCTCTAACAAATCTTTTTTTTCTTTCAGGAGCATTTTTTATATCTTCTAATCTTCCAAGAACTTCGCGAATATAGGGTCGGTTTTCTATGTCTAAACTTAACATATCTCTTACTAAATTATTAACATTTCTTGATATATCTGAGTTTACTGAATTTATATTTGGATTCCAATCTCTACACAATATATGATTTAATGTTTCTCCATAGAACTCCAATGAATCTAATGAAGAAGTATTTTGTAAAAAGTTTATATCTATGTGGGGAAATCTTTTAGTAACTAAACGGAATAATGTAACTCCTAAACTAAACGTATCATGACGAGGATCAGTTTCAACTTTTTCTCCCTTTAATTTATTAATTTGTTCAGGAGAAAGATAAACTACTGAACCTGGGGGGATTTCATTATCTGAACCTCCCAATCCAAAATCCCCTACTTTTACTTGTCCTTTTTTTGTTAGATAAATATTATCAGGTTTAATATCTCCATGGATGAAAGAATTAGTTTTTTCACTAAGTTTTTCTTGTGCATATAATATCCCAGAACTACATTCTATTCCTATATCAATTACTCTTTTTTCATCTATTTTTCCAATTAAATCTTCTAATGTTCCTCCATCAATCCATTCTTCTACTATTGCAGGGTTTCCGTCAATTTCTGTTGTTTTGTAAACTCTTACAATATTTGGATGAGTTAATTTTGCGAGTGTTTGTATTTCTCTTTCAAATAAATTTCTCTGAGTTAGACTAGATCTACTAAGTCTTCCTACATCTCTATCTAATTCTACAACTTTTATTGCAATATCTATCCCTAATTCAGTATCATGGGCTTTTATTACTTTTTTAGAACCTCCTCTTCCAGCGTTCCAATCTAATATCTTATACTCTCCAAACATTCCTTCCATATATGGAGAGATTGTAACAAGGCTTATAAAATATTAGTTTGTAAAGAAGATAAAATAAGAATAATAAAGAAAAATATGGAAATAGAATTAAATCTTAAATTATCTTTGGAACAGAATGCTTCAATTTATTATGAAAAGGCTAAGAAGGCTAAGAAAAAGTTAGGAGGAGCTATAATTGCTTTGAATGAATCTAAGTTAGAGTTGGAAAAGTTAGAGAAAGAGCGTGATAAGGTTTTGTTAGAGATTGAGAAAGAGATAGAACAAGACGAGAAAGAAGAAGAGAGAAAACAAATTCGTAAATCTTTTTGGTATGATAAGTTTAGATGGTTTTTTGCTTCTAATGGAATGTTGGTTGTTGGTGGGAGAGATTCTACTTCTAATGATATTTTAGTTAAAAAACATATGGAAAATACAGATTTGGTTTTCCATACAGACTCTCCAGGGAGTCCATTCTTTTTATTAAAAACAGGAGGGGAAGAGGTTGATCCTAAAGTATTGGAAGAAGTTGCAATAGCTACTGTTTGTTTTTCAAGATCATGGAAATTGGGGTTGGGTAACGGAGAAGTTTTCTATGTAAACCCAGATCAAGTTTCTAAGGAAGCGGAGTCAGGAGAATATATGTCTAAGGGTTCTTTCATGGTTCGTGGGAAACGTAACATTATTAGAGTTAGTTTAGAATTGGCTGTGGGGATGTTAGAAGATGGGAGATTAATGTGTGCCCCAGTTAAATCTGTTTCTGCTAACTGTCCACATTATATTACTATTATGCAAGGTGATGAGAAAAAGTCTGATTTTGCGAAGAAAGTTGTTAACAAAGTCGGAGGTGGCCTAGATGAAGTTATGCACATCCTCCCCGCAGGAGAGTTTAGGTTTGAGTGATCTTTTCAATATTATCCCGTAATACTTATGTTTGTGCATAAATGGAGTTTTATCAATTCTTTATTTGTATGTTTTTTTTATTATAATTTCAATGTTTGTACATGGAAAACTTAGTGGATAAGTAAAATTCTTCCGACGATAAGAATTAAGTATTAATTTCATTAATTATCTTTGTGCAAAATCACTCTGAATAATTTTTAGACTAATTAAGTTCTGTTATTTTTCAGAGATGTTTTCCTCTTAGCTTTCCACGTACTGTGTGACTGGCTTTGCGTGGATATTCACATCGATAAAAATAGAATTAATCAGAAATGGTCATTGAACTGTCGAATGTGGCTAAAGAGATATAATAAAAGATATAATAAAAGATATAATAAAAGATATAATAAAAGATATAATAAAAGATATAATAAAAGATATAATAAAAGATATAATAAAAGATATAATAAAAGATATAATAAAAGATAT